>Ga0123355_10002887_pt1 | contig 24395 bp, 25 predicted proteins | sample TergutEmb28metaG_3_FD_89872 | JGI IMG/M metagenome (GOLD analysis project Ga0123355, IMG submission 89872) | Embiratermes neotenicus P1 segment gut microbial communities from Petit-Saut dam, French Guiana - Emb289 P1 | ecosystem: Host-associated > Arthropoda: Insects > Digestive system > Gut ... | reverse complement strand
ATCCAGCTTACGTCAATATCAAAATTTATACACATCGGTTATCTGGATTGCTTCGGCCTTGTGCTGTATCATAATTCAACTACCGTAGTCCTCGCAATGACAATTTAACTGTCGTGGACATCCTAATAGCAACGCAACGCTCAACTGTCATTGCAAGGCCAATGGCAGTTAAAGGCCAGTGTAGCACAGGGCCGAAGCAATGACGGTTGGGCTGTCAGCGCAGCATCAATCCCTACGAAATTGCCAGCATCAATTCTCGTATCACTTTACACGCCGTTGCCGTGCTGGCACCGCTGGCATCAAAGCTTGGCGCAAGCTCCACCACATCACAGCCCACCACATTTAGCTGCTTTAGCTGTACGATGGCGCATAGCAAATCCATAAAGCTTACGCCGCCGGCTTCCGGGGTGCCTGTGCCGGGAAATGCCGAAGGGTCCAGCACATCCAAGTCCAGCGTAAAATACACGGGCGCATCGCCAAGGGACTTTACAACTTCCGTCAGCCAGTCCAGGTTAAATTTTTGCAGATGAACATGGCCTTTGGCGGCCCATTCAAATTCCTCGCGGGTGCCGGAGCGTATGCCAAACTGATAAATGCGCCCATCGCCCAAAATATCGTGGCAGCGGCGCAGCACGGTGGCATGAGACAGCTTTTCGCCCAGATAGTCTTCCCGCAGGTCTGTATGGGCATCAAGATGGATTATATGCAGGTTTGGATGCTTCTTTGCGGCGGCACGCACCGCCCCCAGCGTCACCAGATGCTCGCCGCCTATCATCAGCGGTATCTTGCCGTCAAGCAAAATTTGGGATGTGGCCGCTTCTATCATGTCTAGGGCGGGTTCTGGCCGCCCGAAAGGCAGCTCAAGCTCTCCTGCGTCATAAATTTGGACATCTTCCAAGTCCGCATTTTGATAAGGCGAATATGTCTCTAATCCAGAAGAATCCGCGCGCACGACAGGCGGCCCAAAGCGGGTGCCCGGGCGGTTTGAGGTGGTACCGTCGTAAGGCGCGCCAAAAACCACAATTTTTGCGTCTTCGTAGGTTGCATCGCAGCCCAAAAAGGTTTGTATATTTCCGTTTTTATTCAGCATTTTTTCTCCCTTCAAGCAAAAACCTGTTAAAATCTTTCTTCGCAAGCCTTGCCCTTTCTTTGCTGTATCCAAAGATAACATTTGGGGCTACTGTCATCACGCTTTCAATAACCCTTTCGGTATCGTAAGAAGATGTTGTGGGTATTTTATACATCATACCTTGGGTATCATGAATTTTCACGCTTAGCACCATAACCTGGGTATCCTCACCCGTGGGCGTGGCCGTGCTGCTTCCATAAACCCAGGCGATATCGTCATAATCAACAAACTCCCAAAAGAAGCCGGCGCCTGTGTATAGGCGGCTTTCGCCCCAATGTATCTGCCTAATTTTTCCGCTTAGCTCTGCATTTACTTTTGTTTGCTCTGCCTCAGAAAGCTGCCGAAATTTCTTGTATATCTTTTTTCGCCTTCCGCCAATTTTCACCTTGATGTAGAGGAAAAAGGCCAGGAAGAAGCCGAAAAAGCCTATAAACATCAACAAAAATGCAATGGCCTCTGATGGCGTGACTATGGGCTCTATATAAAACAAGATAGGCGGCAAAACAAGGCAGCTTAATGCCATCAGGCCAAAAAACCACAGGCCCAGAAAGTAGAAAATATTGGGGCCTATCTGGCGGCGGTAAAACATGGGTTTATTCATGCTTCATTATGAGGAATTTTTGATTGGACTGCAAATGTGTCACTTCGCGCTCCGTGCAAAATCCCGCCCTTTCGTAAACTTTAATAGCCCTTTCGTTAAAAGCCGCAACAGTTAAGCGAAAACTGGTTGCGCCATAAATGTCGCGGGCATGTTGCAGGCCTTTTTTTAAGAATGTTAGGCCTAGGCTTCTGCCGCATAAATCAGGCTTTAGGCCCAATCCTATATCTATAAAATTATCGTCATACACATTTTCCTCAACCGTCGGTATGCGCGCATCTTCACCAAAGCAAAAATATCCAATTAGCTCTCCGGATGCGTCCGTACAGGCAAAGTGTGCGCCGTTCATAAAGCCGTCAATATTTTCTTCGCTTTCGTCGTAAATCGAATATGCGCCCCCATATTTCCACCCGGAGATGATGCCGGCGTATTCTTTTGTCATATCAACTATTTGCAATGTTTCAGTTTCCAATTTTTCCGCTCCTCTTGGTCTTTATATGCTCGCTAACCCCGCTGGCTACCGCAATAATTATAAAAATTAACAACATACGATAGCAGCATTCTCAACCACATGCTTAGTTTTACCTTGTGAAATATAACCAGCGATGTGACGCAAACCACGATGGTAACAAGGTTGTGCAGGATATATTCGCTGGCTTCATCCATATTGCCGGTGAATGAAGGAGATGATAAGATTAAACACCGTAAATCCCGTAAACAATTTACTGCTAAGGGTTGCGGCTTCTTTTAAATAGGCAAAAGCTTCTTTTCTCAAGGCTGCTCGTCCCCTTCTGCCTTAACTTTAGCCTTTTTCGCTTTTATGTGATCTTTGGTGTTTTCTACAGCCACCACGATGATGAAGATTATCGTGGTGATACCAAGTGTATTTAAAAGCAGTGTTCCGCTGATGTAGCCAACTGTCAGCGACATATAGGCTACCATTATAATGCAGACAAATGCATAAGACAGCGCATATTTTGCCCATACGCGCAGCTTAAAGTTTTCAAAAATAAGGATGGACGCAATGCAGGCAAAGGTTACTACCAGCTTATACATTGTATCTTCATACAGCACACCCGTAGTTACAAGGGTTATTATCATATTAACTACGGATATACCCAAAAATACTTTGCTGCCAATGGATGCGCCGTATTTTATGTTGTTTATAATTTCCTTTTTCATTATGGGGCCACCTCTTCGTTTAGCAAATTATTGACGTAGGTAGGCAACGCAAAGGCCCCGCGATGCAACTGTGTGTTATAGTATTTCGTGGCTAACCCCAAATTATCCCAATTAGGATTAACATCAAGGTGGCTTAGTTTTTTAGACCCAAAGCCAAAAAGCCAATGGCCGCTGGGATATGTGGGTATATGGGCTTGAAACGCCGCGTGTATAGGGAAAACGCCCGCAAGCTTGCCATAGGCGCGCTTCATGGCGGCGGCATCGTTTTTGTAATATGGGCTGCCCAGCTGGTTTACCATAATGCCATCATCCGTCAGGGCGTTGTAGCAATTGCCGTAAAATTCCTTTGTAAACAGGCCTTCGCCTGGGCCAAAGGGGTCGGTGGAATCTACGATAATAAGGTCGTATTCATTTTTGGCCTTGCGTATGAATTTTAGGCCATCTTGGTAATATATGCTAAGGCGGGCGTCGTCCAGGGCACTTGCTGTCTTGGGCAAAAATCGTTTGCAAGCATCAACCACTTGGGGGTCAATTTCCACCATGTCCATCTTCTCTATCGTTGCGTATCGCGCGGCTTCGCGCACAATACCGCCATCGCCGGCACCTATGATAAGCACCTTGCGTATGGCGGAATTTACGGCCATGGGCACATGCACCAGCATCTCGTGATATGCAAATTCGTCCTTTTCCGTCATCATCATAACGCCGTCCAGCGTCAAAAAACGGCCAAATTCGTAGGATTCAAAAATATCTATGCGCTGAAAATCGCTGGTTTCGCCATGCAGATGCTTATCAATTTTTATGGACATTTTTACAAATTCTGTGTGTTTTTCGGAAAACCAAAGCTCCATATCATCACCTCACTACTTTAGAACATACAGCATTTCAACGTCCTCATCCTGGGTGCCCGTAAGGCTGCAACCCACTTCCTTGGCATATCGTATATAGTCCACCGCCGCTTGGGTCATCATTTCGCCGGGGGCAATGATGGGTATGCCGGGCGGGTAGCACATCACAAGCTCGCTTGAGATGCGGCCTGCGCTGTTCTCCAGCCGCACTGCCTCTTTTTCGGCATAAAAGGCCTCTTGGGGCAAGGCGGCCACCACGGGGTGGATATATTCATAATCTATATCAGCTTTTTTGTCATTGCCGTATCGCCTGTAAATCTCTGACAGTGAAGAGCAAAGCCGCTCTATGTCCTTCATGCGGTCGCCTACAGAAACATAGGCCAAAAAGTTGCCAATGTCACCAAATTCTATTTGTATGTCATATTCGTCCCGCAAAATGTCGTACACTTCACGGCCTGCAAGGCCTGTTTTCAAGGTGTTTACGGACAGCTTTGTGTGGTCAAAATCAAAAATAGCGTCGCCATTTATAATTTCCTTGCCAAAGGCGTAATACCCGCCGATATTGTTAATTTCGTCCCGGGCATAATTGGCCATCTGGCCCACTTTATCAAAGATTTCCACGCCGTTTAACGCAAGGTTTTTCCGGGAAATATCCAATGACACCATCAGCAAATATGAGGCCGACGTGGTTTGCGTTAAATTGATTATTTGCCGCACATGATGGGGGTTTGGTGCCGCACCCAGCAGCAAAAACGAGCTTTGCGTCAAAGACCCGCCGGATTTATGCATGGACACCGCCGACATGTCCGCACCGGCCGCCATGGCGGAGATGGGCAGGCCGCGCCCAAAGCTGAAATGTGTGCCGTGGGCCTCGTCCACCAGCACGGCAATGCCCTTCGCGCGGGCCATCTTCACAATTTCAGGTAGGTTAGAGCATATGCCGTAATATGTGGGGTTGTTAAGAAATATCGCGGCGGCATCAGGGTTTTCGTCTATGGCGCGGGCGATGTCTGCAATGCTCATGCCCATGGAAACACCCAGATTGATATCCAGGCCGGGGTCAATATAAACAGGCAATGCGCCGGATAAAATAAGGGCAGACAAAACGCTTTTATGAACATTGCGCGGCATTAAAATTTTATCGCCTTTTTTACAGGCGGCCATTATCATGGCAATGACGCTTGCGCTTGTGCCGCTAACCATCAAAAAGGCGTGGGCCGCGCCAAAAGCATCCGCTGCAATTTCCTCGGCCTCTTTTATCACGGAAACAGGATGGCCCAAAAAGTCCAGCGGCTTCATGGAATTTACATCAATCGACATGGTTTTTGCCCCGAAAAATTCTGTCAATTCGGGGTTGCCTTTGCCACGCTTGTGGCCGGGCACGTCAAAGGGTACGACGCGCTGGTTTCTTAGGGCTTCCATGGCTTCCATGATGGGTGCCCTTTGTTGCAAAATTTTGTCCATACCATCCACCACCTTTGCTAAAGGTCAATTTTCATAAAACCGGGAGTATCTTTAAAGCCCAATTTTTCATAAACAGGGCGGCCTTGGTTTGAAGCAAAAAGGCGTATGCGTTTATAGCTTCGCGCGCGCACCTCATCTATCAAAATGCGTAAAATGGCCGTGGCTATGCCTTTGCCGCGATATGCGGGAAGGGTGTACATGCTGGCAATATATGCCGTTTTACCTGTGGGATTGCTGTAAGAAGGTGGATAGAGGTAAAAGTGTACACCACCGGTGGCTACAATTTCACTGCCGTCCATCGCAACATATTGTATCAGAGATTCTTCCGTAAGGAATTTTTCAAAATACCGGGTTAGCTCGCTGTCAATATTTTTTTTAGGAACTTCTCCTTCGTCTAGCAGCTGTTGTTTGCGAAAAGCCACAAGGGTTTTGATGTCGTTTATTTCAGCTTTTCTATAGTCCATTTGCTTTCCTTCGCTCCCTCGCTTTGCCTGTAATGCAGGGTAAACCCTGCTAAAGTAACGGTTGCAAACCGACTTGTAGTCGTTACTTCTAGCAGGGTTTACCCTGCACTCCCTTTTTTACTCCTTAGCAAACACATTAGACCCGCTAAAAATCTCAATCATTTCCTGGCGCAGGCTGTTTGTGATACCCAGCCGCACCTTGGGCTTTAGCTCGTACACATCTCTGTTAAACAGATAGTTCTCTAAATTCACGTCCTTTATAAGCATCTTCGTATGAAAAATATTGCTTTGATACACATTTACATCCACGGCATCATATTTTTCCAAGGTTTTTTCGTCTATATAATTTTGGATGGATGTTAAGCCCTCATCCAAAAAGATTTTATTACCGGAAATATCCCGCGTAAAGCCCCGCACTCGATAGTCCATTGTAATTATATCAGAATCAAAGCTGCCAATAAGATAGTCCAGTGTAGAAAGGGGCGTAATTTCACCGCATGTCGAAACGTCAATATCCACGCGGAAGGTGGCAATTGATGTTTCCGGGTGAAATTCCGGATAGGTATGCACGGTAACATGGCTTTTATCCAGATGCGCCACAACCGTCTCGGGGGTTATGCTCATCCCATTTCGCATAGCCTCTTCGGCAATAAGAAGGGTAACTGACGCGCCTTGTGGGTCATAATCCTGTTTGGAAACAGAAAGCACCGTGGCCCCTATCATGCTTGTCAACTGCTCCAAAATGCCTGTTAGGCGTTCGGAATTATAATGCTGGTCGATATAGGCGATATAGTCTTTCTGCTCTCTTTCGCCCTTGGCATAGCATATGTCGTAGATATTAAAACTCAAGGACTTGGTAAGATTGTTAAATCCGTATAATTTAAGCTTATTTTGCATGGATTTCAACCCCCTTTTGTTTTGCTGGAAATTACTAGAAAAGCCCCAAGCAATTGCAAACACTTAGGACCTTCCATTACCAGTCTATTTGCAATTGTATTATAGTATTTTACGCAGTTTTTGTCAAGATATTTTAAAGCAAATTGCAAAATGAATAATGGATTAACAAATTTTGATATTGACAGCGTTTGCCCCATATGTTATAATTCATTTTGAAGTTAAATTTAATTTTAAGAAAGAGGTGCTGTTTTGTGAGTGTTAGCGTGGTATCGGTTGTTAGAGCTTAAAACCGCATACCGAGGCGCAATATAAAAAACAAAGGGATGTTGTATTGCCTATGTTTTTTGTGTGCCGCTAATTTAGTAACCTTTTTTGAATACTGCCATCTGCTGGGGTACGATAGGGTCGTATCTTTTTTTGTGCATAGATTATACTATTACTATGCCGCAGATAAGTAGCCTTTCTTTAAGGCTGCTTATCCGCGGCATTTTCGCGCCTATGGTATAGTCATTAAGGAGGAATTTAAAGAAATGAACCATTTCAAAACCCTAGAATTTGATGTAATACTAAACCAATTAGCTGATTGTGCAGTTTCAGCAATTGCCAAAGAGCGTTGCATGTCCGTCACACCTGCGGCAAACATCGCGGAGGCAACGCGGCTGTCAAATCAAACAACAGAAGCAAGAAAAATTATAGAGCAAGTTGGAAACCCGCCTATCGCTATCATGACCGACCTTGAAAAAATTATTATCTTATTAGGTGCTGACGCTATGCTGACAACGGAAGACATAGGCAATGTTGCTACATTTCTTATGTCATGCGGCCGCATGAAGTCCTATCTGAAAAGGGCTGAATACACCGCAGCTGATATTGCATTTTATGGAAATTCTATGATAGACCTATCCCTTTTGGATGAAGAAATTAACCGCTGTATTCGCAATGGACAAATTGACGACAGGGCAACCCCCAAGCTTCACGACTTGCGCAGAAGCATCGAGCGCAAAGGTGAACAAATTAAGGGCAAGATAGAATCCCTGTTAAAGGCAAATAAGCAGTATTGCACCGATGGATTTGCTGTAGTTCGTAACGGCAGATATACCTTGCCCGTGGAAAAGAAGCATAAAAACAAGATACCCGGTGCATTGGTTGAGATATCCAACACAGGCGGAACATGCTATATAGAGCCTACAGCAATATCTAATCTTCAAGACGAGCTATCCTTGCTAAAAATAGAAGAAGATAACGAAGTGCGCATCATACTTTACACCCTAACCGCCTTAATTTACGAGCATCTGCCTTCCATCAAGCTAAACATGGAAGCCATGGAAACTTTGGATTTTGTTTTTGCTAAGGGGAAGCTGAGCATATCTATGAAAGCAGCGCAAATTAGGCTAACCGAAGAAAGGGAGATAAGGCTACTATCGGCACGGCATCCGCTTTTACAAAGTGCGGAAGGCGGCATCTCGCCGGTTCCTCTGGATTTTGCGCTGGGTAATGGCATGAAAGGCATCATCATAACAGGCCCAAACACCGGCGGCAAAACCGTTGCCATTAAAACCGTAGGGCTAATTTCCCTGATGGCCCAAAGCGGCTTGCATGTCCCTGCGGATGAGCGCAGCAGCGTATGCATTTTCGATTCGGTTTGGTGCGACATTGGAGATGGGCAAAGCATATCCCAAAATTTGTCTACCTTTTCGTCGCATATGACCAACATCATAGATGTTTTAGGAAGGGCTACGGCTAATTCATTGATTTTGTTTGATGAGCTTGGCTCCGGCACAGACCCCGCCGAGGGCATGGGCATTGCCACGGCTATTTTAGAAGAATTGCTGGCAAAGGGTTGTTTGTTCACCGTTACAACCCACTATCCGGAGATAAAAGATTTTGCCGCACACACCCAAGGAGTTATTAACGCACGTATGGCCTTTGACCGCGAAAGCCTTATGCCCTTGTACAGGCTGGAAATAGGAGAGGCCGGAGAAAGCTGCGCCATACACATAGCAGAAAGGCTTGGTATGCCGGCGCATCTTCTAAAGCGGGCGCGAGAAATAACATATTCTGGTGCTGCCACCACCTCTCACGATGGGCCCAAGGAAAATGCTATAATGACAGTCACGCCTTTGGATGTAAAAGATGAGCCGGAAAAGGATATAGTTATACCCAGAAGCCAAAGCTTCAACATCGGAGATAGCGTAACGGTATATCCCCAAAAAGATATTGGCATTGTATACGAGCGCGCTAACAGCAAGGGCGAAATAGGCGTGCAGATAAAAGGCAAGAAGCAGTTGATAAACCATAAGCGCATAAAGCTAAAGGTAGCCGCCGAAGAGCTTTATCCGGAGAATTACGACTTTTCAATTATATTTGATACCGTAGAAAACCGTAAGGCAAGGCATTTGATGGATAGAAAGAGCGTGGCAGGGGTTACAGTTGTTATTAAGGAAGGGGATGTATTGTAGCCCTGCAATTTTTAAAACAAAATGCAAAATGCGTATTGATAATTTCATAAATATGTTGTATGATATCTTCAAGAGGTCATATGGCCTCAAATAATCAATGGGGAGGCTTTATTATGGCTTACAAAATCAACGATACATGCATTTCTTGCGGCGCGTGCCCACCAGAATGCCCGGTAGATTGCATCTCTGAAGGCCCAGACAAATATGTCATAGACCCTGACGTATGCATAGACTGTGGCGCGTGCGCACCTGTTTGCCCTGTGGATGCCATAGAGGCATAATTTTATTAAAATTTACACATCCGCCGAAAACCCTTGTCCGCAAGGGTTTTCGCATATACATCTCAGGAGAATATCATGCAAAAATACTATATATGGTTTATCATGGCCGCAGCCCTTCTTGTGCGCCTTTTGGCCGCTTTTGTTTTCAATGACATGTCCCATCCCACGGACATACAAACCTTCGGTGCCTGGGCCAATATGCTTACCACAAATGGCTTTGCGGCCTTTTACGGCACCGATGCCTTTACGGACTATCCGCCGGGCTACATGTATATTCTGGGGGCTTTGGGGACTTTACGAGAGGTTTTCGACCTTCCCTGGGGCAGTGCCGACCATCACGCGCTGCTAAAAACCCCCGCCATGCTATTTGACATAGCAACGGTGGCCCTCATCTACAAAATAGCCATGAAATTTAACGAAAACCGCAACTTTGCTGCTATCGTCGCGCTTATTTATGCCCTAAACCCGGCCATCATCCTAAATTCTGCTGTTTGGGGGCAGGTAGAGTCTATTCATACCTTCTTGCTTGTGCTGTCTATCTATTTCATCGGCCAGCGCAAAATGCTGCCTTCTGTGCTGCTATTTGCCATCAGCATCGTCGTAAAGCCACAGTCTTTTATATTTTCCCCGATATATCTGTTTATGTTTTTCAAATATATTTTTGGAGAAGGCACGCCGCAATTTGATGCTAAAAGGCTTGGCTGCTTGGCACTTTACGGCTTAGGCTGTTTCGCGCTGATAGGCCTGCTTTTCATACCCTTCATAGATTTTACGGCCCTGCCCGATGCCTTCCTTGAAATTCCCATTTTCGCCCAATATGTCAACACATTTACAACATACCCCTTCATCACCCACAACGCCTACAACCTCTACGCCATGCTGGGCCTAAACACCGCGCCCCTCACCGCGCCCTTTGAGGTTTTAGGCTTTGCCTTCCTGGCCGCCCTCACCCTCTTCGCCTTCTTCCTGCTATGGAAGAAAAACGACGTAGGCAGCCTCTTTCTTGTTGGCGCGCTTCTTGTTATAGGCACCTTCCTGCTTTCGTTTAGGATGCACGAGCGTTACAACTTTCCCGCGATGGTTATGCTGCTGCTGGCCTATGTTGTAATGCGCGACAGGCGGCTGCTGTATGTATATCTTGGCTATTCTGCCGTACATTTCCTAAACAATATCGACGTTTTGCTTATGTCCGTCAACGATTTTAACCGGGTGCAAATAGAGCACAGCGCGGTTATCTTTGCCATCCCTCTCGTTTTGCTGTCAATTTATGCTATATACATGGCCGTAACAATATTTACGCGCCGCCCCAAAATTTCCTTGCCGGTTTTGCCCGTAAAATACAAAGATGTCATCATCTGCGGCGCAATAACGCTGTTTTACGCCATCTTTGCCTTTACAAATTTGGGGGATGTGCAATCTCCCCAAAGCAACTTCACCGGCCAGGCTAGAGAGGAAATTGTGGTAGATTTTGGCGCAACATACAATGTCAGTCGTATACAATTTATGGCAGGCGGCCGGCATCACCAGCCTTTTGTGCTGGAATTTTCCCAGGACGGTGAAATTTGGGCAGACACCACCCACCTCATTACGGGCGAGGTGTTTACGTGGTCATATCACGATACGGTGGGCATCATTTTTGCTCAATACGTCCGCATAACGCCCCTTACGTCCAGCCTTGTCATACGTGAAATGGGCTTTAGGGAAGGAAGTTTGTTTTTGATACCAACGACGGTAATATCCGCCACAGGCCACGAACTTTTTGACGAGCAGCATCTTGTGCCCTATCAGCCAACAGACTATATGCACAGCGCATATTTTGACGAGATTTATCACCCACGCACTGCCTACGAATTTATCCACGGCATGGATGTTTTCGAATGGTCTCACCCACCTTTGGGCAAAATCATCATCGCCCTGGGCATACAGTTTTTCGGCGCAACGCCCTTCGGCTGGCGCTTTGCCGGCGCATTTTTCGGCGTGCTGATGCTACCGTTGATATATGCCTTCGCCCTGCGCCTTTTCGCCAAAAGCAAGGGCGCCAGCTTTTGGGCCGCCTTTGCCACTTTCATCTTCGCCTTCGACTTTATGCATTACGCCCAAACCCGCCTGGCTACAATAGACACCTATGTTGTCATCTTCATCATGGCCATGTATTATTTCATGTATCGCTACACACAAACCAACTTCCTGCGCGAGCCCCTGTGGAAAACCATGATGCCTCTGCTATTTTCGGGCATTTTCATGGGCCTTGCCATCGCATCCAAATGGCAGGGGGCCTATGGTGCTATCGGCATTGCCGTCATTTTCTTCTGGACGCTGTTGCAAAGGCGCAAAGAGGCAAAAAACGCAGAATGCCTAAGCGACTTTTGGCGCAAAGCCGGCATCACCTGCGCCGCCTGCTTTGGCTTTTTCATCGCCATCCCGCTGGCCATCTACATCGCCAGCTACATCCCCTTCTGGAACACAGGCTATATGCACATAAACCGTATGGCATACGACCCCGCGTATATACACCACGAAATGGGCTTTCTTGCCGCCTGGTGGCAAAACCAAGTTAATATGTTTGATTATCACTCCGGCTTAGATGCGTTTCACTTCTTCTCATCCACCTGGTGGCAATGGATTATCAACGCCCGCCCCATGTGGTATTTTTACAACGAACTGGGCCCCTATACGGTGCAAACCATCTCATCCTTTGGCAACCCTCTCGTTTGGTGGGGCGGTATCCCCGCCCTGGCCTATTGCATCTACGCCTGGGCCGCACGTAAGGACAAAACCGCCGCCTTCCTCGTCATCGCCTACCTGTCCCAAATACTGCCATGGATTTTTGTGCCCCGCCTGGCCTTCATATACCACTATTTCCCCAATGTGCCCTTCATAGCCCTGATGCTGGCCCACACCCTCAAAGGAGCCCAAATTTTCTGCCACAACCGCATCGGGCAATTTTTCAACCGCAAAGCCGCCGCCATAGCCTTCGCCATAGCCTGTTTTGCCCTGTTTATCCTCTTCTACCCCGTAATAACAGGCATCCCCATCAACCGGGACTTCGTAACCACTTACCTACAATGGCTACCATCCTGGACGCTGCTGGTATAAAATAACCGGGGCGTGTTAGCAATATCTAACACGCCCCTACGAAATATAATACGCAGCTATTTACACCAGCTTCAAAAAAACCGTTTCATCATCCACATGATAGACCTGTTCGGAAACCTTGCCGAACCAATTTCTTGGCGTGGTAGGCGGCAGATGTTTTGCCCCGGTTTTGGGCAAAACATTGAGAGCCGTGCGCCAAAAGAAATTGCGTGAAGCAGTTTCCGAACAGGTCTGATATATCGCAATTTTGGTTCTTGTTTCCTATCCCAGCTTCTGCCTCAATTCAGCTGAAAGGTTTATCCTTCCAAGGTAATCCACTTTGCTGATGGCCCATTCTTCATCATCTTCATTGGCCTTTTTAAGAACAGCCATGCCGCATACGGGGTGCAATGCAACAATTTCTCCTGCTTTTAGGCTCATCTTCTTCCTTAAAACTATTGGCAAAACCAACATGCCAAAATCATCAAGCCCCATGTTGCTAAATCTTTCCATAAAAAATACCCCCTCTTGGTCTATAAGCCTTGTAGGCTTTTGGTGTTGACAAATAAGACCTGAGTGAGATATAATATTCTCAGGCCTTAGGGTCTGCTTGGCGCTTGTCCGGGGAGTTTCCACACTTACCAACGGACAAGCGCGCTTTTAATTGACCCTTGTTGCTATGAGGGCAGAGGCTGTCAAACACTTTACCCTGTTTAACTACAATTGTATATCAATCTACATATTTTGTCAATACATTTTGTAAATTTTCCCGAGAGGCCTCATGCCTATGTATTCTCATCATGTCCGTTGCAATTCTTTGAATATCCAGTTTCACGCAAGTCTATTCTATCTAATATACTTAAATTGTCCAAGAATATTTTTATTTCAGAGCAATTCTCAGCCCTTTCTACTATCAGGGTATGATACTCTTCTGCTCCTCCACGTTCAGCAAGGCGTTGCAATGCCTCTAATTTTTTCCGGTTAAGGTTTTGGAGATTTCTGCATTTTTTACATTTTTCAAGTTGATAACTCTTGCGCCTTCTCTTTCTTGCCAGATTATTGACGTATCGGATTTTATTACTAATTGGTAATGATTTATGGTATGAAATCTCGCTTAATACAGATTTGGGTATTTGTCCAATATCGGGATGTTGATGCTCAATATACTTATTGTAATAATGAAAAAAAGTTTCTAAATCATACATTATGAAGCGTTTTTTTGCTTCTATAGAAAATTCTCGCCTCAATTCAAGCCTAGCGCCCATTTTCTCTCCTGATATCTTGTACCACCAATCCTCCTTTTCATCTCCAGTAATAAAAACTATATCAACCTCATGATCTTTTGCGTAATTCATAATCTGTTTCCAAATTATTAAGTCCCCAAAGCAATTATTTTCACTGTATAGATTCTTGTCTGTGTCCGTATTACCTTCTTTAACCTTTTTATAATCCTTGTAGCCAGGTGGAATGCCGTTATCATACCTCTTTTGACCTTCTTCCTGCATTTTCTCTAGTTCCTCTTCTTCAAACGCATTCCCTGTCTTGTCAGCATAAAGTTCAAAAAGTTTGTTTGCAATTGAGTCATCAGAATAGTCCTTAAATGGAAGGTTGGACTCTTGATGCTTGCTTAACCATCGCTTTAAGCTCTCTTTTATTTTGTCAAGTTCTCTATCAGAATCTTTTAAGTTAATCGAAGTAACTATTTCTGCAAACAATTTATCAATTTTATTTATTTCCTTTTCATATCTACTTTTAGTTTCTCTCATTTTAGCAAATCGGTTTGTTGAAAATTCATAAGCAATATGATGAGGTAGCCATATCCTATCTTTTAACACATCTAAAGCTGAATAGAATTCATCTCTTGTTTCTTTGGTAAGTAAATAGAGTTTCAGTAATACATTAGTATCAAAAATAAAATGGCCAGTTCCCCATGCTTTCATTTGTTCACTGGATGATAGGTTAAAATAGTGCCCAACCTTTTCCTTCATAGTAGATAACCCCCTTTAGTTAACATTATGTCTAAGCTTCGTCTGTGAAAAGTATGTTTAAACTTCACATTATTGCCATTATAAACATCACAATTTGCCAAATCAAGTTTCGTTCCCTATCCATTTATAATAACTAATTGTTTCAGGCCTGTCAAGTCCTGTGGTATTATATCCATTCAGCTCGAAAGTCCCGGGGCATCGGAAGCAGGCCGCCCCAGGGCGTTATTGTGGGCAAGGCAAAGAAGGTGCTAGGCAAAGCCGAACCAATATCGGACAATCCGCATAGTATGTATTATTCTTGTTGAAGCAAAGGAGGTTATACTATGTTTGGAGGACCATTTTGGGGTGGCGGCTTTGGCCATGGCTTTGGCTGGAGAAGAGGGCCTTTCTTTGGCCCAGGTTTTCGTCGCTGGCCGCATTGCGGACGTCGTTGCGGTATGGGCGGCTGGTGGTGGTAAATCTTTATGCAACTAGCAATTAATACTAATCTTACGTTAAAACATTGAAAGCAAGCTGCGAAATCTACAGCGATTCAAGTAGTTTTGCAGGGCAGCTTTCAATGATTTTTAACTTAGATTTAGTATAACATAAAAAACGGAAGGCAATTTGGCCTTCCGTTTTTTATATTGTGCTTCCCTTACATCTTACCTAACTTCCTTGCTATATCCTCATACTCGGTTAGAAGCTCTTTATACTTCGCGTTCGCCCGCTCTAATTGTGGCACAAGAGAATATTTTTCAGCCATGTTGCTTGTTCGTTCTATTTTGTCCCTAACATTTCTAGCATCCTTAAAGGCTTGATCAAGCTCCTCATAAAGCCCGTAATATCGGCTAAGCAACAAAATTTCTTCTTTGTTGTCCATGGTTTATGCCCCCTTCTTTTCATTTTCTTATGGCATTGCAATCATGCCATAGCCTCAATTGAAGTCTGGCGGATAGATGTCTGGCGGAAATTCTTTAACCAGTTCCTTCGCATATTCATTCCCATTTTTCTCAGCCTTACGCATCCACCTTGCCATCTCTGAAAGGTTTTGCTCTACACCTACGCCTTTGCCATACGCAAGCCCAACATTAAACTGCGCATCTGCATTTCCCATTTCTGCTGCTGCCAGAAAATATTTGATTGCTTTCTTCGGGCTTTCATCTACACCTATGCCTTCCATATAAAACCGTCCTAGGTTGCATAGTGCGTATTCGTTCCCTTGTTCCGCCGCCTTTTGAAACCATTCTAAGGCCTCTATGTAGTTTTCGTTTTCTTCATACTTTAGGCCTAGGTCATTCTGTGCAGTTGGATCTCCTTCGGTGGCTAAGTCCTTCAATTTTTGAACCTCTTCCATTATGCCTTTTCCTCCTTTTTTTATATTAACTTTAATTTTCTTTCTAATACACATTGTATCATTTTGTAGCAAATTATACAAGCATCCCACAAAGTTTTTGCTTATCTCAACAGGTACGTTTTTCAATTCTTTACAACGCGGACTGCAAAAACAGCGGCCGATAGCTATCTTGGCCGCTGTTTTTTACTTTATGATGCCCTCACTATTGCGTGGGATACAAATCCGACAAGCTAGGGTTTCCGCTGCTTTGTGCGAGCGAATCCACATAGCCCTGCATTTCCTCTTTGCTGCCAATGCCATGGGTGGCATCAATTATCTGCTTTTGGGCAGCCTCTGGCAGCGAATAAAAGTAGTCGTTTGCCTTTTGGTTTTGGGCAAGGGCTATGTCAAGGCCCATGGGCATGTCGCTCTCGTATATTTTGTTTTTGTTGATGTCCATTTATGTCAATCCCCTTTCGGTTCATTTAAGCCAAATGTTTAAAACTCTTCCTGCCATATCCCCGAAGCCTGCTTTTTCGACAGCTTCTTCGATGACAAGGGCACTGCGGCCAATTTCCGCGCCTTCGTAGGTGTAAACAATTTCGCCAACGGGGGTGCCTGCTTCGCATGGCGCGCTAATGTTTTCGTTGATGTGTATCTGGCCCTCAAGCTCTGTATTGCTGCCTTTTTCCGTCACATTGCTGATGAGGCTTTCTACCATCACCGCCACCTCGGCCTCTTTGCCCTTGGCAACAGGGATGGCACCTACAACGGTGCCCGGAAGCTCGCCTTTTACCACTTTGTAGTTGGCATAGCCATAGTCCAGCATCTTCATGGCTTCCTGAAAGCGCACGGCGGGGTTTGGCGCGCCCAATACAACGGCAATAAGCTCCATATCATTGCGCTTGGCCGTGGCGGAAAGGCAATAGAGCGCTTCGCCGGTGCTGCCCGTCTTTAGGCCCGTGGTGCCGCTGTACCATTTCACCAGCTTGTTTGTGTTTGTCAGGCCAAATTCCTCTTCGCCGCGGGCGGTTTTGTGGATGATGGTGTCCATCCACGTCGTTGCAAATTCCTCTACGGAGGGATATTTCGTGATAAGCTCTCGGGACATTATGGCGATGTCGAGGGCGGTGGTAAAGTGGCCTTCGGCGTCAAGGCCGCAAGAATTTTTAAAGCTGGTGTTTTCCATGCCCAGGGCACGGGCCTTTTTGTTCATCAGGTCCACAAAGCTTTCCTCGCTGCCGCTGATAAATTCCGCCAGGGCTACTGCTCCATCATTGGCGGAAGCTATCACGACGGATTTTACAAGGTCTCGCACGGTTTGCTGCTCTCCGGGCTCTAGGTAAATTTGGCTACCGCCCATGCTGGCGGCGTATTCGCTAACGGTGACGATGTCATCCCAGGTGATGCGGTTTTGCTCTAGGGCTTCGTAAATTAGCAGCATTGTCATCACTTTTGTCACAGACGCAGGCGCGCGCCTTTCGTCCGCGTTTTGGCTAAAAATAATTTCGCCACTGGATGCTTCCATTATTACCGCCGACTTTGCGTCAATGGTCAGCGCCAGTCCCTTGTTTTCCTGCGCCGCAACCGCGCTTGGCGTAAACAGTATAATTGCAAGGCATAATATAGCAATTCGCTTTATTTTTTTCATTTCTTCTCTTCCCTTCTTCCTTCATTATCTTTTCTCGCTTAGTTTTTCCAATTCGGCTTTGACAATTCCGCCCAAATTTTGCTATAATGTTATGTAAGTATAGAAGGTGGTCAATTTCTATGAGATTTTTAACGTGGCTTATGTTGTGCAGCTTCATTGGGGCGAAGTCAGTCACCAGCATCCTTGCTGTGGTGCTGTGGATTTTAGGCTTTCCCTTTTTGGCTGAAATTATGGAGATTAATGCCTATGATTATACATGGTTTTATTATGGCACCTTGGTTTTGGGTGCCTTGGCCGTGGTTTTTATCGCGCCAAAAGTGCTTCGCATAGCCTCAAAAATTTCGCCGGAGCGGCAAAGGCATATGGCTTTTAGCTATGTCCTTATTAACAGAAATTTAGAAACCGTTGACACCTTTAAGGTGCTTACATCAACGGCATTTATGCAAAGGATAGGTCTTAGGCAGATGTGGGGCATTACAAGCCGCGAGGATGTGTTGGAAATTGCGCAAAGCTTGTCCCAGGCCGGCAGCCATACCCCTTTCGCCGATGAAATATACCACAAAATCATTAAATCAAGCTTAAAGCATGAAGAATATGACGAGCAAAAGAAAATATTAATTGAAAAAGGCTACACAGAGCGCGAGCTTTCGCAAATAAAAACTCTGGCGGCTTGGGATTATGGCCGCACTGCGTATGTCCTGCGTTTTAGCGCACATGCCGGGTATATAAAGCAAAAAGAGGCGTGGACATACATGAAGGCCGCCGCCGACAATGCTGCAAGAGAATATGATAGCTGGCGGCAGTTTTTTGCGGCATATCATCTTGGGCGGGCCATTGCCTTTGGGGAAGTGACAGAATTTGACACTACCTTAAACCCCAGCATCTTCGACAAAAGGCCCTTTAGTAAAATTGACTTTAAATAAACCAGAGGTGCGGCTATGAACATCGTGCTATACCAACCTGAAATACCCCACAACACAGGTGCAATAGGCCGCACATGCCTAATGACGGGTGCAAAGCTGCATCTTATACATCCCCTGGGCTTTTATCTTGACGAAAAATCTTTAAAGCGCAGCGGGCTGGATTATTGGCCCCGCCTAGCCCCCACCGAATATGATAACTTTGAGGATTTTTTGGACAAGCACCCCACCGCGCGCTTTTTCCTGGCGGAAACAGGCGGCCAAAAATTTTATGCCGAGGCGGAATTTATGCCTGACGACTTTATCATCTTCGGCAGCGAAACCGTGGGTCTGCCGCAATGGATTTTAGAGGCACATCCCGAAAAAATTATCAGCATACCGATGGTTGGCGAGGAAAGATCGTTAAATTTATCGGTTTCTGTGGCTATAATATTGTATGAGGCATTAAGGCAAACCGGCTTTGTCGGCCTATCATAGGCCCTCTACGCCGTCATTGTGTTAAAGCACCAAGTCCCCGGCCTACGATAATCCATAACAATTCAAAGGGGATTTGTTATGCTACAAACCTAATGACAATGCGCAGATAAGTAGGGGCGGCTTGCAGCCGCCCGTAGATAAGACGAAAGGACGAACATAATGTGTGGATTTGTCGGATTTACCCGTAGGGGCGGCTTGCAGCCGCCCGCAGATGAAGTTATAAAGGCAATGTCATCCAAAATAGCCCATCGCGGCCCCGATGGCGAAGGGCATTTTATCACGGATGCCATTGCCCTGGGATTTCGCCGTCTGTCTTTTCTGGATTTAGAGCACGGCGAGCAGCCAATGCACAGCGCAGACGGCACCCTGACGATTGTTTTTAACGGCGAGATATATAATTTCAACCAGCTGCGCGAAGGCCTTGAGGCCAAGGGCCACGCCTTTAAAACAACTTCCGACACGGAAGTGTTGCTGGCCCTCTACATCGAGCATGGCGCGGAAATGCTTAACATGCTGCGCGGTATGTTTGCCTTTGCCATTTATGACCATCGTGACGATTCCATCTTTGCCGCCAGGGACTATTTCGGCATAAAACCCTTCTACTACGGCATTTTTGACGACCAGCTTATCTTCGCCTCAGAAATAAAAGCCATGATGCCACACCCGGCCTTCGTAAAGCAGATAAACCACGCCGCCCTTGGGGCATATCTGTCCTTCCAATATTCCGTGCTGGACGAAACCTTCTTTAAGGGCGTTTTCAAGCTGCCTGCGGGGCATTTTATGCGCTACAAGGATGGTGAGGTAAAGCTAACCAGATATTGGCAGGCAGATTTTACGCCCAAAGACGCGCCTCTGGACGATATCGTTAACAAAATTGATGATGTAATGGCAGATTCCATCGCGGCGCATCAGGTGTCAGATGTGGAAATAGGCTCTTTCCTCTCCAGCGGGGTGGATTCCAGCCTCATTGCCGCCTGTTTTAACGGCAAAAAAACCTTTACCGTGGGTTTTGATTATGCCGGCTACAATGAAATTGACTATGCCGCAGAGCTTTCCGCCGAAAAGGGCCTCGAAAACCACGCAAAGCTGATAACCACAGAAGAATATTGGCAAGTGCTGCCTAAAATTCAATATCATATGGACGAGCCTTTGGCAGACCCTGCCGCCGTGGCCCTGTATTTTGTAAGCCAAACCGCCCGCGGCCACGTGAAAGGCGTGCTTTCCGGCGAAGGCGCGGACGAGCTTTTTGGCGGCTATAATATCTACAAAGAGCCGCTGTCACTGCGCCCTATCCGGGTTTTGCCCCGCTTTATCCGCCGCTTTTTGGGCAAGGTGGCTGCAAAGCTGCCCAATTTTAAGGGCAAAAATTTCTTGATACGCGCTGCCATGGATGTGGAAGAGCGTTTTATCGGCAATGCGAAGATATTTTCGGATGATGAGAAAAGGTCAATCCTTAAAAACGTGCAAGGGCCTACGACGCAGGAAGTCACCCGGCCATATTACGATAAAATCAAGCATTATGACGATATCACCAAAATGCAATATCTGGATTTGCACCTGTGGCTTGTAGGCGATATCTTGCTTAAAGCCGATAAAATGACCATGGCCCATTCGCTGGAAGGCCGCGTGCCCCTTTTGGACCGCGAAGTGTTTGCCGTGGCTGCGCAAATACCCACAAAATACCGCACCAACAAAAAGGCTACAAAATACGCCTTTAGGCTGGCAGCGGCGCGGCATCTCGCGCCAAAGTGGGCCGAAAAGCGCAAGCTTGGCTTTCCCGTGCCCATCCGGGTGTGGCTAAAGCAAGATGACTATTACGGCATCGTCAAAGTAGCCTTGCAAAGCCCAGCTGCACAGGAATTTTTTAATACGGAAGCACTAACCGCCCTGCTGGATGCCCATAAAGCCGGCAAGGCAGACAATAGCCGTAAAATTTGGACGGTTTACATGTTTTTGTTGTGGCATAAGGAATTTTTTGCCGAATAAACGAGGGTTTAATTATGGATTTGCTAAACCAAGCGACAGGCGGCGATACTGCTGCTTTTGAGACGCTTATCACCCAATACGAAAAATTAATATACAATATCGCGTGGCGCATCATGGGCAATGCCGAGGATGCCAAGGATATCGCGCAAGAGGCCATTATCAAGATTTATCGCAACCTGGCCTCTTGCAAAAGCATGGCGCATTTTAAGGCATGGGCGGCAAAAATAACCCACAACGCCTGTATGGACGAGCTTCGGCGGCGCAAGGGCAAGGCCACTGAAAGCTATGATGCCATGATAGACCTTGGCGATACCACCGTAGAGCGTCAGTTTGAAGACCCCACAGAAGGCCCCGAGGCTGCCCTTTTGCGAAAAGAGCTTGGCGGCATGATTAACGACGGCCTAAGCCGCCTTTCCGATGAACATCGCGCCCTTTTAGTCCTACGAGATGTGCAGGGCCTTACATACGAAGAAATTGCAGACATTGCAAATTTGCCCCTGGGCACCGTAAAATCCCGCATATCCCGCGGCCGTAGCCGCCTAAAAGAGATTTTGCTTGAAATGATGGAACACAAGTAACAAAACCTTCGTTTTATTAGGTATGAAGTAGGTGACATTATGAAGATAAATGACAATGACATTGCAAAAATTTTGGCAGACCTGCCTGAAATAGAGCTTCCTGAAGGCTTCCATGATGAAGTTATGGCAAAAATTAAGGAAGTAGGGGCGGCTTCTGGCCGCCCGAAAAAAAGGCCGCTTGTAAGATACATCGGCCCCTTTGTTGCGGCCGCGGCCCTTGTTTTTATTGTAATGGCTGTGCTGGATTTTGGCCCATCTCCTATGGATTACGGCGGCGGCATAGCACAAGCACCCATTGCCGCCATAGCAGAGGCGGAAGTAGAGGCGGAATTATGGGCAACACCCTCTATGGCCCGCGCTTTTGACGAGGATTTTGATGCTTTTGATGACGCCTTTGAAAATTTTGAATGGTATAGCGATTATGAATTGTTTGGCACAGGCATCGCCGTGGCTTTTGTTGGCGGCAGCCTTGAAGAGCAATTTGAAAACGCAGGCTTTCCAACAAGCATTGTCAGCCACATGTTCTTCCCATATGGCCCTGACCATCTGCCCACCGATAACCTTCATTTCGACACCGAATACCGCTTTGCCATAACCTTTGATATAACAATTCTCGTGGAAGATTTGGCGCAAGCAACCCATGCTTTAAACGACCTAGGCGCACAGGCCCCCGTAATGGCCCTACAGCCCGCCTTCGAGGATTTAGAGGCCACCTTCACAGCACTTTACGCCTTGGGCACCGTGCAAGAATACCACATGACAATTACGGATGCTTGGGCCTTGATGGTTAGCGGCCCTCGCAATCGCATCGCTTCCGCCTGGGAAGAGGCAAATACCATAAATGTGATATTTATTGAAAAATAAAGGAGTAAAGGAGAGATTTAAAATGGACGACGCAAAAATCAAGAAAAGTATCGAAAAGTTTAAGGGGGCCAGAAGCACCTTGTTGGTGGTTGCCCTTTTCACCCTTGTCAATGTGCTGCTTGTCGCTTTTGAAAGCGATTGGTACCTGCTGTTTTCAGCCACTATCCCATGGTATCTCATGATGATGGGCATTGAAGAAGCCGCAATTTATGGCTATGACACCGTAACAATTTTCTTTATGGCAGCGGCGTTTTTAGGTGTTTTTCTATATCTTTTGTTTTGGCTTTTGTCGAAGCGTTTCCGCGTGTTTATCCTGATAGCCATGTTAGTTTTTGTTGCAGACACAGTGCTGTTCTTGGTAATACTGCTGGATTTGCTGTTGTTTGGCGGGTTTGACTTTTTCCTTTTGATAGACCTTGTCTTCCATATATGGATTACAGCTTCCCTTATTGCAGGCACAGTAGCTTGGGGCAGATTGCTTGGCGTGCCCCGCGAGCAGTTTGAAGCAGCCAATGCGGAAGCCGGCAGCACTGATGAAAATGCTAATTCAAGCGAACTTTCAAGCAATGATGATAATAGCAACAATAGTAATGACAACGAAGGGGGCAATAAATAAAAGAGGAGGCTTAAAATGGACATTCTCAAGATGGTTGACACACAAAAGGTAATGGATTGGCGGCGACATCTGCATATGCATCCCGAGGTTTCTTTTAAGGAATTTGAAACGACGGAATACCTCGTACAGCAGCTGGCCAAATATCCCGAAATTGAGGTTTTTAGGCCTGCTGCCACAGGGCTTATCGCCGTGTTAAAGGGCGGCAAGCCAGGCAAGACAATTGGCCTAAGGGCGGATATGGATGCGCTGCCCATCACAGAAGAGGCCGATGTGCCTTTTGCATCCAAAAACCCGGGCGTTATGCACGCTTGCGGACACGATTGTCACACCTCCATGCTGCTGGGTGCCGTGGATGCGCTGTATAACATGAAAAACGAGCTTTGCGGCATAGTTAAGTTTATTTTCCAGCACGCGGAAGAGCATCCGCCGGGCGGTGCCGTAGACCTTGTTAAAAGCGGCATTTTGGATGATGTGGAAGCCTTTTACGGCAGCCATGTGTTTGTAGATGCGCCTGCCGGCATCGTCAAAGCGGCCGCGGGGCCGGTATCTGCTAATGCCGATGTTTTTAAGATAATGCTGCGAGGCAGGGGCGGCCACGCCGCGCGGCCCGAAAAGGGCATAGACACGCTGCTTATCGGCACGGAAATTGTGCAGGCCCTTAATTTCATCGTGTCAAGAAATGTTTCCGCCTTTGACAATGCCGTTGTCACCATAGGTGCCTTTAACGCGGGCCACGCCCACAACATCATCCCCGATACCGCAGAAATTTTGGGCACCGTGCGCACTACCGACGCGGAAACCAGAGAAACCATCAAGAAGCGCATTGAGGATACCATAAATGGCATTTGTGCCGCCTATGGAGCCAGCGGCAACCTTGACTATACATATGGCTATGATGCCGTAAAAAATGACGAAGGGCTTTGCGCTTATGTCAAAGATATCGCCGCAAAAACCCTGCCTGATGTGGAAATTATGGAGATGAAGCCCATGATGGGCGGTGAGGACTTTTCCGCTTACGGCGCAATTGCCCCTGCCTTCTTCGCCGGTATAGGTGCCAAGCCCACAGACGGCGAGCATTTCGAGGGGCATCACCCCAAATTCCGCGTGGATGAAGCAGCCTTACCCATAGGTACCGCGATGTATGTGGCTTTTGTTTTGCACGCGGGACAGCTTTAAGCAGACAACCTGCCTATTTCAACCCCCCCCCATATCGCGCCAATACTTATGTTTTGGCGCGATTTTATATATGGCGATTAACTTAAAAATCCGAGAGTGGCGCATGAATAATTGCTTTGATAACGAGTGTCGGCTAAAGCCGACTAAAGATTTCGACTGAAGTCGACTTAACGAGTTTAGTCGTAACCTTTAGTCGGCTTTAGCCGACACTGCCTCATACGAACATTATCTATGCGCCACCCCCAAAAATCCACACATTAAAACTTGTCTTTTCAAGTTAAGCGGCTATATACTCAAATAACTGCAAAACAATAACAAAAAACTTGCCTTTTTGCCAAACTGCTTCATCATTTGCTCCTAGCGTGCCTAAAGGCACGCGTCGTCACAAATGATTTTGCATTTTGACAAAAATTCTGCGTTTTATTGT
>Ga0123355_10002886_pt1 | contig 24397 bp, 31 predicted proteins | sample TergutEmb28metaG_3_FD_89872 | JGI IMG/M metagenome (GOLD analysis project Ga0123355, IMG submission 89872) | Embiratermes neotenicus P1 segment gut microbial communities from Petit-Saut dam, French Guiana - Emb289 P1 | ecosystem: Host-associated > Arthropoda: Insects > Digestive system > Gut ... | reverse complement strand
TCTTTCCACAAAAAAAAAAAATAAATACCCCGCCGGAAAAAAAAAAAAAAAAAACACACCAAAAAAAAAAAAACATTCCCCCCCCCCCCCCCCCCCATTTTGTCAAGCTTTTTCTGCAATTTTTTTTAGATTTGTGAAATATGATGAATTTTTCGCACGTGCCACAAAAAAGCACTTGCTTTTTTTGTGCAAATTGCGTATAATAGAAACAATGCTATGTGAAAGAGGAAAACGCCCCATGACCCTGCAACAATTGCAATCAACATATGAACAAGCAAAAGCAAAAAAACTTGCGCTAGACATGAGCCGCGGCAAACCCGAAAGTGCTCAGCTGGATTTATCGAATGATTTGTTTGACCCCAAGTGGGTCACCCCGCCCACCGCCGAAAGCGGCCTTGACTGCCGCAACTATGGCGTGCTGGATGGTATTCCCGAGTGCAAGCGGCTGTTTAGTGAGCTGATGGGCGTGCCCGCCGAGCAGCTCATCGTGTGCGGCAACGCCAGCCTAAATGTGATGTATGACTATCTGACGCAGATGATGCCGCATTGGTATTTTCAAGACGATGGCAAAATAAAGTTCTTGTGCCCTGTGCCGGGCTATGACCGCCACTTTGGCATGCTGGCACAGTTGGGCATCGAGATGATCAACGTGCCCATGCTGGCTGATGGCCCCGACATGGCCATGATGGCTGAACTGGTGAAAGATCCTGCCGTCAAGGGCGCAATCTGCGTGCCCAAGTATAGCAACCCCGAAGGCAAGACCTTTAGTGATAACGTGGTGCGGGCCTTTGCGGCTCTGCAACCCGCTTGCCCGAACTTCCGCGTAATTTGGGATAACGCCTATCTGGTGCATGATTTGTATGACGAAAGCGATGCGCTGCTCAACGTGCACGAAGCCGCAAAAGAGTTCGGCAGCGAAGATTTCTTCATCGAGGTGTGTTCGTTCTCGAAGATCACCTTCCCCGGCGCAAGCGTAAGTTGCGTGGCTGCCAGCCCAGCCAACATCGCGGCCATCAAAGCCCGCATGAACGTCCAGACCATCGGGCACGATAAGCTCAACCAGTTGCGTCATGCGCGTTACTTCAAAGACCTCGCGGGCATCAAGGCGCACATGCGCAAGCATGCTGAGTTAATCCGCCCGAAATTTGAAGCCGTGCTGGATATTTTGGCTCGTGATTTAACTGGCATTGCAACTTGGACGGTGCCGCGCGGTGGCTATTTCATCAGCCTTGATTTGCCCGAAGGCACAGCAAAACGCACTGCGCAACTGCTGAAAGAAGCCGGTGTTACACTCACGCCGGCCGGCGCGACTTTTCCCCACGGGCAAGACCCGCACGACCGCAACCTGCGCATTGCGCCAACCTTCCCGCCGATGGAAGAGTTGATTGTAGCCACAGAATTGCTGACGGTTTGTGCGCGGCTGGCGATTGCGGAGAAGTAAAATTCTCGAAACGTCTATAACCAGCATGTAGGGGTACGGCGTAGCTGTCACGACCGCAGGGAGGGGAGCAAGCCACCCGAGATGAACACATTGACTCAGATTCTCTCTGCGGGCGGCTTGCAAGCCGCCCCTACATGCTGATTATGGCTGCATTGAAATTATACGACAAAGGTGACGGTCATGAGTAACATTGCAATTGGTTTGTGGATCGCGGCGGTTGCTTTGCCTTTGCTTGGCATATTGGGGTATTTAATCACCTCAGCGGTCGGTGGTATGTACGACGGATTCATTTGGCTCACCGTATTCTTTCTTATCCCGATTGCCGCTGTCCTTGCCGTTTTCGGTGCGATTGTTCAGGTGTTTGCTTGGGTATTAAGATGATAATCTCACATATCCAAAAAGTTACAAGATTGTAACCAATTAATTGCGAAAAAAGACTTTATTTTTCTGCGAAATAGTGATATAATAGAACAGTGTCTAGCGTAATGATACTTATGGGGTGAATTGTATTGGAGAAAATTTTTATTAGCGGCGGCAAGCCGCTGCATGGGCAAGTGGAAATTGGCGGAGCAAAAAATGCTGTGCTGGCACTGCTTGCCGGCACCATCCTCACGCGGGACTGCTGCCGAATTGACAATATACCGTTTATCAGTGACGTAACGGTAATGCTGAATATTCTGCGCGAGTTGGGCGCGGATGTGCGGCGAATCAACAAACATTGCGTGGAAATTAACACGCGGCATTTCAACAGTGGTGAAGTGCCCTATGAACTGACCAAACATTGCCGCGCCAGTTACTATCTGCTGGGGGCGCTGTTCGGTCGTTTTGGTCATGCGCGTGTTGCCATGCCCGGCGGCTGCGACTTTGGCGTGCGCCCCATTGACCAACACATCCGTGGGTTTGAGGCATTGGGTGCTGCGGTGTCGTTTGAGCAAAACGCCATCATCAGCATGCAAAGCGACCAACCACAAGGCACGTCAATTTACCTGGACATTGTGTCGGTTGGCGCAACGATTAATATTATGTTGGCAGCTGTGCGTGCACGCGGCGTAACGGTGCTGGAAAACGCCGCCAAAGAGCCGCACGTGGTAGACTTGGCCAACTTCCTCAACAGCTGTGGTGCCGACATCCGCGGCGCAGGCACTGACGTGATAAAAATCCACGGCGTGAAAGAGCTGCACGGTTGCGAATATGCCACCATCCCAGACCAAATTGAGGCAGGCACCTATATGGCCGCCATTGCGGCAAGTGGCGGGCAGGCTTTGGTCACGCAAGTCATTCCCAAGCACATGGAATGCATCAGCGCCAAGCTGATTGAGTGCGGCGTGCAGGTGAAAGAGTTCGACGACAGCATTTTGGTGGCGGCAAACGAGCCGCTGCGCCGCTGCAACATCAAAACCATGCCCCACCCGGGCTTTCCCACGGATATGCAGCCGCAATTTGGGGCGCTGCTTGCCCGCGCCGAAGGCACCAGCGTGCTCAACGAAGGCATCTTCGACAACCGTTTTCGCTATATGGATCAACTGGTGCGCATGGGCGCAAAAGTGACTGTGGACGGCAAAATTGCTGTGCTTGAAGGTGTGCAGGAGCTGCATGGCGCACAAGTGAAAGCCTATGACTTGCGCGCAGGCGCTGCGATGATTATCGCGGGGCTTTCGGCGCAAGGCATCACTGAGGTGGAGAACATCGAGTTCATCGACCGCGGCTACGAGGACATTGTGGGCAAGCTGACCGCCATGGGTGCGGATATTCGACGCAAGATTGTGAAGACTGATGCGGAAATGCGCAATGTGGCGTAAGTTTTGAGGAGGTTTTTTGATGAGCCAACGTGAACAATTGATGAAAATTGCGGATTTAATTCCAGAAGAGCAGGCCGCAAGAGCTTTATTGTTGCTGTATCGTTTTCTCTATGAGGAAGCGGCAGATGATGCGTTTTGCATTACGCTTAACGATGCATTTGTGGATAATCCAGACAAAGGCGAGTTGATTGACTTTAATGACTTGTGCACTGAATTGGGGATTGTTGTATGACTATTCGTTTTCACAACAACATAGCTGCAAAATTCATTCGCAAACAACCACCCAAACAACAGCAACGTATTATGCAAGCCATTGCGCAGTTGCCCGACGGCGACATAAAGCCACTGCAAGGCAAAGAAAAATTTTATCGTTTGCGCGTTGGCAATTATCGTGTTACATTTGCAATGGATTATGCGCAAGACGAAATCGTTATCCAAGCGGTGGACAATCGCGGGGATGTATATAAAGGATTATAAGAACACATGGCAAAATTAACCTCCCTTTACTCTGGCAGCAAATGCAACGCCACGTATATCGGCGGCAGTAGCGGCGGCATTTTGATCGACGCCGGAGGCTCGGCCAAGCAGCTCACCAATGCGCTGCACCACATTGGCGTTGACCCACGGCGGGTTGGCGCTGTTTTTCTCACCCACGAGCACACCGACCACATCGCTGCGTTGCGTGTGTTTTGCCGCGCACACGGCACGCCCGTGTTTGCCACCGCGGGAACACTGCGGGCATTGGCTGAGCGCGTAGATTTAACCGGCATACATACCGAAATTGTGCCCGATAATGGTATCGCCACCTGCGGCATGTTGATTAAACATCATGCGATTTCACACGACTGCGCTGAACCCTGCGCCTATGTTTGCGAAGCCGAAGATGGAGAAACATTCGCCGTGGCCACAGACTTAGGCTATCTGAGCGATGACCTGCAAAATGCTTTGCTGGGCTGTGATAACGTGATGCTGGAATCAAACCACGAGCCACGCCTGGTGCAGCTTTGCGATCGACCATATGCCATCAAACGCCGCATTCTCAGCGACAGCGGACACCTCAGCAACGCTGCCTGTGCGGAGTTTTTGCCCAAGCTGTTGCAGCGCGGCACGGCACGGTTTTGGCTGGCGCATCTTAGCCGCGACAACAACACGCCTGACTTGGCACTGGGCTGTGCGACTGCTGCTTTACAGGAAGCTGGTGCGCGGGCTGGTATTGACTATGAATTGGCGGTGTGTGCGCAGTGAAGCAATGGCTCGCCATCAAACTCCACACCCCCACCCGCTGCGGCGGGAGTCCCCTCTGGAAGAAGGGGCGGAGGATTAAGCATATCACGACATCATAACTTGAAGCAGCAAGCCCCCGCTCCATCCTCGGGAGGGAGCTGTCGCCTCGGGCGACTGAGGGTGGCTCGCGGAGCGACAAAAGGAGAACCATCATGAAACTAACCGTTGCCCAAGCCCTTGTGCATTTTTTGGACAATCAATATGTATCCCTCGATGGCGTGCAGGAGAAATTCGTGCACGGCGTTGCGGCGATTTTCGGTCATGGCTGCGTGCTGGGCATTGGCCAAGCGCTCGAGCAGTTCGCAGGCGACATGGCGTTCTACCAAGGCAAGAATGAGCAGGGCATGGCACACATGGCCGCCGGTTTTGCCAAGCAGAAAAATCGCAGGCAAATCATCGCTTGCGCAAGCAGCATTGGCCCCGGCGCGGCGAATATGGTCACTGCCGCTGCCGCTGCAACCGTGAATAACATTCCCCTGCTGCTGTTGCCCGGCGACACTTTCGCCAGCCGCCAGCCCGACCCCGTGCTGCAACAGGTGGAGCAGGAATATGACGACTCGATTACCACGAATGATGCCTTCAAGCCCGTGTGTAAATATTGGGCGCGCATCAACCGCCCCGAGCAGTTGATGTCCGCCATGCTGCACGCCATGCGCGTGCTCACCGACCCTGCGCAAACCGGTGCCGTGTGCATTGCTCTGCCGCAAGATGTGCAAGGCGAAGCCTATGATTGGCCTGCGAAATTCTTCGCCAAGCGGGTGCATCGCATCGACCGCCCGCTGCCCACAGCAGAAGCGCTTGATGAAGCCATTGCGCTCATCACAGCCGCTAAACGCCCCCTCGTCATTTGCGGCGGCGGCGTGCGCTACAGCGAAGCGGGGCAAGCATTAGCTGATTTTTGCGAAACCCACGGCATCCCCTTTGCCGAAACGCAGGCGGGAAAATCTGCTGCATCGGCTAGCCTGCCGCTGAACCTAGGCGGCATTGGTGTAACAGGCAACAGCGCGGCTAATCGCATTGCCAAGCAAACTGATTGCATCATCGCGGTGGGCAGCCGCCTGAGCGACTTCACCACCAGCAGCAAGTGGCTGTTTGCGCCAGACTGCAAGTTTGTCAACATCAACATGAGCAAATTTCACGCACAAAAGATGGATGGCTATGACTTGGTGGGCGACGCAAAAGCTACGCTTGCGGCACTGCAGCTGGGCGATTATCAAGCGCAGTGGGGCGGCGAAATTGCTGCCGCCAAAGCTGAATGGGCTGCCGAAATGCAACGCCTTGCAGACTACAAATATGATGAGAACTTTACCACGCTGGTGGCGGCACAAAGCTCCACGCTCATCGCGGATTTTCTGCGTGATGTGGGCGGCACGCTCACCCAGACTGAAGCAATTTGCGCCATTCGCGAACATATCGCAGACGATGCCATCATCGTGGGGGCAAGCGGCAGCTTGCCCGGTGATTTGCAACGCATGTGGACCACAGATTCGCAAGATAGCTATCACATGGAGTACGGCTACAGCACTATGGGCTATGAAGTTGCCGCCACGCTGGGCTGCAAGCTGGCCGACCCCGCGCGAGAATGCTACACCATGCTGGGCGATGGCTCTTTCCTCATGCTGCACAGTGAACTGGTGACAGCGGCGCAATACGGCAAGAAAATCAACCTGCTGCTGTTTGACAACGCGGGCTTTGGCTGCATCAACAACCTGCAAATGGGCAGCGGTTGCGCTAGCTTGGGCACAGAATTTTACGCATGCAATGGTACGCTACTTAACATTAACTACGCAAAAATGGCCGAGGCCATGGGCTGCGTGAGCTACACCGTGCGCACCAAAGCTGAGCTCATCGCCGCGCTGGAAGACAGCAAACAGCAAGAAAAATGCACGCTCATTGACCTGAAAGTGCTGCCCAAAACCATGACAGATGGCTATGGAGGATGGTGGCACACTGGGCTTGCGGCGGTGAATGCCAGCGAGGTTGGGCAGGCTGCACATGTAACGAAAGAAGAGAACTTGAAGAACGCGAGGGCGTGGTGATATTTTAGCGCGGCGGGCGGATTTTGCATCCGCCCCTACCAACCCCAGTATATCACAAAGTCTTACCAAGCCACAATCTGTAGGGGCGGCAATTATGCCACCCGAGACTACGTGTTTTTACAACTTCGGGCGGCGTAATCGCCGCCCCTACAGTCACATAAAAAGGAGAACTCATATGACTTTCACTAACGTCAAACTCGGCATCGCACCCATCGCGTGGACAAACGACGACATGCCCGACCTGGGCGCCGAAAACACCTTTGAGCAATGCATCAGTGAAATGGCGCTCGCGGGCTACACCGGCAGCGAAGTGGGCAATAAATACCCCGCCGACCGCGCCGTGCTCAAGCATGCCCTAGACCTGCGCGGGCTAACCATCTGCAACCGTTGGTTCACCTGCCTGCTGCTGACCAAGCCATTTGAAGAAGTCGCTGCCGATTTTGAAAAAGAGCTGGATTTCCTGCAATACTTGGGCGCGAAAGTCATTGGCGCAAGCGAGCAAAGCTTCAGCATTCAAGGCACGGATAAAGCCGTGTTCGCCGAAAAACCGGTGATGACTGACGAACAATGGCAAGTGCTCTGCGATGGTTTGAACAAGCTTGGAGAGATTGCAGCGAAGCGAAATATGAAGCTGACTTTTCACCACCACATGGGCACGGTTGTGCAGACGGAAGAAGAAGTCGACCGACTCATGCAAGGCACTGACCCCGCAAAAGTGCATCTGCTGTTTGACAGCGGACACTTGAGCTTCGCTGGCGTTTGCCCTGTGGCTGTGCTGCAAAAACATATCAATCGCGTGGCGCATGTGCATTTGAAAGACATCCGTCCTGCCGTGGTGCAGCGCGTGCGCGACGAAAACATGAGCTTTTTGCAAGCGGTGCGTGCTGGTGCGTTCACCGTGCCGGGCGACGGCAGCGTGGACTTCGCGCCGCTGTTCGCTATTCTCGAAAAAGCCAACTATGCAGGCTGGTTTGTGGTGGAAGCCGAACAAGATCCCGCCATTGCTAACCCCTTCGAGTATGCCCTCAAGGCGCGCAAGTATATTAAAGAAGCAGCGAAAATCTAAGGAGCCGTCTTATGTACTGCACACAGTGCGGCAGACAACGTCCGCCCGATTACAAGTTCTGCCCCGAATGCGGTGCAGCCCAAGCGCCCGCGCAAACTGCCCCATATCAGCACCCCTATCCCCACGCTCCATACTCACAAGTCGCCATCCAAGGCATTGCTGTGCAACAACATCCCTATAAGCAAATTGGCGGCATGCTCAAGTTCGTTCAAGTGATGCGTGTTTTGGGCATCATTAGCATGGTGTGGTTCGCGTTGGCGCTTGCAGCAAGCTGGTTTTTGATTTCATTTCAAGCAGACCTCTTGCCGAATACAATATCGACATTACGCTGCTAGAAATTCTCACGATGGTCATTGGTCTTATTACAGGTATTTTCAGCTTGGTATCGATGACGCAATTACTCAAACGCAAGCCCAAATTCCTGCGCACATGGAACATCGCCAACACGCTCTCACTGGTCGGCCACTTGATCAATGTTATTACGCTCATTGCCACGGGCGACATATCAAATGGGTTTATGCGACAATTTCTTACCATCATCTTTGGCATGGGCATTGCCGTGCTGTGGAACTTATACTGCGTCCGCTCTGTGCGTGTACGCACCTACATGGGCAGCGACGAATACATCAAGCAAAGCATTTTCCTCACGCGAGTTACCCCGCCACAGCCCGCTGTGCCAGATGAACAGCCAACACAACATTTTTAAGGAGGAAATCCCATGTATTGCTCACAATGCGGCACGCAAAGACAGCCAAATTCAACTTATTGCACCGAGTGCGGTGCGACGCAAGCCCCCGCATTCCGACCACAAACCTACCCGCAGACCCCATCCCACGGTACGCCAACGCAGCACCCCTATCGACGCATGGGCGGCATGCTCAAGTGCATTCAAGTGCTGCGTGTTTTGGGCATCATCAGCATCGTTCTTATTATTCTTTTGGCAGGATTTTTCGCGCTGGGTGTCTGGGCTCTTTCTCAACCCGATGTCGTTGACGAGCTTGGACTATATGGTGATGCGCTTACTTTGGAAGCGATATATACTTATGCCGTGCTCTTTGTTACAGTCATCGTTGCAGGCATTACTTCGCTTGTTGCCATGGGGCAGCTACTTAAGCGCAAGCCGAACTTCTTGCGCACCACTGAAATCGCGCTGCTTATGACGACAGCAGGCTTGTTGCTGTTTGATTTCATTTTGCTGTTTACGCAAGGTTTTGCTGCGTTTATGCCACAATTGATTGCCACTATTTTCGCGGTTGCCGCAAGCGCACTGCCGCTGCTGTATTACACCCGCTCTGTGCGTGTGCGCACCTACATGGGCAGCGATGCATACATCAAGCAGAGCATTTTCCTCAAGCAGGTCACGCCGCCAAGCCCGGCAGTGCCTGACGATAATTCAACTCAATCATTTTAAGGAGAATATAATATGAAACACATCGGCATCATCGGCGCGGGCCGCATCGGCCGCGTGCACGCACAATCCATTGCCAACTACGTGAACACCGCCAAGGTCGTAGCCATTGCTGACCCCATGCTCAACGACGAAACCATCGCCTGGGCGCGCAGCCTAGGCATTGCCGCCGCCACAAAGGATTACATGGACATCCTCAATGACGACCGCATTGATATCGTGCTCATTTGCTCGCCGACCGACACGCACAGTGATATCTCGCTGCAAGCCATTGCTGCGGGCAAACATGTGTTTTGCGAAAAACCCATCGACCACGACATCGGCCGCATCAACGCTGTGCTCGATGCCCTGAAAGCCAAACCTGCGCTAAAGTATATGGTGGGCTTTAACCGCCGTTTCGACCACAACTTCCGCGCCATTCGCAACGCCGTTGAGTCAGGCAAAATCGGCAAAGTTGAGCTGGTGAAAATCACCTCGCGTGACCCCGAACCGCCCAGCGCCGAATACGCTGCCCGCAGCGGAGGCATCTTTTTGGACATGACCATTCATGACTTTGACATGGTGCGCTATTTGTCGGGCGATGAAGTAGTGGAAGTATTCACTCAACCTGCCGTACTTGTTGACCCGGCGATTGGCGAGGCAGGTGACTTCGACAGCGCAGTCATCAGCATGAAACTCGCTAGCGGCGCACTTGCGGTGATTGACAATTCGCGCCGCTGTGCCTATGGCTATGACCAGCGTGCCGAGGTATTTGGCTGCTCGGGTGCAGCAGCAAGTGCAAATGACGGCGCAAGCACCGTGCAAATCTCCAACGCAAATGGCGTGACGGGCGAAAAACCGCTGTATTTCTTCTTGGAACGTTACATGCAGGCCTTCGCCACGGAGCTGACGGAATTCATCGCCGCTGTGGTGAATGATACCCCCGTGCCGGTAGATGCCCAAGCTGGTCTTGAGGCTGTGCGCATTGCGATTGCTGCCACGATCAGCGCGAAAGAAGGCCGCCCGGTGAAGGTGAGCGAGGTTGCGTGATGGAGTTTTGCTATCCGGAATTTCACGAATATAAAGATGAAGACGAAGAATACCAAGGCAGTGAAATGGTTCTGTGCGCAACTGGCAAGAATTCTGTTGCCCAGCATCCTACCATGCTCATGGACAATACCATCTATCGCATGGTAGAAGGTAGTTCATTGCAGTTGCGCATTCGCGGCAACGAAATTGCCGTCGTGCTCATCGAGGGAAAAGTGCGTCTAAGCTGGGAAGACAACGAACGTGTTGCCGAACGCCCCAACCCCATTGATTACCCTGGCACCTGTTTACATGTATGCCGTGATGTGCAAGTAACGATCGCTTCGCTAGCAGACAACACCGAAATCCTCATTCAGTCCACCGAAAACCCACGCGAATTCCCTGCCACATTATACACCCCCGAAAAAGCACGCGTGGGTATCTTCGGCGAAGGTCAATTTCAAGGCAAGGCACTGCGCCGCGTCACCACCTATTTTGACATCCACAACGCGCCATACTCCAACATGGTCTGCGGCGAAATCGTGCAGCCCCAAGGCGGCTGGAGCAGCTACCCGCCGCATGAACACCCACATCCCGAAGTGTATTACTACCGTTTTGACAAGCCGCAGGGCTTTGGCGCGTGCTTTTTAGATGATGACGTGTATAAAATCCGCGACCGCAGCTTTGCGGCCATCGAAGGCGGGAAATATCACCCGCAAGTGACCGCACCGGGCTATGCCATGATGTATGTGTGGATGATTCGCCACTTTGACGGCTATCCATGGGATGAGCGGAATTTTCACCCAGAGCATCAGTGGCTGTTGAACTCATGAATCACGACGTTGGCGCATCGTTCGCGCCACGCAAACCAGCACGGCGAGCTCTTCGTTGGTGCAAGTATCCAGCCATTCGTTGAGTGCCTCGTCTGTGCAATCTGCGAGTATTTCGTCAAATTGTTCTTTGGTGAAGTTTATCATGGTATATCTCCTTTTCATTTGTGCAAGGTTTTCCTTGTTTTTATTGTATCACAAGGAATCCCTTGTGTCAAGTCTTTTTTTGGAGGAACTATCATTATGTTCGCACAACGCGTCAAAGAGTTGCGCAAACAACATCAATTAACCCAACGTGCTTTAGGCGAAGCTTTGGGTATCACAGAGCAAGCCTACCAACTCTATGAATACGGACGCCAAAAACCCGGCATCGACCGCTTAATTGAACTTGCCGATTTTTTCGATGTATCCTTGGATTATCTAGTTGGCCGCAGTGACACACCTTAGCAATAATAAAAACCGCCGCCATACGGCAGCGGCATGGATTATTTATCTTGGTAATGGTGTCGGCATTGTTGCACGTAAATCACACCGTTTTCAATTCGGTATACCAATCGATGCTCGTCCGTGATGCGACGGCTCCACCAGCCTTGAAGATTGTGTTTTAACGCTTCAGGCTTTCCTTTGCCTTGATGATGGTTACGCTGGATATCCACAAGTAAATCACCGATTTTCTTGCAGATTTTCGGGTCATGCTGCATCCAATACGTTAGTTCTTCGGGTGCTTTGTGCGTTAGCTGAATATCCATCTTTCCCAAGACCCAGTGCCTCCATTTCTTCCGCCGTCAACGGCCTACCTCTGTCACCGTTTTCAAACGCCTTCGCTCCTTCTTCAAGATGACACATATTTGATTCGCTGAAAAATGGGTCAAAACCCAACTCCAAAGGCAGTTTGTTTTCACGCTTAGCAGCTTTGATATACATTTGAACTGCCGTAGACATCGTCAATCCAAGTTCTTTGCAAAACCAATCAAACCATTGCTTGTCATCTTCGTCCACACGAACGTTAATACTTGTCATTGCCATGTTGTCACCTCCTTTGCTCACATTATACACTATATTCTTTACATTGTCAACAAATTTATGAGAGGAATTTATTCCATGACCACCCTACGCCCCTTCATCAACGGTCAATTCGTTGATTCAACCACAACCAAATTCACCCCAGCCTACAACCCCAGCACAGGCGAGGTCACCCACCAAGTGCCCAGCTGCACAGCACAAGAAGTTGAGCAAGCCATCGCGGCAGCGGCAGCGGCCTACCCCGCATGGTCGGCCACACCGGTGATGAAGCGCGTGCAAGTGCTCTATCGCCTGCGCGATTTGCTTGACCAACACATGGACGAGCTAACCCATCTGGTTGCTGAAGAACACGGCAAAGTGTGGGACGAAGCTCTCGGCGATGTGCTCAAGGCCAAAGAAGGCACAGAGCTTGCCATCAGCGCGCCAGTGCAACTGCTGGGCGAAAACATGATGGATACCTCCACCGGCTATGATACGGTGCTCAGCCGCGTGCCGCTGGGTGTGTTCTTGGGCATTGCGCCCTTCAACTTCCCCGCCATGATTCCCATGGGCTGGATGGCACCCGCATGCATTGCCAGCGGCAACACCATGGTGCTGAAAGCTGCCAGCCCAACGCCACGCACTGCCCTGCGCATCGCCGAGCTTTACAAACAAGCCGGCCTGCCCGACGGCGTGCTCAACGTTATCACCTGCGGACGCGATGAGGTAAACATGATGCTCAATCACCCGCAAATCAAAGGCGTCACCTTTGTGGGCAGCACCAAAGTGGGCAAGCATGTGTATGCCACGGCAGCGGCAACGAGCAAACGTGTGCAGGCATTGTGCGAGGCGAAAAATCACGCCCTTGTGCTGGAAGACGCGCAGATCAATCGCAGTGCTGCGGGCATTGTGAACGCGGCATTTGGCTGCGCAGGCGAACGCTGCATGGCACTACCCGTGGTTGTGGCGCAAGAAAGCATCGCCGATGAACTGGTTGCGGCGATTCTCGAGCAACTTGCTACGAAGAAAATCGGCCCCGGCTATGACAAAACCAGTGACATGGGTCCTGTGTATTCTGCCTCTCACCGTAATTACGTGCACCAGCGCATTCAAGCAGCCATTGACGAAGGTGCGCAGCTCGTCTTGGATGGCCGCAACCCCAGCGTGCCTGGCTATGAAAACGGCTTTTATGTTGGCCCAACGGTGTTTGACCACGTGCAGCCCGGCATGGATGTTGGTGACAGCGAAATCTTTGGGCCTGTGCTATGCATCAAGCGCGTGAAGGATTTCGATGAAGGCTTAGCGATCATGAACGCCAGCCCCTTCGCCAATGGCAGTGTAATTTTCACGCAAAGCGGCTACTATGCTCGCCAATTTGCGGCGCGCACGCACGGCGGCATGGTCGGCGTGAATGTGGGCATCCCTGTGCCGGTGGGCTATTTCCCCTTTGCGGGGCACAAAGATAGCTTCTTTGGCGACCTGCACTGTTTGGGTCGCGATGCTTTCCGCTTTTTCACCGAAAGCCGCGTGGTCACCACCACTTGGTTTGACCACGAGCAGGGCAAGAAAAAAAGCACCTCCACTTGGGATGGCACGATATAATCATGCTCAGGCAGTTTTTTAAGCTGCCTGCGTTTTTTATTTGCAAGCATAATTATGCACAGCGTAGCGACTTGCTCCCCGCAGGGAAAATAGTTACAACATTGTAACTTTACAAATCGTTCATTGTGTGTTATAATAGGCGCAATAAAAGATTGGAGGTTTAGTTCACATGAAAAAAGCATTGTCTATCCTGCTCGCAACCCTGCTGCTGACCACCGCGTTGGGCGTGGGTGCCACAGCCACACCTGTTGACCATTCTCTGCAATTCCAGTTGCCCATTGTCACCGCCATTGATGCCGCGTGGAACGGCGAAGTGCTGATTGATGACTGGCTCCAGCCTGTGTTCACCGCCGAAAATGTTGAGGTCACTGTGCATTTTCAAGATGGTACATCCGAGGTGCTGGAACACTTTTACGACAATGCCAGCAACTGGTCGTGGGAAATTCAGTTTACTGTTGACTTTGAGGCCGAACTTGTCATAGTGCGTTACACAGATTCAAACAGCATGGATAGATTCATGGATGAACACGACATTTGTGGCTGCGAAATCGACCTCGAAGCCTACCTCGCATGGCTGCCGCAAACCACTTTTGCCTTCCCCGGCAATTTTTTAGATGATATCCTTGCCGCCTTCCCCACGCTGACGCTTGACGAAACTGCCACATTTGCCGACGGCGACATGTTCACCTTCATCCCCGAAAACACCGGCCTGCACCATTTTTTTAGCAGCGGCGACCAAGACCTGGCCATCTTCAACACCAACATGGAGCTCATCTGGTTCGGCGAAATTTTCAGCACGCATCGGTGGGCGCAAGTGCAGCTCACTGTCGGTGAAACTTACTTGGTGCAACTTTGGGCTTGGGGCGGCACGCAAAACATCACCGTGTCCGAAACCGCACCGGCACCCGGCGGCGGTGGGGGCAGCGGCAACAGCTGGCTGCAAAATCTGGTGAACAATCTGCTTTGGTTGGTGCAACACACACCCGGCGGTCGTTTTCTCACCGTGCTGCTGTTCCCCATTATGCTGCCGGTTCTGGGCCTGCTGCGTTTGGTAAACTGGATTTACACCGGGCGCTGGTAAATATAGGGCTTGCGTTTAGCGCAAAACTATGATACAATGGATACCAGATGTTTAATTTTGATGCTAGAAAATTAGAACACAGCGAAGCGACTTGCGCACCGCAAGTGTTGGAGGGAAATTATGATGAAGAAAGCACTTAGCGTCTTGTTGGTGTTTGCGTTGCTGGCAGTTCCCATGGTTGTGAGCACGAGCGCAACCGCCAACTACAGCATCGATGTCGCAGCCTACGAAAGCCAAGAAGAACCCGAAACGCCGAACAGCAACAACGACGACAATCGCACATGGTGGCAAATTATCATCGATTTTGTTTTGGGCATCATCAGCGGCATCGCCGAAATCGTGTCCGGTCTTGCTCCAATTGTCACTTTGCTCAACACCATCGCAAGCCTGTTGCGCACGCTGCTCATCGTCCTGGGCGTGGTGGCTGGCTCCGCCGCGGTGATTGCAATTGCGGCATTAATTGCCCGTTTTGTGCGTTAGATGAGAAATTTGCAACTTTTACATGACAAAAATGTTAACTTTAGTTGCACAAACGCTTGACAAACTCGTCCGCGTTTGGTATAATAGATCCTAGGCGAGTGATTGCCACATATTTTTAGGAGGGACCTTTCCATGAAAAAACTGCTTAGCATCATCCTTGCGTGCGCACTGTTGGCAGTACCCTTTGCAATTACCACGATGGCCAACGACACCCCCATTTGCCCCGAAGATGAATACGCAACCGTTTGCGAGTGCGAAGGAACTTACGCTGACACCGATACGGACACTGATACCGACACCGGTGAACCAGCTCCCGCTCCCGGCAATGGCAGCGACGAAGACAACGGCAACTGGTGGCGCACTTTTGTAGACACCGTTATGCCTTACCTAACCGACCTGCGCAACTTGGCCACCCGCATCACCCCCATCATTGCGATGATTGTGGCCATCGTTAACCTAGTTCGTATGTTTACCTAAGTTGGGCGAAGTCACATTCACCCGCTAGCACACAAGCCCCGCACTGTGGCCGCCGCGCGATGCAAATCGCACGCCCGTGCAACACCAGACGGTGGCAAAAGTTATTTGATTCCGCAGGATCGAGCAGCTGCAACAGTTGTTGTTCGATCTTTGCGGGATTTTTTGTATCTGTGAGTCCTAGCAAATTCGTAATGCGAATGCAATGCGTGTCCACCACAATGGCCGGCAGACCGAACACATCCCCTCTAATCAAATTCGCTGTTTTGCGCCCCACGCCCTGCAGCGCGGTGAGTTCATCCATGCCCTTCGGCACCTGCCCGCCGTGGCGCGCGCAAAGCTGTTGCGCTATGGTGATCAAATCCTGCGCTTTGGTGCGATAAAATCCACAGGAACGCACCAATTGTTGCACATGCAGCACATCGGCAGCAGCCATGGCCTGCGGCGTAGGATAAGCCTGCAGCAACGCTGGCATCACAAGGTTCACTCGCGCATCGGTGCATTGCGCAGCCAAGCGCACCGCCATCAGCAAGTGAAAGGGATCGCCGTACTCCAGCGAGCACAACGAGTCGGGATATTCGATTTTCAGCAACTGCGTAATTCTCTGTGCTTTATTTTGCATACTATCTCGGGCGGATTTGCATCCGCCCCTACAACCTTTCTTCTTGGTTCTTGCAACCCCCACATCTGCAAATGTCTATAAAAATCCACCGCGAAGCGGGTTAAAGTTCTTTTGGTTACTTTTCTTTCAAGAAAAGTAACGCCCGCGCGGCGAGTGCCTCATAGCGTTCTTTTTTGTCGCGAATGCGTGTATCAAGGGGCGGCAACAGCCCAAAATTCGCCCCCATGGGTTGAAAATTCGTCACGGTTTCGTCGCTAATATAACGCGACAGCGCCCCCAGCATGGTTTCACGCGGCAACAGCAACGGTGGCTGATTTTGCAATGCGCGAGCCACATTCAAGCCCGCCAGCAAACCCGAGGCCGCGCTTTCCATGTAGCCCTCCACTCCCGTGATTTGCCCGGCAAAGTATAGCCCTGGCTGCGATTTCACCTGAAAATCCTGCCCCAAAATGCGCGGAGAGTCAATGAACGTGTTGCGGTGCATCACCCCAAAGCGGCAAAACTCAGCATTGCGCAACGCGGGTATCATGCCGAACACACGCCGCTGCTCGCCAAACTTTAGGTTCGTCTGGCATCCCACTAGGTTTAGCATGCTACCAGCAGCGTTTTCGCGGCGCAACTGCAACACCGCCCATGGGCGATGCCCGGTGCGAGGGTCACGCAAGCCAACGGGCTTCAGCGGACCAAAGCGCATGGCATCATCTCCCCTGCCCGCCAGCACCTCAATGGGCATGCAGCCCTCGTAGACATCAAAAACGTGCGTGTGCGCCCGCTCAGCCGTGCGCATCGCAGCAGCAAAGGCCTCATATTCCTCGCGGTTCATCGGGCAATTCAGGTAGTCATCTGCACCGCCGCGGTCATAGCGGCTTTGCGCAAAGGCGTGGTTCATGTCCACGCTTTCGGCAGTCACAATTGGCGCTGCGGCATCATAAAACTGCAAGCTCTCGCCAAATTTTCGCGCAATATCAGCCGCAAGTGCATCGCTCGCCAGCGGCCCCGCGCTTACAATCACCGTGCCGCTTTCGGGTATCTCCGTGACTTCCTCTCGCACCAGCGAGATGAGCGGCTCAGCTGCAATGCGGCGTGTGATTTCCGCGGCAAACTGCTCGCGGTCAACGGCAAGTGCGCCACCTGCAGGCACGCGGCAGTGCTGCGCAACTTCAACGCAAAGCGAGCCCAGCGCCGCCATTTCAGCTTTGAGTAACCCCGCCGCCGAGCCCACTCGCTCGGCTTTGAATGAGTTTGAGCAAACCAGCTCGGCGAGGTGTTCGCTTTCGTGCGCGGGCGAAAATCGCCGCGGTTTCATTTCATACAGCGTAACGGGAAAACCCGCACGCGCGATTGCCCATGCGGCTTCAACGCCGGCCAGCCCGCCGCCTATTACTTTTATCACTATAATTTCCTCACATAACGTAGTCCCACATGCCCATGCCACACGTTCGCGCCGCCATCGGGCGCAAAGCCGCAGGCCTCGTAAAAAGCGCGAGCGCGATAGTTGGTTTCCACTACATGCAGCAGCGCACCGGGGTAGTTTTGCGCCTGTGCTAAGTCAAGCGCGTACTGCATCAACTGCCGCCCAATGCTGCGGCGAAAATACAATGGGTCAACGTAAAACACCTGAATACTGAGATAATCGGGCAGGTCATCTTGCGTGCTTGGCACAAATACACCCACGCACACAATTTCGCCATCCAGCTCACCCACATAAATGCCCTGCGGGTTGGCAAAGCGCTCGAAGGCTTGTGCTCGGCGTTCGGCGTTGCGTGCGGCTATCAATTCATCGGCAAAAATGCCGGTATAAGCCGCCACCCAACTGCGGCAAATGATGTCCGTGGCAGCATCTGCATCTGCAGGGGTGGCAGGACGAAAGCTACAGTTTAGCAATCACTTCACCCACCAGTCTCTGCATATCTTTGGCTTTCAGCTGCCCAATCTCCATCACTTCGTCGTGCCCCAGCACTTCGTCGAGAACCCCCGCAGCCATGTTGGTGATGAGCGAAAGCCCCAACACATCCATGCCGCTATGCCGCGCGGCAATCACCTCCGGCACAGTAGACATGCCCACAGCATCCGCTCCCCATGCACGAAACGCGCGGATTTCCGCAGGAGTTTCGTAGCTCGGGCCAGTCACGCCGATATACACACCTTGGTGCAGATGCAGGTTAAGCGCAGTCGCACACTGCAGCGCAAGCTGGCACAATGCAGGCGTGTAGGCCGTGCCCATGTCGAAGAAGCGCAAGCCGAAATCATCATCGTTTTTTCCAATCATTGGGTTTCCGCCCATGAGGTTGATGTGATCGGTGATGAGCATGAAATCGCCCACGCTGTAGCCCGTGTTGATGCCCCCAGCCGCATTGGTGACAATGAGAGTTTGCACGCCCAGCAGCTTAAACACCCGCAGCGGGAACGTAATCGCGCTGAACGGATAGCCTTCATACAAATGCAAGCGGCCTTGCATGCACAGCACACGCTTGCCGCCGAGCGAGCCAATCACCAGCCGGCCATTGTGCCCTGGTGCGGTGGAGCTCACAAAACCTGGGATGTCGCCATAGGGGATGCTCACAGCGTTTTCGAGTTTGTCGGCCAGCCCACCCAAGCCCGAGCCGAGTATAATCGCGATGTTCACTGGTTCGGGTGAAATATGTTTGATATAGTCCACTGCATTTTGATAAGTCATGTTCATTCCCTCAATTCTAAAGTTTTTAAGTTGCCTTTTAACAACCCCCACCTGCACATTCCATAAGAATCAACCGCGAAGCGGGTAAAGTTCTTTTGGTTACTTTTCTTTCAAGAAAAGTAACGCCTGCGCGGCGAGCGCAAATTAATTCACCACATTCTGTGGCTTTCCCTGCAAAAACGCCCGCACGTTATCCACCGCGATGGCGAGCAGGCGACCGCGTGCCTCGTGGCTTGCCCAAGCGATGTGCGGGGTAATCACGCAGTTTTTCGCGCCCAGCAACGGGTTATCACTCGCAGGCGGCTCGGTGGAGAGCACATCTACACCAACGCCGCCAAGCTGCCCCCTAAAGAGTGCATCTGCCACATCTTGCTCGTGCAAAATTGGCCCACGCGCGGTGTTAATGAGCAACGCACCGGGCTTCATTTTCGCGATGGTAGTTGCGTTAATGAGCTCGTTTGTTTCGTCAGTCAGCGGGCAATGCAGCGATATCACGTCGCTAGCCGCGAGCAAATCATCAAGTGGCGTGCTATCCGCGCTGGAGCGACTATGGTGCAGCACATGCATGCCAAACGCACGGGCAATCTCCGCCGTGGCACGACCAATGGCACCATAGCCGATAATAGCCATAGTTTTGCCCGCAAGCTCCGTCACTGGGGTTTTCCAGTAGCAAAAGTCACGCGACTTCGCCCACTCGCCCGCATGCACGCTTTCACTATGCTTGCCCGCGTGGGCACAGAGCTCAAGCAGCAGGGCAAAGGCATGCTGCGCCACGCTCGCCGTGCCATAGGCGGGGATGTTCGTCACAGGCACGCTACGGGCGCGTGCGGCGGCTAAGTCCACCACGTTGTAGCCCGTGCTGAGCAGGCCGATGTATTGCAGCTTGGGCAGCGCGTTAATTACATCCGCGCCCAGCAGCGTTTTGTTGCTGATGACAATCTCGGCATCTTTCGCGCGCTCGACGGTCAACTCGGCAGGTGTGTAGTCGAAAATCGTGCAGTTGCCCAACGCTTGCATGTTGGCCCAGCTGAGGTCACCGGGGTTGAGGGTGTAGCCATCGAGGATGACGATGTTCATATGATTCTCCTTTGTGCTGTTACTGTAGGGGCGGATGCAAATCCGCCCGAAGCATAATAATATCTCGCCTTATTGTTTCGCATTTGTTCAGCACGGGCGGATTTGCATCCGCCCCTACAGGTTGTGAGCCTATCAAAGCTGCGCCAAAAATTTTGCCACGCCATCGTCGCAGTTCGCGCCAATCACACCTGTTGCCGCAGCCTTGAGTTCCTCGCGCGCATTGGCCACGGCGTAACCCTCATCGCAGGCACGAAACAGGGGCAAGTCGTTGAGATTATCGCCAAAACCCACGATTTTGTCAAAGCCATAGTGCTCGCGCAGCCAGCACACGGCATCATACTTCGACGCACGTTGCGCAAAACATTCCAGATACCAGTTATCCTCCACATATGAACAAGGATAAAGCAAGCAGTTCAGTTCAAGCAAATGCCGCAGGTCTTCATAAAGCGGCAGCAATGCCTCGTGCGTGTCTAGCGTAGACATATACACGATGTTTTCCACAGGCGGGTTGTCCGTTTGCACCATCTCAAACATGTTTTTGCGGTAATCAAAGTGGCGTGCTATCATAGATTGCGCAGCAAATGCGCCGTGATAAACCCGCATGCTGTTCGTACTTTCATACAGCAGCCCAGTGATGCCATGCGCCGCCATGCAGGCAAGCATTTCGCGTGCCACAGCAGGTGCGATGAACTCTCTTTTCACATAGCATTCCTGTTGTGCATCGTAAATGAGCGCACCGTTCATCAGCACAGCGGGTGTGCTCAGCAACGCGGGGTCGAGTAATTTGTTGTATTGAATGGACTCCCACGTGCGAGCTGTTGCCACGCTGAACAACCCGCCTCCCCGTGTGAATTCACGCAGCACTTGCGCGCTATAAGACGAAAGCTTAGCGTGTTCATTCAGCAACGTGCCATCTAGGTCAGAAATATACAGGGGTTTGGGCATGTGTCACTCCAATCCAAAGTAGTGTTTCGCATTGCCAAAGGCCACATCTTCGGCGAGTCTAGCCAGCGCAGCTTTGTCATACGGAAACAGCCCTTGCTCCACCCACTCGCCAATTAAGCCGCAGAAAATCCGCCTAAAATACTCATGCCGCGGGTATGACAAGAACGAGCGCGAATCCGTCGTCATGCCGATGAAGGTGCCCAGCGCACCGAGATTACCCAGTGCCTTGGCCTGTTCGCGCATGCCATCGATGCTATCCAAAAACCACCACGCAGGGCCAAACTGCATCTTGCCGGAAATTTCATCGCTTTGGAAATTGCCCAGCATCGTGCCCAAGATGTAATTATCACGCGGGTTAAGATTGAAGAGAATCGTGCGCGGCAACTTGCCCTGCACGTCCATGCTATCTAAAAAGCGCGACAACGGCTGCGCCACAGGCCAATCGCCAATGGAATCAAAGCCTGTGTCAGGCCCAAGCTGTTGCAACATGCGCGTATTGTTGGCGCGCATAGGGCTCATATGCAGTTCCATCGCCCAGCCGCGTGCAGCGTATTCACCCGCAAGCACTTGCATTAACGCCGTTTGGTGCTGCTCAAGTTGCAGCTGTGTGGGGATAGTCCCCGCCAGCCGTGCAGCAAAAATACGCTCCAACTCATCCGCTGTTGCTTCAGCGTAGGGCACATAGGGCAGACCGTGGTCGCTGGCACGGCAACCGTGTTTGGCGAAGAAATCCACGCGCTCAAGTAGTGCAGCACACAGCTCGCTAAAGCTTTTAATCGGCTGGCCAACGGCTTGTTCCAGCTGAGCAAGCCATGGCAAAAAGCCCGCTTGGTCAAGATAAAGCGCTTTGTCGGGACGATAGGCAGGCCGCACCTTAAATGGTAGGTTTTGCTTGGCCAATGCTGCGTGATATTCCAAGCTGTCGGCGGGGTCATCCGTTGTGACCACAGCGCAAACGTTAGACTTAATAATCAGCTCATGCGGGGTGAAGCCACCGTTGCTAATTTGTTTATTACACGCTACCCAAGTTTCTTCTGCGGAGCTGGAATCAAGCACCGTGTCGCAGCCAAAATAACGCTTCAATTCAAGATGCGCCCAATGGTGCAGCGGGTTGCCCGCCAGCTTGGGCATGCAGCTTGCAAATGCCGCGAATTTTTCCCTGCCTTCGGCATTTCCTGTAATCTCCCGCTCGGAAATTCCACAGCTGCGCATGGCACGCCACTTGTAGTGGTCAGCACCAAGCCACAGCTGCGCGATGTCTTGCGCGGGTGCGTTTTCGTAGATTTCTTTGGGCGGCAGATGGCAGTGCCAGTCGAAAATCGGCTGGGCATTGGCGGCGGCGAACATCTCTCGCGCGGGTTCACTTGTGAGCAAAAAATCTTCATGCAAATAGTTTTTCATATCTTAACTCCTATCAAATCATCGCGAAGTTATAGTCTAAACGCAGTGCCTCGAATAGGACATAGCGAAGCGAGGAAAAAGTTTTTTGCGCTACTTTTTTTCAAAAAAGTAGCAATCAACGCAACACAAACGCCAGCAACATGCCCGCAATAAACCCGCCGCCGTGCTCCACTAGGTTATACTTATCGGCGACTACGTTGTACAAGCAATAGCCCGCCAGATAAACCAGCCACGGCCACGCGATTGCGCCCAGCAGCTGCGGGTTAATCAGCAGCATGGCAGCGAGCATGCCAATCACACCATGCGTGGCAAGCGACGCCCCAAAGCTGAACTCGCTGTTAAGAATGCGCATGTTGCACAGGTTGGCGAAAATGCCGCTGACTACCAGCAAAATCAGATAACGCCACCAGCCAAGTTGCTGCTCCACCAAGCGACCTGCGGCTAAAAACGCAAGACTGTTCACCAGCAAGTGAAGCACTCCGCCATGCAGCAGCTGAGATGTCACCAGCCGCCAAAGCTGGCCTTTTTTGATGGCCGAGGCCTTCATGCACAGCGCTTCGTTGTAAACGTTGCGCGTTTTTTGAAACGTCAGCGTGAACAGCTGCCGCTTTGCGCCGCGTGGCATGAACACAAAATAATCCAGAATAAATGAAACAGCAAGAACGGCAAGTAAAATATAAGTAACCATGTTAGCTCTCCTCAATCATCGCAACACGCGGCGCGTGGCGGCCGCCCTCGAACTCAGCATTCAGCCATGCAGCAAGGATATACTTGGCCATTTCGCTGCCCACCACACGCGCGCCCATGCACAGGGCGTTGCTGTCATTATGCTTGCGCGACATTTCGGCAGAGTAAGGCTCGCTGCAGCACACAGCGCGAATGCCACGCACTTTGTTGGCAGCCATGGAAATCCCCACGCCGCTGCCGCACAATAGCACCGCGCCGTTGCACTCGCCATTTGTGACGAACTTGCAGGCCGCTTGCGCAGCCAGAGGATAGTCTTGCCCTGGGGTGTCTTGCGTGGTGTGGCCGTGCTCCACAGCAAAGGCCATGAGTTCTTCCTTCAGGGGGATGGCAGCGTGGTCGCTGGCGAATACAAGATGCATGGTGAACCTCCAAGTGTGATAATTCCCCTCCGTGGAGGGGTGGCACGCGTAGCGTGACGGGGTGGTTTAATTGTACCATGTGCGGGCGGGGTTGTCAAGGGTGGCATGAAAAAACCACCCCTCCGAAGAGGGGCGATTTGTTTTGTTAGGTTACGCAAACCACATCCAAATCCAACCGAAGCCGAGGAAGAACAAAATCCAATTGAGGAAATTTGCTTCCCATCGGGTGTTGAAGATGGTGTTAGCGGGTTGAGGTAGGATGCCGCTACCAGTGTTTGTGCTAAACACATTGAAAAACGCGTCGCCAGTTTCGCCGCCCAGCACTTGCACGGGTGTATCGCGACGGATTGTAGTGCCGTCGCCGAGCTGATAATTAGCATTGATTCCATTCGCTAAAACATATCCATCATTTCTTATCTGCAAAAAATGATATCGAGGCACGGGTATATGTTGAAAACCCTGCATTTCTCTTATAGCAGTGCCATAAAGCCAAAGAGTGAAATAAGAGTAACTAACATCTCGACTATTTCCCCAGAACAAAATCGTACCATCAACTAAAATGGCACCGCTATACCAGTTTCCCGCAAAGACATAAATAGCATCATTTATACCTGGTATTTGAGTAGGCGGGATCGGAAGATTGTTCGCAAGACCAGCGCCAGATGCACTAGCTTGTTGGCTAAGATCAAACCCCCAGCCCCAAACTGTTCCATCGTCTCTTAAAGCAACACTATGGTGAGCCCCAGCGGCGACTTGGATAATATTGTTCAATGGTACCTTAGTGGGCGTTGTAGTAAGCCCACCACCCATAAACCCCCAATACCAAACTGTACCATCAGCACGCAGCGCAACGGAAAATGTAGCACCCGCCTCCACCATTGGCGTTGCGTTGAACGAAGCTGACATGCCAAAAGACATCATCCCAAGTACACCCACAAACATAAGCACTGCCACCAAAATCGCCAACAATTTTTTCGTCATGTAACAGGCCCTCCTCAAAATATGGTAACTAAAATTTTACCCCCCCCCCCCGTTAACAAGTCAAGTCTTTTGTATGA
>Ga0123355_10002885_pt1 | contig 24415 bp, 28 predicted proteins | sample TergutEmb28metaG_3_FD_89872 | JGI IMG/M metagenome (GOLD analysis project Ga0123355, IMG submission 89872) | Embiratermes neotenicus P1 segment gut microbial communities from Petit-Saut dam, French Guiana - Emb289 P1 | ecosystem: Host-associated > Arthropoda: Insects > Digestive system > Gut ... | reverse complement strand
ATATATTTTGAATTAATATAATAATATTAGAAAGAGAGGAAATTTTAATGGGAAAAGAACATTGGTACACAACGGAGTATCCGGAAATTAAGTTTGAAAAAGGCACGTCAATCGGTGAGATGAAAAAGCGAATCTGGGACGCGTCAGAAGAAGAAATTCAAAAGATTCTTGATGAGTATGAAATCGGTGCACCGTCTGAGCTTGGCAAACCGAATTGCTATATTCAAACTACGCCACGTAACAAGTTAATCGAAAAACGCAAGAAAAACGATGTAGTTCTTGTTCCTATCGGCTGTACTGAAAATCATGGAATTCACAGCAATTCAGGGCTTGACACGTTCATGGTTACTCAAATTTGCGAAGCGGTACGCCGTAAAACAGCTAAAGACGGCTGTGAAGTATCTCTTGCGCTTCCACCACTAAATTACGGTGGACACCCATATCACCATATTGGAATTGCAGGAACTGTAATGGTATCAGAAGACGTTGTTAGAGAAACTGTTATTGGTGTACTTGCAGGGTTATGGGACGACGGATACCGCAAAATTATACTTGTAAACAATCATGGACACAAATGGATGTTAGAAGCAGGAATACAGGAATTTTTCAAGCGTTATCAGCTTCCGGCACTTGTAACGTTAGTTGAGTGGCACCGTTCAGTAAGAGAATTTTTCGTTCCTACTGACAGACCTGACTCGATGACTACTAACTTTGTTCATGCAGATGAAGCAGAAACAAGTGTGGGGCTTTTATTGTTCCCTGAAATGATAGACATGAGCGTTTGCGTTGACGCGCAAGGCGTTCCAATTACATTACGCGGACATTTTGACAACAGCGTTGACAGCTTAGCAAGACCACACACTTGGAGCGAAGCAGAAGGGCACAACTATATTGAAAGATTTGGAACTCCAGAAGCAGTTGTAGGATATCCAAGTCGCGGCGAAGCACGCAAAGCGAAAAGACCGGTTGCTGCGATATGTGAGTATTTAAATTTAATGATTAAAGAAATATTGGAAGATCTTCCAGCTGGACAAATTCCACCATTTGATAAAGTTTGCTTCCGAGACAAAGAAGAAATTGAAGCGTGCTTAAAAGAGCCTATGAGCGAAGGTTGGAAGAGCGTTCACGAACTAAAGAGAATAGGTATTTACTAAAATGGAAAGAGATTACGATAGCCTCAAGGAAAAATGCCGTGAAGTTAGATATCAAGTTGCAGACATGCTTGGTGACTTAGGTGTTGGGCATATTGGCGGTAGTTTTTCGGCGGTTGAAGCGATTGTTACAATTTATTATGGACATATGCGAATTGATCCGAAAAATCCGAAGCTTGAGGGTAGAGATCGTTTTGTTTTGTCAAAGGGACATGCAGGTCCGACGCTTTATGCTATATTAGCTGACATGGGATTTTTTCCAAAAGAAATGCTGTATACGATAAACCGTCCTGCGACAATGCTTCCAAGCCATGCAGATATGCTTCGTACTCCTGGAATTGATATGACGACAGGAAGTTTAGGGCAGGGAATTTCCTGTGCAGTAGGCGTAGCAGTAGGGTCGAAGATAAAAAATGACGGTGCTATCGTGTATACTGTTTTAGGTGATGGTGAAAGTCAAGAGGGGCAAGTGTGGGAAGCGGCTATGTACGCCTCTCACATGAAGCTTGACAACTTGATTGCATTTACTGATTTTAACGGACTGCAAATTGACGGTACAATTGCTGAAATAAATGACCTTGAGCCTCTAGACAAAAAATGGGAAGCATTTGGATGGCACGTTGATACGGTTGATGGACATGATGTTAAAGCCATAGACGAGGCAATAGTAAAAGCAAAAGCAGTAAAAGACAAGCCTTGCATGATTATATTACGAACCGTGAAAGGAAAAGGCGTTTCATTTATAGAAGAAGCGAAGACAAGTAGCCATAATATGCCGCTTTCCCCTGAACAACGTAAAGCAGCACTACTGGAATTAGAGAGGGGGAGCGAGTCATGAGTATAGAAATGCGACAAGCGTTTGCAAGTTCTATGGAACTTTTGATGGAAAAAGATTCGCGTATTTTAATAGTTGATGCAGACCTTTCTAAAGCCAACGGAACTTTTCCGCTTCGTGAAAAGTTCGGAAGTAGAATGTTCAACGTTGGCGTGCAAGAAGCAAACATGGCTTCGTTTGCTGCAGGTCTTGCTTCGTATGGGTTTATTCCGGTTATTACTACTTTCGCTCCGTTTGCGACACGTCGTATTCTTGATCAAGTTGCAATTTCTATAGCGTATGCGAAAAGTAATGTAAAAATCATTGGAACTGACCCAGGTATTGCTGCAGAGCTGAACGGCGGAACACATATGAGTTTTGAGGACGCAGGACTTATGCGTGCTCTTCCTGACATAGTTGTGTTTGAACCTTGTGATAACAAACAGCTTCAGATGGCATTACCGCACATCATGGCATACGATGGTCCTGTATATATCCGTATGTTCCGCAAGCTTTGTGCGGATGTTTTTGATGAAAATTACAACTTTGAAATGTTCAAAGCTGATAAGATTCGCGAGGGTAGTGATGTGACTTTGTTTGCAAGCGGAATAGAAGTGAAGCCTGCGATTGATGCTGCCAAGCTGCTTGCAAAAGAGAATATTTCTGCAGAAGTAATAGGTATACATACATGGAAGCCTATTGATGAGGATGTCATAATAGCTTCGGTGAAAAAAACTGGCTGTGCTGTAACTTGCGAAAATCACAGTGTGATAAATGGGCTTGGTTCGGCTGTTTCTGATGTAGTAACGCAAAGACATCCTGCTTTTGTGCTTAGAGTTGGTGTTAATGACAGGTTTGGTGTAGTTGGCAAGATAGACTATTTGGCAAAGGAGTTAAATCTTACAGCGGAGGATATTGTCAAAAAGGCAAAGGAAGCGATAGTATTAAAGTTGGCACGCTAAAACGGCACAAGTATGGCACGACAGACACAAGAAAACGTGCCAAGTGGCACGCTTTGACAGCCATTGAACATTGTTGACGCACGGTGATATTTGACAAACTTAAGACAAACTTAATAAGAATAGGAAAAATCCACAAGCGAGGAGGTTGCTTCTTTGGCAAAGTTTAGCAAAGAAGCACTCCTTTTTATAATTGTAGAATTTTGGCACATAATTTGCTTTATAACATAGAGGTGATGAGTTACGAACCAAACATTCAGGAGGAAGATATGAAAAGAAAAAGCTATGACGAAAAGCAGTTGCTCAACTTATATGAAACTATGTATAGGATGCGACGCTTTGAAGAAGAAGTATTTGAATTTTATAAAAAAGGTTTGATGCCCGGCCTAGCGCATCTTTATTTGGGAGAAGAAGCGATGGCGACAGGTGTTTGTGCAGCATTAAATGAAGACGATTATATAGGAAGTACACATAGAGGGCATGGGCATCTTGTAGCAAGAGGTGCAGATGTTGGCCCGATGATGGCGGAAATTCTTGGAAAAGAGACAGGATACTGCCGTGGTAAAGGCGGTTCGATGCATATAATGGCAATGGATAAAGGTATTCTTGGTGCAAATGGTATCGTTGGCGGTGGAATTCCTATAGCTACTGGTGCAGCGTATTCGGCAAAATATCGAAAAACTAAACAAGTTGCGATATCTTTCTTGGGAGATAGTGCTTCAAATGAAGGAACTTTTCATGAGAGCCTTAACATGGCTGCTGCGTGGAAGTTGCCAGTTGTGTATGTTATAGAAAATAATTTGTACGGGATCTCGGTTGATATTCGTGATGTTACAAATACTCCAGACCTTGCAGTAAGAGCAAAAGCGTATGATATTCCAGGGATAGTAGTAGATGGGATGGATGTACTGGCTGTGCATGAAGTTACAGCGGCGGCAGTAGAACGCGCGCGTAAAGGCGGCGGCCCATCGCTTATAGAATGTAAGACTTATAGATGGCAAGGGCATCATGTTGGAGACCCAGGTGACTATCGCGAGCGTCGTGATCCTAAAGAGAGAGAAACATGGCTTAAGAAGTGCCCTATAGATAATTTTAGAATTTTAATGTTAAATGAAGGTATTGCAGAGGCTAAAATTAAAAAACTTGAAAACGCACTTGAAAAAGAAATCATGGCAGCAGTAAAGTTTGCGATGGACAGTCCATATCCTGATGTGTCTGAAGCATACACAGACGTTTTTGTGGAGGGTTAGATTTATGAGAGAAATAATGTACAGAGATGCAATTCGTGAGGCACTTGATGAGGAAATGGCTCGTGATGACAGCGTTATGATTATGGGTGAAGATGTAGGTTTTATCGGTGGAAACTTTAAGACATCGGTGGGACTGCTTGATAAATACGGAGACCTCAGAGTAAAAGACACCCCTATATCTGAGGCGGGGTTTGTAGGTATGGGTGTTGGAATGGCGCTTACAGGACTTAGACCTGTAGTTGAGCTTATGTTTTCTGACTTCCTGCTTGTTGCGGCTGACCAAGTAATAAACCAAATGGCAAAGATAAGATATATGTCAGGTGGGCAAGTTACCGTTCCGATGGTAATTCGTTGCCCTATTGGTGCAGGAAGGTCATCTGCGGCACAACATTCACAGAGTATGCAGGCTATGGTTGCACACTTCCCAGGAATAAAAGTTCTGATTCCTTCATCAGCACAAGAAGCAAAAGGATTATTAAAATCGGCTATAAGAGACAATAACCCTGTTATATTTTTTGAGCATAAAATGCAGTATACAAACAAATTTGAAATTGACGATAGCATAGAGCTTATTCCGATTGGAAAAGCTGATATAAAGAGAGCAGGAGAAGATATTACGATTGTTGCAACATCAGCAATGGTATTACATTCGCTTACTGCGGCAGAAAAATTGGCAGCAGAAGGTATTTCTTGTGAAGTTATTGATTTGCGTAGCATCGTTCCGCTTGATCGTGAAACAATAATTGAGTCAGTTAAAAAGACAGGAAAACTGCTTGTAGTTGACGAAGCACATGAGTTTTGCGGAGTAGGTGCTGAGATTGGTGCAAGTTTAATGGATGATATATTTTATGATCTTGACGCTCCGATTGGCCGTATAGCGACACCAAATGTGCCACTACCGTTTAGTCCGGCACTTGAATTTCCGATTATTCCTTCTGAGAAAAAAGTTGTTGAGAAAGTACGCGAAATGGTTCGCCCTAGCGTATAAGGGGTGCTGATATGAATAATAAAATTAAAATCACGCCTCGTGCGAGTAGATTGGCACAAACACACAACATTAACGTTGCCGCGATTGATGTAAAGGGCACGGGATTTCAAGGTGGAATTACAGAAAAAGACTTGCTCGCATGGATAGATGCAGGTGGTATGACTGGCTTAGAATCGCCTAGTGCAATGAAACATGTGGCATCAGAATCAGGCGTTCGTGCTACTCCTTTGGCTCGCAAGATGGCAGAAGCGAGAGGCGTTCCTATATCGGAAGTGCAAGGAAGCGGCTCGTTTGGAAAAGTTATGAAATCAGACGTTTTAGGTCAAGGCAAGGCAAAAGCTAAACGAGATGAGAATATAATAGGAGTGACTTCGGATGGTAAGCGTATTGCGAAAATTGCTCCGTACTCAGGTACTCGTAAAGTAATTGGTGACAGATTGAGCCAAAGTATGTTTACAGCACCACATGTCTTTCTTACACAAAAGGTGGACTTGTCGGAAGTCTTGTCGCTTCGAACTCTTGTTAATTCAAAGCAAGATAAAAAAACATCGGTTACAGATTACGTTGCAAGAGCTGTAGTTATGACACTGCAAATGTATCCGGAAATGAATGCTTCTTTGCAAGATGCAGGAATTGAAGAATACGCAAGCGTAAATTTAGGCATCGCTGTTGCTGCACCAAGTGGACTTATTGTTCCTGTAATTAAAGAGGCACAGGATTTAAGTGTTGTTGGAATTTCAAAAGTGGCAGGGGAGATGTTTGATAAAGCCAGAGATGGAAAACTTAGGCTTGAAGATTACACAGGCGGAACGTTTACTATATCAAACCTCGGTATGTTTGGAATCGAAGAGTTTACTGCGATTATTAATCCGCCAGAAGTGGGAATCCTTGCAGTAAGTGCCATGAAAGACGATGCAGTTGTTGTAGAAGATAAAGCTGGCACAAAGAGGATTGAAATAAGACCGATGATGAATATTACATTGTCTGTTGACCATAGAGTTATAGATGGGCTTCTCGGGGCGCAGGTTGTAACTGAAATAAAAAGGCTTTTGGAAAATCCGATTGAGCTTATGATTTCGGATTGGGAATAATAAGTTGCGGAAAAATAACAATACAAAATAGAACTATTTAATAAGGCGTAGTGATTTTTTCGCAAATAAAGTATTGTGGAAAAATAACAATACAAAAAAGGCGTAGGGATTTTTTTGCAAGGCGAGGCGTGTGAATGAGTGAACCAGAAGTGTACACAGAAGTACCTGAGTGGCGAATCGAATGAGCAACAACAAAGCATTGCGGAAAAATAACAAGCCGTAGGAAGGAAAGAAAATATGTATGTAGTAGTAATGCCAAAACTCGGCTTCAATATGGACGAAGGCAAGCTAACTGTTTGGTATAAAAAAGAAGGCGACAGCATCAAAAAAGGAGAGCCATTGTTTGCAATTGAAACAGACAAAACTGCAATCGACGTTGAGGCAACCCAAGATGGTGTTGTTCGTAAATTATTTGTAAGTGAGGGAACTTTAGTTCCTGTCACGCTTCCGATTGCGATTATTGCAGATGCGGGTGAAGATATTTCGGCGGCAGAAGCGGAGGCAAAGGCACTGCTTGGTGGTGTTTCGAGTGTGCCTGCACAAGTATCAGATTCTGAGGATTCCGCTGAGGCGGCGGCATCTGCAGATGGGGCTACTGCGTCATCAAGTGCGGGCAAGGCAGTAGCTTCCGACAGTTCGTATGATTTTGATGTATTCATAATTGGTGGCGGGCCGGGAGGATACGTTGCGGCTATCCGAGCGGCACAGCTTGGACTTAGAGTTGCAATTGCAGAAAAAGATGCTTTTGGTGGAGTTTGCTTAAACCGTGGATGCATTCCAACAAAGACATTTTTGCGAAGCGTGGAGGTGCTAAAAGACGTTAAAAAAGCAGCGGAGTTTGGCATCAAGGGTCATGATGTAAGTGGTGCAAAACTTGATATGAAAAAAGTTCAAGAGCGTAAAAAAAGCATTACAGAAGGACTTGTAAAAGGCGTTGGCGGATTGCTTGCTAAGAACAAAGTAACGACGCTAAAAGGCGAAGCGAAAATTATCGATAAAAATACGATTGAAGTAAATTCTAAAAAGTATACGACAGCAAATTTAATAATTGCAACAGGAACAGATGTACAGCTTCCAAAAGATGTTTTGAAGACAGATACGTATTTGACAAGCGATGATATTTTAAATATGACAAAACTTCCAAAAGATATCGTAATAATAGGTGGTGGAGTAATCGGTGTTGAATTTGCGTATTTCTTTGCGAGTGCGGGGATCAAAACGACAGTAGTTGAGTTTCAAGATAGACTTCTTCCGATGTCAGATAAAGATATTTCGGAGCAAGTGGAAAAAACTCTAAAAGAGATGGGCGCAAGTATTCATACTTCCGCAAAAGTAACGTCGGTAACAAAAAGTTCTGTAGAATTTGAAGAAAATGGCAAGAAGACTTCACTCGACACTAAAAATGTACTTGTTGCTATCGGTAGAATTCCTGTCGTGACAGAAGATGTACTTGCGATAGGCGTAAAGACAGAAAACGGAGCAATCGTTACAGATGAAAGTCTTAGAACAAATATAGAAGGGGTTTATGCGATAGGCGATGTAAATGGCAAGGTTATGCTTGCACACAAAGCATCGGCAGAAGGTATTGTCGCAGTAGAAACAATAGCAGGGCATGATGTAAAGATGGATTATTTTGCGATTCCAAATGTAATTTATATTAAACCTGAAATTGCAACTGTAGGATATACAGAAGAAACAGCTCGTGCTAAGTATGGTGATGTGAAGGTCGGAAAATTCCCGATTATGGCAAATGGCAAAGCACATGTTTATGGTGATTCTCGTGGAATGATTAAAATCATTGCAGAGCCAGAGTTTGGCGAAATCGTTGGTGCACATCTGTATTGTGCTTCTGCATCAGAGATGATTGCAGAAATGGTAGTAGCGATGAGAGGCGAGATGACGATGGAAGAAGTTGCTCGCTCTGTGCATCCGCATCCTACTATTGCCGAATCGGTTCACGAAGCTTTTCTTGCGGCATTAAATGGCTCACCGATACATTTTTAATATTGTCCTCTTTCAAAAAATAAAATATATAAATGTTTGGAGCCCAGTATCGCTTGTAGGTATTGGGCTTTAATCTGGCAGAAACATGTGGTATATTTAAAGTAAAAGTATGTTAAAAACGGAGGAAATTATGTGGTATATTGAAAACAAAAGCAGAGAAGCGGCATTTCACTTTTCGGTTGAAGAATATATAATGAAGCATTATCCGTTTGATGAGCCAGTCATGATGATATGGCAGACGGACAGATGTGCGATGATTGGAAATTATCAAATAGCCGAAGCAGAAATCGATATGAGATACGCAAAGGACGAAGGAGTTCAGATAGTAAGACGTTCAAGTGGCGGCGGTACGATTTTTACTGACGAAGGCACTTTTTTATATACAATAATCCAGCCGTATGAAGACGGAACGCAGCTTCAACAAGTAGTTCAAAAGACGCTTGCCGCACCAATTGTTTCGGCGCTAAACAAAATGGGCGTGCCTGCAAAAGCCGAAGGGCGTAACGATATACTCGTTGATGGCAAAAAAGTTTCGGGTCTTGCACAGTACGCTCGTCATGGCAGGATATGTAGTCATGGGTCACTTCTTTACGATGCAGATTTGGAAGCACTTGTCAGAGTTCTTCGTGTCGATGAAGAAAAAATTCGCTCTAAGGCAATTAGCTCTATCCGAAGTCGCGTTACAAATGTAAAAGAGCATATGCCGCAGCCTTACTCTACGCAGGAGTTTTTACAAATGTTAAAGCAAAAGCTGTTTGAAACAGGTGAAATTAAAGAATACGTGCTTAGAGAGCACGAAATTGAAGAAATTGAAGAAATTTGCGAAGCTCGTTATAGAAATCCTGACTGGACGTTTGGAAGGGCACCGAAATTTTCTTTTCACAATAGTAAGCGGTTTTCTGGCGGCAAAGTTGAAGTGTATTTTGATGTTGCCGAAGGAATTATAACGGACACTTCGATTAGAGGTGACTTCTTAGGAACGACACCAATTCAAGGTCTTGAAGAATTATTCACAGGCAAGGAATTTAGGGACGAGGCATTAAGTGCAGCACTTGAAAGCTGTGACCTCTCGCCATATCTAGGTGGAATTACGAAGGAAGAACTGTTATCTTGCATATTTGAATAGGAAAATTCAAGTTGGATTTTGTGGTGTAGGAACTGTTTGTTGAAAAAAGAAAGGCGATAAAGTTATGCAAAGACCAGACTGGATGAAAATTCGTTATATTGATACGCCAAATACAGATGCAGTTGAAAAAATTTTAAAGAATTTAAATCTAAATACTGTTTGTAGGGAAGCGAATTGCCCAAATTATATGGAGTGTTTCTCAAAAAAAACTGCAACTTTTATGATTTTGGGTACTGACTGCACGCGTGATTGTAGGTTTTGTAATGTCACTCATGCGATTCCGGTAGAGCCTGATGCTGACGAACCAAGAAACGTTGCACTTGCAGTGAAAGAACTCGGATTGCAATATGTAGTAGTTACATCGGTGACGAGAGATGATTTGCCTGATGGTGGGGCTGAGCATTTTGCAAAGACAATCAGAGCTATTAGAGAAATATCGCCAAATACAGCCATAGAAGTTTTAATACCGGATTTTCAAGGGAACCTTAACGCACTTGCGTGCGTAATATACGCACAGCCGTGCGTAATAAGTCATAATATGGAGACTGTGAAATCGCTTTATGCAGAGGTTAGGCCGCAAGCAGCGTATGAACGGTCCTTGAAGGTGATTGAAAATATAAAGAAACTTGATGCGAATATTAATTCAAAAAGCGGAATCATGGTTGGGCTTGGTGAAACAAAAGAGCAAATTTATGAGCTTTTCGATGACCTAAGAAGCGTTGGGTGTGAGTTTTTGACAGTCGGGCAGTATCTTGCACCTAGCAAATTGCACGTTCCTATTAAAGAATATATCGAGCCGAGCGTGTTTGACGAATATAAAGAAATTGCTATAGCAAAAGGCTTTGCGTTTGTGGCATCAGCACCGTTTGTACGAAGTTCATATCACGCAGGGGAAGCACTGGGGAGATAAAAAAATCGAATTTGACGGTCACTTCGTCAAATAGATATAGAACCCTCGAAGTTTTTACCTCGAGGGTTTTGTTGTATAATGTCGAAAGTACATCTGCTTGTATAATTGTTATATCACAAATATCTACTGCATACCTCTTTGACAAAATCAGAGTGCTTATAGATATCATTGAGCTTTTCAATATCATGACGCACCATTTTTTTACTATCATCAGGATGTGGAGTTGTTATGTACTTTTGTTTTTTGTCGAACCAAAAACGACAAATTCTTTTACTACTATTGTTATCAAACAGAACCACAGTATAATCTCGAGTATGTTTATATGATAATCTATTAACGTCACACATATTCCATAATATTGATTTTACTATTGCAAAAGCTTCTAACTCTTCAAGAGTTGCATCTCTATCACCATAGCTCTGCTTTTCAATTATTTCCTCAGCCGGTTCATTTTCAGAAACTTCAACAATTAAATTATCCGCACTAGAAGCACTTCGTATTGCACTTTGTAGCCTTTCATTAATAATATCATTTATATATTGGTCAAAAGCTTGCTTTATGGGTTCTCTAAACTCGTCAATTACTTTTTGTGTTTTTGCTCCTTCATAAATTTCAGTTAGCATATATTTTACGAAATTGTCAGATGGTTCTTCTCGCATGGTTTGTAGTACGTCTTTGATTTTTCTAGTATATTTCAACTCGGAAGCTGCATTAAAGGCGGCTTCGATATCAAGCGTTTGTTTTGCAAATCTTTTTAACTCTGGAATCAAATGTTCATCAATATCTAGGACATCAAAAATAAGGAAAGGTTCAGAGTCCATTTTATTTGGTGCATTTAGGTCGGTAAAGAACTTATATGTTATTCCGTTTGTTAGAATGCCGAATTTGGCAGGAGTTGCCGCATAGTATTGGAAAAGTTGACCTTTATGTTTTGCTAAATTTTCATTATATGGCTTACATTCAATCAATATGATAGGATTTCCGTCAACCATAATTGCGTAATCAACTCGGGCATCTTTTTTTACACCGAAATCTGCTGCATACTCAGGTACAAATTCTAAAGGGTTGAATATATCATATCCAAGCATTTGAAAAAAGGGCAAAACAAGTGAGTTTTTTGTGCCTTCTTCTGTTGTGATAGCACTCTTAATTTGATAAGCTCTTGTCGCAAACTGACGCAATTCATTAATAAAATCCATTTAAACATCCTCCTAAAAAAACAAACTACTGATATTTTATATCAACATGCACCAAAAAACAACAATTAAAGCTAATTTTGCATGCATATGTGCCAAATACACCCAATATTAAAACCTCGAAGTTTTTTTCTTCGAGGTTTTGTGTATAATGTATTGAATAGAGGAGTGTGTATTAATTAAGGAAGAGAGATTCTTTCGCCATCTAGGATTATTGCTGTAACGGCATCTATGTCTATAGCTGTGGTTGCCATCCAGTTAAGCTGGAAACGAGTATCTGTAGGAGTAGTGTCATATCTGCTTTCAAATATATTACTATATGCTCCTGTTGCAATTCCTAAAGATATAAGACCGTCTGCAGTTTCTAAATATGCTTCCATCGGATTGCTAAGCCACTCTGGAACATTTCCTCTCGCCTCTAGCCCAAGAGGACTTAAGGTCATAAACTCAATATTGTGACCGGATACTGTAATGTTAGGAGTTAGAGCAATGATACGACTTGCTGTGTCTGTAGTGTATGCGTTAACTTGCCAGCTTCCCTCTACACCTTCTAAAATTCCACCCCAAAATATAAGAGTGTAGTTTTCTAGATTATCAACATCTACATCAAATATAGATTCTGAAATCGAGTACGGTGGTCTTGAGCCATCAATAGGAAATGCAGTCATAGTATGTAGTAGTGTGTAGTTTTCATCTGCAAATGCCCATAATATTTCAGTAGGATGAATCGTTTCACCGTTTGGACAAATAAGTGCGAAAGCAACACCAATAGCACCAAAGAATCCTGTATCTCTTGCCAGCTCTTGCACACGTAACTGTCCATCAATTATGCCAATGTTTGAAATTCTATGGCTCTCAGGATAGTAAGGTAGTGCAGCAAAATTATCTGGAAGTAGGAGCGTCCTTGTTTCAGGAGTGTAATTAGGATCCCAATGACTTGAACTTGTGTAGTCAGAAGATACCGTGATAGTTTCTGCAACAGGCAAATCTCCAAGTGAAATGTCTATCGGTGATTCCGAAAAGTTTATTTGATTAAGTGTCAGTTGTGATGCAGAGATATTTAATGTGTCAGGTATAACTGAACCCATGAAAAATCGCAGTTCAAAATATAAGGTGTTTGTAGCTTCATCAAAATAGAGTGCTTCGGTGCTACTGCCGCCGCCAAAGGTGGCCATCATTTCTCCTTCGCCCTCGCCACTTTGAGTGAATGTGGAGGAGTCAGCTCTTTGGTTTCCTCCATCTAGGGCAAGGTTTGCAAAGAATGATGTAGTTTCTGTTAAGCGGTTTTCACCTGTCACATCTTGCAGCGACACATAAACAACAGCCATGTTGTCAAAGCTTTGTGCCCCTAGTACAGTCATGCGAATTCCTTGGTCTTCGGAATAAGCCATAACCGGTTCTAATAACTCTGCAAATGTTGGGTTAACTCTTTCTATAAATCTATCAAATCCTCCCAAAGCGGCAAAAACCGTGGTGGATAATGCTAATATTGTAACCATTGCGGCAACAAGTGGAATTGATTTTCTAATACGCATTTTTTGTGGTTTCCTTTCATATTTGTGTGCTTCTTCACGCAACTGTTCTTTTACGCGTGATTTAAGGCTCTCGGTATCAACTTCAATATTAGAGAACCCCTTTTGTATTTCGCGTTCGTCGTTATCAAATCTATCCAAAATTGTATTCATGATTAGGTCCCCTTTCTAAAAAAAAACTTTTTTCTTGTTCACCTCTGAGATGTTCCGCCACCTTTTTCCTTGCTCTTTCATATTTTTTTCGCAATGCTGGAGCAGATTTTCCAAATATTCGTGACAATTCTTCGTAGCTTTGATCATTCATAATTCGGCAGTAAAGCAGTGCCCTATCTTCAAGGTCGAGCTTGCTTAAAGCTTTAAGAAAATCATCGCGTATGTCCGTTTCCTCAAAAGGATTTACGGTTTCCTCACGAACATTTTCGATATCACCAAAGAAGAGTATCTTACGCTTCTTTCGTTGATTTAGACAGTGATTATATGTAATTTTATATAACCATGCAGACAAATGTTCTCCGTCAAAGTCTTTTCGATTTTGGTATGCTAATAAAAAAACTTTTTGGACTATATCTTCTGCGTCATGGTGGTTGCAAAGTACAGAGGTTGCATATCGAAGGAGTTTTTCACCGTAGATGTTTATTACTTCCTCTAATTCAGGCTCGCCGCCTTTTGCGAATCGTTTGCCTAAATTGAGATTATTTTCATATATTTCATTCATGATGTCCCCCCTTTCTTTGTTCTGAAGTGCACTATTTCATTGAACACCATTATAACAACTTTGAGTTTGGTTTTGTGACACATTTTAGGAAAAATTTTTCGTGTAACAAAAAAGAAATGGTATAGGCGTTGAAATTCGTGGTATAATGTACGTCACATCACATTATGGGGGTGTAAAGGTTTCGACAGGGGTGTGGAAGCCAGATAAGCGAGCCGCAGTTTGCCAAGTCTGCGTTAAAAAGGGCACGTTAAATATAAACGCTAAAAATAATAATAATTACGCACTAGCTGCCTAGTATCGCAGCCGCGTCGTCCGCTCCGATTTACCTGTAGGTCGGAATCTGGGCGTCGATTATACAGGAAAACTCTGTGTGAGTTCTCGGTAGCATAGAGGAATTACGAGATAGTCTAATCTTTAGCCTGCTGATGGGCGACTGAAAGGGCGAATGTTAAATCACCAGCTGCGCTCGGAGAAATTCTTGTGAAAATGCTTTTGGACGCGAGTTCGACTCTCGCCACCTCCACCAAAAAAGTGCTATCCGAACTCATATTTTTTTGTCGGCGGCTTCGCTGTCAGGGTTCGATTGTAATCAAAAAACAAGCAAAGCGTTAAGGAGTTTAATCCCTGACGCTTTTTGTTTTTACTACATTTTTCGCTTTAAATTTGCATATATTCTGTTTTGTAATTGCTTTAGGTAAAATTATATTGATAAAAGTCATTCCATTCATTAAAAAGTATTAACATGCTTTCGTCAAGATATGATAGGGATTTTTGTTTTATGTCAAGAGGAACACCATAATATACTTCTGCGATGCTTCCTGTAATAGCCGCCAATGTGTCGGAATCTCCACCTACGGAAATCGCTATTCTGATAGCATCTTCAAAGCTTTCAGATTCAAAAAAAGCTTGTAATGCTTGTGGAACAGTATCTTGGCAAGCTTCGTTAAATTCATATGTAGGTCTAATCTTGTCAATGGTAAAATCGCTATCCTCCAATTGCGGATAGTATTCAATCATCTTTTGCTTTATTTCTTCAATTGACTTGCCTTGTTTGGCAAAAAACATAGCCATTGCTGTGGCTTCTGCACCTTTTATTCCCTCTGGGTGATTGTGCGTAACTTCTGTCACGGCTTTTGACAAAGTTTTAACTTCATCTTCTGACTTAGCTATCCATCCGATAGCAGATACACGCATTGCAGCTCCATTTCCAAAACTGTTGTAGGGCTGTGGGTTATCTGAGAATACCCATTGATAAAATCTGCCACCATATCCACAATCAGGGTATAGTCTTCCTATTGCCTGCATATATGCGGTGGTTAGTTCATTTAACGTTGGCGAGTAATTATCATCTTCATCATGCATTGCGGTGTGCCATTCAATAATAGCTTTGGCAATTGTAAGCGTCATTACTGTGTCATCAGTAAAAAACATAGAATCTTGAAAAAACTCAAAATCTTTACTACGATGATTATTAAATTCGTATTTTGAACCTACGATATCTCCAATTATTGCTCCAAGCATCACTTCATCGTTCCTTCCCATTTTTTAGTCAATTCGATTACATCCTCTGGTGTGAGTTTAATTATTTACTTTTTTGTAGAATAAAGCAAGTGAAAATTTACTTTTCAACCTTAAAACCGTGCATGTGTCAGTTACCGTTTAGCCCAAATTGAATGGAACATAATTTTTTCTTATACAATGCTTCATATTTTAAAATGTCAGATAAATCTCTCTTTATAGGAAATACATCTAAAATAGAGAATTGAAAATTGTTGTAGTAGTCTGGGATAGCATTAATGAGTTCCATCAGTTTTATATTACCACCATGTTTAGTTTTTACATAATCGCTCCAACGTGCCCAAATGCCGCCATCTGCACCACTTGCAGAGCCGACATAGTGTTTGCCAGTGCTGACATCAGTAATAAGATATATTCCAGCGACTGCTGAAAGTTTGTTTTTCCATTCTTTGTGTTCCTTGCTGTTGGTTACGATGACCTCAAGAGTTTTAAATGGCAGTAGAACCTTATCATAACTAACAAATTCAAATTCTGATACTCTTGGCAAGATATATAGAACTTCTTTTTCGGTTTTTGCGTTATTCCACCATTGAATTGCACCCTTGCCCCAATCAATAACAAGGCGATCTATCAAGTCCTCAAGAATGGAAGCCTTATCCATTTGCCAGTATACGCAATTGTCTAAATCCTTATTATCTAGTATTACATCAGATGGTAGAGCTGCTTGTTTTAATGGAATATGTCCTGTAATTTTATAGCACCCCAAAAATCTCCCCTCTGTGCCCTCCGTTCCCAAAAAGCTGAAAACATATTCACAGTTTTGAAGCAGGATAAGAGATTGTATAGATTGGTAAATTTCAAGATGTCCTTGTTTCGTGGTTTTTTGCAATTTCAGGATTTGAAAGATTATGTCGCATTAGTTTGGCTTTTGTGATATCAATGTCTTTCACTTCTAATAAGTCTTGTAATTTCATATTTCCCGCCTTTATTATTAAAATTGTTTTTATATTTTGATTCTACAACAGTACAAAAATAAAAGCAAATCGAAAGTTGCGTGCATAACGTCGTGTATTTTACAAACCCACACTTGCGTATACTTGTAGTAAGAGGAGGGCATATTGCCATGTTTGAAATATCAAAGCCAGAAATCGAAAACAGAACATTTAGAATGCCTAAAGAACTATTGCAGCATTTAAGTCAAGTTGCACATAAAGAAGACATCTCTTTGAACAAACTTGTAATTCAATGTTGTGAGTATGCTTTAAATAATTTGACAAACGGTGAAATTGAATCAAAATAATAAAAGACTTTGCCACTCGATTGTGCAGGGTCTTATTATTTTTGCCACCAAACAGTTGCCATATGTGGTTTGATAAAAAAATATATGCAAAAGACATATTGGCGAAACAGAAAAAAAAGAACTTGGCTTTTTATGGAGAATGCGGTATATATGTTTGGGCTTTGGATTTTGCACAAATTCTTTCCAATAATCATTGGAAATGGTATAATGAAGCAAAATATAAATGTAATTAATTTCTGAAAAGAAAGATAGTATTATTATAATGCAATTAATGTGTCGAAGATGTAAGTAATGAAATTAGGTGAAAAATTATGGATAGAGGAAAAATTGAAAAATTCATTGAGCGTGGCGAAATCATAAAGAAAGAGGAGTATCATGGAGATATTTCGGAAGGGCTTGCAATGTCTCCCTATATTGCAGGTAATCAATACGATTTGTGGATAAAGGAAATTAAATTTTTTACAGTTCAAGAGCTACAAAACAATCCCATTTATGGTGATATTATTGAGGCGTGTGACCGTTATAAGACTATGAGTGGAACTGAAGCATACGACGCTATCATGAATAGTTTAAAAGCCACGTTGGAAGATTTATCTTCTCAAAAACCAGATTTGTCATTGAACTCACAAACAAAAGAAAAAGTTATATTCATAAGTCATGCAGAAAAAGATATTGAGTATATTAAACCATTCGTATCGCTACTGGAAAAAATAGGATTTCAAGGTAGCAACAAGTTGTTTTGTAGCTCTGTTTCAGGTTATGATATACCAACAGGTGAAAATATTTATGATTATCTTAAGACAAAACTAAATCAAGATGTTCATGTAATAATGTTTTTGTCTGAAAACTATTACATGAGTTCTGCTTGTATGAATGAAATGGGAGCAACGTGGATTGGCTCAAAAAAGCACACAGTTATCCTTTTGCCTAATTTTAAATATAGCAACATAAAAGGAGCTATAGATGCAAATAAAGTATGGTTTAAAATGGACGATCGCAATCGAGTAAACGACCTTAAAGATGACCTAATTGCGGATTTTGGTTTTCCAAATTCGAATAATAATATTTGGGAAAGTGCAAGAGATGAATATTTGGAAACAATAAATTCATTAAGTGAAGCGGACAAGTATAAAAACAAATTGCAGAGAGTGGATATCGAAAATGTTATAGATGAAGGGGCAGATATCGTAAAAATTATTTTTAGATTCATTAATGATGGTAATTCTTTGAAGGTATGTCAATACATCAAAGGCAATATTATTGATCTAAATGATAATACTGCATACTTTGAGTTGAATTATGATATTTTGAAATCATATCGGATATACGAAATGGAACGAAAGCGGATTATCATCGAATTACCAAAGGTCTTGTTTGATGTAAATAGTAGTTTTGACTTTAATAAAATGAAAAGATGGACAATTGAATATAATTGGACTACGCCTATTGAATAGAAATAAAAGTTTGAGACTAGAGATGTTGTATTTGAAGTTGGTGGTGACGCAGAAGAATTGTTGAAATGCAGTTGTTAATATTATGGAGACCAACCTACTTAGAGAGTATAAAATTTTCACATGCTTTGTATAGATTGGAGAAACCCTAATGTTTAAGAGATTGAGTGAATTTGAACCAACCAATAGTTTTATCGCTTATTTTGATATACTTGGCTATAAAAACATTGTCGAAAAGGGAATTTATAATAAAAAATTAGCACAAATCATGGAGAACGTGATTTCAAAGTTTAGGGAATATAATGAGCAAGCCAACTTCATATCCAGTGAAATACAGAAGCTTCATATGCGGATTTTTTCTGATAATTTTATTATTTATACAGGCTGTGATTGGGAAACACTAATAGATATCGTCGCATTGATGCAAGGTCGATTTAGCTTTGACGGTGTTTTTGTAAGGGGTGCTATGTGTTATGGTGAACTATATGCCAACAATGAATTTGTCTTTGGAAAAGGTTTGATTGATGTCGTTGCTCTTGAAGATAGAGCAATCTACCCTCGCGTTGTCATAGACGATTCGTTTAAAAATGCAGTCTTCAATGAAGTTCAAAACCATACAAAATTAGCTGATTATATTATATCGGAAGGGCATACAAACTACGTTAACTATATTAAACAGTATGCAGAAGCATGTTTACACAACTCTAAGGCGGATTTCATATGGTTTTTAAACAATCACAAAAACTTTATTACAGAAAACATAAAGGTTCATTCAAATTGTGAAAGAGTTTTGGAAAAATATGTTTGGAGTAAAAATTATCACAATAGATATTGCGAGGAAAATAACTATAGAGAGTTTTTAATAGTTTGAAATATTTTATTCACCGATAACATCCATAGCGACACGAATAAGTGAATACATCAATATTACGTAGATGAATAATTTGAATGACAAGCAAAGATTGTTAAGTTATAATAATAACTACATCACAATTGTTAGAGCGAATTCACCCACGAAACAAAAATAGTTCGTATTTGGGTTAACTCGCTCCACTAAACAAGAAATCGTTGAAAATTCAACGGCTTAACACAAACCATACAAAAATCCGAAATACTCAAAACGAGTAAGTACGGTTGCCTTTGTCATATCTAAATATGTGTATGCATTTATTGAGAAGGGATATGTAGATGTTTTCTGAAAAAGAAAGAATTTTAGCAAATGAAGCTTCATTAGCATCATCATTATTGGGGCATGGTTTAAATGCACTAAGGCGAGCGGATGAATATCACTATAATAAAGGACTTTATTATCAAGCGTTTTTCTCGCTTTCTATCGGCATTGAACGATTGCTTAAAATCATTATAATTAGTCAGCATCGCTATAAGAGTGAAGGCATATTTCCTGAAGATATTAAACTTAAAAAAATGGGTCACGATTTAAGCAAATTATGTAAGTCTGCAAATATAGAATTTGAAAATATAATGCACGGTAAACTGATTGAATTCCTAAATGGCTTTTCGAAAATTGCAAGATATTATAATATTGACTTTGTGGTGGGTGAATCAAGCAATAATACAGACCCTTTGCGAGAATGGGCACTAATTGAACATGAGATTTATAAAGCAATCCCTAAGAAGAAAAAAATACAAGATAAAGAAGTGTTGGCTCCATTGATCAATCAGGTAAGTTTAGTTATACAATATGATTTGCAAGGCAATTTAGTAACAAGTGCTTCAGATTTATTGACTGCTTCTGAAGTTAGAGAAACTATAAAAGGCTATCCGACACAGTTTATGTTCGAAATGGTAAAAGTGCTTGCAGGTGAATTGCGTAGGTTGGAATTGGAAAATGAAAAATATTTAATGCCAGTATTGTCTGAGTTCTTTGATGTTTATACTTATGATTGGCGTCCGTTTGAAATCAGAAGAAAGAAAAACTGGCTCAACATATAAGAAAATTACATTCATGATTTTATAATAAAACATTTTAGCTTTAAAGTTGTTTTCGTTGAAGTCAATTAAGGATGTGTTATATGATTGTTTTTTGTTTTTTCCAGACTCTCTTCAATTTCGGTATTGTTCTATACAGCTCTTTATAGCCACAATCCAAATTACTATCAAAGGAACGCGGTGCGTTAGGAGGTGCTTTGTTGTTACAACCTAAGATAATTGAAGTAAAGCCTTTAGCAAATTATAAATTATATTTAAAGTTTGAAACGAATGAGGAAAAAGTTTTTGATGTGCTTCCATATATCGATGGTGATTGGTTTGGAAAACTAAAAGATGAAAAGTATTTTAAAACGGTTCACCTTAGTGGAAATACTATTGAATGGCAGGGCGGACAGGATATAGCTCCACATGAATTGTATGAACTTTCCGTTGAAATTGACGAATCGGGTCATATGTGTGCAAGTTAAAAAAACCACTCACGAAGCAAAAGCAGTTCGTAACAGAGGAAATATATAATAACACTATGAATATCTTTTAGGGCTGCAAGTTGATGTTTTGACGTATGATTCACTAAAAAATATCAAAAATCCGAACTACTCAAAGCGAGCAAGTTCGGATTTTGTTAGTTTGTTCCGTGTTATTTCCCTCTTTTAGACTTCATGAATGCAGCATACTCAGCAAGTGTGTCTATTTCTTCTTGGGTTAAGTCATCGAATTCGGCTCGTTCAAATGCAACTGGTACGTTTTTAATATTGTTGTATAATGCTTTATCTTCAGCAACAAACATGCTGGAATCAGTATCAAAATTCCATTTTGTAAAGTCGCCACCAAGAATATAATCTATTGGAACCTCAAAGAACCTAGACAATTTTATTAAGGCTTCTTTGTCTGGTTCGTATTTCCCCATTTCCCAGTAGGAAAGTGTGCTGTCAGCAATTTGTAGCTGCTTTGCAAGTTCTTTCTGGGTCATGTTTTGTTTTTTACGTAGTTCTCTTATTTTGTTCATCTTTAATACCTAGCGTAATTATGATACCTACATATATTATAACAGTTTTGAGAAGCATTTCAATTTACTTGAAATATTAGCTTGACATTCCAAGTAAATTCAAGTATACTGAATTTAAAATTCCAAGAATATTGGAACTGTTCTCGTGTGAGGTGTGAATGATGAATATTCAACAAATGATAGACGATTATGCCAACTGGCTCAAGAGTGAAATTGTGATTTCGCCGTATGGGGAGTACTATGAATTAACCACCCCATACCTTGATAGATTTAATGAGTATCTTCAAATATATGTTAAACAAGATGAGCTTGGCAGGATTTCGATGACGGATGATGGCTGTATCATTGGTAATTTATTGTCATCGGGTATAACATTTAAATCAGGCTCGAATCGAAAACTCATGTTAGACAAGATCATATGCAATTATGCATTGCAGTTAAATGAAAATTCAATCACCACAATTGCAACAATGCAAGATTTTTCGCAAAAGAAACACAATATGGTTCAAGCGATGCTGGCTATTGACAATATGTTTGAAATCAGCCGAGATAACACGAAAGACATTTTTGTTGAAGATATACAGACTTTCTTTGATGCAAATGAGATATATTATTCTAAAGACTTATCGCTTATCGGAAAGACGGGAAGTCTATATACTTATGAGTTTCATTTCCAAAGGACAAAACAGAAACCTGAAAGATTTTGCAAGGTTATAAATAAGCTCCAAGAAGATAGTCGTAACACTACAATTTTCAATTGGATTGATACGCAAGAAAAGCGTAAAAATGAAGGCAAACTTGTTGTTATGCTCAATGATGAAAACAATGTAAGCCCAAAAGATATTGAAGCATTTGAACAGTACGATATAGAGCCGATCTTGTTTAGTAGTAGAAAAGAAAGTATGAGTTTATTTAAAATGTAATGAATATATGGAGTTGATTCGTGGAGAAAGTGACAAAAACGAGTTCGCAGAAAAGTTCGTAGATAAGTTCGTAGAAAAATCACAGAATGTTTATACAAAAATGAGCGAATGTGATTGAATTATGAATCGAAGTGAACAGCGAAACATCTTGATTTTATGAAGCGTCAGGCTTATAATAATAGTCAATGGGAGGTAGGGTAACAAATGATAAAACAAGAAGCAATGAATGTCATCTGTAATTTGCCGGATAATGCAACTTGGGAGGATATATTTTACTCTCTATATATAATTTCAAAAGTTGAAAAAGGCAGACAGGAAGCAAGCGACGGTAAAGGCTTGACAATTGAAGAAGCACGGAAAAAGCTTGGTGTCGCATGAGCAAAGTTTTATGGATGCCATCAGCATTGAATGATTTGCAGCATATACAAGAATTTATTGCGAGAGATTCTGTTTATTATGCAAATAAGTTCGTTGATGAAACATTTGAAGCTACTGAGCAACTCGAATTGTTTTCTGAAATGGGTAGAGTTGTACCAGAATTTGAAATTCCAACAATAAGAGAGATTATTCATGGTGCATATCGAATTATTTACGAATTGGTCGATAATAAAGTCAATATCGTGGCAATGGTTCATGTGAGAAGAATGTGGGAGTCTAGTATTTAATATGAAAATCCGAACTACTCAAAGCGAGCAAGTTCGGATTTTGTTTGTTATATAATTTAAGATGCTAATTTCCATTCCCGATTTGTCGTACAATTGGCAGTCATAACAGGCTATTTTGAACATTCTTAGCAGGAAATGAAATAATAAAGCTTGAAAAAATTCGAGATTAAGTGTATACTAACATAGGTAAAATGAAAATTTTACCCCAAAATCAAAATCAAAAGTCAATTCTAAGGAGGATATTTAAATTGAAAAAGATTTTAACAATTGTTTTAGTAATTATGTTGGCATTTGCTCTTGGAGCATGTAATGGCGGAGGAACTACACCACCACCTGCACCACCGGCAAACGGCGACGAAGAAAACGGAACAGTAGATGCTGGAGAAACATTCCACATCGTAGCAGCTCATTCACATAATGAAGCATTATCAGTTCACAACTTCTTTGTTTACTTCGAAGAAGAAATCACAAACCTTTCAAATGGTAGAATCACAATGGATATTTTCCCTGCAGGACAAGTTGGTGGTGACGCTGACGTAACAACAGGGGTTCAAGCTGGAGACTTTACTATGATGGGTGCAAACATTAACCCACATGCAAACTTCATCCAAGACTTAGCAGTATTTGACATTCAATTTATCCATACAGATCTTGACCAAGCTCGTAGAGTTCTAAACGATCCAGAGCTTCTGGCACACGTTAGACAACTTTATGAAGAGAATGGATTCCATTTCCTTGCGTTCACTGATTCTTCATTCAGGTACATTACAGCTAACTTCCCTATCAGAACTCCACAGGATTTAGATGGTCTAACTATCCGTGCTAGTGCGAACGTTTTCCACGTAGCTAACTGGCAGGCGCTTAATGCAAATCCTACACCACTTCCAATAGGCGAAGTTATGTTGCACTTCAACAAGGTGTTGTTGACGCTCAAGACAATCCTATCGAGCACAACAGATTCTTTGGATTCTATGAGCAACAAACTCACTTCATGGAAACAAATCACCTTTATCACGTGAACACATTTGTTATGAACCCTGCGTTCTACAACAGCTTACCTGCTGACCTACAAAGTGCTGTAGATCAAGCTGCTGCTAATGCTGCAAGAAGAACTCAAGAATCTCATGACAGACAACTTCAAGCAAATATTGATTATCTAACAGATGCTGGCATAACATTTGAACACTTTACAGCAGCGGACCTTGCTCCGTTTATGGCTCTTGTTCAAAGTGCATGGGCAGAAGTAGAAGATGCAGTAAGTGCAGATACTTATCGCATATTCATGGAAGCTGTTGACAGATCAAGATAACTAATCAAACAATTAAAGATTTAAACTTCATGCGGGTTCAGAGGGATTCTCTGAACCCGTAAAATTGAGCAATGACTTTCCACCGGAGAAAGGGGTGACTTTCATGAAAAAAATCCGATGGCTTGTAGACAACTTTGAAGAAATATTTATGGTTAGTAGCTTGGTTATGATTACCATAGCCATGTTTGCACAAGTAATAAGTAGATATATATTCAATGCGTCTTTAGTTTGGACGGAAGAAATTTCGCGATATTTTTTCATACTACTGGCTTTTGCAGGATTGAGCTTCGGCATACGTGCAAAAAAACATATCCGTATAGATATACTTGAAACTTTTATTCCAATTCTAAGAAAACCTTTTGAGGTGTTTGCAGACCTGTGTTTCCTTGCGTTTTGTATAATAATTATAAGGCCAGGGCTGAGAAGCGTACAATTCCTTATGGACAGCGGACAAGTTAGTCCTGCGATGGAAATACCAATGTGGATTGTTTATATTCCGCTATTTGTTGGGATTTTATTGTGCCCTTTGCGAATTGCAGAAAAATACGTAAATTATT
>Ga0123355_10002884_pt1 | contig 24417 bp, 18 predicted proteins | sample TergutEmb28metaG_3_FD_89872 | JGI IMG/M metagenome (GOLD analysis project Ga0123355, IMG submission 89872) | Embiratermes neotenicus P1 segment gut microbial communities from Petit-Saut dam, French Guiana - Emb289 P1 | ecosystem: Host-associated > Arthropoda: Insects > Digestive system > Gut ... | reverse complement strand
TCCCCAGGTAGGATTTGAACCTACGACCCTTCGGTTAACAGCCGAATGCTACTACCGCTGAGCTACTGAGGAATATAACGGCTTTTGACCGTGTAATAGATATTATAATAAATAAAAAATAAATTGTCAAGAGTTTTGGGCGTAGTTGTTGACTTTTTTTGAGGAATGTATTATGCTTAAAGAATGAAAAAAACACGGGCATGGATAATACTGATTGCGGTAGGGCTTCTCGCTCTTACCTGCATGTACGGTTATATAATATCAACCGCGCCTAGTGAGTGGTGGAGAAACTGGCGAACGGTTACGACGATTATAATCCTGTCGATATTTTTGATTGTTTTAATAACTGGGGTTACAGTAAGTGTAATATGTTTTGTCGGGACATTTAGGATAACTCATGAGGAGCTGCCAAAACTCATTCCTCTCAAAGAGGGCATAAAAAATTATATAAAACGACCAAGAACAAAAAAACAAATTATTTCCGCTGCAATATTTTTATTGCTGATTATCCCGTCTGTCGTACTGTGGATTTATTTTGCGGTTAGGCTTTTTTTCATAGAAGGTGGTTTTGATATGTTTTTTATGACGCTTGCCTTTCCTTTATTTGGATTGATATTTGTCGTTATGCTAATTAGTCTTGATAAGAAAGGAACTGTCAAATTTTTTGCCGATTACTATGATTTTAAGCTTGAATCAGATTTTAAGCCGACGGGTAAAGCTTTTGACAATGTAACTTTTACAGAAAGCGGGATTAAGATTGCAATAGAACAAGACCAAACAATTTTGCCGTATGAAAAACTTGAATTTAGCGCATACGCAGCTTATAGAAATAGTGGAAGTGACTTAATGAGGGTATATGTGTTGATTAGGAAAATCGGAGAAGATACTCCGATAAGACTTAGACTTGACCAAGAACTATACAATTACTCAACATACTATAATATCCAAATCACCGCGTTGAATGAGATAATAGCAAATAGAACCGAACTTATGAAAAAAAATTGCAAGCCGACTTATATGTTTTATTTTTGGGCGGCATTCGGCAAAAAGTAATGACCGAGATTACACAAAAAATTAAGGGACTTCCTCACCTGTCGGGTGTGTACATTATGAAAGACAGTGAGGGGCGGATTATTTATGTAGGCAAGGCGGTTTCGCTTAAAAACCGCGTGTCGACATATTTTAACGCCGGAAAAAAGCATCCTAAGGTTGAGGCGATGGTTTTGGCTGTCGGGGATTTTGAGTATATCGTCACACGTACGGAAATGGACGCTCTTATACTCGAAAGCAACCTTGTCAAAAAACATAAGCCCCGCTACAATATTTTGCTCAAAGACGACAAGTCGGCACCGTATATAAGGGTTTGTTTAAAAGACGAATATCCCGCGTTCAGCATTGTGAGAAGACTTAAAAAGGACGGAGCAAAATATTTCGGACCGTATATGGCCGGTATAAGAGCTGGCGAGATTATAGGCGTACTGCAAGCGTGTTTTCAGGTAAAAACCTGCAATACACCCATCAGTAAAAAACGCGGACGGGTTTGCTTGAATTGTCATATTCATCTGTGCATGGGGGTTTGCGCAGGCGAGGTCGACAGAGAAAAGTATATAGTTGCCGTGCGCAGAGCTATTGAGTTTTTGCAAGGAAAGGATGACGGCGTGACAGAGCTTATAACCGAAAGAATGAATAGGGCGTCCGAGCTAGAAAGATTTGAGAGCGCTATAATGTACCGCAACCAACTAAATATGCTTGTCAAGCTTAAAGAACGGGCTGTTACTAAACTCGATAGATTTGTCGACTTGGATTGTATCGCGGCGGTAATCGATGAGGAAAACGGTCTGGCGGCGGTGAGCGTACTTGTCGTACGGGCAGGAAAAATGATGGGGCTTATGAACTTTCCGCTTGACGGTGTATCGCATGGCGAGGAAGATTTGACAGCAAAATTCATTAGGCAGTATTATTCGACCGATACAATTATTCCGCCGGAAATTTGCGTGACGACTATTGAGGATAAAGCCTTGACCGAAGAGTTTTTGAGCAGGATTGCAGGAAGAAATGTACAAATAACCCAACCCAAAATCGGCGCAAAGAAAAAACTTTTGGAAACGGCGGGACTTAACGCGACCGAGTATTTGGAAAAAAATATTGACTTGATAAAACGCAGAAGTGAAATGACAAATGAAGCTGTTGACAAATTACAGGAAACTTTGAAACTACCACACAGACCCGCGCGTATAGAGTGTTACGACATAAGTCACATTAGCGGAACCGACCAAGTGGCGGCGATGGTTGTATTTAAGGACGGTATACCCGACAAATCGCAATATAGGAAGTTTAAAATAAAAACAGTAGTTGGTGCGGATGATTATGCTTCAATAAGAGAGGTGTTGGGCAGACGCTTGAAGCGTCTTGAACAAAGTACAGACGATTGGGCGGACTCATTGCCGGATTTGCTTGTAATCGACGGAGGAAAAGGTCAGCTCGGTGCGGTCAGAGAGACCCTCGCCTCTATAGGTATAGATATTCCCGTAATCGCACTTGCCGAACGTGCCGAGGAGATTTTTGTCCCCGATAATCCCGACCCTGTTATACTCCCCCGCTCCTCGCCCGAATTAAAATTACTCATTCGCCTTAGGGACGAAACGCACCGTTTTGCCGTGACATATCATCGCAAACTCCGTTCTAAAACCTACTCCTCCGAGCTGACTAAAATAAAAGGAGTAGGGCCGCAAAAAGCAAAAATCCTGCTTGAAAGATTTAGCTATGAAGAAATAAAGACCGCGTCCCCCACCCTACTAATGGCGGCGGAGGGTATTAGCGAGGGATTGGCTAAGGATATCGCAGAATACTTTAAATCTTAATTTTTGTGAATACCTAGACTTCCGTTGTCCGAAAAGTTATACTAGAGGAATGGAAGATTTTTCAAAATGTTTAGCGTCGCTTATTAACGAGCAAAGCATAACGCAAAATAAATTAGGAAAAGAACTCAACGCAAGCAGAAATCAAGTGCATTGTTGGGTTAAAGGCAAAACCGAACCTAAGATAGACTTTCTCAAAAAGATAGCAAGATATTTTGATGTGCGCATAAATTTTCTTTTGGGATTAGAGGACGAATTCGGAAATAAGGTATAACCGTCATTGCGAGGAGCGCAGCGACGCGGCAATCCTATGAAAAATCCTGTACATAGGATTGCCGCGTCGCTGCGCTCCTCGCAATGACGGTTGACTCGCGGAGTAGGCTTTTGAGAGCCTAAAAATTTTTTATTTTGCATGCCTAAATAGTAGCTACAGAATTTCCGTCCCGCCGTATATTTTCCTCAGCTTCTTTCTTCTTTTTTAGTTGCTTTGCTATATGAACGGCGATAAATACTACCAAAGTTGTTTCCAAGGCTAATTGCACAATCGTTCCGATTCCCACGCTTGTCCATATATTTATCCACGACAGTTCAAAACCGGGTATTCCTACAGGCGCAAAAGCCAGCACCATAAAGATTGTCGAATCAATAAATTGCGCTACTGCCGTACTAAACACGGCGGCTATAGTATACAGGACTTTGTATTTGCCCTTTGCCTTTCTTGATTTATCCCGGATTTTGGCAAAAATAAGAATGTTGAGGAGGCTTCCGACTATAAAGGCGGCTATTGACGCCGTTACTATCCTCCACTGACTGCCAAAGACACTTGCCCAATTTTCAGCGGCTTCGGTATGGTTTGTAGGTAATAGTATGACTATTTGAGACAAAGCGACAACTATAAGCTGGCAACAAACAGCAAAAATTGTCACCCTAAAAGCTGTCTTTTTTCCCCATATTTCGGTTATTATATTTTGTAAGACCATTACGGGCGCAATAAGCAGTAATCCCGCGTTAGTCAGCATAAAATCTCCCCAACCTATAGGACGCATGGCGAATAAATTCATCAGCACCAAAAACAATACGGACAAGGCTACAAACGCCACAAAGTAGCTGTTAATGGTCAAGCCTTTTCCGTCCGAAAAAGAGGTCTCTTTTTGCTTCATTATTAAATTGTCTCCTTAGTTTTTTATTTAACGTCGTGGATGTTGCGAACACGACTTAATAAGACTATCACAATTTACTAAAGCTGTCAAGCTTAACGGCAGGGCTTTTTTATTTAACTTAATCTTAGCTTTTTTGCGCTTCTCCTTTGTTTATCCCTTGCTGGGTCCGCCTATCAGCGATTGTAGTAAGAGAAGAACCGAGCGTAGAAAAAAAGTCGCCCAACACACTAATTTGGGCGTTTGCGATATCCTTAGCGAGCGCAGCAGCTGAAGCCGCCGCGAGTGCGACAATCTCCTCTCCGCTTAGTCCTTCATCCCCTATTATCATAGTATATGGTATGCGCTTTATAAGGGCGGGGTTAGAGAGAATTTGACTTCAAGAATTTAAATATAGAAGTGAAAGTTTTTTAGACTTAAAATCCTTGACAAAAGAAGAAGTTTTGGGTATTATAGTAATTAGGTTAAAAACCCTTGCATCTATTCCATAACAAAAAGCTCTCTTGCTACCGTCCATAATCTGTCGGCGGTAGGGTCTTGGGTTAATTCTCCCAGCCTTTGCACCGCATATAAAAAACGAGCGGTGTAAGCCTGCTTAAACTCGCTGTCGGGCATTGTCCCTAATGTTGCTATCGCCGAAAGAGCGTCGGCTTCTAAATTGCGTATCCGAGCGACCGCGCCTACCGGAGAGGTTTGGGATAATTGCAAATCGGTTGATATGCGAACTAAAACCCTGCTGATATTTTGATAGGCAGTTGCGATATCGCCGGCTGTTTCGGCATATTCAGAAGCAACACCGTCGTATACGCGGCTTGGGCGCATAACCGTAATCCCGTTATGCTCTAAATATGCCGGATTTATCGTCAGTCGGTAGCCCGAAGCAGAAAATCCCGCCGTAAAAAAAGCCAGCCCCACTGTGACAATCGCCAAAAAAGCTATAATCAAAAAAGGAAAGAATGGCTTAGTGCGATTTTTGCCGTTACTCTTTCTATTAGCGGACCCGGATATCCAACCTCGTCTAACACTGTAATTACTGTAATCAACCATCTAAATAAGTATAGTCAATCCGATTGACCGATATACCAAATAGGCGTTAGGATAAACATTTAATTTCCCAATCATTTTGCATTATGCATTTTGTCTGCATTAAATAAAATTATGAGATATCAAATTCAAACAATGCCTATATGGGACGCGTTTAAGACTCAAAAAGAATGTCCTGTTTGTGCTATTTATACTACCGCATCCGATAGATTAGTCGGACAATATTTAGGCGAGGCGGTTATGGAGCCCGATTACCGCATTAGGGTAAACAATCGTGGTTTTTGCGATAAACATACCGCAGATTTGTACGCAGGCGAGAACAAACTGGGCTTGGGACTGCAAGTCCACACGCGCGGTGAAGTTTTAGTAAAAGGACTTAAGGAGCCGGCTTCTCCAAAAAACGCGCTATCCGAAGCCGAACGTATCAGGAAGGAACTTAGCACCTGCGTTATTTGCGACCAACTACGGAATACGATGGAGCGTTACGGGCAAACTATCGCCCAAATGTATAAACATGAGGAAGATTTCCCCGCATACTTAGAAAAATGCGGCGGGTTTTGTCTTCCCCACTACGCTTTACTTTTGGAACACTGCAAGTACGCGGGAGGCGATACAGCAAAATATTTAGCGGCATTGTATAATCTTCAAAAAAAACAGCTCACCCGAATTAACGGCGAGCTGGAATGGTTTACTCTCAAATTTGATTACAGAAATGCCGATAAACCGTGGCGGAATTCTAAGGACGCTCTTCCAAGGGCTATCAATAAATATCGCGGTGAGTTAATAAAGAATCCAAACGAGAAAACCTAACCGCATTTGCCGCACATTAAATCCTCTCCAATCAAAGTTACTTGATTTTCAAGATTTGCCTTGCTTCCGCAATTAGGGCAAAAATAAATTCCGCGATCATAACCGCCGTATAGCGGCACATTAAAAACAATCTGCGGTTGGATGGCAGCGCTTTGCAAATTATCAAATTTTTCGGCGCCGTTGTCGGCTATTAAAAAATAGACTATAAGTCCTACCGGAAAGGTGAAAATTATTAATAAAATCCAAAGCCATTTCTTTCCCGCAGTTAACGTATCCCAATAATAATTTTGCATTTGTCACCCTTTTATATAGGCCACGCTATCGTCAAAAAAGACAATGTCACTTGAACCAATATAGCTAAAAAGATTATCACAAGCCCGATAAGATTAAGTTTTTTAAATACATGACAAGACACTTTATCTAAAAAGACCTTAAGCGACGGTGCGACAAGAAGCATACATAACACATAAGTCCCGACAATACCGTGATGACCGCCGTCACGCATCGAAGCAAAAAAAGTTATCGTCGATACGAGCGTCAATACAGCCATAAGCGCGAGCATTCCCGCGTTAAGAATTCTATAATTCCTTTCCGCCGCCATTTTGTCCGCGCCATTAACTTCTGCCACACTTACACAATCGCAAAGAGCTTGATTCGCGTCACGTGTTTTTCCGCATTTTTCACAATACATATTTTTATACGCGATATTTACCGCGCCTCCGATACAAATAGTATACCACAGTTTAGAATTTTTAGCAAGCAAATATTGACTAACGAATGATTTTTGTAAGAATTTTCAAGTTTTAATACCTTAAGTAACTATCAAACGCATGCTCTAAATGATTTACATTGCCGTCAAGATATACCTCAATTACATCAAAGCGAACCTCTACATTAAAATGGTCAAAACGGTTGATATATTGCGCGGCGGCTTGATTTATTTTACGGCGCTTTGAATATGTGATTGACTCACAGGGAGCGCCGTAAGCGTTGTCCGCACGGGTTTTTACTTCAACAAAAACAAGAACATTATTATCGGGGGTTACCGCTACAATGTCAAGCTCGCCCAAAATTGTGACAAAATTAATATGGGCTATTCTAAACCCACGGCTCTTGAGATATTTCGCGGCAACGCCCTCTCCCCAACCGCCTTTAACTTTGTTGTCTCTTCTGCTCATGCCAATGTTAATTTTGAATGTTTTTATTTTTCCAGCGCTTGTCTTATATCGCTCACAATATCGTCACCGTTTTCTATGCCTATTGAAAGCCGCACCAAATCTTCCGTTACTTCCGCCAATTTTAATTGTTCCTCGGTGCATTGACGGTGAGTTGTTCCCGCCGGATAAAGAGCACATGTCCTTGCATCGGCTACATGAGTGGCGATAGCGCAAAGTTTGAGATTGTTTAGGAATTTTAGTGCCCTCTCTCGCCCCCCTTTTATGCCAAATGACACAACTCCGCAACTGCCGTTAGGCAGATATTTTTTGACGAGAGCGTTGTATTTATCTCCCTTTAGTCCGGGGTATCTAACCCAGCTTACCTTATCACTCGCGCTTAAAAACTCAGCGACTTTTTGAGCGTTTTGACAATGTTTTTGCATCCTTACGGCAAGACTCTCTAAGTGGGTATCCAAAATAAATGTATTAAGCGGTGACGGGCAAGCTCCCAAATCTCTCATAAGCTGAACTGTCGCCTTAAATATATATGCCGCTTTGCCAAAAGCCTTAGTATAAATTAGTCCGTGATAGGATGCGTCCGGCTCTGTCAAACCCGCGTATTTGTCACCGTACTTGTCCCACTCAAAATTACCGCTGTCTACAATGGCTCCGCCGACAACCGCACCGTGTCCGTCCATATACTTGGTAGTCGAATGGACAACAATATCAGCACCATATTCTATGGGTCTGCAATTTATAGGGGTAGCAAAAGTATTATCTATAATTAAAGGCACTCCCTGTTTTTTGGAAATTTTGGAAAATTTATCAAAATCAAGCACAGTAAGCGACGGGTTAGAAATTGTTTCGGCAAAAACAGCTTTTGTATTAGGTTTAAACGCCGACAGTATTTCCTTTTCGCTTGCGTCGGGATGGACATACGTACATTCAATTCCAAACCTTTTGAGCGTTACGCTAAAAAGATTGATAGTCCCGCCGTAGATAGCACTGGAACAGACAAAGTGGTCGCCTGCACTGCAAATATTGACAATAGCAAAAAAACTGGCAGCTTGCCCGCTGGATGTAAGCATGGCGGCAACTCCGCCCTCCATCTCACAGATTTTCTTTGCTACTGCATCATTAGTCGGGTTATGAATGCGGCTATATAAATATCCTTCCGCTTCCAAATTAAAAAGCTTACACACTTCCTCAATCGAGTTATAATAGTATGTGGTGCTTAAATTAATAGGCACGGTACGCGTTTCACCGTTGCCCACCTCGCGCCCTCCACGGACACAAGTTGTATCGACTTTGTGTTTTTTTTCTTTTGACATGATAACGCTCCTAATTACTTTGAATCTTAATTTTTTTTACTATTTAGTTGTTTAATCCAAACATATCCTTCCAAGTCGACCTTTTCTAAAATCGTCCACCACAGCCATACATGCTCTGTCTATATCCGCCTTGCCGCCCGAAAGCAGATAACCGCGCTTGCGTGCGATTTCTTCTATAATTTGAATCGCCTCAGAAAAGAGCATTTCACATGGGATTACTTCGTCGCTTCGCTCCTCGCAATGACGGGAAACAGAAATTTCATACCGTTTTTCAATTTGCTTTGGGTCAATTTTAATTATCATATCGACAAGCCTTACCGCCAAATCGCACATATCCAAAACTTCATCCTTGATACTGCCGATTGCCGCCAGTTTGACGGCGATTTCTTGATTATCAAGCTTAGGATAAAGCGTGCCAGGCATATCCAAAACCTCCAAATACTCGTCTGCCCTTACCCACTGCTTGCCTCTCGTCACACCCGGACGGTTACCTGTAATGGCTCTTGCTCCACCCGCCAAATTATTGATAAGAGTAGATTTTCCGCTGTTAGGCACACCCACAACCATGGCTTTAAGAGGAACTTTTACACCTTTAGCCTCATATTTATCAAGCTTTGCTTGACACAGCTTTTTGACCTTAGCGATAACAATTTTCGCGCCCCCGCTCCTCGTACTGTCAAGCGTCACTGCCACCTTTCTCTCCCCTGTCAGCTTTTCGGCAATCTCCCTAATGCGTCCTTCGTGCGCCAAATCGGATTTATTAAGAGCGTAAACAACCGCCCGTTCTCCAATCAGCTTATTAAGCGACGGATTGATACTGCTAAGCGGCGCCCTTGCATCCAACACATAAATCACCACATCACATAACTTAAGATTTGCTTCTATAAGCCGCAACGCCTTAGTCATATGACCCGGAAACCAATGAATCAAGGTATTATTATTGTTGCTCACCTCAAAATTATAGCAAATTTTCAACTTAAAATCAATCAAAATTAGTCCCTATACGTATTATTATTTTATGGAATTTCGCCGTTTCAAGTCGGTTGCTATAAATCTTTGACACACACGAAAAGTCAATGCCGTCAAAAGCTTTTAAAGAAAAATCAATAAATTCATTATATTCACTTTTTTATGCGTGGTAATTATATTTTTAATTTTCCTATTCTTATCAATTTTGAACCTTTATATTTTTTTATCTTGAGCGACGGATTTGAACGGGCTTCCAGCTCAAAGTCATTAGCATTTTTTTGCAGCAAAATAGTCGTATTGTTCTCAGCAAAAATAAATTTTATATCGCCAAAATGCTCCGTAGGAATAATAACCGTCGCTTTGCCGTCGCCTTCGTCGCACCATGCCGGCTCGGCTAAAGTCAATACTTGCATTTTGGTGCGCTTGTCTATAGGGAATAGACCAGCACGCACCCCGTTTCCGCTATTTCTATTTCCGTCAACAACGGCTTGATTTTGGAAAAAATAACCTTCGGTAACGCATGCTTTTTTCAAGTAAATATCCTCGTTTTTTTCGTCAAACAAAAAACAATCTCTTATCCAAAAAGCGTCATTCTCAAAATAAAGGTTTATACGATAATTTTTGCATGAGTACCAATATGAACGCCGGCCCTGCCCTCTCCAATCATTCTCGGCAACTATAGCGGACGGGGGCGTGGTCTTGTAATTTTCTTGATACCACTCGCCTGCCTCGTTTAGGGTCATTACTTCTAATGTTTTTTTATCCGCAAGCTCCTTTATTTTGTTCATTTGATACAACCAGCCGTCTTTCATCGCCTCCCAGCCGAAGCTGTTTTCTTGACCTGCCTGTGCATAACCGAAAGAAAGACACTTGCCATTAAAATTTTCTTGAAAGTACCAATCCACCCACTCAGGAACACCGCCGCCGGCATACTTGTATACAGGCTCCAGTGTCACAACCGATTGCACCTCTGACGCTCCTTTTAGCAAATCTAATCCGGCATCGTATTGATAAACAGGGTCGCTACCCAGCATTCTAAAAACGGGAATATTGATTTGACAGGCATCCGTTTGTGCAGGGCAAAGAAAATGATTTTTAGATGGATAATACGCTTGACCGTAATATCCACCCCAAAGAGTATATCCGTCCGTACCCCACTGCTCTTTGCACACACAAGCTGCAGATATTTTATAGTTTCTTTCTAAATGTGCCAGTGTCACGGAATCAATCGCCCACGCCCCCACTGATTTAGGATAATAACCAAAAGCTTCTTTGAACTTTTTCATTGCTGTATCCGCCATTTTTTCGCGTTCATTAGGGTCATATCCGACCGCAGTGCAGATGTTGCCGTGCCAATCCCATTCTTGGTCTCTGCCATGCCATATGGCACCCGCAGTCGTTACGCAGCTCCGTGTTAGCTCTATCCACAGCCCGAACTCAAAATATTCGACATATTTCTTAGCCATTTCAACAAATACCACATTAGATAAAGCGTCATATTGAAACAAAAATGTGCCGCGTAAATTTAACTCTACTAGCTTTTTCATTTGAATTTCCATCGTACCTAAAAGGTCGACTTCCTGTCGCGGCTCCGTTCCTCGCACAAAGTTAATAATGTTTATAATTTGTTTTGACATAAAACTGCTCAGTCTTTGCATTAGGCAACCAGCTCTTCATAGTATGAATTATAATTATCCGCCTCCGCAGCAAGCGCAACAACCGCAACTGCAAAAGCAAGGATTTTTACCGACAAAATAACAAATATCAGTATTGCCAATGACTTCACCTATTTTGGCAATCATAAAAATATCCGGGAGACTCTCGCCTCGCTCCCATTTGCCGACTGCTTGCTGGCTTACATTAACTTTTTGCGCAAATTGCGATTGAGAGAGACCCAGTTTCCTGCGTCCCTCTGCAATACGCACTCCTACGATTTTGTTATCCATTTTTTATCCTTGCTTGCTGCAATCACAACCACAGTTGCATTCCGGCGTACATTTACACTCATTTGGCGTACAAGGGCAGTTCGGGCAGCTGCAGGTTGGGCAAGCGCATATTCCTTTACTCATTTTTGATAGTCTCCTTTGTAGATTTTAGCAGTTGGTCAACTATTATAAGTATATGATAAAACGACACAAAAATCAAGGAAATACCCGCTACTGTTAGTTGTGAGCCGCCACTGTTAGTTGTAATTCTCTAAAAAAGTAATAACCAAAAATGATTTAAGTATATATTCAATAACGCATTACCAAAAAGGCTTTTTATCTTTAATTATGAGTATTAATGATAATACTCCAACAAGCATAACATTTAATTGTACAAAAATCAATTCTTTTAGCAATATTTTGACGAAGTTTGCCAAAAAAATTTTAACGTTTTTTAGAAGTTATCTACCGTCTATAAAGGCTAAGATCTGCTCAAAGTTATCATAAAATTTATCGCATAACGGTAATGTTCCGCTACTTTCTATGTTGCCGCCATTAATACCCACTGTAGTAAAACCCGCCAAACGCACTGAGCAGACTCCTGCCCCGCTGTCCTCTATTCCTAGCACATAATCTCTCTCGCTAAACGGGATGTTAAGACCTACAACGCAAGTCTCCGCGTATAACCACGGATGAGGCTTGGGTGATAATTCGCCCAAAGTACCCGGCTCACCGCCTCTAAGCGGAAAGCCGGCAGTTATCGAGGCATCGTAAAAAACTTTAGGGTCGCCCATTTTGAGAGTACGGAAAGCATCTAAAATTTCGGGCCAAGCTTTTTCGTATAGACCGCTTGTCACAAGACCGATTTTTATACCGCGCTTTTTGAGTTCCAACAAAAAATCTTTGACACCGGGAGCCGGAGTAAACGCACCATCTCTTCCGCGTCCTTCCAAAATTTCTTTCATCTCGCGGTTAGTATGCTCAAAATAGCATTTGCGGGCTTCGGCAACCGTTTTATTCGGACAATACTTTTCTATACAATAAGTAAGATGTTCGGATACGCTATGCCCCGACACAAACGGAATATCACTCGGCTCCAAGCGAAAATTATCGTCACCCAAAAGACTTGCTGTCGTCCGCTCAATAATCCAAATCCAAAACTCCTCCGAATGTACGGTAGTCCCGTCCAAATCCATAAGAACGGCTTTAACGGGTCTTTTAAGCGATACGGGGTGTACAGGGTAAAACGCCGGGTAACCCAAAGCCGAGTCAACATAAGCGAGCGTCCTGTCCTTATATGAGATAAACTCCACCTTACCGTCACCCGTCGAGGCAATCGAAACAACCCCGTCTTTACCCGTCGCAAAAAATCCGCCTCCTCCGGTTTTGAGAGTCCTAAATCCGCAATCCTCGGCAAATTCGCCAAGCTTGGGTACTACAAATCTTTTGCTCATAATTATTTTCCTTATGTTTAAATTTTAGAATTTATTTATTTTGACCTATTGCCTACAACCATGCCGATAGCCATTCTCCCCTCTCTTCTAAATATTCTATTAGATGATCAGCTTGACCTCTTTGAGTAATTATGTCAACAATCCCAGGAGGGTTGGGCCATACGTAAATACCCATTATTTGCCATCTTTCAAAATTACGATTAAAGCAATTTTCAAAAATATCCGATTTCTCGTCAATATGGTCAAGCATTTGTCTGACTTCCCTGTGTTGAATCTCCGACCACCTGGCTCTAACTAATCCTCTAACTTCGGGCGTCGCCATAAAGTTTCCGAACCACGGACTTCTTGTCGTTACCCAGGTACCGGTCGGTCTGTATCCGTTGCCATGAAAATTATAGTGGTGATAATTCATATATACGGCATTCCCCGCCGCTATATCAAAGTCCCACACGGGTCCTGCATAAAGTCTGCGGTTTTCTCCTTGACCTCTTATCGTAAAACGTACGCTTGAGGTGTTAATGTCAACATTTTTGTATAATTCTTGCACCAAATAAAAATCAATAAATGACGGTATGTCTATCCATTGCGAGAGTCTGGCAAAATTTTGACTTCTAATCGCGCCATCGACATTTTGTAAAAACCTTTGAGCATACTGTACGGTAACCACGTTAGGTTCTCCGTCGACATCTTCACCTCCGCCCGCTTCTATCATAAAAGGTCTTTCCATACCCCCACCCATCAAATAATTGATAATAACGTGCGGGCGCGGCCATCCCGGACGACTGGTATAATGATTAGGATTACGCCATCTGAATAATTCGTGAAAACACATCTCAAATAAAAACTCGCTAACCGTCGGGTCTTCATTGACGGTAATATTTACGCGTCCCGCTTGCGGTTGGTTAAGTTGGTCGCTCATTTGATATACACCTTGAAAAACATACTCTCCTTGATATGGTCCCGGATTGTTGACGGTAACACTTTCTCCCGAATGCGTAGTACGACGTGTCGCCGCCATATATACATTAACTAATTGAGCGTTAGGGGCAAACGGCATTCCGTCCAAAAGCCGCGCCAAATAATACGCGCTGTAGTTGCGTAGCAACGATTTGTCCGATTGATTAGCTATAAAAGTCCACTCGCGAGCAGCGAATCCACTATTAAGTATGGGTCTTATAAAATCATTCTGAGGTCTTGTTGTGTCCCGTTGGTCGGCAAATCTTAACCTAAACGGTCTTTTGCCGGCCCACGGGTCGTCGCCCACCGCCATTCGCCATGAGGATTGCCCTCGACCTCGTATTTGCATGCGGGCATGAGTAAATTCAAAATATTCGGCAAAATCGGGGTCGGTAACGCCGTCAAGAGTTACGTATGTCCAGTGCCTGGTGTTGCGGTGAACATCCTCCATCGCGCTGCCTATGCGCAAATTAGGAAAAGTGTCTTGCCTCCAAATCCGTGTATGCGAAAAAGCCAAATTACGCCCTTCTCTGACAAAAACTATATCGTTGGGATCTGTTTGAGGACGCAACGCGGGTACTACGGATTGCCAGTATGTTATAGCAAAAGCTGCTTTATCATCGGTCGGGTATCTGATAACAATAACCCAACTCAACACCCTTGACGCGGTTAGCTTTTGATACCCGTTACCATCCGAGATTTCCACCTCAAAAAAGTCAGCCTCAAGTCCTCGCCTTATCTCGTACAGCTCCCTACACGCAGACGGCAACAGGTCGCCATCCTCCTCGGGTATAGGATAGTCTAACGACGGCGTCCCGCAAGCCACAAGAGCAAACACCGTTATCAATATCAGCATAAGCCGTAAATGCTTTTTCATAAAATCTCCTAATGTCTTTATGTAAAGGCTGTCTTACAAGCTTAACTATAAAACAGCCTTATGATTATATCAACTTTTTTTAATTAAAAAGCTTTCAATCTTATGCGGTCCCATGTTGTAATTAAAAGTATTATTGCTTACGGAGATTTCTTCCAAAGCCGTTTCGTCCATTTTGATGCGCAAAACTTTTGCCATTTTAAATATTGTCGACACTTTAAGCTCTTGCGGTTTGTTGGTGGCATTCCAAAGCCTAAGCACAATGCCGCTACCGTTTTCAGATAACTTTAGCCCCGAAAACATTATTTTCTCGGACGGACTTACAGTAATATACGAGGCAGTTGCAGGCAAAGACCCGCTTGCCGGCACTCCTTGTACAGCTTTGATATCGGTCTTGTATTCGTAAGCTGTTTGTAATACGCGACCTTTTTCCCAATCGCCCGCATGATGATAAAGAGCAAAATTGTACTCAAGTTCTCCTATGGAGTGCTGTCCCGTGTACTTATCTAATTCCTCGGTAATCATAGATGAATTCGCCGTCATATAAGCTCGTTGGGTTCTAAGCAAGGTTATTTTGATAGTACGCTCGGTATCGTCGCCTATCTCGTATTCCCTAAGTCCTTTATTGAGTACGGCAAGACCGTGTTTCCCGTCGCTGACATCGACAAAGTTTTGCATAGGACGGCAAGCGGGGAAAGGCTCATAATTTTCTTTATGATCAGCCCAATTGATAGGACGTTTTTCAACCGCCCATTGACTTTCGCTGTGAACATCCGTAGCGTGACTAAGCCCAGACGGAAAATTAATAACCAGCTTATGGTCGCGACATTGATTGTTAATCTTTAGATTTATTTTAAGAAGAGGGCTGTCTTTCTCGACAGTTAACGTATAGACGATAGGAAGTTTTTTTGTTTCTCTGACCCTTTCCGTAGCGTCAATCGTAGCGGCGGCGGGAATTTCCATTTCTGTTTCAACCTTAAATACGCCCCTAAGCTCGCTGCTCTCCAATAGCGTAACCGTTGCCTTGCAACCGTGGCTTGTAATAATCGGATTGCGGCGCGGAACATTGCTGATATGCGCGCTGCCCGTTTCGCCCGAATCGGTAAAGTAACCGAGATTATCCATCAAACGTCCGCTCGCCTTATCTAATAGACTATATGTGCCGTTACAACCTATCGTAACTTTGATAAGTCCATTTTCTAACGTTCCGTTATCTCTTGCGATTAACTTACGGTTAGGACCCGGTTGAGGGTCGTAATTAAATTCAGGCTCTCTAAAACGCATAGCGTATGTTGCCGCTCCGAATGCCGGAACTTCCGCCTCAATCAGCACCCTGCGACGTTTTGCAGCAAATTTAATAGCCTTTGTGTCGAGATCTCTCTCTACACCGACATTCGCGTCATCACAACTAATTTCGTATACGGGAAGTTTATTTCCTTTAGTGTCTACAATATCGTAAAATTCATCGCCTGCGGCTCCGCCGTCCACCCCTATATCCTGCTTTTTGCTCACACCCTTAGGCGTGTCAATGACAAGCGGAATAACGGCTTTTCGAGCGTAAGGAAGCGTATTAAAAAGTGTAATGGTGTTGTCGCCGGACTTAAATTCCTTAGCCGTATTAATATTGCCGAATAGTTTTACGGCGCTCCTATTGCCCACTTCTTCGGCAACCGTCTGCGCTATAGAAAAATTATACATCATATCTTCATGCGCCCTATCCACCGCAGCTCCGCAAATACTGTCATGAGCGTGATTTTTGAGAAGACTCTCCCAAGAGCGGTCAAGCATGGTCTTTGGATATTCGGCACCCGTCGTCATATATGCTAAGGAGGCAAGCGGTTCTGCAGAGTGTATAAGGTCGGTTTCGACGCTTTCGTTATATAACTTAATTTTAACGCGTGAAGAATGCGTCGCACTAAGCAGAGCGTTGAAGTTATTGTACTCCATAGTCGTGTACCTTAACTCGCCCTTATGAATGTCTGACTTAACTCGTGTCTTATCGCCGATAATCGCATCCATATAATCGTCCAAAGTGTTTTGGATAATCTCGACATCGGAACTAAGTTTGTTAAGCTCGGCGATAAGTTCGGGCAAATAAAAATATGGCTCGTCATTATCCTCCATGTTGAGCGCCAAAATATGTTTGCCTATTCTATACGGCATGGCTTGCTTGAGTAAAGCGTCTAGTGATTTTTTAAGAATGTCCGGCTTGTTGATAAATTCCTTACATTCCTTTAAAAGGACAAAAGCCTTTTCGTAAGACTTCATGTCCGCCGTATGTGTCGGCAGTTGCTCGCGGTCATATGTGTACGACAAATCTTTGTAGCCTTTTCCGAGTACAGCCGGTCCATGCACATAAAAAAACCAATTTGTACGCGTAACCTCGTCAAAGGTACGTAGTGTATTAAGCTTGGAGCCGTCCAAACCTTCCCAAGTAAAGAGCGGGGTTTTAGGATTGTATTTATTTGTTCCGCGATAAAATATCGCCGTGTCTATCCCGAATCCTTGATATAGCTGCGGAAATTGCGACGGCTGTCCGTAGCTTGTAGCCGTGTAACCCGATTTCATTGCTCCGCCGAATTCTTTGCTCATTCGATCACCAACAAGTAAATTACGGATAAGGGACTCGGCTGCTACGGTATTAGTTTCGGGCAAGGTATACCACTTGACGATATTCATTTTGCCGTCCGTAATAAGCTTTTTGACGCGATCACGGTTCTCGGGTCTTACGGTAAAATAATCCTCTAAGACAATTGCTCCGCCGTCCACGCAAAAGAACTGATACGTCGGTTTATTCTCCAAAATATCAATGATAGTGTCCATAAGGTCTGCAAGCCTCAGCTTAGACTGTTCGGCCGTATGCCTCCATTCTCTATCCCAATGCGTACCGTTGATTACGTGCAGTGTGTACTTCTTTTTCATGATTGTTTTTCTCCTAAAGTAGGTTAGTTATTGTTTATTATATTTTATATGGAACAAGTAATTTCTATATAAAATGGTTTAATATATAAAACTATAAAAGCAATTAATACTTACGGTTTATCCATACAAGCATATCGCTGTCGCCGCGGTTGCCGAAGGCATAATACGGAATAAATCTTAATTCTGTTTTTTCGATGTTGTAGCTTTGGTTATACAATCCGTCCAAAGCGGACACACGGCGTCTAAATCCCTGACAAGTGTATGTCTTAAGTCCGAAAACAGGGTCAAACGTACCTTTAGGCTTAGTTTTTTTATCGACAAGAACAGCGTGTAAGTTAGCCCCGTTATCAATCTCCTCCAAGCAATAGACCACCGGTCCGCTAATAAGACACACTTTGCTCGCGTTATCCCTTACTTCGGGATGACACTCTATAAATTCCGGGATTATATCAAATGCTATTTTTAGCTCAAAATCGGATTTTGGTGTGTCAATAATTGCATAACCTTGACGAGGTTCGGTTACAACGGATTGACCGTCTAGTTTTATCGTATATTTTTTGCACCAGCCGGGAATACGGAACGCAAGTTTGTTAAACGGATATTCTTCAGCCTTAACTGTAACTTTTCCGTCAACGGGATATTTTGTTTTGATTTCTATTTTTCCGAATTTGTTTGTTGAGGAAGCTATATATTGATTAAGGTACAAACAATCGTCTGTATTCGACCAAATCAAACCTCCGACAGAGGCGGCAAAACGGTTAATATTCGGAGGGCAGCACGAGCAGCCGAATTTTTCGAAACGTGTATGCGGCGGCAATGTCGGTCTATGCCCGTCCAGCATCGAAGTTTCTTTCCCTTTTTCTTTTAAGGTTATTTCGAGAGGATTTTCGTAAAAAAACCTCTTACCGTCAAGTGATATGGATACGGGAAATGCGTTATATAGCACCCGTTCGACGGTATCGGCGTAATCGGAGTTAAGCTCAAGTTTTAACATCCTTTGACAAAACATAACAAGCCCGATACCCGCGCAAGTCTCCGTATAAGCGGTAAGATTGGGCAAGTCGTAAGAAACCGTAAAGGATTCGCCCGCCCTTGCCGAACCTATACCGCCGGTAATATACATCTTAGTTTTGGTTATATCGTCGTATAATCTATCGCAAGCGTCTTTTAGTTCTTTATCCTCATTAATTCTCGCCAGGTCTGCCATCGCCGAATAAAAATATACTGCTCTTACAGCGTGCCCCTCGGCGCTCATAAGTTCCCTCGCCGGCGCGTTGTCTTGCGCATATCGGGAATTGGCAAAGGTACAAAACACATCTAAGTCGTTAGCTCCTCTATTGTACACAAAAAAATCGGCAAGTTCTTTATACATGCGTTTACCCGTAAGTTCGTACAACCTTACAAGAGCAAGCTCTATTTCCTCATGTCCGCATGTAACAAAACCGGCAGACTTATCTTTAATAAAGGTCTTGTGTATAAATTCACAGTATCTTTCCATCGCTTTTAAAAGAACGGTTTTTCCCGTCGCTTGATAGTAAGCAACCGCCGCCTCAATTAAATGCCCCGCGCAGTAAAGTTCGTGATCATCCCGTCTTTTAAAAACCATATCCGGCTCGACTTGCTGAAAATAACTGTTAAAATATCCGTTATCCGCTTGGTTTTTGACGATATACTTAATTAAATCATCGACATATTTCTCCAACTCACGGTGTTTTTGTCTATTGACCGCCAAAACATACGCCACACCCTCTATCCACTTAGCTGTATCCGAGTCATAATAGATGTGCGGCTTTTCTTTCCCCTCCTCCCACTCAAATTTAAGCGCGTCAAAACGCGTATCGGCAAACCGGTCTCTAACTGCCCCTATACTAACGTCAGCGTTAATGTTATGCCTGTTTAACCAAAACCCCTTGCTAAGCCGTATGTCGGCAAAATCCACATTGTGTATTTTCATATATATGTCCTGTTTTTTTGCCTATTCCTTAATGCGAGGCAAGCCTTTTTCAAGTCTTTGTAATTGCACAAGTTGGTCTATGGTGACGTATTTTATTAGGTCACTACCTTTTTTGCCCGACGATTGCAAATCATCCGCTGTATTGCGCACTTGAAGAAAATTCTCCAACATTTTCACATCCCACGGTACGCCTTGCAAGGATACGTACGTCGCCTTTGATTTTGCCGCCGCGTCCTCAAAAGCCGCTTTGATTTCCTTATCAAAATTAGCCACAGGATTATCGTTGTACGGATCGGTCCAGCCCCAAAACAGTACGCCGTCATGCGTATGGCTCTCCATCTTTCTTTGGAAAAACATCGACATGACTTTAGAAAGCTTTGGCGCGGCAAAGGTCATAAACTCTTCAGGAACGGGCGGGTCGTTAACCGCTTCAAACCAAACGCTTACCGTATTTATTCCCGTCTTTTGACAGTAGCGTGAGGTTTGGTCATAAAACTTAAGCGATTCTTCCCGCATATCCGACTTAAACATTTTAAACGGATAAAAATACCCTACGCCCGACGGACCTGTCAAAAAGCCGTCTTGCGGAAAATCCTTAGATTGAGTGTGTATATAATAATTATAAATAGCCGGAATAATGTCGCAAGCAGCGGGATTAATTGTCCACGAAATAGCCGGCATTTTAGGATTCTTCCGTATGGGGTGATCAAACAGCTCGAACATAGCTCGTTGCATATACTGTAAATTATCACCGTCGCTTACCGCCATAGCGACATAGGCATACGGCTTAACCTTTCCGTTATTATCAATATATTCGTCTATAGTCTTGAGTTTTTGCTTTGGCGTAACCCCTTTAGCGGCGGCAAAATAAGTCATACTTAAACTAAAATCCGATGCCCAAACGTATGTCCCGTTGAGCGACGCGCAGGTTACTATACCGCCCTCATCGCCGTTAGGCGCCCAACCTAATGCGGCAGAGTTGCCCGTATGAGTATGCGAAAAGAATTTATTGGCGAGGTCTCCTTCTTCGCCGCTGAATTCCAAAAATATTATCGCGCTCTTAACTGCCATAGAGTAATCGCGCAGCTGTGTCGTTAGTTCTGGCGGCAAAGACGTAATTAACTTGCGGGTGCAACGTGAATAATAATTATCGTACAAATAGTTATAGACGGCTAATCTTTGTTTAGAGGTCTTCACTTTCGGGTCGGGGTCGTCTATCAAAAACTTACCTCGGTAATCGGCGATAATTTTGGGCTTAATGTTAAGTCTTCCGAGAGTATCGTAATCGTCCGCCGTCAATACTACCGCCTCGTCAAGTCCCGCTCGAGTACACGCAAGATTGATGGTGTCAAGGCAATCCGTATCCCATATGACGGCTTTGGTTATATATTTTTTATACTTCTCAAATAGCTTAAACGGATCGTCAAATAGCTTAAAAGCTATCCCCATTTTTTCAAAAGGGACGGTGTTGCCATCTTCGGCAATGGCTATACGCGGCTCTTCGGCATTAACAATCGCCATAAGTGATGTTACAGTCGCTCCGATATTGCCGAATCTGCCTTGATAGACCAAAACATCCGCCGTCTTAGCGGGAGCGGGAAAATTCATACACGGCAAATCAGCGTTCCATTCAAGATTACTTTTAGTAATCGGTTCTATAAACATTTTGTTAAAAGCTCCTTATTTATAAGTTTTTTATTTATTTTTAAGCAGTAGAATAAACATTGCCCCTTGTACTGTACGGTTTTGAAAATTGCATTGACGGGCGTTTTTTGTGTCATACCAATCTGAAAAAGGCACGCGGTTAGGTGTCTCGCGCAAGAATTTCTCTATAGGCGTAAGCAAGCTTGCCGAATCCTTTTTGTCGGTTGCCAATGCTGCCGTCCACAAAATCCAGTCGCATTTTGTATAATCCTTACGACTGTCGAGCGGAACACCGTAAGTGTTTTGCATTTTTTTGTATGTGTTAATCTCTCTATCCAAAAACTCTTGCGGATACAATTTTGAGTCCAGCATTATATCGGCGGCAAGATTGTATTTTAGGCTAAAGGATTCTTTATCCATATCAAAAGCAAGCGGCGTGTGTTTTGCCTCTTTAAATTTATCCACTATAAAACCGGCGTGGGCTTTGGCTTGTTCTAAGGCTTTTTTCTCATCCTTATCTTCTTTCAAAATTCCGGCGATATATCCGAACGCGGCAATTCCCACGCTCGCTTTAATCGACAGGTTTACATTTTTTGCCATTCTGCCGGCAAAATCGTCCGTACAAAGCTGATGTTCGGGAATTTTACCAAACTTAATCAGATATTCAACCCATTGCTTAAATAAATCGTAATTGTTTTTCAAAAATTCCGTTTTATCTTTTACTGTTGAATGTTTGTGATAGAGCGCGCTCATAATAAGCATATTGGCGCATTCTTCAACTGGCATTTGATCTTCGTGTTTGTAAATTTTATGTCCGGCGGGATACTGATAAACGGGATAAAAAGTTCCTTGAACCTTACCGTGCGGATAGATGTCCGCGCTTATAATATCGGCGGGATTCATTCCGTACGCTTGCCCCGAACAAGTCGGATACGTACCGGCGTCGTGCGGCGCAAAATCATATTCCCATACGGGCATTTTAGCAAAATCCAAAACCGATTCAAGCATACCGCGGACAAGCTCGGAATTGTACAGCAAGTATAACGGTATAGACGGATAACTAACGTCAACCGTAGCTATACAACCGTTAGAATGACATTCTTTTGATAAAAATTGTATTCGACCCTTTTTGTCTCGTACAAGCTTATGCGCGGCAACCGATTGTCTAAGGCTTGCAAAAAGCAAAGATTTATGAGCGTCACCGTAAGGCGCGGATGCCTTAATTATTTCGTCAGTATAACGCTTATCGATAGCTTTAGCTTTGTTAAAATTATTCTCAGCATAGTCAAGAGCGTCAAAAAACGTCTTTCCGCCTTCAAAGAAATATCCTCTTAAAAAATCTCCAAAATAATTGATAGATACAATATCGTCAAAGGCAATATTTAAAACTCCGCTATATTCCTTTTGTCCTAAAGCGTGCCGGTCTACCGCCGTAATAAATTTATCTCCGTCATCCTTGGGGATATAGCCGGAAGCGTCATCTTTCATAACCGCGCCGAAGTCATTCCATGTATGATAATACGCATCGCTGCCCTCCACATAAAAATAACCCCAATCCGCCGAACAGCCGTCACCCACCACACTAAGCGGAGCTTGTTTTCTAAGTCCGAACCATGCCGCATTTTTCTTATTACGCTTAATTATTCCGCCGCAAATCCCCGCGTGCGGAATCATGTTGCGTGAGCCCGTATCACAACAATGGTCATCCGACAGTGACAAGCCGACACAAACTTTGCCTTGCGGGGGGTTTTTGAATTTGATATTATACTCTAAATGGCAAACAGGACAAGCAAGCATTTCTAAATCGCAAGGCGGCAACGGTGAAATAAAGCGTACCGTCATACCAAAGTCTTCACATTCAAAATCAAACTCCGTCGAGAATGCGGTCAGCCTAACGTCTATTACGTTCAATCTCTCTGCGCCGTGAAAATTACCTAAAAAAGAATATGTCCTATCCCCTACAGCGACAAAACCGAACGTTCTTTTTCGGCTTCCGTTCCAAAACATTACTTCAGTCCCGTTAATTTCCTCGGAGGGAGTCCATAGCGAAAAATACGGATCTTTGACAAACAAAGGATATGCTGGTAAAAGTCTTTTCATAATATGATAATCTCCTGATTTTTGCTTGTTTTAAACTTTTTTCAAACAAAGCCCGCTCGCGGAAAAAGTCTGCGAGCGGGCTTGCTCATTAAAAATTACTACATAAAAGCGTGAGAAAGCTTAATTAAATTTTATTTTTCTTTCACCTTTTTTTACGCACACCTACCACTAATGCCGCAAACATGGTAAGAGTCATAAAGACAATTGCCACGGCCCCGACATTAGAACTTCCGCAACCGCAACCGCCGTTTTCGTAATCGTTACCGGGCGGCTGCGGTATCCGCGATTCGTCAAGCTCGCCGAGGGAAACGATTCCCAAACCCCTAAAATTAGCCCCTGACGGCAAATCGGTAATAGGATTAGAAATCTTGACATAAATCGTACGGTTTGGATTATTGTACATAAATGCCGAAATATCAATATTAACTTCCGCCGCGCTGTTGGCGAGCGGAGTTGCTCCTGCGCCAATAGCAAACCATTGATGTAAGAATTGCCTGTCACTTACAAGCACATCGGTAAAAGCAGTCCCGTTAGTCGAAACGGACAGCATGAAAGTATTACCGAGATTTCCTACAAGATTAACCTGTGTTGCCCATTCGGCGTAGACAAATCTATAAATAACGTAAGAGTCCTTGTTAAGAAGTCGTCCGCCGTCAAGAAGCGTAAGAGTATTACCGTCGTCCACATTAGGCCACATTTCGTTACGGTTGAGCCATGAAATTCCCCCGACCGGATGCTGTCCTCTTGCACCCATAATATCACCGGCACTCATGCGATGGATAAACTCGGTCTCCATAGGCGTACCCGTCAAAAATGTCGAAAACTCAATTCTGTCAAACGCGCTCATCGGAATACCGGGTGCTGAAAGAGATTCTCTATTAAAAGCCGTATACAGTCTTGCAAGAGTTATCGGAGCAGCGGCGGGATGTGTTTGACGTGAATGCCCGAACCTTACATAAACGGTTCTTGATGTTCTCGCAAACGCACTCAAATCAAAACTTAACGAGGAGTTTACGGTACTGTTGCTTTGCGACGAAGTCCTTGCCGTGTCAGCAGGCGCAGGTGCGGGTTCAAAGTCCGTTCCGTTATTAGAAACCGACACCGCTAAATTATCAAGGTTATTTGCCGTAACGATGGATGTCGATATAAAGAAAGTTGTCGCGTCATTAGGCAATACAAATCTATAAGTGAAGTGGTTTTCACGCGTGATACTTCGACCGCCAAAATTAAAGGTAGAACCGTTGTCAGCGTGGAGCAAGCC
>Ga0123355_10002883_pt1 | contig 24426 bp, 17 predicted proteins | sample TergutEmb28metaG_3_FD_89872 | JGI IMG/M metagenome (GOLD analysis project Ga0123355, IMG submission 89872) | Embiratermes neotenicus P1 segment gut microbial communities from Petit-Saut dam, French Guiana - Emb289 P1 | ecosystem: Host-associated > Arthropoda: Insects > Digestive system > Gut ... | reverse complement strand
TTGGAATGTATTGCCGAAATATTACCCTTCCTTTGAAGAGAACAATAACTTCATCAACTGCCAGATGTTCTGTTGGATTATACAGTTCGTAAAATTTGTTGTTCAAGGTGTCAAAAATATTTCGTATTTTCCGGAGCCTGTCATAATGTGGGTCATCACAGTTAGGAGGGTTATCATTATTTTCAAAGTGAAGAAAACTTGGAATATGGAAAAACCTGTCGCGAACCATCATCTTAGAGTAAAACGGAGTGAAATATTGTTCTTCTCTGCTCCAGTAATCTTTGAGACAATCACACTGATTGTGACCCATTTGAATTATGATGGCAAAAAATTGGTACAGTTCCTCCATTGTGACATCAGGCTGCTGTGCTGTCTTACTGGCTTCATCTAGGGAGGCAACATACTGGTGAAAATATCGGTTTGTTTCTCTCAGTAATATTGCAAAAATCTGCTGGAAGAAAAGAAAAAAATATTGTAAATGAAGAGGATTTGGGTGAGATATTAGGAGCAGCTGATTGCTTGATACCATTTGGGAGTCCAGTGAAATCATGGATATTGGCAGTATCTGTTCCTCTTCTATTGCGAAATTCAATTTCTATTTCCTCTTCATCTGAGGAAGAAGGAGGAGGAGAAGAAGAAGGAGCAGAAGAGGAAGCATTCTGACTGCCTTCAATCAATTCGTTCAGTTCTTCCAATTCTTTGCCTGATTCATCTTCCATTAAAATTTCCACAATTTCCGGTAATTCCATCGATTTGGAATATCTTGCTCGCTTTCGAGGTTCCATTTCTACGTCCCAAATAAATAGCACTAGTGTCTTCAAATACTAGTTTTCGGCACTTCAGTTCACAGTTCAAGATAATACAATGTTATACCTAGGAAACAAAATCCACAACTGAAAAATCTGGTTTATGTGATAATTACGCTAGTATTATTCTTATATTGACTGTACACATGAAACAAACAGTTTTGCCACTATGCGACTATATGTCGATAGTGCAATTTATGAAATTGTCAAACTTTTCAGTTTCAATTATAGAACAAAATCTAAAAACATGGTAAATTAAAAATCCGCCACTGATATTTTAGAAACACTCCACAAATATATTTACGAATGTCCGGTCACAATGGAAACTTGGAAAGGACTGGAGGTCAAGTTTCTGAAGTAAACATTTTGAAAGACTGGACCTTTCTCCTTGTGTGAAAGAAAAAATTTATTTCAAGTTTGGACGTAAGTACTTCCCAAACCGTGGGAATCTTAAATTTTCTTTTTGCAGGAAATGAAAGCTTCATTCATTGACAAGGGTTCTGGTCTGTTACTATAGTTTTATTACTCCTCATAAATCTATCATGCCCAATTGAAGTTACAGCTGCAGCGCGTCGCATAGATCTGTCATTCAGCGGTGAGAGGAGTAGGCGTGCCATCACATATATATGACATTCACCTTTTAAAGGTTAACCGATGTTATGCGAGGGAATGCACAGTGAGTAAACTACTGGAACTGTGACATATGCCGCAAGATAAGCAAGCCAGTAGTGTGGAATTTTCAATGTACTTGATTCCCTGTATTAGTTGGAAAACAGGCTTCCCAATGTGCACATTCCTTTATGTAAAGGGACTGAGTATACACAGTTCTTTGTTTGTCTGTTCTCAGCTGCTGGCAGGGCAATGAGTTGGCTGGTACAGTGAGACTAATAGTTATGCGAAGAATAGAACTCAACATTAGCCATCATATAATGCTTTTTGGTATAGTTATCATCACTGGATCATTCGTAGTGGTATGTTATCGTGTACTCAGAGGAAGAAAGGAAGCAGTATTAACCGCATGAGAATATGATACAGTATTACCCAATATGGTATCTAATGCCACACATTACACAACTAAATTTACACAACATTGTATCTAATACCACATATAAATAAATTTACAATTCATCAATCACAAGTAAACTCTTGCTGAATTTAAAGCTTCACTGTGCTGTTACTCAATGCTCTATTGTTTGCAATACCAAAACCTCTCCAGTGTAATATCACAAGCTCACAGCTGATTTTTGTACAGAATCTTCACTCAGTAGTTCCACCTACTAAGTAAAGATCCTGTACAAAATATCAGCTGACAATACAAAATTACAAAGGAAGGAGAATGAGAAAGATATGTGTATCACAAACCAGAGTGAAACTTAACCAACTCCCCAATATGAAACACCATGATTTATTCACGATTTCAGTTCAGGCAGTGTTACTTGTTGACCGGGGAAGATGTGGTGGGCAAGGGCCAAAGAAAACCATAACACTGAAAACAGAAGGCTGCAAATACAATTAGTAACACTACCTTCATGAGCTGCAAAACCAACTATTAGAATAGAACCTTTTGTCTAAGAAATAAATAGCATGGAACTTTGTTGTACTTACTATCACACCATCTACTGGTGGTTTGGTTCGAAAACTGGGAGGAACCATTTCAGGTGTAAGAGCTGGTGGAGGATCTATACCCTGCAGTTTCTGGTTTATCAGCCACATAGACAAGGCAAACTGTTCACTGTTCAGCTTTCCACTCTGCTTTATGTCACACAATGTCCTGCAATTCATAATTTAGCACTGTTTAACATGTAGCACTTTGCATTCATCCAAATGCATATGTACAACCACTTGCATGTCATTCATTTTGGTTCTGAACAAATTGGAGTTTGTAGCAAAACAAGTTTAAAAGACACATGACAATGCATAAGCATTTTTGGTGTATTTTGGATTGGAATGATATTGTTATAACTAGGTACAAAAACTGCTAAAATAATGTAGGTGGGCACCATAGCACCTTTGAACTACAGCAGATGGTGTTTAGACAGGGTCTGTACTCAACAAAACTTAGAGAATAAAAACTTTACATATCAATCAGAATATCATAAAAATAAATACCAATGATTGTCATAGAGTTTATCACATTATAGACCATGTTTAATCCATCAGTGGTAATGGACTCAGTAAATAAGAGATGCAACTAAATTTTGTATATTTTGCATGGCCAAGTTTCAAGACCTACTGTATTTGGTACATCCCGAACGAAGAAAATCGGAAGAAATATATACATCACATATCATAATGAACATTGCATCATTATAGGCCACCCAATGTATTCTCTACTTCCCAACCGCTGACAATACTAATGTAACAACTTTAAAAACTTTATGGACACAAGTAACACTATTCTCATTTTCTTGGAGAGCTTTAAATGTTATGTGGTAATAAATACTTATGAAAAATGTGCTACTTGGTTATGGAAATATAAAACAATGTAAAACTGTGTAAAATGTATATCTAATGTTCCAACCAACAAAATTTACCACTACGCTACTAAGATCCATGTGAAAATTCACATAAAAACAAACCATTACCCACACATTCTACAAACACGGCAACAGCATGAACATATGGGTTATGCGTGATAATAATCAGGTTGTGGGTAAACGTATTAGTAGAAACTATGCACTGAAATAAATTGTTAACCTGAACAGTTACAAAGTTCAAAATTTCTGCTAGGCTCTGCACACAGATGGAAGCAATTTATACAAATAACTGTCAAAATTTCTACTCAAAACCTGCTTTGTTATTGACAGTATATTACTTGCTTAACCATTCTGCAGATTCAAGGTTAATTTTCAATGGATGACAAAATTCTCTGTAGGCATCCCTATCCACTACTGAACCCCTCAAAAGCCAGTCAGAGAGTCAATGCTGATTCTAAAGGATCAATTTTGGTTTAGAAGAACCAGCACGATACTGTAAAGTACAATTCCAAAACCTTGTACTTTAACATCTGATTCCAACTTCTACACTTTTACTTTCCAATCCTACAGGACTTTTGTTGTTAATAAGATTTTGTAATCATTTAAGAGATAAGTCCTCAAAATGAGCAAAGGTTCTACAGTGAACATAATTTTCATAAACTAGTGAAATGTCCACAGAAAATTTTACGAAAAAGTAAGACAATTCCCATATCTAGCTATATGCCCCCCCCTCTCTCTCTCTCTCTCACACACACACTCACACATACACACACACAAATTATTCTGAAAGCTAACCCAGCAGTTATATACAAATACAGAGACTCCAAATATCTTTAAAACTCAGACTGTGTTTTCTGTCACCTAAGGGAAACATCAGCACATTATTGCAAATACAGAGTAAACGAAATGAGAGTGGCTTTGCATTTGGTTTATGCACAGACCATGAGAAAAATTCTGTATTTTCAATGAATAAGAATGCTGTGAGTGGACGGTGGTAGCACAGTGGTTAAGGCACTGTGCTACAAATTGGAAGGTCACTGGTTCGATTCCAAATGGTGTCACTGGAATTTTTCATTGGCATAATCCTTCCAATTGCACTATGGCCCTGGGGTTGACTCAGCCTCTAACAGAAATGAGTACCAGTAGTATTTCCTGGGGGTAAAAAGTGGCTGGTGTGTAAGGCTGACAACCTTACAACCATCCTGGACCATTGTCACATAATCTGGAAACCTAGACTTCCTGGAACACTCTGGGCACCTCGGAACTGTAATAGAACTGATTTACTTTTGGCACGGTGGTTAAGGTGCTGTGTTACAAATTGGAAGGTCGCTGGTTCGATCCCAGCTGGTGTCACTGGAATTTTTCATTGACATAAAATCCTTCCGATCGCACTACGGCCCTGGGGTTGACTCAGCCTCTAACAGAAATGAGTACCAGGAGCATTTCGTTGGGGTAAAGGCATCCAGTGCATAAGGCTGACAACCTTACCACCATCCTGTGCCGTTGTCATGATATCTGGGAACCTTAACTTCCTGGAACCCTCTGGGCCACTCCAGGCCTGTAACAGGACTGCTTTACCTTTTTATGAAGGCTATGAACTTGAAAAGTTCTGGCAATACAACTTGATTACAAAATAATTAGTGCAGCTATGTGGGGACACTGCAATAAACTAAATGAATATGTCATTCACTGGGAATTCAGTCATTGGGGATGTGATGCCACGCCATGGCCAAGTGGTTTCCGGAATGCCAAGAGTGCTACATTCCTTCAAAACACTGCCACTGCCACTATCGTCTGGGCCCATTATTAACTATTTACAACCCTGCATGGTAACAACAAACACTGATGAGCCTAGACTAATTAAAGACCCTGGCACTACACGACTTACAAAACCTTAAATAAAACTCACCATATATGTGCCAACACTGCTTGAGAGACACCCGACCTAAGGAAGACATCCTTAATTTCAAGACCAGACACAAAGCCATCTTTATCAACATCAGTTTGATGAAACAGGATATCATATTTGGTTTTATCTTCAGCAGTTACTATCCATGGGGCTACAGGTAGGGAAGGAATTGCTGGCTGCAAGTAAACAAAATGGCCACCATAAATGAATGTTAGTAATTAGTGACATATACATCTCCAAAATTAGATACAATACAACACTAATTATATTTTCTTCCTTTTATAAACATTGTGTGACTACACAGATACTCCCTGACTGAAGGAATGGTTTTGTTCTCCAAATCTTTACATAATTTGACTTTTACATAGGTAAGAATTTAGCCCCCTACCAACCAAACATATGATTTTTATTCATTTATATAGTATACACACATATACTGTTAATCCTGTCACTGTCTACTGAAATACTGAGCAAAACTGCAACTGTGCTAAAAATAACTGTTGGTACAATAAACAAGTCAATGAAAAAATTGAGGTGTGCAGCCCTATTCCAGTTAATTTTTGTCTCTAAAATTCTTATGTGATGGTCCCTTAGAATGGGAGAGAGAGACTTTCATTTTGAACATACATTCATATATATATATATATAAAACACACACACACCAAAAAAAGGCTAGTGTAAGGGCACATTCAAAGTGTAACATAATATTCACAACCTGAAATTCTTTTATGTGCAGGTCAGAGAACAATATATGTAATGCCAATTTTATGTCAGAGCTTATAATACCCAGCAGGTGCCTGTAGTTGACAAGGGTGATTACAAAAGTGACGACTGCGTGCATAATGGCAATGAATCTTCATATTTGCAATGTTTCATATGCTACTTGGAGTAGCGACTGTGTGTTTTTGAGTCAGCTATGAGTCCTCTAATTCACATTTCACTCAGGAGTGAAATCAAACATTACTGCAAGTAATGCTACCAAAATGAGTGAGGTCAGACAAGAACATCTGTATATAAAATTATAGAAACTGTGGCATGAAACTGTAGACATATCATAAATATGGAAGTAAACATCAAACTCTCCCTGAGCTTATACCAAGCACCACACCATACACAAGAACTTCATATATTGTTTAACATCAGCAGTGCAAGGAGGTGAGTGGTCAACATCACATCCCACCCACCTTATACCCATGGCAAGAGTCCACCAAAGTACCCACAGAACAGGAGGCAGGGTGGGGTCCACAGCAATCTGGACACTTTTGAAAAGATAAAAAGCCCCAGCTAGGGATTGAGCCCCAACTCACTGACCATCCACATCATGGCCTTGCCTCTATACTGAATAAACCGGGTCCTTCTGATAATCTTCCTGCCTCCAGAAATGTCCCACATGAAGTATGACACTCAGGACAACATTCTATTCAACATCATGAATCATATAATTTTAGACATAGTTCACACCTAACTAAAATCATCCATGGGCATCACCTCTGCTGAAAGCTGACATCAATCTTCCTGCCCACTAAAATACACACAAATATCAGGCATGTTCAATGTAAACACACTTTCATGAAGTATGATAGGAATGATAAGCAAAATTACCACCAGGTATCATAGTACACACACGGTCACAAACCTCACAACTACTCCAAGACATGCAGGAAGTTTCACTTAAAAAGACTCAGTTGGGATACAACAGTGCCGCTATTCTCTCACCTTCGTGCCATCAATCCCCATTACAAGATTTGGCAGTACAGGAACTGCCCCCGGTAATGTTGATGTCCGTGTAGAATCCTTTCTCTTGGCAGGAGGCATTAACTCTGGAGGAAGTGTATTTGGGATTGTGTATTTTTCTAGTGCCTTGTATACAAGATGCATTGCCTACAGAAGAAAACAGAACAACTTTTACACAGACCTTCATTTAAGTAACAGGTTTGCAAATTGTGAACTCCACAGCAAAGCATACACACCTACCAAGACATCATTTACTTTCCAAATGCCACAAAGTTGCAAGTTACACACATAAATACAATTTCATTTACAGCCATATGAAGAGTACAGCCTTCCCCACACTGATTTTCCTAAACCTCACAAATGTTCAACCACAGTGCATGAAGAACCATTATAGAGTATTTCACCCACAGCAGGCAACATATTTTCAAAGGATGGATATATATTCATTTACACCCACAAGTAAAATATGGCTTATGCTGTGTCAATTTTCATGAAACTCACAACTCCTTGATTGAAGCATATGATCTCCTGTACCACATTTCACCCAAATCTGTCAAGGAATATGGAAGGCAGAGACAGTAATTCATTTACATCCTTAAGTGATGACTGTCAATGAGCTGATTTTTACAAAACTCATGCTCAGAGCAAAACTCTTTGTAAAGAACTCTACACATTTCATGAAAATCTGACAAAGAGTTTAGGTGCTGATACCAGGTCACAGACAGATGGACAGATGTGTGTTCCACATAAGTTTTTTTTTTTTAATTCACAAAGAATGACTGAGGACAGACCCGTGTTTTTTAAGTAATTCTACCATAGTTCTTACCACCATAAATTCATGCCGATCCAGCATTCCATCTTTATCCATGTCTGCCAGATCCCATATTTTACCAAGTGTATCTACTGGTAACTTAGAATCCATCAACACCCCTTTCACCTGAAAATATAAGGGTCATCATATCACCAAAATGCATCAAGCAACAAAGTACAATGTAACTAATTTTTCTCATAACATTTTCCATGTAAACCATAAGCTCTTGTTACTGGTATATATGTGTGAACACACACACAAACAAACTGCAATCACCTTATTTTGTTCATACTCCTTGTCAGAGGCCACGGAAAATACATCTGCTGAGAAATTTTCTTACATCAATGTTTGGTGCATGACTCAATGTAAAAAGCCTACTTTCAAAATTATAAAACACAATTTGCAACACAGCATACAACAAGAGAATCATCATAAATAAACCTGGAGTGCAGTATTTCTAACTCTAAAAAAGTTTACTTCCTCACAACCGCTGCTCCAAAACTATGTAACAGTATTTGACATGACAATAGAACTCTCAAGTTCTGATATTTTCGCAGCAAAAAATGTTTACGTGTTGGAAAGGGGCACTGTGTGACTTTGGCGGAAAAGCCCAGTATTTTAAATACTCCCACAATACCTGAACAGTTTTTTTTAATGTTAAAATATCCATCATCCAACAACACAGTGCACTTCAGCTATTACAGTAAACAAAAAACATGAAAACTACTTGCAACAAAGTTCGAAGACTATTTCTCTCATAGTGTTAGTAATATCACTTTTCAACAGACAACTCATTACACAAGAAAGAAACAGCAAGACCAGATTACCTGAAACTTTTACTTTCCTAACAAGTTTCTGGGCACTTTTCATATTGTTGCTTATGATGCAAGCAACAAAAGTACATATGAATATGTTACAAAGACCTCTCTGAGAATCAGACAGCAGTACTTGAAGACATTTCCTTAGATCAGATTTAATGTGATGAATTCTAAATGTCAAATGCATATGTTTTGAATTTTACAAATTATGGACTATGTAACTGTTGTGCATTGTCATCTTTCTGAAAAATCTTAAGATTATAAATATCATTATACAGTCACCTACTTAACATCAGTTATTCATTCCTGCAAATCAGACATTCTGTCAAAAATGCTAACCAGGACTCTATTTCGCATTATTTTAAATGGGACAAATTATAATGCATTATGTTAACCCAAAATCCCCAACTAATTTCCTAAAACATAACTAAAACACAGTAAAATGCCCATATACAAGTAACAAACTATGATAAGATGTAATATGCTTAAAGCATCACTTCCTGATCACCAAACAATATGGTTCTGAGAAAACACAACTACTTTGTGTGCAGTAACATGCACAGTTTGCATGCATATCATCTTGTTAAACATGTTGTGTTATGTTCTTGGAATGTTAACATCAATGATTCCTGTATAAATATCAGCCAAAATGCACTGTACTGTGAGATATATACATTTTGTGAAGTGTGGATATTAAAAATTCGGAAACATTCTGCTGGGAAAAGCTTAACCAGGGAGACATTCTGCAGGGTACGTCTGTACATTTAAATTAAATCACAAGTCCATGATTTCATTCTCGTTTTCTAGTATGCAATTGTTGAGTAGCCTCCTGTTGCTTGTCAGTAACACAATAATAAGACAGAACTTGACGGTCAATATCTAAACACACGTAAGTTTTGAAGACGTCACAATAAAAATATAGTGCATGCTCAAAAAGACAATGTTTAGAATATAAGTATCCTGTTATGTCATCATGACTTTATGCACATCTGTGTGTGTGTGTGTGCGCGCGCGCACGCGCGCACATGCATGCTCATCTGCACTCCCCCACCACCCACTTGTACAACTTTGGAACAAATCAACAGTTTTGTTGGAACATCTCACCTCATCCAAACACTGTCCATGTAAACTAAGCTGGCAATGCGAATGTCCAAGGTTACCAAACATCTAGGATGAACCTCAAAATTCCATGTGTCTAAAGTGGCAAGAAGCAAATTATATACGAGGAACCACAAATATTAGGTGCCACCATACAATATTCAGTCGCACAGGTTACCTGGCATCTAGGATGAGTTTAGGCCTACCCCTGATCTAAGGCAGTGAACCTTTGCCATGTCACATGGGTCCTTCAAACGTTACACAGCAATATACCTTCAAAGAATGTGGAGTTTCTGTTGATGTAAACTGTCTGTAAATTGTAAAATAACAACATGACAAAAGCTGTCAATTTTAGACTGAGACTTAATAAACCAGTGAACCTCTATACGTTAGGTGAGTGAAATTTGGTATGGTGCAGGGTATTTAAACTCCCCTCACACCACATGACTGGCAGCCAGATTTTGGTGATAATGGTATTAGTACTGGAAAAATGCAATGCTTGGCAAGCTGTGCTAGCATGTCACTGCAATAATGTTACACATGGTTAATAAATGTGAGGGTTGTGGTAGTGAAATCTGTACCATAGGCAGTTATATATTATATGCAGAAAAAGAACACAAAAATATATAATTATTAACTTTGATTAAAGGAAGTGGTTGGTTGCTAGTTATAAATTTATAATTTCAGACGTCTTCACAGAAACGGAATTTCATAGAGAACAGTATGCATCATTAGTAAAAAATGTAAAGTTCACACCATGACATGCCTAGGAGGGAAGAGAGGGGTGAGTGGTCAGCACAATTACCTAACTACTTTACCCCCAGGAAAGACCCAGTACTCATTGTACAGGAGGCTGGGTGGGTCTTAGGTCAATTTCAGACAAGCAGAGAAAATCTTGCCTCACTGGGATTCGATCCCCGCACCATCTGGCCTATAGTGAGCTGCTATACTGACAATCCCAGCTGCCTGGCATCATTAGTGCTTCCTGATATGTTTGTCTAAAGCACTATACATATTCTAAAAACGTAGAAATGGCACTGGTGAAGAGATACAGAAATAGCAGTGACAGCAGCAGGAAGGAAAGCTAGATTTTCCCACCTGACACATTAACCAATGCTGCCAACTGAAGATGACACCCACATGCTCCTTGTACTGATGTTTCTAAACATCTGCCTCTTGGGGATAATTACACCACTTCATCAGGAAACAGTAACTCACATACCTTGTTCCCAGGTATCATGCCATTATGAGGTTGCAAAGAGTCAAATAACTGGTCATATTTTGCCTTCTCAGCTGGTTTCACAGCCCAGTCACTTGACATCAGAGTGCTGTTTATTGGTGGAGGAGATATAACACTGTTTTGAACCACCATCACTGGAGGAATATCACCCTGAGACAAGAAAAAAAATCAATTAACATCAAACCTAAAACATACTTCACACATAAAACCCTGATTAAAAGAATACAAAATGACAACAAACATAAGCTACATAGAGCAATCATACCATTGCATCAACCCCTTGTCCATTTTAACAGAGTTCAACACACTAAAATGAGAAATGTTCTATGTAGTCAATAACAATGGTAACAGCACCTGAAATTTAAATGACCCCAGCAAAAACTAACCTGTTCACTTGCTTGTACACTGAAGTCTGTATACAGTTTCTATAAACTGAAAATGACAGTGAACAGAACCACCTACAGCAGTACACAGCCACTCATTCAAAACTAAACCTTCTGCAATATTGGGGAAAAAATGTATTATAATCAAAATTACAAAAAGATACAAAATTATGCTATTTATGGTTCCTATAATGAAATGTTGAACATAAACACACATGAATCTGTTTCTCTGTGTTGCATGGAAGTATACAGAAGGTCCTAATGACCAAGCAGTGTAGTGTTTCCATTATGCAGGTCCCAATAATACTTTGATGTGGAAATATGAAGAGTAGTTAGTATTTACCATGGAATGCATGTCAGTGTATAAAGATATGAAAGGTATTTTCCTTCTCCAAATAAGCACCTATGAAATGTCCAGTTTTGCAACTGTGTACAGAAGTTCTAATCTGATACAAATTAGCTAACCTACATCTATGCTTGATATTTGTATATTATGACAATGGTGCACACAACTGTTCAATACCCCATCTGAATGAAGTTTATGTGCCAGATCTGTGTAAACACTATCCACTTACTAATCCTGTAAATTTTAAGCATCTTCAGCAACAGAAAGGTAAAACTGTTTGGTTGTAACATAAGCGTACCATCATTAGTCACCTAACAGTATTATGAAATAAGCAGGAAATTATCAGGTATAACACCAGACAAGGCACTGCCTTTATCTGTGTATTGTACGGAATACAAACAAAGATAAGTTTTCATCTATCTGTCAAGAATGTTAAGAACTGTCTTCAAAGAAAAGGGTGGCATAATTTCTTCCTGGGTATAAAACCGTTTAGTACTGCATAGTGTAGAAACAATTACAAATAGACCATCAGCAGACAACTTCCTAATCAGTAAGGCCATGTTTATAAATTGCTCTGAATTATCAACTACATTGCTTCCCGAACATACATGAGCTAAATCACAGTTTACTATAACAAAACCCAAACTTCACACTTTTCTATAAGTGATTTCATTCTGGGTCTTTTTTAAACAAGGACTGTTTGTTCTGGAATCCAATGCTGCACCAAATATGTTTCCTGCATTAATATTTTCATTTCCCATTTTAAAGGGCCAAGAAATGTAGTTAATATTTTCCAGTAATATCATATTCAAAAGTCTAGACTCATTACTCACTGGCTATAAAGCCAATGCAGAAAAATTTACCATTACTATCTTTTAAGACAATACAATGTCTCATTTGTTATCTCAGGCTGTCAAACAGTACTTAAATCTACTGCACTGCTCCATTTGAGGACAATGCTGTTTAAGAATTTTTTAAATATCTTGGAACTTACCATTTTAGGAGGTGGTACATCTGCTGTTATGTTTACCATGTTCACCTCCTTTCCTGTCTGTGCAAGTGAGACAAGTTTCAAGGCCACAAAGAAGCCACCCTTATTCAGGTAACCTTTTCCTGCTGGGTCCGACAAGTCCCACACTTTACTCAATATGGCATCTGACAGACCAGACTTTTTCAGAAACCTAGCAGCATCTAAAGCTCCAACACTACCCTGGTTACTTGGGTCAACCTGTTAACACATGAATAACACAAAAATCATGAAAGGAAACCCATTTGTTCCCTATCAACTTCAAATACGAGCAGCACAAGTTATGTACCTCAACCTGTAGCCACTGTGTACGCTACATATAGGATGGGTGTAATGCACCACATTTTATATAATTAGTCAACAGATATATTTACTGAATTTTTTGAGACATGCTGCACAATCCCCATTTTTTCCTCCACAAAATGCTTTGTATTTCATAATGTTGTCTAGTTTGGTTCATAAACTATTCACATTTTACATAAAGGATGCACAAAAATTTAAATGTCCAAATCCACTGCGAAAAGGTTAAAGTTAATGGCACTGACATTACATCTTTCCTGCATACAATGGGGAAAATAACTACAACTCTACAGGCTTTACTGTTAATTCTAATACAATGGTCCCTTTCTCTGATAAATCTTAAACTTAACCAAAAATAATTACGTTCAGGCACTGTAAATTCTACGTCTGTAAAAGTGGAAATGTTAAACAAACTAAATACATGCATCATTAGAGGTCAAATATACAATCAGTTAAAAAGTCTCCATTCTTAGATCATACCCAACACCATGATTTTGCATGGAGGAATGGAGGTCAGAGCCAAATGAATTCTTGACCTAGATACCAGATGAAGGTGTAATGTCAGTTCATTCTCTTCACCCTAACGCAGGGGTCCTCACACTCATCAGAAAGTATGGACCCCAGAATTATCACTGACATCATGAAAATAAAAAAAAATTCCTCATGTCTCCCACAAAGAATCAAACTCCAGCACCCCAATCTGTAAAATCACTACTTAAGAGGTCTGCGAACCATGTGTTTGAAATACATGTTACACTTCAATGTCTACTGGCTGAATACAATATTACTGAGTTGCTGATCTACACCAATGGTCTTCCAACTCTGAGACTCAAATTTCATACATTACTGTCATACAGCAACTTTGGTAATGCACACAACTTTACAATTCTGATGACTGAGCGGTCATCTCTAAAGGAATACAAATGAAACTGAAAAGTTACCCCTAAAGGAATACAACTGAAACTCAGCAGTCATCTCCAAAGGAATACAAATGAAATTATTCAAAATAATAATTGAAATCACTCATCAGTCCAGTTACCACACTGTATTCAGTAGGTAACACATAGCTTCAATTTACATGTTTCAATTTTTCTATTTCTATGCCCCCCCCCAAATAAAAGAATACACTGTCATGATCTATCCAAATACTATTAACCAATCAATTTTTGTACTGCATACACAGTGTGCTTTCTTGGATTAAGGTTTATTATAAATACTCAACACTATTCTAATGTTCAATGTCAACTTATGTGACCTCTCAGCAAAACTGTCACATAAGGAACAAATAAACAATTTTATTTATTTTTAATGAAAGTTATCACAATTTACTGGAAGACAACAGAACTGAGATAAAGCTCTAAATTCCACTAAATATCAGAGAAAGCTACAGCAAATTTGCAAGCACCAACTGCTGCATGTTTATATGTCATGCCAGACAACAAACCACTGTCTGCAAATCCTAACATCATATGTACACACATACTTACTCACTTCAAGGTAAGAATGCCAACATCCACAAGAAAACTGAACTATATGATAGGGATGTGTTTGTTTTATGAATAGCAATATTCCACATGACATACTAATCATCCTTGCTATTAACTGAAAGTAAGCAATTACGGCTGCTTACCTGGTGATAATACGCTTCATATATTGCACTATGGCTTCCAGCCACCTAAAATATGAAAATGCATATTATAGATCTACAAAACACAAAACACAAAATTGACACAATAATGTACTTATGCAATTTGTCATATCTTGTAATGATATTGCAAATAACAATCTCTTCCTCCTACTAGCAAGCAAATGTGCGTGCGTTTCATGGCACCTCAGCATCTACGACCATTTTGGCCTGTAACCAAATGAATAAAATTGTCAAAACAATTTTTATAAGCATACAAAATTCTGGCAGTCAAACAGACATGGAAAACCATATATGGCGAGCACAGCCAAACCACTGGACAGGTTATGATGATCATCTCTGAGGAAGTTGTGCAGAATGGCCTGAAGATGAAATACAAAATGATATTGGTCATAACATTGGCATTCTATAAGTAAATGTAAAATGGGAGACAGACTTAGCACAGCAAGCAATAAAGAGATGCCAGGTCACCTGCAATTCACGTCTAGGTGTTAGCCAAGTGCACAAATCCAAAAGTTTATCAGTATGACATCCTCCTTCCTGATAAAGCATGGAGAAAACTGCCATACCTGCACACATTTCTTCACAAATTGCAACTCATCCTCTGTACAGGTACCTTCATCCTACTAAATTTTAAAACAGCACAAAGAACAGGCAGGACACCATACCTACGAGCAAGAGCAGATGTTACATTTTCACGCACAGCTGCTCCTTTCAAAGCCACATCAGTCGCCCGCTGCTGGGCAAGGCCATGAGCAAATCACAGCTAACTCAGTGACTTAAGGCAATGGAATGCCTGCTACAAAATCTGCATAATTATCAGACTACCACCTGGTGTGTACCCACGGAGACTCTGTATGTTATGCAGTCAGCCACAGAAGAGGACTACTTTCACAAGATTCATGCCAAAGAGCACAGCTTAGAAGACACCTAGATCTTGGTTGAATAACACTTATAATTATGGGCATGGTAGGAGAAAGCCTGGCCTTCAAAAAGGAATAAGCAGTCAAACCTTGAACAATGATCCATAAGAATAAATCATGGTGTAGTTCTGAAAAGCAGACAGGATTTCAACAAAAGGCTGGTGATATAGAAGGGTAAATGTTTTGCCTTTCAGTGTCCAATGAATTGAAAGTCACCAGTTAGCCATGTGATAAGTTAAGAAAGAATAAGTGAAAGCCTACTGGCAAATATATGTGACATCAGTGCATTAAAATGCTGAAGACGGCTGTACAGGAATGCACCCATGAGTCAACTCATACTTGTTGCATTGAGTGGGGTGAACTATCACTGCACAATGCATGATGGGTCTGCATTGCCATATTCATCACATAACTAACATGGAGAAAAATGTGTTAGGTTCTTGGGACTGCGTGTATGAAATTTCAAGATGGTTGCTACACTAAATGACTGTACAAATATCAGTGTGGCTGACAGGGTCAATGATAGTTTGGACTTCCTTGCAGAGCCATAGTGCGTCACAGCATGGATCAGGATACAATAAAAGTGCAGCATCACCATCCAACCCCTGCACCAAAAGCTGCCAGATAAAACAAAATTTAACAATAATTCACACCTATAAACCCATCTCATGTGAGACTCCCAAAAAAATCTGCTCTCAAGGAAGCCAATATACTTTACAGATGGCATGAAGGAAGCACACTTTAGCAACAGACTAGGGGTAAGAGATAAACCCAACAATCATGTTTTAAGTGCATACACTTGGTCTTTGGTGCCAAGGAGGAAAATCAGTTTGCTGCCCAGGGTGACATCATTCACAGCACATTGCAGACGGCATTCAACACATAAGTTAACTCCAGGAACGATAGACAATGGTGACCTGTCAATGCATAAAAATGCTAACATGGACTGACCAGTCACATCAACAATTCCATTGACAAACAATGCAAACCATTTCAACTTAATTCAACTCTATTAGGCTCTGATTATGGTACATGACTTACAAAAGTACTTTTCTTTCTTTGGACCTGTCCACCATCTAATTTTTAATGAAGTATTACAGTTTGGAAGCCAGCTCTGCTTCCACCTTCAGGTAAACGAACGCAGCTAACCTGGCAGACACCTCAGATGGAACTATTTCAGTCACTGGCAATGACTGAGTAAAGCAGGTCAAATTAAAATTACCCATAAGGCACTTCAGTCTCTTGCAGATGCCATGCAGACAACTCTGCTAAGACAAACATGGAGGTAACTTATGAAAAAAGAGAAGAGAGAAACAGGTGCTCTACCTGTGGGTAATTCTTAGAATGCCGTATTACCACATGGCATCATATACCTTCTCCATCTTTAAGAAGGCAGAGTTCAGCTGTTGGCAGAGATCAAAGTATTGTGTATATGATGTTCCAAATTCACTACATGATGATGAGCACCGGAGAGAAACTTACTCTCCTGGATAATGGCAAGGCAGTAGAGTACCACATGCTCCATGACTTAACATACAGAACTACTGTAACTTGTCACACATTAGCAGGCCTTATCAGATTTCATAATTCAGGTAACTATTATTTCTCTCCATGCAGATAGGACCAAGTTCTATGGTCCTTCACAGTTGTACTGTATGTGGGCAGCAGGAACTCCCCTTCATCTATCTACTAGCAATTTCTGTTTTGTTCAATGCAATGGATAAAAAGTCTCAGATGTCTTACATCATCCCTTCCAGTTTCTTGAAAACTGCAATCCTGTTGCTGCTGATGATGGCAATGACAATAAACAGAACTTTACCTTGACTAATATTGTAGCAAGACTACTGTTCTTACTTTTGTAAATCGCTCTTCAAATACGCAGCACTATTTTCACACTAACTAAAAAATTCTCACATATTTGTTCACATCTGTTATAACTGCAAGACTGAGAGAAAAAGCATACTGGATATAAAATGCGTGTTTCATATTCCCTAAAACATTCAGGGTTCCTGGGTTTCTCGACAATATCCACTGTCTTGAATTCTACCAGACTGAGTTTCCAGAACACTGTGCTAAAATGCTTCTTGGTCCAATAGATATTTAGTTAAAATACCCTACATTGCCTTATAGGAAATTTCTTTTCCCATGTCCCCCATCTACTACTTCCCCTGAACTGTGCCTAAAAGAATTTTCTGACAGTCTTCCTGCCAGGCCCACTGTACACCCTCATGGTGCAGGTTTCTTCTCTGATGGCACAGAATTACTAATAACACTGGAAACTGCCATGTCTCTTCACCCTGTAATCCAGTCTCTAGCAACTCTTAGAGAAATTTCCTCTAATTCTGTTACCTCATGGGATTCTGTGTTTTTTGCATCAACAACAAATTAAACAGAGCATAATTTGGTAGAAACAATACAACAGTCTTCGACAACTTCTTTCTGACAGCTGAATACCAAGGTATTGATCTGCACAATTTACAACTTATACATGCTAGTTATACCCTAGTTATACCCTATGAAGTTTGGTTTCTTTATTCCTTCACTTGTTTTCAGCCTTTTCTTCGTGTGTTTTGATGTTCTGAATTGTGTACGGCAAAAATAATGCACATAAGTCTCTTGTCATTCCATTCATGAACCATTACATGGTCTTTTCTTCTCCACCTCTTCCTTTCAAGTTTTCTGCTGCTTCCTCCAAATCTAATGGAATGCATATCTTAGCCTTCATTGGGCCTTTACTCTTGACAAATGTTCCAGATTTTCCACCAGCTTCATAGTATAATAAAAATTATCCTGGTATATATGGTGATGAACACTAAATTATTTACTGCCACTGACATTACCATTTACTTCAACATCTTCCACTCTGCTATAAATATTTCCATATTGAAAATGCACACTGCATTTGCTTTGTATTCAAACTAATATTCCAAATTTTTAACTTCTATCAGCATTGTAGGATTGGAATTTCTGGCATCCCCTCCACAGGATCAACTTTTTGTTTGGCAGTTCTTCTTTTGGTCTATACAGTGATATAAACTTTTGAAAGAGACATTCATAGACTGGCTGAATTCTGAACAGTCTAGATGAAACATATTTTAGTTTGCTGTTACCATTGAAATACAGTGGTGGTGGGTCTGTACACCAGTAGTCTTTCACATTATCTTTCCCAACTTTCTAACTTGGCCCATCAAATTATCTGCCATAAGCATTTTTTCATTTCCACAGTCATAATGTTCACCCGCAGCAGAGACACAGGGGAAATTTTCCATTTATCAGCATTCTTTTTCAGACATCATTTCACTGCTCCAAGAAAAGGTAAATAAAGTGATCTCCAATCACAGCACTAATAACCACGAGTATATGTGAACAATCATCTGTAACCACATTCAATCTTGTGTTCCCTACAAATCATCCTACATTCAGGGTTTAATTATTTGTATTACATCCAACAACTGTATTTCTTCAGACTGTTCACTGATATCCCCGTCAATAGTGTCAGTAAATGCAAGTTTACTGACATTACAATGTACACTCGCCAACAAGACTGCGAAGTTTTACCAAACTAGTGGTTGGTAAATTACTGTTGACTCTTTGATTATCACTTTCTTCAGGGCCAGAGATGTCTAACAACAGATCTGACACATGTTGCAACACGGTTTCCTCCTCTGTCACATCTCTCCTACTTGAATGCATGACTTATGTCAGCCAAAATTACAAAAGGAAATACTGACAAATTCAATACAAGAATAAGACCATTGTTTGGATTATACACATATTCCAGATTGAAAGGCCTGCCAAGATTTGGAATTTGTTACTTTTATGGATGTCATAACATCCCCATTCAATAATACAGCCACAGCAGCTGCATACATATTAATGGCAATGACACAGTGCTTGAAAATGAGTTTAATTGTGGCCTGTATTCAATGTATGGGATTGAAATCATGAATGATTTTGTGATCTGTATATGATATGTTAGAAACTATTCTTCCTCCTGTTCCTAAGTCTTCCTACTTACAAGGTCATTAACACAGAGCAGACAGAAAACTCAAACATGTCTGCACACATTTTGGATGAGCACTTTAAAATTATATTATTGCTGCATTAATTTATTCTCATGTGAGCTCAATCACATTACAGAGGGAAAAAATATAAACTGCCCAATCCACTTTAATTATGAGATTGCAAAAAAAAATAAAAAAAAAAATAAAAAAGTTGGGTAGTAAATATAGCACACTGAAATTCTAACATACTGAGTTTCAGAACAGAAGCTACACCACTGCAATGCAGATGCAAGCAGGAATGTGATGAAACTTCTCAAATATCTGTACGGTAATGTGACAGTGAACAATCTGCTGAAATATTGAACTTCCTTGTGATCTTCAACCTTCGGTCACAAAAATTTTCAATGCCAGGTACACAACCTCATTACCAGTGTTTTTGAATAAAAAGAATTTCTAAATGACCAATTCTATTGTCAATACATTTGTTCTGCACTTTTTCGTGATGTGAAGTGATGTTTTGTGATGTGATGTAACACGATGCTGAAGAAGAAGAAGAAGACGGTTTTCTCACGGACTGACATTGCTGATTTTAGGTAATGTCAAAATATACAACTCTAGTGACAGTAACTTTCATGAGATTTCTAAACAATCAAGCTGTTGATCAAATGGTTGATGGACCCTCATCTGCCAGACTTGCCAAAAATGGTAATTTCATGAGGACTCAACAATGCAAACTTGTTCAATTACCCTTGTTAAAAGTGTAAATTAAAAAATTTTACCAATAAAAATCACTAAACAATCATCACAACTCATATCATACCATATATATATTTGAAATAAATGAATGCAACTGGGAAGTCCGTTATATCAGCCACACTTAAAAGTCAACCCACCACTCCTGATCACATTACAGAAGTGTGCAAATTATATACATACATGCAGTATAATTACACTGCTATGTTGCCATAGCTGAAAAATTGTATAACTACTTTGTGTATTTACAGTACATGGTAATGTACACTTTTCCCGAAAGAATCAATCCAAATGAAGCTGGCCACAAATCTTGCAATGGCAGGAATTAGTCAACACCAGGCTATCATCTAAAATCGGCATGGAATACATACATGCATATATACATACAATACATACATTTCATCAATCCATGACATCCCTCTAGGGGCATTCAGATATGGAACATTATCAGATAAAAGATATTAACTATAATCAAACATTATTGAGAACAATACAAGACTCAACAGTCAATAAACAAACCAGACATAAAACAGGCAAATAAAACAAGAAAGGCATATTGAAAAGGAGACGGTACCATATTTAATAAATAAAATGTAGTATAACATATTATATTCATAATATCCTTGTCTTGAGAGGGCCAACCTGATCTCCTATGACAGTATTAGTCATCTAAAAATTCTTCTAGAGAGTAAAACAATTTGCTTACTAGATACTGTCTTAAAGTTGATATAAATGACTTTTTATTCTCTACTAATTTTGCAATGCAATCAGGTAATTTATTAAAGATCCTAATACTCATATAATACACTCCCCTTTGGTATAATGTAAGATTACTTATTGGTTTATGCAATTTTAATTCATTTCTCATGTTGACATTATGAACCTCGATATTGCATGTAAACTTTTCCTGATTTTGTAGTAAGAATTTCATTAGTGATAGTATATATTGAGAGGTTATGGTCAGTATTCCCAATGACTGAAATAATGGTTTACAGGAGGTTTTGGGCCTAGAACCAATCATAATTTTTACTATTTTCTTTTGAGCCAAAAATATTTTATTGCTCTCTGAGGAATTTCCCCAGAAAATAATTCCATAATTTATTACCGAATGAAAGTAAGCAAAACAGATCATTTTAAGCATGTTCAAGCCGCTAAAGGAGTACATGGCTCTGACAGCATAACAGGCCCTACTCAATTTTGGTAGGATTTTAGCAACATGATTCTTCCAATTCATATTATTATCTAATCCTAATCCCAAGAATCTGATATTTGTAACCTCATTGATTAAGTAATTATCAGTGGGACATTGTTGCTGATTATTTAGTAAGTGATTAGCACAAAATTTTATCATATTTGTCTTTTCCATATTTAAGGTTAATCCACTGAACAAAAACCATTCAGAGATACGATGTAGTGTAGAGTCAATCTTTGTTTGCAAATCTTTCAAGTTTTTGGTGGAGACTAACACACTTGTGTCGTCCGCATATATTACAGGGCTAGCAAATTTATTAATACTATGAGGGTGATCATTCACATAGATAACAAATAGAAGTGGTCCCAGGATCGATCCTTGAGGTACACCATTCTTTATTGTTTCCCATCTACAAAATGATTCATGCTTAAGATTTTGTGTAGTAATTTTGACCTTTTGTTTCCTGTTATTAATATAAGTTTTGAACCAGTTCAAGCTCACTCCACGAATTCCATAGTGGCGTAATTTTGCCAAAAGAATCCCGTGATTTACACAATCAAAAGCCTTGGATAGATCACAAAAAATCCTCCCTATTCGTTGTCGGGGGTTTTGTGAGGTTAGTACACTGTCAGTCAAAGAGAAAACGGCTTTTTCTATATTACTTTCTTTCCTAAAACCGAATTGCTCCGGTGCCAAGATTGCGTTTGTATGCATATATTGATATAATCTGTTAAATCTTTGAGCAAGATAATAGTTAGGAGATAGGTCTATAATTTGACTTTATGGATTTATCTCCTTTTTTGTGTACAGGCAGTACAATTGCATATTTAAATGTCTGGGAATACCCCTGTCATTAAAGAGTAACTGAATATAAAAGTCATTGGTTTACTTATCTCATTTACACAATGTTTAAAAATATTATTTGAAATTCCATCATATCCCGAAGAATTTTTATGTTTAAGAGATTTTATTATATCTGTAACTTCTATTTCAGTTACCGGTATTCGCTTCATCTCAGAATCTGATAATGTGAAGTGGTAGAGGGTGTGGACCGATTGACCTGATGTCTACGGCTATTACTGCTGTTCTGAAAATTTTCTTCAACAGTATAACCCCATACTCAAGGCGGTGCAGGACTCGTTATGTTACTTTATAACCAAAATTCATATTCATGTGGCCCTACTCACCGCTCCCTGTCACATGAATCTACGCTTCGTCTACCTACCGTGTACAGTTTCAACGTACTTCAAAATTCTACACCTTACAAGCCCTATCTAACGTAATAACCATCACATTTCACTCGTCGCTGTACAATTTCTTTCCACCGTTTTATCAACAACACATTCATATGCAAGTGAACATGAACCACAACACTACCTGAGTTGGAGACGGCAAAGCGGCCATCTTCTTGAACACTAACGACACTGTTTTATTGGCTGATCTGCAAACTCCTGGCCAATGAGATAGACAATCAATACATCATTTTCGCAAATCCTCTGAAATTCCATTCATGATGTTTGGATAGCCACTTCTGAAACTATAATCACAAGTCGAGCATAATTTTGCCTAGTCTATCTAGAAAAGTCAGTCGGCTGGCTGTTGGTCTTTCGGAATTAAACTACAAAACATAGTCACTTCAATGATTGTTCGACCAATCTTCTGTATGGACCGTGCTGCCATCTGTTAGTAATGTCGAAGTTGGGTAGATGGCTCAGTCGGTTAAAAAGTTAACATTTATTCAACCGCCACAATAACCAGCGACCAATGTCACGCGCATCACGCATTTTATTAATTGGAACTTACATTTCAGGTCATCGAAATATTTGAACCCCACACACTGTTTCTTCCGAAGAGCAAACGTAAGATTTGTGGGAACTACATGTAGGCTGTTTTAACCACTTTCTCTTCATTTGTATGTAACCTAGAAAATACAATTTCTTCGCAAAGCTGCAGTTTTCTGTGAAGATGTGGAGAACAAGCTGTGGAAGAGACTATGGATCCGTCGTAACACAGACAACAGAATGGATTGATATTAATACTGTATGATACTGCAGAGAGCACGGGCGCTGTAGGACGGATCGAGTGCCACAAGATGAATACCACAGATACACAAGTAACTTCGCTGAGCAATTTCGAACTCCATGGTAGATTTCTGAATGTAATATCATATATTACCATCCCATCCTTAACAAGTTTTATGCCACTGAATACAAGTGTTGATGTCTGTGACCAGATTTTCGAAAGCCCCCAAAAATCACAGGCAATTATAATGATCGAGGAGGTAGAAATGAAAAATAATCGTATGAAGACTAGACAGAATCTACAGTGCATTCAGTTCGTACCTCACAGAGAACAAAACATTTGCTGTGATGAGAAAGACCAGTTGGCGACGGCAGTATTGGTACCTGGTTGTAGACTATGTACATTGCGAACTACACACATTCCACCGGTAATCCGGTTCGCAGAGAGTTAGGGTCAGTGTTGGTCAAAATTTAGCCAGTCATTCCAAATGAAATTATTATTAGAAAGATTATTATCATCATCATTAAAAATTCCAGGTGCAGTATTTTTTATTTAACTTTGCCAAAAAAGAATTCGGTATTTAAATATTACTGCATGAGTCATTTGATCAGCTAAACGTAAAATAATGGATACTACGGACATTTGTGGGGGGGGGGGGAAATTAAGATTATGCAGCGTGTCTTAGGAATGCAGGAAAAATTCCGGCTTCCTGAATATGTAAAACAAATTTCTAGGTTTATTTATTGCAAAACTACTCTACATGTTTCGGGTGTCACAGCACCCATCATCAGGAGTACTAAAAACTGTAACCGCAGCCTCCGGTACAAGTATTATGACCTGTACCGGAGGCTGCGGTTACAGTTTTTAGTACTCCTGATGATGGGTGCTGTGACACCCGAAACATGTAGAGTAGCTTTGCAGTAAATAAATATCTGCAT
>Ga0123355_10002882_pt1 | contig 24428 bp, 3 predicted proteins | sample TergutEmb28metaG_3_FD_89872 | JGI IMG/M metagenome (GOLD analysis project Ga0123355, IMG submission 89872) | Embiratermes neotenicus P1 segment gut microbial communities from Petit-Saut dam, French Guiana - Emb289 P1 | ecosystem: Host-associated > Arthropoda: Insects > Digestive system > Gut ... | reverse complement strand
AATGTGATGCAGAACTTTGAGGAGAGGCTCCGGACGTGTGTACGGCAAGAAGGACGCCATCTTTCCGATATAATTTTCCGTAATTGAGTAATCAATGTAAGTAATCAAAACTGCATTTATTAGGATTATATCGCCCTGACCTGGTTCATGTAGTGGTAACTCCCCCATAACGAGCTGCAACGTCTGCATCGCCGTGAATCGGATGATGAATCACGTAGTAATGTTTTCTTCTTTTGACTGTGAGGCTTTATTTGAGGTTTTGTAAAGCAGAGCATCGATATTATTTGTTATCATAAAATTAGATCTGGCAGTGTCGATGTTGTGACCAGGCCCTGGGATGGGCAAGCCGGATTTGGCTCTAGGCCGAAGTGGATAGAATTTCTTGGGGTCCACCATGGATGCCGGAGAATTCCTGAGGGTAAAAGTCCGATACCTGAAGTTGAGGATTCACGTCCGTGTATTACCAAATTAGAAGCGTACGTACACAACAGTGTAGCCACAAAACATAGTCCTTCCTTCGGCCCTCACTCGGCCACTGTCTGCAAGGAGTGTACGATACTACACATGCAATTTAAAAACTGCTGTTTCATCTTAGAGGCATATTCGCTTTGTACGCCGTAATTGTTCGTCCCATATCATTTGGTGTGTTATATAATAGGTACATGTAGACTGGTAAGTCTGAGTGGATATAAAAGGAAATGGACTTAGCTGTTTTCACGCATTGGAACTTCCGTTCGGAGAAAATATTTTTAATTATTTTTTACGCAAAGACGCAATTTCAGCTACATAGTTTATATAACAACGAGTGAGGTGTTAAAATTAGGTATATATAAATTTTGAACGAGCCAGTCTCCTGTTATGAGGTAGCCAAACTTTTGTATTCCTAGGAATATGCTGTTTTTGAGAGCAGGGAAAGTATAATTTTCTAATACGATGATTGGTTTGGAAAATAGACCGAACTAGTATTCTGAAATAGTCTATTGGAGCTTCGTTTTTACACTTAAGAGTTAACACCACTTCTCCAGACAACAACATTCAATGTGGTAATTTATAGGCTTTTTTCACACGGCTTTCATTAATTGTGAATAAAGAAGAGTTAAATAAATTCACGAGTAAATAGGATAAATACAGATCTATGATTGTGTATTTTGTTGGTTATATTATCAGTTAACTGCTTACACTGTGGAACTTCTATCGTTGAGTGTGATAATATTGAAAAGGAACCGCACAGCGTTTTCAGCAGCCAATTTCGTCACGGAAGTTTCCACGATGTATTTTAGTGTCGTCCTTATATAACACAATACTTTTGGAGCAATGTGCATTTTAGGACGCTGGTCGGGTCCGAAACGTTTCCTTAATTGGTCATGACCTGCTTAAACTGGGAGAAACACAACGTGGGCTTCGGAAGAGAGTAAGGAAAAGGCACGTCCACATATTGACCTCAAGACTGATCGGAGTAGTCCGTCGAGAGTAAAAACTTTTCGAATATTTGTCATGCGGTAGGATAAGCTGAATACGAGTATGAATTACGAACAAATACATGCATGAAACACACATGCACACACCCACACATTTACCTGTCATTAAGACTGTCAAGTTTACACAATATGGTGTTACTATTGCAGAATGCGCTTCGAGAAACGGAAGAAAGATAAGAAAATCTTAGTTGAAGTCAGTATGTAAATCGCTTCAGTTTTGAAGTGCTGCCTACCGACTATTAAGACAATACCACGAACACCTGAGTATGAAAAGCTAATAAATAACTCGATCTCTGACCTCGGGTATAAAGTAACCGAGCTAATGACAAGTGCGTGGAGGCGACTGCGAAAGCTTATTGCTTTTTGGATTTTTACTAAAACATTTTTCTTCAGTTCAAGAATTACACTAGGCAGGACTCGATTTTTTTTTTTACATTGGAGTCACAGGTTCCGTAAAACTGCCCTGCCGCCCCCTGATTTCTCAAGTGAGCAAATTTAGGAAGTGTGGAGGGGAGATGCAGGAAGTGCATCGTATATACCCTGACAGGAAAATCTACGTAAACGACTACAGAAAGTACATTCTCTGAAAATTGAACCGAGGATGTTACAAGTTCCCGTGAAACTTGTAAGCTCAAATTAGATACCAGAAAGACATGTATGTATTTGGCGTGATTGACGTGTTTAATTGTCTTGAAAATATAGCCAGGATGTATCGTTTGTTTGCCGACGCACTGCGTAACACAAAAGTGAAGTGGCTAAGTTACTATACGCAACACGGACACTGACCTCATTCCTCGAAGTGTGTCACTTTAAAAATTTTCATTCACTTGGCACATAATATAGAGAGATCCTTTTATCTGTCCGCGGGGACTGAGTACTCAGTGATGTACTGCAGTATAATTGAACATCAACACACAACCCAGGAACATAATTCCCGTAGAATATGATGCCAGCATTGACATAGATGTCTGTCTGTCACTGAACATAAAATATTCAAGAACGTTAGAATAACTTTAATTAATCTACATTCTGTAACTTTTAGCAATTTTTAACTGATAATCCTGTATTTTAATTTCATATATGCACTTTTTTAACAATTGTTATTACAAAGATTTTCTTTGCAAGTTTCCCCCCCTGAAGGTAGCTTATAGGGGCAGAAACACATAGGAGGACGTCTCAAAATAACAGTTATTTATGGTTTCGTGTACAATTAACTGGATTCAGTACTGTACATATTCCCCTGACGTATTGCTCGTAAATTTTACTAATTTTGTCGTCTCAATTCATGCAGTTTTGGAAGGCAGTGTGATTCGCAGTGCTTATGGATCAAAGTAACTCTGCCGTCTGTAGAGCCTTCTAACACCGATACACATGCTTTTAAGGGAAAATGGCTTATCTTGGTTTGTTGTGAACTTTGAGGATTTTAATAGCGGTTTGAATTTCGTGTGGGTTTTAGTTACGAAATATATGTTTGTAGTTCTTTGGCGACTTCTCTGTGACTTACAAAGCTGGCGACCTTCAGTGACTTGCTTCACATGTAGTCGACTGGAAGACAGTGAAAAATGATTTGGAATGGATGTGGAAGATGCTATAACGTAGTTTAAGGACTTTTTTTTTTAAATATTGTAGCTGTCGTACCAATGAAAGAAATTACTACAAATAATTCTTTTGCGTATATAAAGAAATAGCTGAAATTGGAAAGATTGGCTAATAGAGGAGACTTATGCAATGTTGTCAGGAAGGCTGCTTGTTAACAAACACTGGTGCCTTACGTTTTATTTACATTTTTTAGTTTTTATCTTTCTTATTTTCCAATTTTTTAATCAGTCTCCTTACCAGTAAAAATGGTTGGCATAACAGTAGTGGTGCGCATAGCACAATTTGAAAAACCATGGTTTAAGTATTACTACAAGCATTAGCTTAGAAATACGGAGGAAAACCACAGAAAAATTCTGAAGGATCTGGGAGCTGTCTGAGATTTGAACCGGGAGCCTCACTAGCGCACAACAGAAGAGTTACCACTTTAACCAGCTTTCTCGGAGTTAAATAACACAAAAAGGGAGATCGCAGTAAGATAAGGGACATTTTATTGTAATGGTTAGGTGCTTAAGCGACACACATGTTCAAAATTTGCTGCGATTTTAGATATCAAAAGGCGCAGATAATTAGCCATTTCATGGCCAGTTAGAGAGAGAGAGAGAGAGAGAGAGAGAGACAGCGAGAGAGAGAGCGAGAGCGAGAAAGAGAGTGAGAGAGGGTTTAGCTAGAAAGAAGTAATCAGTTACTAAGTTTACAACCCAGCCTGTCTGATACAAAAATTGCTGTTGCTCATTTAGATGGCTTGGTGAAAGATATGATTTTCGTGAATACGTATCAAGTTATATATCTTAAACAACTTTCTTTATTAGCGTACTGGTGTTAATCAGTGGAGTTCAGTTGTAGGATATTTAGGATTCAATAATTGTGGGGTTTCATTCGTTTTATCTTGCTTCCAGGCTGACACGAACACACCACTGGAAAAGGAAGAAAGTTCTATTTAATTTTGTGGAAAGAAGTTATTTTTATTGCAAAATATCGTAAATATTTTAATTAAACGTCCTGAAGTAGCGTTTTTGCGAGCTGAAAATCAAGAAATTCTCACTTTCCTGGGAAACGATGGTCCATTACCATGCACACAAAGTGTCTAATAACTGGACACTGTACTGAAGTGGTTAAATACAGACTACTGACTATTAAATGACTCTGAAGGTTGCTATTGGCTGGATGATAGGAGTTAGATTTCTGGGAGGTCGAGCACGATCCAGACGGCTCTGCTAACTACCCAAGTTCCTGTGGAATTGTTCCTGAAATCTTTCTCTGTAGCAAAGTGGCCAAAGCATAAATCTCACCAATAATTAAACCCTTTATTATCCAACAAATGCACAAATATATAATTCGTAGATATAATTAAAATATAGAATGTTTAAAAGTGCTCCAACATGTTTCGGATCACAAAGGATCCATCATCAGGGAACCCTATACAGTACTTGGTGTTATGGCAGCATATACTGCCATAACACCGACTACATCCATGTCAACGGACACGATAGGGCCATTATTGTAATTTTAGCCAAATACTGTATAGGGCTCCCTGATGATAGATCCTTTGTAATCCGAAACATTTTGGAGCACTTTTAAATATTTTATAATTTTAATTATATCTAGGAATTATATATTTGTGCATTTGTTGGATAATAAAGTGTTTAATCACCATTGATGCATGATGCAAACATAAAGACTCACTATTAACCTTCAACTAGTCGCAAGGTTACGAAGGCGTTGACTGTACGTCTAATTTATCATGCATCTCCATTACTCTTTACAGAAATGTGAGTGATCTTCGAGCTCTTCAAAGATGGTATTCGGTCACCTATTGTACCTCAGAAGCGCTTTGGCAGTCTCTGTTCATTTGCCGTGTTTCATTTCAGGAAGCGCAATATATAATGCAGGGGTACACAAATTTTCCCAAAAATATAGGAGCCACATTAAAATTCTAGGCTCGCAAAGGATGACATGAAGGACGTTCTATATTGAAAACTCACGTGCTGGACCCTACCATAAAATATGTAGTCACCACGGCGGCCTGGGCACGGGGATTTGTTCACCCCTGGCATAATTTGCTGTTTTACTTCTGAGCCTTCTTTAGAGTGGTTGATATACTTAGAGACAACTGTGTCTGTACTTCGATATCGATGGGTCATTATCGTGGCGATGTTCTTGAATGTGTACCGACTGACAGGTTAGCGCAGCTGTAATGGGTCGAAATTGCACAGTACACAGGGCAGTTGCTAACGAATTACCGCTGCCGCAAACAATGCTATGCACTTTTCTTGCTTCGGAAGGAGTGACGTATTGAAAGCTGTCAAATCGAGATTAACCTGCATGTACGTGACATGGGTTAACCGAACAAGATAATTCACTGACAATCATACATTCCTGACGGACGATTGTTTGATCACCGTCACCACCAACATCACCATCATCAGTCAGGGACGCGGGTCACTTGTTGATCTCTTTAGGTCCCATTCGCCCAGTCGTCACTGCAAGTTTCTTCACCGATTCCTTGAACCGTTTGATCGGTAACCGTGATTATTTACTTTCTATCAACATTCTATTGAATGTAGTTGGGTTCGTATTTTGAACATTTTGTCCAGTACGTCTCCTGTTTTTATTTTTTTAATGGTTTTCACTTCTCATAAATGTAATTTCAACAGCTGGAATTTCGGGTTTCTTTTCTTTTTCATTTTCCAGTAACCATTCTGCTACAGAAGTGTTGGTAAGGGTTGATAATTAAACACACTAATCTCCACTGCCTATGTGACTTCATGTCGTGTGTAGGAACATCCTTACATTCAAGTTCATTGTGTTTCTGGACACCCCGCATCTGAAAAGTTTGTCGAATGTGTCTGCTACTATTATTGAGTTGGAAAACACCGCTTTTATATATAGTTATCTTTCATGTAAGACTTGCAGTCCACGGTACTTAAATGTATAATTCAATAATGTTGACCAACATATGCATCTCTTCTGGTTTCTTTTGACGATTGAAACAATATTCTATTATTGTCGATTTACAGCTGGAAAGTACCTTTCATTCACCAGGTATTTAAAAAGGGTATAGTGTATGAAGGTCTGTCTTTTGGGGTGTTACGCCGTGTTCACTGGTAAATAGTTACCGGTACTTGAAGGATCATTGAGCCCTTATCTTCACGGTCAAACAGTTCGAGCCTTCTTGAACTATTTCAGAGTGTCTGTTTACAACTTTAAATGGCGCAATATCTCATGAATATTTAAATCTTAAAAAACGCCGGCGTGAGAACCTCATACTTTGCAAAAGACGGCACCGTTTCTACTTGAAATGCGGCACGGTAAATTTTAAGAGAGTATGTTTAAAGGTTTCGTTTTGTACTTCGGTTCGTGCCTCTGTGTACCTGTGAAGCAGGCCTAAGCAGAGCTGTGTTTAATATAATAGACAGTCACGAGCTCAGATATGCTGCGACCGGAGCGACATAAAGTAATGAAGCAGCCGGGCGACTGGATAAGGACGAATAGAATCGAATAGAATAGAACAGTATTTGGTTTCGAGCCCTTCCGAGCCCAATGTACCTACGACTTAAAACAGGCCCTTTGTGTTCCATAATCTGACACTAGTTTAAAGAAGCCCTGTTCCTTTACCGAAGTCCCAAATGACCCCTATACTTAGATTCATAATATCCTCAGGGTCCACAAAGAAAGTACTCAGATGTGCAGGTCTGAGTGAAGCCAAGGCCTCACACTCACACAAAATGTGGACTGAGGTTTCCTCCTCAGAACCACACTTCCTACGAGAGGGTTTATTACTCAACCCCATTACATGTAGATGTCTTCTCAGGTTGTTGTGTCCGGTAAGAATACCAGTAACAACCCTAGATTGTGTCCTATTAAAGGACAATAATTGGGCCTTTGTAGCCAGACTTGGGCCCTGCATAAGGGCGAAGTACCAAGTGGATTCCTGATCATCGCTCCCCTCTGAGGAGGTAAAATGGGAAGGAATGTGAAATCTCCCAGAAACCTTCCGGATTGCAGATGTCTACTGCCGGCACGTAGCAGCTAGGCTACTCACCCATCCCCTCCAAACGAGGAAAGTTAGGTCCCCGAGTGCTTAGCCAGATGATCAAATTGGTATAAACATTTTTTAAATAATTTCAGTATATTTTCTTCAGGATAGCCCGTTGTGGAGAAAGAGTTCTTAATACACACGCACACACATATGAATGAAAATAATGCACATACACAATAAATATGCCTAAATATTAAAAGAACCAATTAATTTTTAAGTGGTTCTGCAGACTATTGCAGACCAAACGGTTTATCTGACCAACTGCAACAGAGTGGACAATAACAATGTTCCAAAACGAAACCAAACAGATAAAAAGATATAGCAAGACGTAGAATGACCGTGCCTTTCGAGCAGGTGTCATTTCAATCCATGCAGAACAGAATGAGGACATTTATGTCCATAATTGAATTACGGGACAGACTCAAGCAGGTCCTTAACGCCTCTCGGAAAGAGAAACTTTCGTTTCTATTAGCACCTCCAATAGAAACGCATGTTCTTGCTGTAAAATCAGAGCCACAGCCTCACTAAACACAAATAATGTGACTTTGGTTTGCTTGCTAGCCAGATGAACAAACATTTTAAAACTGCGGGCGGCGTGTACATAAGTTATAAGAGTGAATCGAGAGGATGGTATAAGCCTTCAAACTCCCACATGTCTCTGTTAAGTAACGGTTATTTAGTGTTTTATTCCCTGCAGCTGAACTGAGTTACAATGCAACTTATAGTTTCACTCCCTATCATTTTAACGTATGCTGTTATACGGTCGTACATGTCATTTGCATGTACCAATAGCAGATTTGTGTGGGATTCACAGTGGGGAATAAACACAAGTTAACTCGGCCATTTTAGATCAAAGCGCACGTGTAATATAAAATTTCTTATTTGACATTCAGAGGACCGTGCATCGTGATATATTCTTATAATAAAAGCCAACGAGATGCACTAATTCTCAAATTTATTTTGATAAAGAACTCTACATGTTTCGGACAGATCTACTGTCCACCATCAGGTGTCTCAACACTGTATGCACAGCAATAGGTATTTGTCATGCTAGTTTTGTTGACTGTCTGCTAGCAGACAAGATAAGAACGAAATTTATAGCTTGTGTGTTTAACAAAGGCTGTGAGGGTGATCAATGACGTAAGCAGTGAGGAGAGCAACGTTCTGTACGGTCTGGACAGGGCAGGCCAGGCGGCCGTAGAAATTTGTAGCATGGAGACTTGAAGGAAGGACACACACTTGCCCAAGAGAAGATAATATTAATAGTAATCATATAAATACGCTGTAGACTGCGTGAACGCGTGGACTTGAATTAATTGCCTGTCCATAAGGACAAGTGTCGGACTGAATTCGGTTTCATCAAGATATTTTCGAGTGTTGGACTGCATTCAATTGTACCCAAATAGGGTTAAGTGTTGTGCTAGATTCAGTCACATCAAACTAGGGTCCCTTGAGGGGTTAGATAAAATTGCACCAAAATAAGTTCCGGTGTGGGAGTGAATTTAACTGGCTTAGGACATCTTTGTGCACGGCAGTAAACCTTCCACTTCCGAAACTAACAGGGATTCACTGAACTCGACAGGGCTGTGACAATAGTATATGACTCAGTGACGTAATCTTCTTTTTCTTTAGACTTAGTCCATCGTCTAATTTTTGATGCAGCACAAAGTTCCGAAAGCCTTCCCTGCTTCCGTCTTCAGGAAAATAAAGCAACTACACCGGTGCACCATTTAGATAGAGCTAATATTTACACCGGGTCCGTTGACCAGCTAAGCCACTGTTAGTTTCTCATTGGCGCTATTAACATCTTCAAACAAGAAATTGCGGTAGAAGATACCAGACCATTATTAGCAAATGACCATATGTTGCAATAATGATGTTTCTTTTTGTGACACCGAATGTAGGCCCCTTCATATACCACAGCAATTACGGCTCTCCACCTGCACATACGTAGTATACGGCTCTTTTTTACAGACACCTACCTCATGACTGTTAATGTGGGTATGGTGTCGAGCTCACTACAAATGAACTAAGGACCATCAATACCTAACCAGCGCCATAGGTATGGCCCCATACTATGAACCTAGGTGTGAAACCCCACAAGGTTGTAACACAAAGAGAACTCCAGGTTAACATTGACTAAATATTTTTTCGTGTGTTTTCATTGCATACCGTTAGAATGCAAAGCGCCCTTAGTAAAGGACTCCAATTAAGAAACATTTATTCTGTATAAACCTGCCTATGTCACGGGCTAAACGTAATAGGAATTGTGGTTTCATTTCCGACACGGATGCATCAAGAATCTAAAGCAGAATTTCCCGAGTACGAGCGAATTGTCTCCGATACACTACCGCGTTCTGTTTTCCTTATATATTGGTCAATACATCCTGAATGAAAAACTACCAGAGCTCATAATGATCACTTACTTGTACTGAGGCTTGGAGAAATATTTCCCGTACTTCACGTTGTTGGTATGCAGATCTGGAACAACTGTATTTTTAATACTAAATCCATAGAGTAGTGTTCATTGTATAATTCGATAGTTGTTAGTCTGGTCAAGAAATACCCCCATAAACACATTAAATAATTTCTTAGGCATGCTGACAGCATGCAATCAAAAGTAGATCACTTGATGGTGTTCGATTCTGCGAACTCACTTCCTTTAAATGAAACACTTCAGCCTTGACAAGTAACCTTCATACAAACATTGCTGCGCTCCATTATCCGTGTTTCTTTGAGTAAGATTGGATGCGGTGTCGGAACAAACTTCATTACCAGTTGAGCTTGCTACCAATTGTTCTGTGTGCTGGACACACACCACTTGAAGCCTGACAAACACTTCGCCAGTATCTGTGAACGTACCGAGCAGAAGGTATAATCAAATAACCGGGGCTAGGTTTAAAAAATTAGCAAAATCACCGGAACATTATCTGCGAAGTGTATGTTTCAACTGTCAGCTGTGGGATGAGTGATTGTCCAAAGCAGTGTTTTGTGATCGCAAGGGCTATCATTACATACACAGTAAAGAATCTGTAAATAATATTCCTTCAATTTGCCTGCAGGTTCTCATTTCCTGTGATATATAAGCGCTTACTTTGATATTGTAGATAAGTATCAATGGTGTCAGTTTTGCACTCTTCTTTTGAGTCACGCATTATTTCTTAAGTATCATGCATACTTATATAAGGGGTAGGGAATTGGTGACCTTACGCGGTAGGGAATTGGTGACCTTAAGAGGTAGGGAATTGGTGACCTTACGGGGTTGGGAATTGGTGACCTTACGGGGTAGGGAATTGGTGACCCTACGGGGTAGGGAATTTGTGACCTTACGGGGTAGGTAATTGGTGACCTTATGGGGTAGGGAATTGGTGACCTTACGGGGTAGGGAATTGGTGATCTTACGGGGTAGGGAGTTGGTGACTTTGCGGGGTAGAGAATTTGTGACCTTACGGGGTAGGGAATTGGTGAACTTACGGGGTGGGGATTTGGTGAATTTACGCGGTAGGGAATTGGTGACCTTACAGGGTAGAGAATTGGTGACCTTTAACTATGATTTAATTTGTGTTTGGTTTGAAGAACATTTGCTCTTCCTGCTGTTGTCACGCTTTTCTAGGGAGAAAATGTAAAGTTTGAGAAGAGCTTGATTTCTGCGGTTGCAGACTATGTTGAGCGAGAAAGTATATACAAGAGAGATTTAGGGACGGATACGGTTGGTGGTCACAACAAGCAGTCCTAAAAACGTGACGTTAATTCTTGTGCTTGCAGCACTTGTGCGTTTGCCATGTTTGGTTTTCCGTGTTCTGTATTTTATATTCTTGCAACTTGCTATTTGCTCCCGCATCTTGTCTCTGCTGCAGAGTGGTAGGTAATGCGTATCTAAAGACTGAACGCCACATGTCTGAAAGACACAAGTGTGTGCTTTCACAAATTACTTATGTGTATCCAAGTAAAGGTTTTGAAGAATAATTAGTGATAAAACTTACACGAAGCAGGACCTGGAAATCCGTATTAAAAATTGAATACTACCCACTTAGTCATGACTAGAATTTTGGATATTACCCACAATTTGAGGATAAAAAACATCTCCAGTTTTTCGGAATAAGGATATCACTCCATCTACACGTGGAATTCAGATGTGTTCTTTCTAATTAGCCCACCAGAGTAGATTCACTCTTTTCTCCTTTTACCCTGAAGAAGGAGAGAGATCCAACATTCGAAACTCTAGGTCTCTTTAGCAGGAGGCATTGGACGATGTCGAAAATGTCATTTACAATTATGACGATGTAATATAGTCAGAATCGTGCGATGATGATGGAGTTCTTCTCTTTTAAAACTCCCCCAAAACAGGAGAAAGGATTATTATCAGCATTTTATGTCCATTTTTCCTCATGCTGGTGAAATATTCTGTTTGTGATCCCTCTATTAATGTCAGAGATGTAGACAACTACCGACTCACGTAAGGGTTCCATTCCTGAGATTTACGTAACCCGAAATTTACGTAAATAGGAATTGGTCCCACCCGCACTTACTACGTAATTGTCGCACATCATCAGTCACAGAAAAGTTTTTATAATGTCAGTGTACATGTTTAAAACGATATTTGGAGCAGTTTTTTTTTACGCGAAGCACAAAATGTACAATGAATTTAATAATTACAATATTAACAATTAATAATATTAATATTATATTTGTGTAATATTAATTAGTAATAACAATTAATACACTTTTTTACGTAAGCCCGAGCTCACCTAGGTCACATGTTAACCTAAGCCGGAAACTGTATTTTATTTGCTCCTATTATTTATTTTTGTCTCTTAGCCCACGTGTTTTTCATAAATTTACTACCATGCGAATTTGATGTATGTTTGTCCGTGCATCGTTGTATACGCGTAGAGAAGAAAACCAACTGGATGCTACTGAATGATTTATTGCACTTATAATCTGCTCAACGTATTTCGGGCACTTATATGCCCATCATCAGGAGCTCGAGACTATACTTGTGTTATTGCCGCATATGGTTTGCAATGTCTTGGTTGCTGGTGGTCGGCGGTCAGGTGCAGGTCAGCAGGCTATGCGTCCGGGTGGAGGGAAGCTGCTCGAGCAGCTTCCCTCCACCCGGACGCATAGCCTGCTGACCTGCACCTGACCGCCGACCACCAGCAACCAAGACATTGCAAACCATATGCGGCAATAACACAAGTATAGTCTCGAGCTCCTGATGATGGGCATATAAGTGCCCGAAATACGTTGAGCAGATTATAAGTGCAATAAATCATTCAGTAGCATCCAGTTGGTTTTCTTCTCTACGCGTATACAACGATGCACGGACAAACATACATCAAATTCGCATGGTAGTAAATTTATGAAAAACACGTGGGCTAAGAGACAAAAATAAATAATAGGAGCAAATAAAATACAGTTTCCGGCTTAGGTTAACATGTGACCTAGGTGAGCTCGGGCTTACGTAAAAAAGTGTATTAATTGTTATTACTAATTAATATTACACAAATATAATATTAATATTATTAATTGTTAATATTGTAATTATTAAATTCATTGTACATTTTGTGCTTCGCGTAAAAAAAAACTGCTCCAAATATCGTTTTAAACATGTACACTGACATTATAAAAACTTTTCTGTGACTGATGATGTGCGACAATTACGTAGTAAGTGCGGGTGGGACCAATTCCTATTTACGTAAATTTCGGGTTACGTAAATCTCAGGAATGGAACCCTTACGTGAGTCGGTAGTTGTCTACATCTCTGACATTAATAGAGGGATCACAAACAGAATATTTCACCAGCATGAGGAAAAATGGACATAAAATGCTGATAATAATCCTTTCTCCTGTTTTGGGGGAGTTTTAAAAGAGAAGAACTCCATCATCATCGCACGATTCTGACTATATTACATCGTCATAATTGTAAATGACATTTTCGACATCGTCCAATGCCTCCTGCTAAAGAGACCTAGAGTTTCGAATGTTGGATCTCTCTCCTTCTTCAGGGTAAAAGGAGAAAAGAGTGAATCTACTCTGGTGGGCTAATTAGAAAGAACACATCTGAATTCCACGTGTAGATGGAGTGATATCCTTATTCCGAAAAACTGGAGATGTTTTTTATCCTCAAATTGTGGGTAATATCCAAAATTCTAGTCATGACTAAGTGGGTAGTATTCAATTTTTAATACGGATTTCCAGGTCCTGCTTCGTGTAAGTTTTATCACTAATTATTCTTCAAAACCTTTACTTGGATACACATAAGTAATTTGTGAAAGCACACACTTGTGTCTTTCAGACATGTGGCGTTCAGTCTTTAGATACGCATTACCTACCACTCTGCAGCAGAGACAAGATGCGGGAGCAAATAGCAAGTTGCAAGAATATAAAATACAGAACACGGAAAACCAAACATGGCAAACGCACAAGTGCTGCAAGCACAAGAATTAACGTCACGTTTTTAGGACTGCTTGTTGTGACCACCAACCGTATCCGTCCCTAAATCTCTCTTGTATATACTTTCTCGCTCAACATAGTCTGCAACCGCAGAAATCAAGCTCTTCTCAAACTTTACATTTTCTCCCTAGAAAAGCGTGACAACAGCAGGAAGAGCAAATGTTCTTCAAACCAAACACAAATTAAATCATAGTTAAAGGTCACCAATTCTCTACCCTGTAAGGTCACCAATTCCCTACCGCGTAAATTCACCAAATCCCCACCCCGTAAGTTCACCAATTCCCTACCCCGTAAGGTCACAAATTCTCTACCCCGCAAAGTCACCAACTCCCTACCCCGTAAGATCACCAATTCCCTACCCCGTAAGGTCACCAATTCCCTACCCCATAAGGTCACCAATTACCTACCCCGTAAGGTCACAAATTCCCTACCCCGTAGGGTCACCAATTCCCTACCCCGTAAGGTCACCAATTCCCAACCCCGTAAGGTCACCAATTCCCTACCTCTTAAGGTCACCAATTCCCTACCGCGTAAGGTCACCAATTCCCTACCCCTTATATAAGTATGCATGATACTTAAGAAATAATGCGTGACTCAAAAGAAGAGTGCAAAACTGACACCATTGATACTTATCTACAATATCAAAGTAAGCGCTTATATATCACAGGAAATGAGAACCTGCAGGCAAATTGAAGGAATATTATTTACAGATTCTTTACTGTGTATGTAATGATAGCCCTTGCGATCACAAAACACTGCTTTGGACAATCACTCATCCCACAGCTGACAGTTGAAACATACACTTCGCAGATAATGTTCCGGTGATTTTGCTAATTTTTTAAACCTAGCCCCGGTTATTTGATTATACCTTCTGCTCGGTACGTTCACAGATACTGGCGAAGTGTTTGTCAGGCTTCAAGTGGTGTGTGTCCAGCACACAGAACAATTGGTAGCAAGCTCAACTGGTAATGAAGTTTGTTCCGACACCGCATCCAATCTTACTCAAAGAAACACGGATAATGGAGCGCAGCAATGTTTGTATGAAGGTTACTTGTCAAGGCTGAAGTGTTTCATTTAAAGGAAGTGAGTTCGCAGAATCGAACACCATCAAGTGATCTACTTTTGATTGCATGCTGTCAGCATGCCTAAGAAATTATTTAATGTGTTTATGGGGGTATTTCTTGACCAGACTAACAACTATCGAATTATACAATGAACACTACTCTATGGATTTAGTATTAAAAATACAGTTGTTCCAGATCTGCATACCAACAACGTGAAGTACGGGAAATATTTCTCCAAGCCTCAGTACAAGTAAGTGATCATTATGAGCTCTGGTAGTTTTTCATTCAGGATGTATTGACCAATATATAAGGAAAACAGAACGCGGTAGTGTATCGGAGACAATTCGCTCGTACTCGGGAAATTCTGCTTTAGATTCTTGATGCATCCGTGTCGGAAATGAAACCACAATTCCTATTACGTTTAGCCCGTGACATAGGCAGGTTTATACAGAATAAATGTTTCTTAATTGGAGTCCTTTACTAAGGGCGCTTTGCATTCTAACGGTATGCAATGAAAACACACGAAAAAATATTTAGTCAATGTTAACCTGGAGTTCTCTTTGTGTTACAACCTTGTGGGGTTTCACACCTAGGTTCATAGTATGGGGCCATACCTATGGCGCTGGTTAGGTATTGATGGTCCTTAGTTCATTTGTAGTGAGCTCGACACCATACCCACATTAACAGTCATGAGGTAGGTGTCTGTAAAAAAGAGCCGTATACTACGTATGTGCAGGTGGAGAGCCGTAATTGCTGTGGTATATGAAGGGGCCTACATTCGGTGTCACAAAAAGAAACATCATTATTGCAACATATGGTCATTTGCTAATAATGGTCTGGTATCTTCTACCGCAATTTCTTGTTTGAAGATGTTAATAGCGCCAATGAGAAACTAACAGTGGCTTAGCTGGTCAACGGACCCGGTGTAAATATTAGCTCTATCTAAATGGTGCACCGGTGTAGTTGCTTTATTTTCCTGAAGACGGAAGCAGGGAAGGCTTTCGGAACTTTGTGCTGCATCAAAAATTAGACGATGGACTAAGTCTAAAGAAAAAGAAGATTACGTCACTGAGTCATATACTATTGTCACAGCCCTGTCGAGTTCAGTGAATCCCTGTTAGTTTCGGAAGTGGAAGGTTTACTGCCGTGCACAAAGATGTCCTAAGCCAGTTAAATTCACTCCCACACCGGAACTTATTTTGGTGCAATTTTATCTAACCCCTCAAGGGACCCTAGTTTGATGTGACTGAATCTAGCACAACACTTAACCCTATTTGGGTACAATTGAATGCAGTCCAACACTCGAAAATATCTTGATGAAACCGAATTCAGTCCGACACTTGTCCTTATGGACAGGCAATTAATTCAAGTCCACGCGTTCACGCAGTCTACAGCGTATTTATATGATTACTATTAATATTATCTTCTCTTGGGCAAGTGTGTGTCCTTCCTTCAAGTCTCCATGCTACAAATTTCTACGGCCGCCTGGCCTGCCCTGTCCAGACCGTACAGAACGTTGCTCTCCTCACTGCTTACGTCATTGATCACCCTCACAGCCTTTGTTAAACACACAAGCTATAAATTTCGTTCTTATCTTGTCTGCTAGCAGACAGTCAACAAAACTAGCATGACAAATACCTATTGCTGTGCATACAGTGTTGAGACACCTGATGGTGGACAGTAGATCTGTCCGAAACATGTAGAGTTCTTTATCAAAATAAATTTGAGAATTAGTGCATCTCGTTGGCTTTTATTATAAGAATATATCACGATGCACGGTCCTCTGAATGTCAAATAAGAAATTTTATATTACACGTGCGCTTTGATCTAAAATGGCCGAGTTAACTTGTGTTTATTCCCCACTGTGAATCCCACACAAATCTGCTATTGGTACATGCAAATGACATGTACGACCGTATAACAGCATACGTTAAAATGATAGGGAGTGAAACTATAAGTTGCATTGTAACTCAGTTCAGCTGCAGGGAATAAAACACTAAATAACCGTTACTTAACAGAGACATGTGGGAGTTTGAAGGCTTATACCATCCTCTCGATTCACTCTTATAACTTATGTACACGCCGCCCGCAGTTTTAAAATGTTTGTTCATCTGGCTAGCAAGCAAACCAAAGTCACATTATTTGTGTTTAGTGAGGCTGTGGCTCTGATTTTACAGCAAGAACATGCGTTTCTATTGGAGGTGCTAATAGAAACGAAAGTTTCTCTTTCCGAGAGGCGTTAAGGACCTGCTTGAGTCTGTCCCGTAATTCAATTATGGACATAAATGTCCTCATTCTGTTCTGCATGGATTGAAATGACACCTGCTCGAAAGGCACGGTCATTCTACGTCTTGCTATATCTTTTTATCTGTTTGGTTTCGTTTTGGAACATTGTTATTGTCCACTCTGTTGCAGTTGGTCAGATAAACCGTTTGGTCTGCAATAGTCTGCAGAACCACTTAAAAATTAATTGGTTCTTTTAATATTTAGGCATATTTATTGTGTATGTGCATTATTTTCATTCATATGTGTGTGCGTGTGTATTAAGAACTCTTTCTCCACAACGGGCTATCCTGAAGAAAATATACTGAAATTATTTAAAAAATGTTTATACCAATTTGATCATCTGGCTAAGCACTCGGGGACCTAACTTTCCTCGTTTGGAGGGGATGGGTGAGTAGCCTAGCTGCTACGTGCCGGCAGTAGACATCTGCAATCCGGAAGGTTTCTGGGAGATTTCACATTCCTTCCCATTTTACCTCCTCAGAGGGGAGCGATGATCAGGAATCCACTTGGTACTTCGCCCTTATGCAGGGCCCAAGTCTGGCTACAAAGGCCCAATTATTGTCCTTTAATAGGACACAATCTAGGGTTGTTACTGGTATTCTTACCGGACACAACAACCTGAGAAGACATCTACATGTAATGGGGTTGAGTAATAAACCCTCTCGTAGGAAGTGTGGTTCTGAGGAGGAAACCTCAGTCCACATTTTGTGTGAGTGTGAGGCCTTGGCTTCACTCAGACCTGCACATCTGAGTACTTTCTTTGTGGACCCTGAGGATATTATGAATCTAAGTATAGGGGTCATTTGGGACTTCGGTAAAGGAACAGGGCTTCTTTAAACTAGTGTCAGATTATGGAACACAAAGGGCCTGTTTTAAGTCGTAGGTACATTGGGCTCGGAAGGGCTCGAAACCAAATACTGTTCTATTCTATTCGATTCTATTCGTCCTTATCCAGTCGCCCGGCTGCTTCATTACTTTATGTCGCTCCGGTCGCAGCATATCTGAGCTCGTGACTGTCTATTATATTAAACACAGCTCTGCTTAGGCCTGCTTCACAGGTACACAGAGGCACGAACCGAAGTACAAAACGAAACCTTTAAACATACTCTCTTAAAATTTACCGTGCCGCATTTCAAGTAGAAACGGTGCCGTCTTTTGCAAAGTATGAGGTTCTCACGCCGGCGTTTTTTAAGATTTAAATATTCATGAGATATTGCGCCATTTAAAGTTGTAAACAGACACTCTGAAATAGTTCAAGAAGGCTCGAACTGTTTGACCGTGAAGATAAGGGCTCAATGATCCTTCAAGTACCGGTAACTATTTACCAGTGAACACGGCGTAACACCCCAAAAGACAGACCTTCATACACTATACCCTTTTTAAATACCTGGTGAATGAAAGGTACTTTCCAGCTGTAAATCGACAATAATAGAATATTGTTTCAATCGTCAAAAGAAACCAGAAGAGATGCATATGTTGGTCAACATTATTGAATTATACATTTAAGTACCGTGGACTGCAAGTCTTACATGAAAGATAACTATATATAAAAGCGGTGTTTTCCAACTCAATAATAGTAGCAGACACATTCGACAAACTTTTCAGATGCGGGGTGTCCAGAAACACAATGAACTTGAATGTAAGGATGTTCCTACACACGACATGAAGTCACATAGGCAGTGGAGATTAGTGTGTTTAATTATCAACCCTTACCAACACTTCTGTAGCAGAATGGTTACTGGAAAATGAAAAAGAAAAGAAACCCGAAATTCCAGCTGTTGAAATTACATTTATGAGAAGTGAAAACCATTAAAAAAATAAAAACAGGAGACGTACTGGACAAAATGTTCAAAATACGAACCCAACTACATTCAATAGAATGTTGATAGAAAGTAAATAATCACGGTTACCGATCAAACGGTTCAAGGAATCGGTGAAGAAACTTGCAGTGACGACTGGGCGAATGGGACCTAAAGAGATCAACAAGTGACCCGCGTCCCTGACTGATGATGGTGATGTTGGTGGTGACGGTGATCAAACAATCGTCCGTCAGGAATGTATGATTGTCAGTGAATTATCTTGTTCGGTTAACCCATGTCACGTACATGCAGGTTAATCTCGATTTGACAGCTTTCAATACGTCACTCCTTCCGAAGCAAGAAAAGTGCATAGCATTGTTTGCGGCAGCGGTAATTCGTTAGCAACTGCCCTGTGTACTGTGCAATTTCGACCCATTACAGCTGCGCTAACCTGTCAGTCGGTACACATTCAAGAACATCGCCACGATAATGACCCATCGATATCGAAGTACAGACACAGTTGTCTCTAAGTATATCAACCACTCTAAAGAAGGCTCAGAAGTAAAACAGCAAATTATGCCAGGGGTGAACAAATCCCCGTGCCCAGGCCGCCGTGGTGACTACATATTTTATGGTAGGGTCCAGCACGTGAGTTTTCAATATAGAACGTCCTTCATGTCATCCTTTGCGAGCCTAGAATTTTAATGTGGCTCCTATATTTTTGGGAAAATTTGTGTACCCCTGCATTATATATTGCGCTTCCTGAAATGAAACACGGCAAATGAACAGAGACTGCCAAAGCGCTTCTGAGGTACAATAGGTGACCGAATACCATCTTTGAAGAGCTCGAAGATCACTCACATTTCTGTAAAGAGTAATGGAGATGCATGATAAATTAGACGTACAGTCAACGCCTTCGTAACCTTGCGACTAGTTGAAGGTTAATAGTGAGTCTTTATGTTTGCATCATGCATCAATGGTGATTAAACACTTTATTATCCAACAAATGCACAAATATATAATTCCTAGATATAATTAAAATTATAAAATATTTAAAAGTGCTCCAAAATGTTTCGGATTACAAAGGATCTATCATCAGGGAGCCCTATACAGTATTTGGCTAAAATTACAATAATGGCCCTATCGTGTCCGTTGACATGGATGTAGTCGGTGTTATGGCAGTATATGCTGCCATAACACCAAGTACTGTATAGGGTTCCCTGATGATGGATCCTTTGTGATCCGAAACATGTTGGAGCACTTTTAAACATTCTATATTTTAATTATATCTACGAATTATATATTTGTGCATTTGTTGGATAATAAAGGGTTTAATTATTGGTGAGATTTATGCTTTGGCCACTTTGCTACAGAGAAAGATTTCAGGAACAATTCCACAGGAACTTGGGTAGTTAGCAGAGCCGTCTGGATCGTGCTCGACCTCCCAGAAATCTAACTCCTATCATCCAGCCAATAGCAACCTTCAGAGTCATTTAATAGTCAGTAGTCTGTATTTAACCACTTCAGTACAGTGTCCAGTTATTAGACACTTTGTGTGCATGGTAATGGACCATCGTTTCCCAGGAAAGTGAGAATTTCTTGATTTTCAGCTCGCAAAAACGCTACTTCAGGACGTTTAATTAAAATATTTACGATATTTTGCAATAAAAATAACTTCTTTCCACAAAATTAAATAGAACTTTCTTCCTTTTCCAGTGGTGTGTTCGTGTCAGCCTGGAAGCAAGATAAAACGAATGAAACCCCACAATTATTGAATCCTAAATATCCTACAACTGAACTCCACTGATTAACACCAGTACGCTAATAAAGAAAGTTGTTTAAGATATATAACTTGATACGTATTCACGAAAATCATATCTTTCACCAAGCCATCTAAATGAGCAACAGCAATTTTTGTATCAGACAGGCTGGGTTGTAAACTTAGTAACTGATTACTTCTTTCTAGCTAAACCCTCTCTCACTCTCTTTCTCGCTCTCGCTCTCTCTCTCGCTGTCTCTCTCTCTCTCTCTCTCTCTCTCTCTAACTGGCCATGAAATGGCTAATTATCTGCGCCTTTTGATATCTAAAATCGCAGCAAATTTTGAACATGTGTGTCGCTTAAGCACCTAACCATTACAATAAAATGTCCCTTATCTTACTGCGATCTCCCTTTTTGTGTTATTTAACTCCGAGAAAGCTGGTTAAAGTGGTAACTCTTCTGTTGTGCGCTAGTGAGGCTCCCGGTTCAAATCTCAGACAGCTCCCAGATCCTTCAGAATTTTTCTGTGGTTTTCCTCCGTATTTCTAAGCTAATGCTTGTAGTAATACTTAAACCATGGTTTTTCAAATTGTGCTATGCGCACCACTACTGTTATGCCAACCATTTTTACTGGTAAGGAGACTGATTAAAAAATTGGAAAATAAGAAAGATAAAAACTAAAAAATGTAAATAAAACGTAAGGCACCAGTGTTTGTTAACAAGCAGCCTTCCTGACAACATTGCATAAGTCTCCTCTATTAGCCAATCTTTCCAATTTCAGCTATTTCTTTATATACGCAAAAGAATTATTTGTAGTAATTTCTTTCATTGGTACGACAGCTACAATATTTAAAAAAAAAAGTCCTTAAACTACGTTATAGCATCTTCCACATCCATTCCAAATCATTTTTCACTGTCTTCCAGTCGACTACATGTGAAGCAAGTCACTGAAGGTCGCCAGCTTTGTAAGTCACAGAGAAGTCGCCAAAGAACTACAAACATATATTTCGTAACTAAAACCCACACGAAATTCAAACCGCTATTAAAATCCTCAAAGTTCACAACAAACCAAGATAAGCCATTTTCCCTTAAAAGCATGTGTATCGGTGTTAGAAGGCTCTACAGACGGCAGAGTTACTTTGATCCATAAGCACTGCGAATCACACTGCCTTCCAAAACTGCATGAATTGAGACGACAAAATTAGTAAAATTTACGAGCAATACGTCAGGGGAATATGTACAGTACTGAATCCAGTTAATTGTACACGAAACCATAAATAACTGTTATTTTGAGACGTCCTCCTATGTGTTTCTGCCCCTATAAGCTACCTTCAGGGGGGGAAACTTGCAAAGAAAATCTTTGTAATAACAATTGTTAAAAAAGTGCATATATGAAATTAAAATACAGGATTATCAGTTAAAAATTGCTAAAAGTTACAGAATGTAGATTAATTAAAGTTATTCTAACGTTCTTGAATATTTTATGTTCAGTGACAGACAGACATCTATGTCAATGCTGGCATCATATTCTACGGGAATTATGTTCCTGGGTTGTGTGTTGATGTTCAATTATACTGCAGTACATCACTGAGTACTCAGTCCCCGCGGACAGATAAAAGGATCTCTCTATATTATGTGCCAAGTGAATGAAAATTTTTAAAGTGACACACTTCGAGGAATGAGGTCAGTGTCCGTGTTGCGTATAGTAACTTAGCCACTTCACTTTTGTGTTACGCAGTGCGTCGGCAAACAAACGATACATCCTGGCTATATTTTCAAGACAATTAAACACGTCAATCACGCCAAATACATACATGTCTTTCTGGTATCTAATTTGAGCTTACAAGTTTCACGGGAACTTGTAACATCCTCGGTTCAATTTTCAGAGAATGTACTTTCTGTAGTCGTTTACGTAGATTTTCCTGTCAGGGTATATACGATGCACTTCCTGCATCTCCCCTCCACACTTCCTAAATTTGCTCACTTGAGAAATCAGGGGGCGGCAGGGCAGTTTTACGGAACCTGTGACTCCAATGTAAAAAAAAAAATCGAGTCCTGCCTAGTGTAATTCTTGAACTGAAGAAAAATGTTTTAGTAAAAATCCAAAAAGCAATAAGCTTTCGCAGTCGCCTCCACGCACTTGTCATTAGCTCGGTTACTTTATACCCGAGGTCAGAGATCGAGTTATTTATTAGCTTTTCATACTCAGGTGTTCGTGGTATTGTCTTAATAGTCGGTAGGCAGCACTTCAAAACTGAAGCGATTTACATACTGACTTCAACTAAGATTTTCTTATCTTTCTTCCGTTTCTCGAAGCGCATTCTGCAATAGTAACACCATATTGTGTAAACTTGACAGTCTTAATGACAGGTAAATGTGTGGGTGTGTGCATGTGTGTTTCATGCATGTATTTGTTCGTAATTCATACTCGTATTCAGCTTATCCTACCGCATGACAAATATTCGAAAAGTTTTTACTCTCGACGGACTACTCCGATCAGTCTTGAGGTCAATATGTGGACGTGCCTTTTCCTTACTCTCTTCCGAAGCCCACGTTGTGTTTCTCCCAGTTTAAGCAGGTCATGACCAATTAAGGAAACGTTTCGGACCCGACCAGCGTCCTAAAATGCACATTGCTCCAAAAGTATTGTGTTATATAAGGACGACACTAAAATACATCGTGGAAACTTCCGTGACGAAATTGGCTGCTGAAAACGCTGTGCGGTTCCTTTTCAATATTATCACACTCAACGATAGAAGTTCCACAGTGTAAGCAGTTAACTGATAATATAACCAACAAAATACACAATCATAGATCTGTATTTATCCTATTTACTCGTGAATTTATTTAACTCTTCTTTATTCACAATTAATGAAAGCCGTGTGAAAAAAGCCTATAAATTACCACATTGAATGTTGTTGTCTGGAGAAGTGGTGTTAACTCTTAAGTGTAAAAACGAAGCTCCAATAGACTATTTCAGAATACTAGTTCGGTCTATTTTCCAAACCAATCATCGTATTAGAAAATTATACTTTCCCTGCTCTCAAAAACAGCATATTCCTAGGAATACAAAAGTTTGGCTACCTCATAACAGGAGACTGGCTCGTTCAAAATTTATATATACCTAATTTTAACACCTCACTCGTTGTTATATAAACTATGTAGCTGAAATTGCGTCTTTGCGTAAAAAATAATTAAAAATATTTTCTCCGAACGGAAGTTCCAATGCGTGAAAACAGCTAAGTCCATTTCCTTTTATATCCACTCAGACTTACCAGTCTACATGTACCTATTATATAACACACCAAATGATATGGGACGAACAATTACGGCGTACAAAGCGAATATGCCTCTAAGATGAAACAGCAGTTTTTAAATTGCATGTGTAGTATCGTACACTCCTTGCAGACAGTGGCCGAGTGAGGGCCGAAGGAAGGACTATGTTTTGTGGCTACACTGTTGTGTACGTACGCTTCTAATTTGGTAATACACGGACGTGAATCCTCAACTTCAGGTATCGGACTTTTACCCTCAGGAATTCTCCGGCATCCATGGTGGACCCCAAGAAATTCTATCCACTTCGGCCTAGAGCCAAATCCGGCTTGCCCATCCCAGGGCCTGGTCACAACATCGACACTGCCAGATCTAATTTTATGATAACAAATAATATCGATGCTCTGCTTTACAAAACCTCAAATAAAGCCTCACAGTCAAAAGAAGAAAACATTACTACGTGATTCATCATCCGATTCACGGCGATGCAGACGTTGCAGCTCGTTATGGGGGAGTTACCACTACATGAACCAGGTCAGGGCGATATAATCCTAATAAATGCAGTTTTGATTACTTACATTGATTACTCAATTACGGAAAATTATATCGGAAAGATGGCGTCCTTCTTGCCGTACACACGTCCGGAGCCTCTCCTCAAAGTTCTGCATCACATT
>Ga0123355_10002881_pt1 | contig 24428 bp, 22 predicted proteins | sample TergutEmb28metaG_3_FD_89872 | JGI IMG/M metagenome (GOLD analysis project Ga0123355, IMG submission 89872) | Embiratermes neotenicus P1 segment gut microbial communities from Petit-Saut dam, French Guiana - Emb289 P1 | ecosystem: Host-associated > Arthropoda: Insects > Digestive system > Gut ... | reverse complement strand
TTTTTTTTTTTTTTTTTTTTTTTTTTTTTGAGTCTGTTAATGACTTTCAGTTGCTAAGATTGTGAAGCATCAGTGGTGGATGAATGAATGAATGTGGAGCACTGCTGCAATTATATTGCCAGGGTAAAAATAGTAGTACTGTCAGAAAAACCTGTCCCAGTACCATGTGATTCGCCAAAAATCTCACATGGACTGACCCATGTTCAAATCTTGTCCTCCAGGGTGAGTGGCCAGCACCTAACTGCCTGAGCCACAACAGTGCCCAAATTCTATGAAAAATGTCAAAGCGTAATACCTTAGCTTCACAAGAGGGACCTTGATTTTTCAATAAATGGACACAAAGGCTGAAAACTGAGGAAAAATTCACCCTGAAACCATTCTACAGTGGTGTGTGCTGGTAGATCTACTGCTGTCTCATTAATGCCTGCTATGGTAAGTTTTTGGACCACTCAGTGTTGCAAACTGTTATCCTGAACACACCACTTTCGGTGCAGTGGAAGGTGCTGGATCAACCCGCTAGAGAAAGCACTGAAGGACCGTATACTTGGATCAGGCAATGACATCAAGGCCATGGTCTTGCAGTGGTATAACCACCAACCCAGGGGGATCTGTTGAGGAGATGCTGACAGTCCATAGTGGGAGATACCGTAGAATGTCCTACCTTTCTTTGGGGCATTTACCCTTCCTCTCCATGCTTTGGCTTTGAGCTGTCAGAGTAATATGGTATACAATTTGTTACACCAGTCTTTGTACTATGGCATCATGTGCCACTACCAGGGACATTTTAATCTGTCACCTGTATTCATTTTGTGAAGAATGAAATAGCAGCTGCTTAAAACATTACAGATTCCTAACCACATGGTGGAGAGGGTCATGATAATCACATAGACATTTTCTGCTTTTGTGGAACCAGAAGGTGCATTCTTATGTCTTACGTTGAGCCAGTCAAATACAGTCTACGCATTTTCAACCTGTTTCCTTTCACTCCATTTTTATGTTATCCTACCTTTAACATCAGTTTACCAAGTGGCCTCTTTCTATGATATTTTGAGATGAACATGTTATAACATCTGATACTGTGGTGCTTGAGGAATGGGGTACACAGATGTCAGACGCTAAATGTGTAAGATGCTAACTTATGTCATCTCCTGTGCAAACTACATGGCACATAATAGGGGGACATGATACACAATGGACTGAGTGCAACACTAGATGTTTGTATGTACAGATGAATGCCACATATGACAATTATAGAATTTTAATCATCATCTATGTTTTTGTGTAGTTTACAACTGAAAAAATGATTATAATATGTATGTAATACTTTTATAATGTTTTATAATATGTTGATGTATATCCACCACCCTGCACTTTGAATTTAGGTGCTGAGTGCTATATATAGTGTATATTATGAATGTACTCTACTATATTTAGTAAGCTTTAAATTTGGTTTGTGAACTATGTGAGGATGGCACAGTCTTGCTGACACATACTGGAATAGTGAAAGACTATGTGGATGTGTTTGTCATATGTGCATTTGTTTGGTACTATAAATGAATATTTTAAGTAAAATGCATGGACTAAATATTGTCAAAGTTATAATTGGTCACTTATTTATATATTTGGTAGAAGAATGAAACTGAGAACTGAACATGTAGCTTGGAATGTTTGAGTGTGTATGGTATTGCTGTAAGTGGGAGGAAACCAATAGGATTGTTGTAGTGCAACAGTTCAGGAAACCAAGGAGTTAATCACAGGATAGCAGTAGTTGCTGTGAGCATGGAACATGGATGACGAACTGGTTCTGGATCATGTCCAGTGGTTAGTTTTGTGTTTGCAGTGTTGAGCCTTCAGAGATCCTTACCAGAGAATTGATATTTATTTTTATATTTTTTTAATGAGTCACTAATTTCAGCATCTGAACCTTATAGGAGAATCAGACTTAATAATTTAGTCAACTTTCAACCTAGATGTGACTTGGCTAATAACAATCGGGGCGTGGAATCAACCATGGGTGTTAGGAGCTTTATATAGTAGTCAAGGTAGAAATAGGGGGAAGATTGGTTTGAACCAGTCCTTAATATCCAGACACCCCTTACACCCACTCTCAGGCCATTTTTTTTATTTGCCCCTTTTAAAAACTCAGTAGCCAGAAACAATTATTCTTAGGTAGATGAATGTTGGGGTGGGGTCATTTGCACTCCCCCCAAGTTACACTTGTGCCGTTTGATACTGAGAAATTATTTGTTTCTCCATTCTGAATATTATTGCCTGCTGTCAAAGAGGATATTTTTATGTAATAACTCCATTCTCAGCTCTTCCCTTGTGAGTACTCTTCTTGTGTCTGTATCCAGCCTTTCTCTACCCTGTTTTATAGACCAATCCTTACTAAGCCCTTTCCAGCTTGTCATCTGTGGTCTTCCCTATTTGTCACTTATTAAATTTCCTCATTGTTTGTATGTGCAAAGAAATACAATTCTTATTGTGTTACTAATGTGTATCATGTTTGTACTGTACCATTTTTTACTTTAATCCGCAAACTTCTCATGTAATCATGAAATGTATGCTTTATTACCTGTGGCCTAACAATACAGTTGTATGTAATAACAGGCCATCATAATATCCAGTTAACATTTATCCTTTCTTTATTCACGTTTCAGTTTCTAATATGTTGCAATTCTGTGTATTATGATCTCATATTTTAAGCACAATTCTCATATATTGTTTCTACTTCCAGATCTTCTCTAACATCTGGGTGTTAGATTATTTTCCATTTTATTTACTTCTTAATAGTCTATAGAAATTTCATTTACAATGCATATTATTTTACACCTTTCTTAGTCCATGCTCGACTTTGTGCTACATATGGGACAACAGGTCATGCTAAGTATCGGTGGCATAGCTAGATGGGGAGCACCAATGTGGCCACCCCTGGCGACAGAGTACAATGGCAGCAAAATGGAAATTTCTGGTGGCAAAATTTGATTTTCTGCATTCAACAAATCTTCAACCATGGAGCCAATTGAAAGGAAACCCAATGAATTATTGTGATTTGTTTAAATTAATAATTTTTGATAGGGGAGGCCATTCTGTTTATTTACCCCATGTGCCACAAAAACTAGCCTAGCTATGTCATTGTTAAGTATTATGAAATTATAACTGAAAATTTATTATTTTTCCATCAGAAAGATTTTTTTGATGAATGGGTCAGTGGTGGATGCCGCTGTTGCAACTCTAATCTGCAATGGAATGGTAAACGGCCAGAGCATGGGGCTGGGTGGTGGGTTTTTGATGACACTGTACTTGCGTGAGAGCCAAACAGCCATCACACTCAATGCAAGGGAATCTGCTCCTCTTCATTCTAATGCTGATATGTATAATGAAGACAGTGAGAAGTCAAAGTATGGTAAGTATCTTCAAACTAAATGTGTCAAGGAATGCCAAATATAATCATGACTTTGTACTTTCACTAATCCTGCAATACCCAGGTTGTATCTGTGGGACTATCCACATAATAATATTTTTGCTAATTAACAATATATTAATGAGAATAAAGTACTACAAATCTTACCTGATGTACATACATACATACAAATGAATACCTCCCATACCATACACATGATTCAGTTCCAACTCAACAACGAGAGCGGATGGTAATAGATCCGGGTACATAAAGACTATTCTTTTGATCTCAATAGTGTTATTCCCAAAGTATTTTATAATAACTAAATCAGGTATACACATGATAGTATTAACTGACTTTGTTTATTGCATTTTCTGATAGAACTTCAACATAACCTAAATTATGTTTATATATTTTGTTGTACATAATTTAAAAATACTGCTTTTAACCATCCACCATTATTTTATATATCATATTCGTCAAGGCAAGTAACATTCAATGTGACCAATCTAGAATTTTAAATTATATATTAGTGTTAATAGCAGCATATTTTACTCATTGCAGTTTATCAATACCAGAAGCTGTAATTACAGTTGTGTGAACTCCTGATGATGGGTGTCAACACCCGAAACATGTAGAGCTGCCTACAGAAAAGTAATAAACTGAATAAGTTGCGTCTTGTTGGACAGTTATTAAATTCGATTTTACATAGTCCATTTTTTCATAGAGTTCAGGACAGAACCAGATATACTGGTAGTGTTTGAGTATACATAATATAAAGGAACAAATGCACAAGATCTCCAAAGTGTGATTCCTTGTTAAAAGAAATAATTCAGAAGTATTATACAATATGTGTTCTGAGACATTTAGTTTTTGAGATGAATCTCACTGCCAGATGGATAACACACTTTTCAAAAGTGTTACTTGCCATCATGACCCAGTGCATTTTTAGGTGTACTCAAGGCACACATTGCACAGCAGGGTTTAGTTATGATAGAATAGCCATGGAACACACACATTCTGAATTCTACATCACATACAGGAATGTGCACTACATTGGCCTATTTGATTCCATCCATTTGCTGATTTCACTATTACAGGGTTACTGAACAGTTTACGGTGGTCTAAGTTTGTTAAAAATACTATGCTTTTATAGAACCCAAAATCCATAAAAATTTTCACAAAACCTTACCATATTATTTATTCTGAGCTGTGTGAATTGAATCCACATAGCTTTAATTTATCTAAGATCAATTATAATTTTATGGCCCTGTGTTCTTTCTTCTTGTGTGGTTTTTCCTATCAAAATTTCTTATGTACAGCTCTTGTTTGTACCATGCATCCTGCATTTCTTTTTCACTGTATCCACCTCTATTTGATCATCCTAAGAATATGGTGTTGATAGTAGAATTTATGAAATTCTTTATCATGTAATTTTCTCACTTCCTGTGTCAAAATATCTTCCTTAGCATTTTGTATTCTTATTCCAATCATCTTTGCACTTCTGTAAGAATCACAAAGTTTCATACATGTATAAAACAATAGGTAACATATTTTCATACTTCAAATTGTTTACTGTTTTGTATCAGACCAAAGAGGACAAATACCCTGAACTGAATGTATTTTCTAAATTCTGATGTACATTGAATCTTAATTTAATATTTATTTGGAAATAAGTGCATCTGTGGATCTGAATGCTAAACTGATAAAAGAAAATTACTGGAAGAAATTTAACACTGGCATTATTGACTCAGTATTATTGAGATGGAAACTTTAATTGACAAACATTCAATTAGTATTCCATTGTGTATTACTTTATTAGTGAATGTGATACAGTAAAAGACAAGTGCTTGAATAGCAAAATTGAAATGGCTAATATCTGTGTGACTTTCAACAACTTATGTGTAACAGGTGCAATGGCAGTTGGAGTGCCAGGAGAGCTGAAGGGGTACTGGGAGGCTCACCAGAGATATGGCTGGCTACCATGGGAGCAAGTGATAAAGCCAACAATTAATGTCTGTGAAGAGGGTTACATCATGAACAAGCATCAGTCAGACTCCCTTGGCGTGAGGGCTGAACTTATTCAGAAGGACCCCATACTCAGGTCTCAAAATAGAGACATAAATATAACAAAAATAAAGCCCCAGTCATCCTGATAGATCAGCTTCAGCCTTGAGGTGCTTCACTGTGTTCAATTATCCCTGTTCCTCGACACCTAATAGGTCAGCTACAGCCTCGAGGTTTGGTCATCCCCAAAGCCAGTGTGGACATGTGACAATTAAAAGCTAATGTCTGTTCTTGCTGGGAACAGACTGTGAAACAATAGACCCTCAATTTAGCTGTTTTATAAGGAGAAGGGCAATACATTAAACCCAAATAATCTGTTGCTCGTGAAAGTGTATTTAAAAAACCCCATAAATATAACCCCATATTAAGAAAAAATTTTGTATTTAAAACATCAAAATTTGCATAGGGACTGTAATGCAGCATGTTTGTATATGTATAATATTTAAAATGATCCAGGAAATTGTAATAATAGTGCCAATAGCTGCCCCTTGACCGCACTGTAAGCAGCTTTTTCTAAAGAGCTTTGTTTTGTAGATGGACTGAAAGCTTCACAGAATGTGTGCCAAGCCTTCTGAAAATCACCAGAGCCAACCATAAGTTACTTTAAATTGAATTTTTATGTGCTTTGCTATTGTGTTCACAGCAGATCCATCTCTAGTGTGCGAACATTGCTTTACGCATCATCACAGCTTCACCTAAATTTACTTGTTTTGCTGCCTTCATTTGTTTCATTGGACCACCATTTGTATAACAGCTAGTACCCTCTGCATCAACAGATAATGAATATTCCTGAAGAACCGACTTTCATTTCAAACATCAGATACCACTTTTCTTTTTCACCCCATAGTGCATGCATATGGCTGCCATGCTTACACCAGATCTGGCTTTTCAGTTAACTGTAGGTTTTAATTTACACTTAAATGCACTCAAGATTTCTCATCCATTTTTTGGGCCTCGTACTTGTTCACTTTAATGCAGAAAAATGGTTCCAAAATTCTGCAGTTACGTCTGTTGACTGAAGACAGAGACTAAGATGGTGTCATGAAAAACAGCATCTCATCTTCTCTCTTCAGAGGTGTTAGTTGAGATTCATCACTATGTAAAGAAATAGTCTTTATGAAAAGAGGACTGTCAACGGATTTTATAAAAATGAATGCGGAAAAGTTCAAATTCTTGTCACAACTGGCAAATGTTTGCTGAACTTTTTGGGTCTGTACTGGACTGGTCCAGTACTTGCATAAAACATCTAGCCCCAAAATTTGTTCTGTTAAATCTAGTGTCTCTTGCATCAGATCTGTGAAATCAAGGGAGTACTGTAATTCAACACACGGCCAGTTACTGCATAACTAAGCTAGCCTGTGTCCACATATGTGTACTGTAGAAGAGGAATTATGTCTCATGTGAAGGAAGAAATACACATAGTACGGGTGTAATGGGTGGTTTTATTACTGGATTATAATTTTAAATATAACCAAAAAAAAGAATAGTGCTGCAGCTATGTGGTTGAATGGAAACAGCCATTTCATTTGCCACATAATTATACAAAATGAAAAGTGAAAGATTTAAGAATGCACAAACTACTGAATTTTAAGGAAATTGGTCCCATTGATGTGAATGGCACTGAAATAAAGATAAGGTTGCATGACAGGTTCTTCTTTCAATGATACTGAACCGCTGTACACTGCATTTACCAGTTACCGTTGCGCAGGGTATTCAAACGCCAAACTGAAGAAAACGTTAAGTGCAGGTAATTTAGGACTGATATAATATGTTTCAGATCATAGAAAATTAACACCAAATGAGGAAATTAGGAAACTGTGGGTTATATCAGTTGCAGTCTTACTGATTTGTCTTTTTGTCTTTGCAGGAAAGTGTTTGTTAATCCTGAGACTGGTGAGTTATTTCGATACGGAGAACGGATCAGACCAAAAGAATTTTGTGAAACACTTAAAATGATTGCCATGTATGGTGGAAATTATTTATATAATGGAACTCTTGCCAAAACATTTGTCTCTGATATCCATGAAATGGGTGGAATTATTACAGAAGAGGACATGGCTAATTACAGGTATATGGTAACTAACTAACTTATGGTAAAACTTTTTTGTAATGTTGATGGTAACTCAGTTGATAAAGTCATTTCTCCTGTTAAGGGAGACACAGCTTCATTCTGATGTTAACAAAAGACCACGACTGGAACCTATCCTAAGCCAGTTTAATCCACACGTATTAATATTGCATTTATTTAAGAATTCAGCCCTAATATGCATAAATCTCACACAGTAAAATACCTGTTTTTTGCTGGTACCTGAAAAAATTCTGCAGCCTCTGCTATGTCGCCCTTTGTGACGATTTTAGGAACACACCCCACTATCATATCATATCATATTTTATTTACTTTCCGTTGATCCGTACAGGATTCCAAAATCCTTATGGATATGGAAATAGTCATATTTTTGGGAATGAAGAGGTGAAACCCACACAAAGGTGTACAACAATCATGTGGTCTGGTACAATGTTTGAGGTTTCAACACAATACGAATTATTCAGTATAGTAAAGTATAATAAAATAGAGGCATGCATAAGAATATTGGAAGGTACTTGCTAAACAGAAGATAGTTCACTGCGTTAAAGATAACAGTTTGAACCTTCATCTAGTTATGTACACAAAGAGATTGGTACATAAGGAAAACACACATGTGTGCCAAAACTTTCACATATCTGTCCAAATCATATGTAAATATTTAACTTTTTTGAAGTTCAGAGTATTCATCCAAGGAATAAAAGGAGTTTTCATGTAAAAATTTTTGTAAAACCACTTTAAATTTCTTGGGATTATCAAACTCAGTTTTTATATAGGAGGGAAGCATATTAAACACCATAACAAATAAACAGTACACTCGCTTCTGGTATTTAGCCACATTCACAGAAAGATGGTGGAAGTTTGCATGTTGTCTGGTGTCAGTGTAATATATCTCAGAATTTACCAGTAATTGATTCTTATTTCTTATCATAAACACAAGAAGGGAAAGAATGTATTGAGAAGATAAAGGTAAAATTTCCAAGTTAAAAAACAATTTTCTGCATGAATCTCTACTTCTGCAACCTATCATGATTCTAATAATCTTCTTTTGCAACCTGAAAATCTTTATACTGTCTGGGGAGTTCACCCAGAACAGCAAACCATAGGTCATTACAGAGTGGAAGTAAGAATAGTATGTCATTTTCAGAGTATTTATTGTTACATATGGTTTGATTGACTTCATAGCGCAACAAGCTGAGTTTAAATTTGATTGTTTCCATCCCGTTGTGTATATGTAACAAATTTATTGAAATAAACCCATTGATATAGTGAACGAATGTACCTTAATTAACACCATGTCTTTGTAAGCCTGATGATAGCCGAACAAGGCCGAAACATGTCGCTTAATTAACCAGTTGTAGATTTGCAACTGTTATTTGTATTTTGTGTAAAGACGGTTCATTTCAATAAAAAAGCTGAGCTTAGTTTAGACTTAATACTTTCAGTGTGTGTTTTCCAGGAAAGATTATTATTAATAGAAAGCTCAAGAAATTTTGTTTCATTGGCTGTACTTATTTGTTTATCTTCATAGTTAATTTTTATTTGAGAGATGCCTTTACTTTTATTATTAAATTGAATAAAATAAGTGTTGTCAAAATTCAAAAAAAGCACATTTGATTTGAACCACTTAATTAGTTGTCCAGAAACTATATTAAGTTCACTCTGCATTTGAATATTGTTAGGGCTTGTGAATACAGTACTGGTATCTTCCGCAAATAAAATAGGAAGGGCTTAGTGTTCTATGGCCTTAGGTATACTTGATGTATACAAGAAATAACAGTGGGCCCAAAATTTAACCCTGCAGCACCCCATATTTTATTTTAGTCCATTTTGAGACTGTGCTTGAATTTAAATAGGAGTTAGTATTTTGAGCTCTTTGATATCTGTTTTGAAGGTAAGATTCGAGTAATAATTTAGCCTTGCCACTTATTCCATAATACGGTAGCTTTGACAGTAGTATGTCATGATTGACAGAGTCGAAAGTTTTCACCAGATCAAGGGATTACTGCAGGGATGAACATATCTTGGGGGATGATTGCCAGGACAGCTTAATTTTGTACAGTGGTGTGTAATATTTACTGGGCCTTCAGTATGGAACTTGCTTCATGCAACTCTTCTGGCACCTAGAATTTTAAAGTGACACAAACATTTTTGGATGCTTGGTGTGACCCTGGCTTGTGCTACTGTCAAACAGACATTAGTATTAGTATTAATATTAGTATTTGCGATGGGTTAGACGTGTAGCTTTGGTTGGCGGTAAAAATTCAGGAAAATTTTGGTGGAGAAACTTCTTAGAAACTGAACTTTACGGCAGCCAAGTGGGAGATGGCGAAACTGCATTAAAATGAATTCTAGGGAAATATATGAATATGTGACCTGGGCTGTAATGGCGTACGTTAGAATTCATTGGAAGACTTTTTGATGGCTGTGATGAATCGTTGAATTTCATAATAGAATAATTTTCAATTTACTAGTGAAAACCCTGTACCAGGGAGGGAATTAATTACTGTCCTTATTATGTTATTGTACTTGCTAATGTGGTTTAGTATATTCTTTAGATGACTGTTGTGACTTTTACAGGGTGAAATGGGATGAACCTGTAAGAGTAAATCTCCGAGACAAAATGACGCTGTTCAGTACTCCTCCTCCAGGTAGTGGTATTCTCCTTGGTTTCATCCTCAATATTCTTGATGGCTATAATTTCACTTCAGAGAGTATCAAGGATATCAACAGTACAATTTTGACATATCACCGTATCATTGAAGCATTCAAATTTGCCTACGCAAGAAGGGCTGAACTAGGAGATGGAGACTTTGTAAATATTACAGGTGTAAGTGTATTGGTGATTTGGTGTGAGAGCTTCATGTTGTAAATGGGACATTACACAGTCTGTTCCATGATGTAAAGTCAAATGTTCCATCTAGTTCAGGGAATGTCATACTAATTCAAAAATAAAAAATAATCATTTTCAGTATTCTTAATACTGGAGATACTGGAGGAGGTATAGACATTCAAAAATTTTAACAGATAGGACATGGAAAGCAATTTTACTGTTCTGCAATTTCTATTGGAGTAGTATGTTACTACAGTAATTTATCAGTAGCCAGCAACTTCTCAGTTTCAAGTTATCACTTTTTTAGAAGAGAACTAATTGGTCTGAAAAGCATATACTGTAATTTCTGAACCACACTGTGGCATTAAAGGTCCAGCCTATTACCCCGTCTACGGCTTGCAGTTGCTTGCATAATGAAGGCTTTTCATTTGCATCCATCTGCATCATACTGGTGATTGTGGTGGCCAGATTTTCAGCCCTCAGTGACTAATCCAGTAATCTTCTATTCACATGTTTAAGAGTTTTTTGTAATCTGTATAATGGCTTGTGGGCTCATTGAGATATTCTACAAATAAAGGTGGCATTATCCAGCATTTTGAGCTTGTCATTTTGATGCTGCATTAGATACCTTGTCAGTGGCCTCAGAAAGTCATCCTTTTCTTGGTAATACTTACGCTTGTATAAATACAACTTCAGTCATTTATTCACTGGTTTTGTAATCATCCTTTCTGCTTTCAGAAAGCTGCCATTGCAGAATTGTGATCAGAATGGCTATCTGCATATTCTTCATTAGTATGTAAGTAGGTATATTTTGAACAGTGACACTTATTCAGCATTGTGCCTCTGCCAGTGACTGCGGAATTGTGTTTTGTTTGCCAGCAGGAACAAGAATGCTTTTTCATAAGCATCCAGACAGGTTCTGGGCTCCACTCAGTCTCCGATTAAATCGGTAATGAGGACGGTTTCCTCAGGAATAAAGTAGCTGGGGTGTGAAGTTGATCACTTACCACCATCCATTGCCAGAACTAGGAGTATGTGGAGCTATACATCCAATACCACATATGTCTTCATGGCAAGAAGAGAGACAAACCTGCAAGATTTCAGACTTGCAGCCTCATGTAGTTGAGATCTTCACTCTTCTGGGATTTTCCACATTGTAGGCTGGTAGACCAATGTTTCAGGAGAGCCTGCTGGTGTCATCTTTAAGGGTCAAGCAGTCAAAGAGGAATTGTTCTTGGACTGCTTGTTGCTTCAAGATAAGACTGAAAGACTGTCCCAAAACATCAGTAACAAACTACTAACCTATACTGCATAACATCCCAGAAGAGTAAAAGCCTTGGGGACAACCCTACTTGACTTACAGTAACACATAAACTGTTACACTAGGGTAACTGGAATTGTGTATGGAGGGAATATGAGTAAAGCTGTCAACCCAAGTGTTACCCAGTGTGTGCTCATTGTTAACTTCTTGCATGTAGATATCCTTACCTTACTAACTCACATGTTCATAGCTCGTTTAGTATTGAGAAAAAACAAAATAATTAGGGTATTATTTATTTTTGGTGTGGGTCTGTGGCCGCTTGCTTGCTGGGATTGGGGGTTTGAATCCTGGTGGCATGAATGTCTGTCTTGTTTGAGTATCGTGTGTTGTCAGTTGGGGTTTTCTGTGTTGGGCATATCACTGGTCCAGAGCAGTCCTACCGAGTGTGGTGTTTCTGAGCGTGATCGTGAAGCCTTGATAATGAGGAGGCTTGGCCTACTAGAATCTGTCATGCCATGATACAAAAATGTGTTATTTTTCACTTGCAGTGACCTTCCTTGAACTTTGATGAATAACCAATGATGAAGAACTAAGTAGAGTCTGTTGTGAATGCAGTCTGCTTGTAGTTTGTGACTGCACTGTTACTGTTCCCTGCCCTGTCGTAGCCTCAGTTCTTCATTTGGAATTGTTTGTTTTATTTGCAGTTGTTGCACACATTGCAATCCAAAGATTATGGCAATAAAATTCGGCAGAATATAAATGACAGTAGAACTTACACAGATCCTGCACATTATGGTGCAGTACATTACAGTGTGGATGACCATGGAACAGCTCATGTTTCTATTATAGCCCCAAATGGAGATGCTGCTGCCATCACTAGTACTGTAAATCTTTAGTAAGTAAACACATTTAAACTCTGGAATTAAACTAAACTACATTAGTTTTCACCTGCAACTGAGACCCTATGATTGAGATGACAATCAAATTTCGAGGGGTTAACCCTATGAAGATTCTTTTGAATCTGGTAGGTAATTGATGTAACTACATGTTAGAGCCATTTTCTTAAAGTGCAGTGGTGCTGTGCATGTGATATGATTATAATTTCTAACCTTGCCTGTGCTGTTTTAATATTCTGTATAGTAGCTCACTAAATCTACAGTGTCACACTCTCTTAAGGAGAATCTGAGGAACATTTTAATGTGAAGAACTTGCCAAAGAATATCCTCCCCATAGTCCCTCCTCTGTCTTCGTCCCTACTTGAATACCACACTCTGCTTTGGCTTCATAGTTATATTTTGAATGGCTTCTGCATGTCTTTAAAATCTTCACATTTGTAGTGAAGTGCAGATTTTAGGATTCTGTTACTGTGGGTTAACCATTTGTTTTGTATAAGTGTGCATCCTTATATTTAAATATTAATATATGTATATGCTGCTTTTTGTGTAATGTACATAGTTTCATCTAGTATAACCAGTGACACATCCGAAAAATTCAGGACCCACTGAAATGTTAATATTGCTGTTTTTCATAACACAAATTCACAAGATACACACCTTGTATACGAATAAAACTATTGATCATGGGTAATTTCTGGATCCCTGTTTATATAAATGTGTTGATTGCCTCTGTAACTAGCACTGAGTTGTACGGCACTTGAACTCTTTTCTGGGAAAAATGGTGGAGTACAGCTTGTTAGCTGTTTAAAAATGTGGCAGTAAGGTGACTAAAATGTGACAATTGCAGCTAATTTTGTTTCTGATAGAGGGGGTCTTTTGTGACAAATCTTTTCCCATTCTTATTCATTCGTCTGTGCATCCTACACATAGTGGTGCATTCATGTCCACTTTATCCCTAATTTTAATCTTAATTAGTGGAGCTGCCTGCCTAACCCAAAGGCACAAATCATGATCAAGACAGAATCCCTTGGTTTCACCCTGTAATTTTTGAGTTAGTGAATTTGTTCTGGATGCCTTCCCAATTGGGACCAGATTTTACCCACCTGCACTTCTAAATTTTGTGACCCTGAGGACTTACAGCTGGAGATAAAGAAAATACAGAAACTGTTTCAACTTTGTCTGGATGAACTAAACTTATAGTTTCTGAGAATTTTTAGTCTAGAACTTGATCATAAGCCAGGAAATGAAACACTTAATATAAAAATCGTTTCAGCTTTGGAGCCGGGATAACATCACATAGAACTGGAATAATACTCAACAGTGGCATGAATGACTTTTCAATTCCAAAGACAAAGAACTTTTTTGGAATTCCCTTTTCATCAGCAAATACTATCAAACCAGGCAAGCGTGCCGTTTCATCAATGTGCCCATCTATCATCGTGAACAAAGATGGAGATGTGCAATTAGTCATCGGTGCCTCAGGAGGAACAAAGATAACAACAGCTGTAGCTTATGTAAGAATATGAAACTCATACGCATTATGAAGATATGAAAGAATTTTGTAAACAGACAGCTGAAAACAAAGAAAGCATAAGCATAATTGCATAGGTTAGGAAATTACTTATTTTCTGTGTGAAAGTTTAGGTTCTCACAGTAGTGTTTATGGAGATTCAAGTTATTCCCATCACATGAGAACTCACAGCTGTTTAAATTTGATACTGAAACACAAAGTTTCATCACAATCATTATATGAACCCACCATCCAACTCTGTCCTTAGCCACGCCAGTACAGCTCACACATCTGAAACATATTTCTCTCAGATCCTTTTCAGTATTGTCCCCAAGGCTATTGATATTACAGTATATCTCACTTCCTTCATCATTTTTAAAGTAATCATCACCAACACTGACAGATTAAAGAGTGGGATTTATGAAGCACCCCAGTTTAAAATAGTCTGTGCTTCTCTGTCACTTGATACTTCTTATGTCAAGTAGGTTCTTCTATACATCATTCTGACATACAATCTCAAAGTCTGGTCATTTGTTCTTCAGAACTTTATGAAGATATCAGGAAGACAGAATACTTCATTCATGCATTATTTAATAAGACTAATAATTAATAAATTGGCCTGTGTGTATGACTAGAAAGAACAATCTGTTCGTTTATTACAGGTAATAATGAGAATACTGTGGTTTGGTGAAGGCATTAAACAAGCCGTGGATGCTTGCAGAATACACCATCAGTTATTCCCCATGGAAGTAGCATATGACTATGGAGTTCTAGCTGTAAGTACTCCACTAATATAAGGAAAATTAGGTAGAAACCTGGCCAAGTGTGATTACTAGAAATACATTTGAGCCAGTTGTACAGAGTCATCAGAAACATTGCAGTACACATGCTGTTGGTGCAGCAAGCTCTGGATGCCGGTCCTATAGAATTCTGTAGTCCACTATTAAACCATTTGCACACAGCCATCTGTACTCAGAATAATTGTCCCATTACTCCATTTTTTATGTGCCATAAAACTACTTCAGAGAAATAGACTAAATGGAGGTAATTCTACCAAGGATATACTGTACTGAACCTTGATCTCTGATACCTTCCCATTAGGGAAATTCTGTTGAACTTCCTTTATACTGTGTAGCATACAGAGCTTTGCCTGTGGGCTTTAAAATTACATGCAGTACATATGAGGTACCATAATTGGTACAGTAACTAGATTACAGGCTAGACTTCCAAGAAACCGTGGTCCACTTCCTGGCAAGGTCAAAGATTTGTCATTGCTAAAGCTTCCAGATGGGCTCTGGGAGCCCACACAGTCTTGTATTCAGTGGGTACCAGAGGTTCTGTTCCCAAGAGGGTAAAGCAGCTGGACCATGAAGCTGACCACTTTCCCCAACCTACTGCTTAGGTTACGAACAAATGACACAATAACTCAGCTCCCTCATATTCCTTCATGAAATGCCCAGGGATGAGTTTATCTCATACATTTACCATGAAGAGAAAGCAAGTTATGAATTTGTTATGTCAAATGTACAGGGAGCTGTAACATTCTACCTTTGTTCAGAAATTCACAGCAAGAGAAATAAATGCTCAGGATATTTGACAGTTCTTTTGTGCCTTCTCAAGCAGAATAAAGGTATTTGCTGTACCTGAAATCAGTTATAAACAATATTTTGAAGTGGGTATTTCAAAATGTATTTATATAAAAAAAAATTGAATGTTTGTGTTTGAAGTTAAAACAGTTTTTAAAGTGCCTGGCTGAATAATGGATGATTTGTGAATGATGAATTTAGAAAGGATGTGGAAGTACATCAGATGACCTATTTTAACCTATTGGCATAGTTATTGATGTGGGACACTGTTCAATATGGAATAAATATTGCACAAATTGTCTGGACTTAACCAAGTGAAACCACAGAATCCTCATGATAGATGGTCTCTTTGTTACAATTTGAGCACAGGACTTCCAGATATGAAGTACTGTGGGAATCATAATTGTCGAACATCGATGTCTGGTACGAGCTCAGATTTTAACCCTCTTTGGTCTTCTGTCACTCTCAGTTAATCAGTCTCAAAACTATAAGGAGTATCACACAGAACTCATAAAGTCTATGTTCCTGTTGTACAGATTCCTAATCTCATGTATCTGTTTGTATTATTTTGTTTATGGTATTCTAATTGTGTGAACAGCTTATTATTTAAGTACCAATTTCATTTTTTTCAAAAAGGGATTTTGTTGTCTACTATTGGTTTGTATAGTGATGCTGTGCATAAATCATATGCTACAGTGTTGAATTGTAGGTAAAAACAATGAATATAAAAGCACATGGAAGTAATTGTGGTTTATTTGGAGGCATTGTCCTAAACATTTTGAAGTTTATTATTTTACTTGTAACTGAGGAAATCCATTACAAAAACCACAGTCATTGTCCCAGCCAAGATTTGAACAGGTCATATGTCAGGATCATCACAATTTGGTTGCTACAGATGTTTTATATATATATATAGGAATCAAATGCCTGTTATAAATGAACATCAAAGTCAGTAAGGTGCACAAAATTGGAAAAAAGTTGTTCGGAAAACACGTGTTGTACAGTGAAAATGTTAACTTGTCCCCATGCTTATAGTTTTCATGAAAATGATTGATGTACTGATAGAAACTTGCTGTCTTGGGTACAAAATTGTGCCTATAAGCCAGATAGTGTACAAGTTACACACATTTCTTTATTTGGTTAAGGATGCAGTAATGCACAGATGTCTAATTTCCACAGCTTAAAGAATGACTGCCACAAACCTAATATATTATTTTTCTGTTACAATAGTTGCTTTTTCTGGTATCCACAGCACCTACTTATCTTAAACTGTCCTAAAGCAGAAATGTTTCACTTACAGCAAATAGTAAAAGGGCTGGAGAGATTTGGACATAAAACAGAACGTATCAAAGACAGAGGGTCAATTATTTGTGCTTTGGCCAAGATGGGGAATATGATCACTGCCAATGCTGACTTCAGAAAAGCAGGAGATGTGTTTGGTATTGACTGAATGGTATCATCCATATAGCAGCCATAATCTGAACCAAAAAGGTAACAGGATACTTCGTTGTCTGAAATTGATTAATTTTTTACCATGTACTTCAAATGTTGTTGTTATAGACAGCAGTACACTTTGGAGTACATTGTAGAACGGTGGCACAGATAAGGGTCCCACAGACCCACAGCACAGGAGGGGGAGGGGGCAATGGTGGCAAAACGTACAGAATACTAAGTTGTTGTAGATTCTTACAGACTGAATCACACTCTTCTGAGAGAAGGCATTATTCTGGATCCCTGTTATTAGATCTTGGAGTAACTTCACCAAGCTTGACCAGTTATTTACGCCACTGTGGTAGAACGCTTCAAGTGCATATGACAGTTTTTCAGCTATTAATATGGGTATAATAATAATAATATAAACAGGGAATATACACCTTACCACCATATTGAGCCATTGTCATGCGGTCTGGGAATCTTAACTTCCTGGAACCCTCTGGGTACCTTGGACCTGTAATGGGACTGATTTTACAAGGAATATGCATGCAAAAACACTCTTTAGAAAATTTTAATACAGAACATGTTTAAAACAGGAAATGTACTGATGTAAAGTGAAAACTTTATTAATCCACAACTCATATCAATGTTATTAGTCATCATGGCTCAAAAGGACTGCAACATATCACAGACTAATAAAGAAGGTGCCATTTACACCATATGTGTACTGTTTGTATTTTATGCTGTTGCAATTACTGTGTAGCCTGACAAGGTTTCGCACTGCTGCAGCAAAATTACTGTTAGTTCACAAATCAGACCTAACCCTAAGAAAGAGTATGGTAAATGGTTGTTGTTGGAAATTTATAGACACTTAGCCAGTCAAGAAATTCCATGTCTTAAGAAATACAACAATTCAGTATGTTGACAAAAACTCAAGATTAAATCCTATAGTGAGCCACTTTCTGTTCATTTCTGACCTTCACATTAAATTCTGGAAGACTGTCTTGATATTATATATGTTGTGTGTATTGTATCACAAAGTGCATTTGTTGGATAATATATTGATTGTAAGCACAGGCACGGTATGAATAACATGAAGTTTGCCATCACCTAGTTGAATGGTGATAGGCTCTGCAACTATCTTGAATTTTGTTTGCTTTAGACATTCCAGTTTCAGTTACCTGAGCACTTTGAACATGGGTCTTCCATTTCTTGGTACCTGCAATATTAAATCATTTATAAATTAATTCTTTCAAAAGTTACATTGGAATGGCAGTATAATGTTTACTTGAGATCACCTAGGTTCATTAGGGTACACTATGGCCTAATCTAAGCACAAAATGCCCTCTCTCCTAAGCTGTTCCACCACTCTTATCAGACCCTGTTCACAAGATCCATGAAATCTACCTTCAGCATCCTTTCTCCAAACACACAATAATTTGCTTCACCCATCACATTGCTTGATGAAAGGTTTACTAATGTGAGGCAGAAATTTGTGAATTACTTACATTTTAGTCATCCATTAATCAAAAGGTTCCAGATTCTAATGTTTTTCTCTCATACCATGCCCGTCCTTCTACCTTTATCAGTATTCATCCTTTAAGTGGCCATTTGGAAGAATGGGAAAGATAATATAAAGACAGATCTCAGGGAAGAAGGTTGTGGAGATGGGAGCTGGATGGAACTGGCTCCGGACCATGCCATGTGACAGACATTGGTATAGTGCAGTGCATGATTTTTGGCGGGTGGAATATTCCAATGTTAGGCTATGAGCCAGTCACTAATGCAGTGACAGCATCATTTTCAGTCTAGTCCTCCTCTCCACCTCTCTTGGTACACAGTACCTTGTCACATTGAAGTTCCAAGCACATAAACACCCACCCCTCGCCACTTCACCATACCCAGTAGGCCCATCCACCAGGTTCACAAACTCATCAGCTGGCCAAAAACCATGCACTGCACTGGTGATGTTTACCACAAGACAGTCAGATACCAAAAGTATAAACATGAAGCTGTGATTACAAGAATGTTACCATATGAAGCAGTGGTGTGGTATGTATGAGCTAAAGAAATGAGAGTGAATTCTGGTTACTAGAATACATTTTACAGTGATCAGCTGGACTATCAATATGGAAGAAGTAAATGGTAGGAAATCTCTTCACTTAGAAAACACAGGAATAGATGGTGGGAGCAATATTAAATGGAATGTGCAGTTGTGGACTTGACCAGTTTTATTCAAGTTACTACTTTTGGTCAGTACATTGTCCAGTCTAGAGTTGGGATAGTGTAGTTGGTATAGTGACTAGGCTATGGGTTGTATAACTGAGGAATCATGATTCAGTTCCTGGCAGGGAAGGGGATTTTTATCTTCTTCTAAAATGTCAGAACCAGCTCTGGGATCCACCCTGCATTCTCTTCAGTGGATACCAGGAGCTCCATTCCTGGGGTCAGAGTGGGTGGGTCATGAAGCTGACCCACTCACCTTCGTGTAGTGCAAAGGTTAAGATTGTGTGGGGCTGTACATCTAATCACAACATGTGCCTTCTTAGCATGCTGAAGGACAATGTTATTTTTTCACTTCTCATTTTTTAACCTCTAGGTTCCATACCTTCAGAATATTTGCTTGACTAGCTGAATAGCTGTCAGTCATAGGGACTGAATTCAGTTTCAGGAGTGGAACTGCACTATCAGTTGTACACAACAGAGTCTGTTATGACATAACTGAGTGAGTTAATTAGTTGCTTACAGTATGACCTTGTTACTGATTTTATGTTTGTGAATTTTCATAAACTTCCAGCTACCTTTTAAAAGGAGTGGCATATTGTGGCAGTGGAGTTTTTTAAAAACCATTTTCTGGAAAAGGTTCCTGTCCATCATCTGGCAGCTCCATTGTTGTGTGCAACATCATGAATACCTCTGAAACTGCAGCAATCTCCTTTTACACTGGTGTTTTCACCACAGTACATTTAATGATGAGCTACTGTCAAGCAGTTGTGTGCATGACCAGTCTGTATCAGGGAAGCTATGTATATCTCTAGAACATTTAATTCATTGGAAAGAAGGTAATGAAAGTAATTTTAGTGGAAAAATATGTAATGCATTTGCTCTGCATGCAATTCACATGTTGTTAAATCGTGAATTCCTATTTCTGAAATATTTCTTGTGTTTTTCTCATATGTATCATTAACCTTTAAATCTTGTTGTACACATGTCATTCTTTCAGTTTTAAACATGATTGTTATTTCATGGTTTCAGTACAATGGAATACAGGTAAAAAGAAAATAAATTCAGGCAAGCAACCCTGATTGGCTGAACATGCCCTATTTTTGCTGTCATTTGAAGACGAATTGGTTTATAAATGTTTATACCATGAATGTCACTGATGACAGGTGTGAATGGAAGAGAGGCAGACAATATGTCTGCACAATTTGGTGCTTAATGAAGAGAGTAAAGAATGCATAAATAAGGAAAAATATGTCAACTTTTCCAGTTATTAGTGTGTTTGAATAATTTAATGTTATATTTCCTTTCAGATTTGTAGAAAAAGACCTCTTTGAAAACCTAGGCAATGGGGGGAGGAAACTTTTAAAACAGATCTTGTTAAAGAAATGGGATGGGATATCATGGACTTCGTTCATACAGCTCAGGATGAAGAACAGAGATTGGCTCTTCTGAACATGGTAATGAACCTTCAGGTTCCATAAAATGTGGGGAATGTCTCTTCTACATGTGGGACTGTTAGATCCTTAGAAAGGCTTGTGTTCTATGTACTTGTTAGTTACCTCAATTTCTATAGGAAAAGTCCCAGGCAAATTCCTTAAAATGTGTGAAACAAATATTCTATGTGGGGTTGAATTTGGGCATGTGTGCAGCCAGAAGACTGCAAAAGATTTCTGTAGTGTCAGCTGAGGAATGTAGCAGTGACGTACACAGCATCATTTTGCCTAAGAATTACTCTGTAACTGGAGCTTTAACCTACATATGCATTGTTGTGATTTTTACCATTATTGGCATATGTAATGCACCGTTGTGATTTTCACCATTATTTGCAAATGTAATGTACTGGTCAATTCTCTTTCTTGTGACCCTTGTCACAGAATGTGAAAGTGATATATGTACACTACCCTATTTGTGTGTTGTAGATAAAATTTTCTTTCTACACAAAATACTTTAACAGGATGGAAAACTGCATGCTTACAATATTTATGGCATTTTTTAAAAAAAGTCTTTTGATTGATACAATAATACAAAAAATGTGTGTGTAACAGTTTCATCCTGTCTGCACACAATTTATTGTAAAGGTCAGGACATTACTTTCTTCTTTTCACAGCATTAGACTCAAGCTTTTAATTCTGGTCTTGAATGACTTGCAGTACCAGCCTAGATTAGCAAACATGTGTAGAAGGAATTCACAAATTTGCCAAAAATTTAGGAGCTACCTCCAAATTCCAGGCATCAGAAGGATGACGTGCAGCAGGTTCCATATTGAGGACCCATAATTCTGGAGTGACCTGTGAACGTCAGTGGTTGGCGCATGTGAACTGATACACATTTTTTTACGTAAGGAGAAAAAGTGCAATAATTATACTGAAAATATTAGGTACCACTGTACAAAATTTATTCACCCTGGTGACAAGGTGCCTGGAATTTGTGCACCCCTGATGTCTTGTGCTTCTAATATACACTCAAATTTCAGAAGCACATCCCAAAAACTGGTTTGATATAATTTGTTATCTAATTCTTCAAGAACTCATCATTAACATGTAACTTTATTTATTTCTGAATACTTGAATTTGATAGAGGTAGAGTATATATTTCACCATCATATTTTAAAAAAAATTTTCTGTTGAACACAATAAAAGCACAAGTTTGATCTAATCTACATTGTTTTCCACCCTTTCTAATTCTGTGTTGTGGGTATTTATTTAGGAGTTTACTGTACTGATTCAGTAAGCTTAGATGATCATTTAATAAGAAATATGCTTCAATTAACTGAAATACATGTTCATTGCTTGGGCATGCAACATGTTAAATTTGCTTCTGTTATTTTGACAGCAAGGTAAAATTAGTTTGAATGGTAAAAGTATGAATTACATATTCCTTAAGTTTGATCTCTGTGTAAAGTATTATTTTTCTATGAAGCTGAATACTGTAGCACTGAAAATTGGCATGTTGTGATGTGTGAAATGTGTGAACTTATAAATAAAAGTGCTGGAAGTGTTATTTGAAGAACGGTAATACAATTTTCTGTTACCCATCCAAACCTGTAATTTATTACAGTAACTTGAAGTTTATGCCAGCCAGGTGATCCAGATATGTGACAGTTAAGATATACATTACTGCATAAAAAATTAAGATTATTAAGATAACATTATCATAAATCAACTTAATTACAGTATAACTTTAAAGTGTAAAATCTTGCCTAGCTATCAGCTTAGTCTCCAAGTTTATGATGGAATCATTTCTCACTAATAAATTTGAAGCAGGTGACATTTTCATGCAAAATGTTCACAAGTTCCTACAGGCAAACCAGTCTTTCTCCATTTAATCTTCTACCATCAATAATGGAAACTGGGATACCTCGGTCAATATAGTTACTGATATGCGTGATTTCAGGCTTCTGCCATGAAGTAGCCAAGAACTGCGCTCTTCTGGGTTCTTACACTGTGAGTGGTGGTACTTGCTGTGTAATAACCCAGAAAAGTGCAGTTCTTTGTTACTGATTAATGAGAAATAATGGTCTGGTTCAAGGCAAGAATAAATAATTTCTGTGTTCACCACATCCAAGATTGGCTCTGGGGTGTAACTAGTCTCCTGTCCAATGGGAGATGGGGCTCTTTCCCTGGGGGTAAGATGGTGGGAATTTATTATTTATAAAATACCCATTTTACAGGATGTAACACAGTATACCTGTTGTGTGAAACCTACGTTCTGCTCCGTCTATGGTAGTAATAAATGCTCGAACATGCTACAAAATTTTTAGTCTAGGTGTATCATGGGAACACCTTCAAATTCTATGTGAAAGACTCTTTATATATATTTGTGTATGTGTTTTTTTAAATTGATATTAACAGAATGCCCCATTACATAGTAATACTACATGCTTCACATAACTTAAGCTTTAGTTTTACAATAACTTTAATATTTAATAATAACAAAACTATAGTTGAGGTTCATTAGAACATCAATAATAATATTTTGACATCTAGTCTGATAATTAATAATATTTACATACATTCTCTGAGATCTATCTATCTACCTATATTTTATAGTAAAGCTTCATTACAAATCTGTAAAATCTATAGATCTAACAAATTTTACAAAAATTTGTAAATAATTATTGACGAGTGTTTCATTTGTCGTCGGCCAATGGCCACCAGTGTTTTTTGTTTTATCATTTCATTCCTTAGTATTCATAATTTCTTACACTGAAATATTAAGTGGTCTGTAGTTTCTTCTTCTTCTTCACATGGGCACATAAGATTATCTGTTAGTCCAAATCTGTGGAGGTATGATCTTAGTTTTCCATGTCCTGTTAGCATTGTTGTGAACTCTGGAATTACAGAAATTTTCTGTCGTAACCTATTTCTCAGTGATGGGAAAAAAAGCTTTGGTCACTGCCCCATTCCCCCCATTCGTCCACTGCTGTTGCCACATATGAAGTCCATTTTCTTTCTCTCAAGTTATAATCACCTCTCATGGCATCTTGTCGTATACAACTGGTCCACCCTCCACAGCAGCTTCTTTTGCCAGTCTATCCAGCAACTCATCCCCCTCTATCGCCGCTTGTCCTTTTACCCAGCCGAAATGCATAATCCACTTTAAATGTGCCAGTGCAATAATTTTGTTTCTAATAAGTTCTATCAAACGGTTCCATTTAAATCTGTTTTGCAATAAATCCAAAGTTATCTTGGTGTCAGTGTATATTGCAACACATTTATCATTATATTGTCCACCCTGTAGTTCATCTAATTTTTCCAAAACCTTTAAAAAGCAATTTGCTCTGCTTGATTATTGGAGCAGTGTCCATGTAGTTTAGACTTCAGTTGGTGTACCAACATGCCATTCACAAATATAATCCCTGCTGCCCCAAAGTTGTCTCCAATTTTACTGCCATGTGTAGGCCTATACACTTCAGTTGTATACTTATCATTCTCCACTTCCTGAACTTGTGTGTGTGTGTGTGCGTGCGCGCGCGCGTGTGTGTGTGTGTCCTAGAAACATGACAAAGGTGTGAAACATGAGGTTACTTATTTACTTACTTACTCCATGGTGCAGAGTCCTTTTTGAGAAGCTAACTGGTTTGCAGCTAGTCAAGAAATTCCCCGCATTTCACGGAACCCGAAGGTTCATTA
>Ga0123355_10002880_pt1 | contig 24433 bp, 20 predicted proteins | sample TergutEmb28metaG_3_FD_89872 | JGI IMG/M metagenome (GOLD analysis project Ga0123355, IMG submission 89872) | Embiratermes neotenicus P1 segment gut microbial communities from Petit-Saut dam, French Guiana - Emb289 P1 | ecosystem: Host-associated > Arthropoda: Insects > Digestive system > Gut ... | reverse complement strand
GAGTCGATCACCTCGAACACCCGGATGACGCTGGCCCGCGCTTCCTGGCCGATCGTGATGATGCCGGTGAGCGCCCGGACCGGTGCCACCATCTGCGCCAGGTAGGACGCGAACGCGAGGAACGTGCCGAGGGTGATGCTGCCGCGGATCGCCAGCCAGCCGCCGAGCGCGAGCACTCCGACCTGGCCGAGCGCCGGGATGGCGCCGAGCGCGGGACTGAACTTGGCCATGAGCCGCACCGCGCGGACCCGGGAGGCGTACAGCAGCTGGCTGATGCCCTCGAGCCGCTCGATCTCCTGCTCTTCCTGGCCGAAGCCCTTGACCACGCGGACACCCGTGACCGCGCCCTCGACCACGCCGGCGACGTCGCCGGCCTTCTGCTGGGCGTCCCAGCTCGCCGGGAACAGCCGCCGCCGGGACGCGACGGACAGCGCGAGCAGCACCGGACCGACCGCCAGGGAGATGAGCGCGAGCACCGGCGACAGCACGAACATGATCGCCAGTGACAGCACGAACAGCAGGCCGCTGCCCATCAGCATCGGCAGCATCTGCAGCAGGCTCTGGATCATGTTGAGGTCAGTGATCGACCGCGAGACGATCTGGCCGGTGTGGATCTGGTCCTGCCGGGCGCCGTCGAGCCGGCTCAGCGAGCCGAACAACTCGGTGCGCAGGTCGTGCTGCACGTCGAGGGAGAGCTGACCGCCGCGATAGCGCCGCAGGTAGACGGCGAAGAAGCTGACCAGGGCGGCGATGAGGAGCGCGGTCGCGCCGGGCCAGACCGGCTGGGTGTGCCGGACGATCGAGTTGTCGATGATGTCCCGCTGGATGAGCGGGATGATGGTCGTGACCAGGGTGGACAACACCGAGGCGCCCACCGCGACCAGGGTGAGGGCCTTGTGGCGCCAGCAGTATCTCGCCAGCCTGCGCAGCCAGCCACGGCCGTAGCCGGTGCCGGCCGCGGCCGCCTCTGCCTGCTGTGCGTGACCTCCGTCTGCGGGCGTGCGCGATGGCCCGTTACCAGCCTCGGCCTGTTGACGACTGATGCCGCGCCTCACCGCGGTGCCACGGTCAGGTGCCCGCGTGCGGTCCCGGTGCGCTCGCCGGTGCCCGCGGCGCCGCGGGCGCGGTGGCGCTCGGTCATCGCGATGTCCAGCGACAGCAGGTCCGTGATGATCTGCTCGCGCCGGCCGGTGTGATCGAGCAGCTCGCTGAACCATTCCGAATAGGCGGCGTCGGCCCGGCTGACGGCGGCCTGGCCCGCCTCGGTCAGCCGCAGCCGGACTACGCGCCGGTCGCCCGGCTCGGCCTCCCGGAAGGCGAGGCCCGCCGCGACGAGGCTGTCGGCGGTCGCGGTGAGCGTCGGCCGAGCCACGGCCAGTTTCTCGGCGAGTCGCGCAGACCGCTCCCCGCCCTGGCCGATGAGCCGGAGCATCCGGTACTGCTGCGGGCTCACGCCGGCGTCTATCCGCTCCAGCACCCGGGTAATCCGCAGGATGGTGAGCAGCGCCTCGACGGCGTCGTCCTTGTCGTCACGGCTCGACAGCCGCATCCGCATCCCCCTTGGTACGGCACACTTATAGTTCGACAGTCTAACAAACGTCAGCGTGCGGTTGTTCCCCAGGTAGCCCGGACGAGCTCGTGACTCCGGTGGCCGCGAGAAACTGCGACCGTTAGCGTGGAATGAACCACCATCAACCGGACGTGTTGGTGACGCTACCGGTCGCACTTGCCCGAACGAGCTGCGCCGGCGGGTCGCAACGTCGGCGCGCCCGTCTAGCTACTGGTGGGTAACCCCGCCGTTCCCAGGCCGGCAGACCGTCAGGGATGATGGAGTCCATGGCAGACCTGCTCCCTCCCGTCGACGACGTGCGCGAGCAGCTGCGCGCGGCCGGCTACCTGGCGGACCCGGCGACCGGCACCGTCGTCCACCTCGCGGCCGCCCTGGGCAAACCGGTCCTGATCGAGGGCCCGGCTGGTACCGGCAAGACGCAGCTGGCGAAGAGCGTCGCGCTGATGACCCGCAAGAAGCTGATCCGGCTGCAGTGCTACGAGGGGCTGGATGAATCCAAGGCCATCTACGAGTGGGACTACCGCCGCCAGCTGCTCCAGCTCCAGCTGCACCGCGGCGGCAGCGGCACGGACCTGGGGGAGGCCGGGATCTTCGGCGAGGAGTTCCTGCTCAGCCGTCCGCTGCTCGCCGCCATCAGGTCCGACGAGGCCGTGGTGCTGCTGATCGACGAGGTCGACCGGCTGGACATGGAGGCCGAGGCGCTGCTGCTTGAAGTGCTGTCGGAATACCAGGTCTCAATCCCGGAGCTGGGCACGCTGACCGCCCGGCACGTGCCGCAGGTGTTCCTGACCTCGAACAACACCCGTGACCTGTCGGAGGCGCTCAAGCGGCGCTGCCTCTACCTGCATCTCGGCTATCCGAGCGTGGACAGGGAGGCCGAGATCGTCCGGCTGCACGTGCCCGAGCTGAGCGAGCATCTGGCCGCCGAGATCGCCGGCCTGGTCGCGGTGCTCCGCGGCGCCGACCTCAAGAAGCCGCCGTCCATCTCCGAGACCGTCGACTGGGCCCGCACGCTGCTCGCGCTCGGCGCCGGGGAGCTGACCGACGAGCTCACCCGGCAGACCCTCACCGTGCTGCTGAAGTACGAGCGCGACATCAGCGTGGCGCTCGCCGAGCTGTCCCTGGCGTGACCTCGTGCCGGCCTCCCAGCTGACCGAGAGCCCGCTCACCACGCTGGTGGATGAGCTGCGGACGGTTGGCGTCAGCGTGTCCGTGGGCGAGCACCTGGACGCCGCCCGAGCGCTCGCCTCCATCTCGCTCGCCGATAGCGACACGGTGCGCGCGAGCCTGCAGAGCGCGCTGGTGAAGAGGGCGGAGCACCTCGATGCGTTCAACGTGCTGTTTGACCTCCATTTTCTGGGAACGGGCACCGATCAGTCGCGGCCGCTAGCCGGCCTCGCAGCCGATGAACTGGAAGCCGCGCTGCGCGAGGCTCTCGGCTCGCTGGACCCCGCCCAGCTCCGGCTGCTGGCGGAGGAGTTCGTCCGCAGGTACGGCGGGCTGGAGCCGGGCGCGCCGGTGGCGGGCGTGTTCGCGCTCATCGCGGCCGCCGCGGCGGCGAACCTGGACGCCATCCGCGCCGACCTGCTGGCGGCCGCGGCAGGGGAGGCGGGCACCGGCGAAGGCGGCGGCGGCGGCGCCGGGGGTGGCGGCCTGCGGACGGGCGCGGGCGCCATCACCGAACGGCTGCGGCGCGGCGAGGCCGACCGCGCGATCGAGCGGTTCCGGGACGAGCTCCGGGCCGCGATCCAGCGGGCCCTGGTCGCCGACCGCGGCGCCCGCGCCGTCAGCAAGACGCTGCGGATCCGGCTCGCCGAGGACGTCGACATCGCCACCGCGTCCGCAGCCGAGCTCGACGCGGTCGTGGCCGCCGTCGGCCCGCTCGCCCACCGGCTCAGCAAGATCCTCGCTCAGCAGGAGTTCCGGAAGCGGCGGCTGTCGCTGCGCCGGACGCTGCACCTGGCCATGGGCACCGGCGGAGTGCCATTCCGGATCGGGACCGAGCCAGCCAAGCCACCCAAGCCCGAGATCGTGGTGCTGGCTGACGTGTCCGGCTCGGTCGCCACGTTCTCCCGGTTCACCCTCAACCTGCTGATCGCGCTCGACAGCCGGCTGTCCCGGCTGCGCGCGTTCTCCTTCGTGGATGGCCTGGCGGATATCACCGAGCTGATCAGTGAGGCCCGCGCCGCCGGGCGGCAGCTCACCCAGGCCGAGGCCGCTCGCGGCGCGGTCCGGTGGACGGGTAGCTCGGACTACGGCCGCGTGCTGCGCGAGTTCGCCGCCACGCACGCACGGCAGTTCACACGGCGCACTGTCGTACTGGTCGTCGGCGACGCGCGCACCAACTACACCGACCCTGCCGTCTCGGCCCTCGCGCAGGTGAGCGACCGGGTGGGCAAGCTGTACTGGCTGAACCCCGAGCCGCACCGGTACTGGAACACCGGCGACTCGGTGATCGCGCGCTACGAGCCGCTCTGCGCCCAGGTGCGCGAGTGCGCCACGCTGCGGCAGATCGCGGACTTCATCCAGTCGCTCGCGGTCCGGTAGCCGCCTGGTCCCACATACCGGTGGTTTCAGTTACTTTCGCGCCCGACATGCCCTTTTTGCGACACTGAAACCACCGGTATGTCGGCGTCAACGCGGACACCGAAGTGAGTTGCGCCGCTCGGGCAGACTTGACGCGTGCTACTGACTGTCTCGACGACCCACGTCCCCGCGACCGACCTCGGCTATCTCCTGCACAAGCACCCCGGCCGCGTGCAGGAGTTCCGGCAGTCCTGTGGGGTCGCGACGGTCGTGTACCCCGAGGCAAGTGACCATCGGTGCACTGCGGCGCTGCTGCTCGACGTCGACCCCGTCCGGCTCGCCCGCGGCCGGGCCAGGACGTCACCTGACTTCAGCCTCGCCCAGTACGTCAACGACCGCTCGTACGCTGCCTCGTCGCTGCTCGCTGTCGCGCTGGCCGACGTGTTCAGCACCGCCAGGGCCGGCCGCTGCGCCGCGCGGCAGGAGCTCGCTGATTCGGCGATTCCGCTGGAAGTAACGATCCCGGTGCTGCCGTGCCGGGGCGGGCCCGACATCGCGCGCCGGTTCTTCGAGCCGCTGGGCTGGACGGTCGAGGCCGAGCCGATCCCGCTCGATGATGGCTTCCCCGAGTGGGGCGATAGCCGCTACCTCCGGCTCCGGCTGGCCGGCGTCGTCCGGCTCGCGGACGCGCTGAACCAGATGTACGTCCTGCTCCCGGTCCTCGATGAGGCCAAGCACTACTGGCAGGGACCGGACGAAGTCGACAAGCTGCTCCGGTCCGGCGAGAGCTGGCTCGCGGGTCACCCGGACCGCGCCCTCATCGCGAGCCGTTACCTAGGCCGGCGAGGCGGCCTGGTCCGCGAGGCACTCGCCCGCCTGGCCGAGCTCGGCGACGACGTCGAGGACACGATCGAGCCGGCCGCGGACGAGGAGGTACTCCAGCCGGAGCCCAGCCGGGCCCCGCTCAGCACCCAGCGCCACGAGGCCGTCCTGGCGGCCCTGGCGGAGGTGCAGGCGACGTCGGTCATCGACCTGGGCTGCGGGCCCGGTCAGTTCCTCGAGCGCCTCGTGAAGAGCCCGTCATACAGCCGCGTCGCCGGGTGCGACGTTTCGGTCCGCTCGCTGCAGCACGCGGCCCGGCGGCTCCGCGTGGATCAGCTGAGCGAGCGGCAGTCAGGCCGGATCGCCCTGTTCCAGGCCGCGCTGACCTATGAGGACGAGCGCCTGGCCGGCTTTGACGCCGCCGTGCTGATGGAGGTCGTCGAGCACGTCGACCCGCCCCGGCTCGCCGCCCTGGAGCGGGTGGTGTTCGGGGCCGCCAGGCCCCGGGTCGTGATCGTGACGACTCCCAACCGCGAGTACAACGCGCGGTACGAGGGACTGACCGGCCTGCGCCACCCCGACCACCGCTTCGAGTGGGACCGCGCGCAGTTCGCCGCGTGGTCCGACGGTGTTGCGTCGGCGCACGGGTACGCAGTCGACCGGCGCGGTGTCGGCGACCCCGACGAGGCGGTCGGCACTCCCACGCAGCTGGCGGTGTTCCTCCGTGCCTGAGGAACTCGGTGCGGTGCACGTCGCCGTTCCGGCGATGGGCCTGGTGGTGCTCGTCGGCGTGTCCGGCAGCGGCAAGTCCACCTTCGCCCGCACGCACTTCAAGTCCACCGAGGTCGTGTCGAGCGACTTCTGCCGTGGCCTGGTCGCCGACGATGAGAACGACCAGACGGCGACGACCGACGCGTTCGACGTCCTCCACTACATCGTCGGGACGCGGCTGCGACGAGGGCTGCTGACGGTCGTGGACGCCACCAACGTCCAGCCGGCCGCGAGGGCCTCGCTCGTCAAGCTCGCGCGTAGCCATGACGTACTCGTCGACGCGATCGTCCTCGACGTGCCCGATTCGGTCGCCGTCGAGCGCAACAGCCAGCGTCCCGACCGCGACTTCGGCCGCCAGGTAGTCGAGCGGCAGCACAACGACCTCCGGCGGTCCCTCGGGCGGATGGACAAGGAGGGCTTCCGCCGGGTCCACGTCCTCCGCGGGGCTGACCAGATCGCGTCTGCGGAGATCTCCCGCGAGCGGTCGTGGAACGACCGCAGGGACTCCCGCGGTCCGTTCGACGTTATCGGCGACGTCCACGGCTGTGTCTCAGAACTCTGCACCCTGCTGGCCAAGCTCGGCTGGCGGCTGGAGTACGACGGCAGCGTGGCGGTCGGAGCCACCCACCCGCACGGACGCCAGGCCGTGTTCGTCGGCGACCTCGTCGACCGCGGCCCCGACACGCCGGGTGTGCTTCGCCTGGTCATGGGCATGGTCGGCGCGGGCACGGCGCTGTGCGTGTCCGGCAACCACGAGGTCAAGCTCGTCCGCGCGCTCCGGGGCCAGCAGGTCACCGTCTCGCACGGCCTCGGCGAATCACTGGCGCAGCTCGGCGGGCAGCCAGCCGAGTTCCGCAGCCGGGCCCTGTCCTTCATGAACGGCCTGATCAGCCACTACGTCCTCGATGACGGCAAGCTCGTCGTCGCGCACGCCGGGCTCAAGGAGTCCTACCACGGCCGGTCCTCGGGCCGGGTGCGGGCGTTCGCGCTGTACGGCGACACCACCGGCGAGACTGACGAGTACGGGCTGCCGGTCCGCTACCCGTGGGCGCAGGACTACCGGGGTCAGGCGATGGTCGTGTACGGCCACACCCCGGTTCCCGCGGCGGAGTGGGTCAACAACAGCATCTGCCTCGACACCGGGGTCGTTTTCGGCGGTTCGCTGACCGCGCTGCGCTACCCGGAGCGCGAGATCGTCTCCGTGCCCGCGGAGCAGGAGTGGTACGAGCCGGTCCGGCCGCTGGCCCCGGCCGCAGGCGACCGCGAGCCTTCCGTGCTCAAGATCGGTGATGTCGCAGGCGTCCGCTGGCTGGACACTTCGTACGCGGGCAAGGTGAAGATCCAGGAGGAGAATGCGGCTGCCGCCCTGGAGATCATGAGCCGGTTCGCTGTCGATCCGCGCTGGCTGATCTACCTTCCGCCGACGATGTCACCGGCCGCCACGTCCAATCGGGACGGCTTCCTGGAGCACCCAGAGCAGGCATTCGAGGAGTACGCCGGCTGGGGCGTGACGCGCGTGGTCTGCGAGGAGAAGCACATGGGCTCGCGGGCAATTGTCGTCATGGCCCGGGATCCGGATGCGGCGAAGCGCAGGTTCGGCGCTGGCGACGGCACGACGGGTGCGATCTACACCCGCACCGGGCGGCCCTTCTTCGCCGACACCACGGAGCTCGTAGACCGCCTTCGCATCGCGTGGGCTCCGCTGTTCCGGTCGCTGGACACAGACTGGCTCGCGCTTGACTGCGAGCTGCTGCCGTGGTCAGCCAAGGCGCTCGAGCTGATCAAGTCGCAGTACGCGTCGGTCGGTACCGCGGCCAGGCACGTGCTGCCGGAAGCGCTGGCGACTCTGGAGACGGCCGCCGCGCGTGGCCTCGACGTCGGCGAGCTGGCGGCGCGGACCCGGCGGCGGCTCGCCAACGCGGCCGCGTTCCGGGCTGCGTACGCGGCGTACTGCCGCCCCGTGGCCGGCCTCGACGGGATCACGGTGGCGCCGTTCCAGATCCTCGCCGCCGAGGGCCGCCCGCTCGCGCTTACCGAGTCGCACGAATGGCATCTCGCCGAGCTGGCGAAGGTCGGCGACGACCTGATCACACCCACGCGGCACCGCTTCGTCGACCTGTCGTCGGCGCGGGAGCGGGCGGATGCAGCGGACTGGTGGCTGGAGCTGACGTCTGGCGGGGGAGAGGGCATCGTCGTCAAGCCGGCCCACCTGACCGGCAGCCGCCCGCAGCCGGCTCTCAAGGTTCGCGGCCGGGAGTACCTGCGGATCATCTACGGCCCCGATTACACCGACTCGCTCGACGTGCTGCGTGACCGTCAGCTCGGCGGCAAGCGCCAGCTCGCCCGGCGCGAGCACGGCCTCGGCCTGGAGGCGCTCACGGCATTCGTCGACCACGAGCCGCTGTGGAAGGTTCACCAGTCGGTGTTCGCCGTGCTGGCGCTGGAATCGGAGGCAATCGACCCCCGGCTCTGAATCGCTGGGCTGCCGGCGTGGCCCGCGTTCCGTGACTACGCGTGAGCCGTCGGCTGGTCACCAGTCTCGGCACGGCGCACGCCGAACACGAAATAGGAGATCGGGATGAGCCCGGCGGAGTTCACGATCATGGCCAGGGCCCACGCCTTCTTGGAGCCGTTGATCTGGCTGGCTGGCCGGCGCCGCATGTCGAGGAGCGCTGCCGCCTTGAGCCCGGCCTCCGCCGCCGCGGCCGCCGTCAGAATCCAGCGGGTACGCGGACTGAGCTCAGGTCGCCGTCCGGCCATGGTTGACCTCCGCAGATGCAGCATCGGTGCTCGCCGGTACCTTATCGCTGCGCCGGGGCCGCGCCCGCGCCCGGCGGTCACGATCCCGGCGGAGTGGTCTGAGAGGCTGTCGGCATGGCTACTGACGATAACCATCGCAGCGTCACCCTCGAGCGGGTCGCGGCCGGGAGCTTCGCCGCGGCCAACGACCGCGGCGGCCGGATCGTCCTCGGCGCCGGGGCCGGGGCGGAATTCACCCCCGTCGAGCTGCTCATGATCGCGATCGCCGGATGCACCGCCATTGACGTGGACATCCTGACCTCGCGCCGCGCCGAGCCGGACAGCTTCGAGATCGCGGTGGACGCCGACAAGATACGGGACTCCGAAGGCAACCACCTGACGAACATCGAGGTGACGTACCGGCTCACCTTTCCGGCAGGAGACGACGGCGACCAGGCCAGGGCGATCCTGCCCGACGCGGTGCGGCGGTCGCACGAGCGGCTGTGCACGGTGAGCCGAACGGTCGAGCTCGCGACCCCGGTGACCACGCGCATCGCGTAGGCCGGCCAGCTCGTGCTGATTGTCCCGGCGGACCGGGACGTTCGGCCCGCGGTCAGGGGCTGTTCCGGACCACGCACGGCTCGAAGCTGTCCGCGGCGGAATCGCAGAACCCGGTCGCGTTCGAGGCAGATGACTATGACGCGGGGCGTCGCGCGGGCTGGAGCGTCGTCGTCACCGGCCGCGCGGACATGGTGTACGAGGACGCGGAGATCGCCGGCCTGGACCGGCTTGGCCTCACGCCCTGGCCAGATGCCGTGCACCGGTCTTTCTGGGTCCGCATCCGGCCGACGTCGATCACCGGCCGGAGGCTGCCGGCCCGCTCCCTGGCAGGTGCGTCCGGACACTGACCGTCCTCGCAGCCACAGCCGTCACGAGCGTGCCGCCTGCCTCGTCTTAGCGTGCGGGCGAGCATTCAGGAGGCAGGTCATGACGAGCGACTTCGGGACGATCCGGCGGGCCGGGACGACTCTGCTGACCACCTACAGGCGGGACGGGACGGCCGTGGGCACACCCGTCAGCCTCGCCTTCGCTCAGGATCGCGCGTTCTTCCGCTCCTATGACAAGGCATGGAAGACGCGGCGGCTCCAGCGCAACCCGAGCGTCGACGTAGCACCGTCAACCTTCCGGGGCAAGGTCACGGGGCCCCGCCTGCACGGGACGGCGCGGCTGCTCGACGGTGACGAGGCCAGGACCGCTGCGCGAGCGCTTGCCCGCCGGCACCCGGTGCTGCAGGGGCTGCTCGTGCCCGTGATGCACCGTGCCTTCCGCTACCAGACGATGCACTACGAGCTGGCGCCATGACCCGGTAGCTGGTGGCCGCGACGGCGCGCCACAGTGCGCCGTCGCGGCCACCGGAGCTACTGACGCGGCCGGATCAGCGTGATGGTCTCGAAGTGGGTGTAGTTCGGGTTCGGTGCGCCCGTCGCGCCGGTCGTCGGGTTGGTCGGGTCGGCGCCGAGCGCGTGGAAGTAGCGAACGGTGATGCTGGTGTACTCGTCGTTCCCCTCGCCGGGGTCGACATCGAATACCCCGATGCCATACCCGGTCGAGGTGTCGCGGCGGGCCGACCAGGTCGCGTCCTCCCTGGCGTCGGCGCCGGCGCGCGCAAACACGCCGGCGGTGGACGTCGGGATCGGGTTGTTCGGCTTGGTGAAGACCTTGGCCTCCGTCAGGCCGTCCGTCGTGTCGAGGCCGTAGTCGTCAAGGTTCGCGCTGGTACCGCCGCCGCCGAGGACCAGGTGCACAGTGCCCTTGCTGGTGTCGAACACGCCGGTGTCCGTGGTCGTCACCGGGTGCGGCCGGAAGGTCTGCACCGGTGCCCCGGTAGCGGCGTCGGTGCCGACCATCGAGTCGAAGCCGCGGACCGGGAAGGAGCGCTCGTAGTCGTGGTCGTGCCCGTTGAGCACGAGGTCGACCTGGTACTTGTCGAACAGCGGCAGCCACTTCTCGCGGATGCCGCGGTCGGAGCCGTTGCCGGTGATCGACGACGAGCAGGCGATCTGGTGGAACTGCGCGACGATCCAGTCGACCGACGGATTCTGCCGCCCTGCAGCGAGGGTTCGCTCCAGCCATTCGGTCTGCGCGCCACCGGAATAGCCGCGGTCGTAGAGCGATGTACCGGGCTGGATCGGCGGGTTGCCCGTGCTGGCAGCCGGCACCAGCGGGGCCGGCCCGCCCACGAACGCGCCAGCGTCCTGGTAGACCACCTCGTCGCCCTGGAGCGCCACGAACAGCACGTTGCCGACCTGGAAGGAGTACCAGTTGCCGCGGAAGCCCGGCACGCCGTTATCGGGGAGCTGGTACCGGGTGAGGTAGGAGGCAAATCCCTGCGGCCCGTTGTTGAACTCGATCTCATGGTTGCCGGCCACCGGCATCCAGGCCCGGAACGCCGCTGAGGACTGATTGTTGTTCCCGAAGTCGCGCCAGACCTCCGGCTGCACGGTCGGGTTCAGGTCGGCGTAGCACAGGTCGCCGTTGAGCAGGTGGAACAGCGGGCTGAACGACTCGACCGCCGCCACCGCGTAGGCGCTCTGGCCGTACGAGAGCACCCAGGCGGTATTAGGCGTTGCCAGGTCGCCGAAACTGGTGAACCGGAACTTCGCCCGGCCGCTGGGCGCGGTACGGAAGGAGCCGGCGAACGGGGTCGGCGAGCTGTCGTTGTCCGCGGTGACCACGTAGGAGTACTCGGTATTGGGTGCGAGTTGCGACAGCTCCGCGTGGTAGGTCCAGACCGTTTCGCCGTCGATTCCGTCGGTGTAGGTGCGCTGCACGGCGGGCACCTGGACGTGGCGCAGATGCGGTCCGTTCACCACCACGCGCGCGCCGGGCGCCTGACCGGGCGACGCCCAGGACACGGTCATGCCGGTCGCCGGGTTCGCGCCGAAGGTGAGGTGGATCTGCTCGGGGGTGCCGTCGCTAGCGGCGGCGGTGCTGGCGGCGGCGCGCTGCGTGCTGCGAAGCACCGGTACGGTGGCGAGTAACCCCGCAGTGCCTGCAGTGGTGAGCACCTGCCGGCGTGACAGTCCGGATCCGGCAGGCTCGTCGGGAGCGCTTGGCTGAACGTCTGCAGCAGTATTCATGCGGTCAGCGTCGCGCCCGGTCGTGAACCGCCGATGACGTCTCAGTGACCAGTCACGCCCGTCGCCGTTAACCCCTGGACGCGGCAACGGGGGAGCGAATGCGGCTCGAGCGCTGACGTCACCAGTCAGTGGCGCATCATCGCGACGAGGACTGCGGCTGTCGCGAGGACGACGACGACCAGCACGCCAGACAGCCACCAGCGCCATGCCCGGCCCTTCCTGGCCGCGCGCGGCGGCGCTGCTCGCCCCGTCGCGGGGGGAGACGCTGCCGGTGCTGACGGCGGCACCGCAGGGGGCACAGGCACCGCCGATTCCTGCGGCGGCGTCGCGGCTTCTGGTGGGGCTAGCTCTGGTGCGGCTGGTGCGGCGAGCGGCGACGTTTCCTCATCCAGGCCGGCCGGCCGCGATTGCCGCCGGCCTCGCTGAGGCGCGGCCTGGAAAGCGCTCGTGCCCGGCACCCGCTTCGGTAACTGCCCGCCGACCTGAGGTATCGGTGTCTGAAACCAGGCGAACTCGGCTGCGGGGCGGACCTGGCCCGGCACGCGCCAGTTGTCGACGCGCTCCTGCCGTGCCAGCTCATCCAGCGACTCCGGCAGCGGTCGGCTGTCATCGGCCATGCGGTCCCCCCGAGGCTTCTATGTCAGCGCGCAGTAGTCATACGACTACAGCGCAGCACAGCGCGATCAGCCGTTCAACCGGAACGACGGACTAGGGCCGCCGGGTACGGGACAACTCGCGCCAAGCACTACGAACGTGCGTCACGAGGCAGCCGGAGGCGGCCGACATAGTCGGCGAAGCGACGCAGGCTTGTCTCGAAACCGCGGAGTGCGTCCGGTGCTGCCATCGCGGCCGGCACGTTCGTCTGATGGGTGACAACCTCAGTGTGGCCGTCGCCGAGATCGGCGAAGGTGATCGTCGTCGTCATGCCGCCCTCGACGTCGGCCTCGGTCCAGACCAGACGCTCAGGCCGCCGGATTTCGGCGTAGACCGCGCGCATCGTGTAGCTGCTGCCGTCCGCGTCGTTCACCATGACGGTTTCGAAAACTCCGCCCGGTCGAAGGTCGACGGTAATCCCTTCGACGGGTGTCGTGGTGCCGTCTGGCCCCCAGAAGTGAGTCAGGTGCTCGGGCTGTGTCATGCAGTCGAAGAGGAGCTCCCGTGTCGCGCGATGCACTCGGCGGTAGGTGAACTCGCCGGGCTGGGTCATGTGCCTGCCTCCTGGTCCTGACCGGTTCCGTCGAGGGCGGCCAGGTGCTCGTCGAGCCTGTTGTACCGGTCATGCCACAGCTGCCGGTGGCGGTCGATCCAGTCCGCCACTGCCTCGAACCTGGCCGGCTCGATGCGGCACGGCCGGGCTTGGGCGGCACGCGAGCGGGAGATCAGGCCGGCCCGCTCCAGGACCTTGACGTGCTTGGAGATCGCCTGCTGGGTCAGCGCGAACGGCTCGGCCAGCTGGTTGACGGTCGCCTCGCCGGCCGACAGGCGGGTAAGGATTGCGCGCCGGGTCGGATCGGCGAGAGCCGCGAACGCGGCCGTCAGCTCGTCGCCGGTGCGCTCGACAGCGGCCGCGGTCATCCGGCTGCCGGGGACCAGGCGCGGGCCGCGCCCTCGCCGTCGAAGCACCGGTGCGGCACCGCGCGGCCCGCCAGCAGCGGGATCAGGTCGCGGCTACGGCCGGTAAGTTCGGCGCCTTCGCCCGAAGACCACCCCAGGTCCGTCGCGGTGACCCGGAGGCCGTCCAGCGGGAACCCGAACACCGTCCGGCTCCCGGCGCTGGTGAGCGAGCCGAGTACCGTCAGCGCGGCGTGCTCCGGGATCTGATAGCCGAGGCTCAGCGGCCAGCCGATGTCCAGCCCGTGAATCACGTCGTGCGTGAGCGCGCTGGTCAGGCCCCCTCCCGGCGGGCTCCAGGGCGTGTCCGCATTGGTGCGGAGGACCCCGACAAGCTCCGCCGCCGGCAGCTGGCTGTCCCGCTCAGCGATCTCGTCAGAGAACTTCGTGAAGTCGCCGCCGCGTCGCTGGAGGCCGGCCATGAAGTCGGCCTCGCTGATGCGGAACGGCATCGTCTGGTGGGCGAGCACGTGCGCTGCGCTCCAGCCCGCGCACAGCGACGGCGATCGCCACTGAGCGGCGGTGAGAGTGCCGAGTGCGTCGGCGAGGGCGCGCCGGTGCGCCGCGATGAGCTCCATCATGACTATGCCTCCTACACAACTCACTAGTTGTACAACTACTGAGTCTGTATGAGTTCGCCGGGTCCCGTCAAGTGTGCCGCTGGGCCATACTGAAGTATGGTGAAGATATGGCCACTCGTAAGGTAACCATCACCCTTGACGACCATCTGGTGGAAGCGATGGCGAGCCTGGCCCGTGCGGCGGACGTGCCGCTCTCGCGGTTGATTGCGAGCGCGGCCGAGCGCGAGATGCGGCGCCGTATCGGCCTGGCCGCTGTGGCCGAATGGGAGGCTGAGCACGGCTCCTTCACGCCGGAAGAACTCGCCGCCGCCCGGGCTGAGCTGGCCGCTGCCGACAGCGAGTACTTCCGGGGCGGCGAGGGGGCAGCGTGAATCTCCCCTTCGTCTACGATGCCGGCGCGCTGATCGCGCTGGATAACGACGAGCGCCGAATGTGGGCACGGCACAAGCTGGCCCTGGACGAGGGCAGGGACATCCACGTCCCGGCGGTCGTCGTCGGGCAGGCGTGGCGCGATGGCCGCCGGCAGGTTCAGCTCGCGCGTGCGCTCGCGGGCTGCCATGCACACCCGGTCGGGCTGGACACAAACAAGGCCGCCGGGGTGCTGTGCGGACGGTCCCGTACCGCAGACGTCGTGGACGCCACCGTCGTGGTGATGGCAGCGGCGATGCGGGCGATCATCTGGACGTCTGATCCGGGGGACATCAGGGCACTGGCCGATCAGTCAGGTGTGAAGCCAGCGCCCGTCGTTCGCGGCCTGTGACCCGACATGGGGATCGGGCGGTAGGTCCGTTCTCTGGTTCGTTCTCTCGTCCGTCGCTCCTCGAGCATCGAGAGCAGGGCGTGACGGACTACCCGGTCGAGCCGTTCTTCGCCAGCGCGATCCTCACTGGCGGCCGTGAGCAGGGCGTCAAAGAGCGGCATGCCGGGTGAAGTCGCGACCGCCCGAACCCCTCGCCCGAGCGCTTCCATCGCGTCAGCGAGTCGCGGCGCAAGCTCCGGGAGCCCGAACTCAGCTCGCCATCCGGAGCCCGCGCCCGCCTGTGCGAGCAGACCGTCGATTTGTTCCGGTGCGTACGCGGCAGCTTCCGACACGCCCTCTGCCCAGCACGTGAGGACGTGGAGCTGGTGGGCATCCAGCACGGGCTCGGCCGCCGGGGTGGCAGGTGCAGAGGGCTTGCCCGCGCCAGCCGCGGCGGCGCGGACCTGGTAGAGGGCCACGTCGTAGCAGGACGTGCCGTTGTCGGCGGGCCAGCGACGATCGGAGGAGAATCGGGTGGCGCGGTCCATGCAGACGGTCAGCAGGACGGCGTCCGCGCCGGGCTCGACCGCAATCTCATGGACTCCCCTGGTCGGGTCCTTCCACAGCGCGATCACCCGCGAAGCGTCCCGGTTATGCGGTCGCGAGCGCTCCACCATTCCGAGCGGCGCTAGGGTCAGCACGGCCGAGCCAGGATCGTCCGCGAGCACGCTCGCGTACCGGGCCGACCACCGTGAGGTCAGCTGCGGTCCGTCGAGGAGCACGGTCACGACGCATGTCGGGCCCACCGACCGGATGAGCTGCGCGATGTCGTCGTTCTCGGCCAGATCCTGGCAGACCAGCGCGACCACCACCAACTCGGCGACCTCGACGAAGTGGATCGCCTTGCGCGGCACGTCCATCGCTTCCCACCAGCGGATGTGCGGGTGCAGCACGCCGCCGAGGTGGTACTGCTCTACCTGGCTTTCATCCAGCATCCAGCGGTGGTGCTTGTTCTGGCGGAGGCGAAACCACGGTAGGTACTCCTCGCTTGGCCTCGGTCCGCCGCCCTTCTCGAGACCCGAGTTGACTCCGATGTGAACCCAGTTGTCAGGGAGCTTGCCTGGCTGCCGGATCGGCTCGCGCACGCCAGCCTGGACATAGGCCACACCGTGGGCGTCCAGGACCTTCTCGAGGTCGTTGATCTCACTGTCCTCGACGGCGCTCTCGGGCAGCACGACGACGTCGACGCTGCCGGCCTCGAGCCGCGCAGCGGCCAGCACGCGGTCGAGAAGGTCGAGGTCAAGCCTCTCAGCTGGCGCGAACTCGAACAGCCCGTACGGGTCCTGTGCCTCCCTGTGCAGGGACTCTTTCAATGGCCGAAAGTCCGTTGCTCGCACCTGCAGCGGCCACGGCAGCAGCAGCATCGTGGCGTACTCGGACCGAAGGTCAGTGCCACGATGGCGCACCGGCATCTTGTGCCACCGAATGTCCATGCAGGGGCTATGCACGGTGGCGTAACGCGAGAACGATGCCCGCCCCGTCGGAGGAGTACTGACCTTGGGAAAGACTCGCAAGAAACGGGTGCCGACACGAGCCAGCGATCCGGTCCTCGCCAGCAGTTCGCGGCCGCGGGCACGATAGACGCAGCCGATCCCATCGGAGCTGTCCAGGGCGACGCCGAGCCCGGCGCAGGCCTCGTCGGCAACCGCGTGCAGCGTCAGCAACGCCCGACACAGCTGGGGCTCTTGCCCGGCGGCAAGCCGTTCGAGCGGAATGTCGGCCCGGTCGCGAAAGTAGCTCCACGCCGCGGCCACCACCTCGGGTACCGGCCCGCGCCGATCCTCGGCCCAGGCGCCCCAGGCCCGAGCTGCACTGGCGACGGCATCTGGCCACTCCCCGAATGGGCCCGGAGGCCAGTCGTAGGCCGCGACGGCGTAGCGAAACGCCTCCGCCCGGTTCAGTACAACGTTGGTCAGCGCAAACACATCGGCGGGCCACTCCAGCAGCCGGTCCGTGATGAGCCCGCCGCTCACGGCGTACCAGACCGACGCCGCCGTCGGCTCGGTCCCGTGCTCGGGGACCCCGGCGCCCGGCTGCTCGGCGCGCCTAGCCTGCGCTTTCGCAGCCTGCGCGCCAGCGAGTGGCGCCCCTGCGGTCATCGAGTCCTGGCCGGCGCCCTCGGTCATGATCCGACGCTACTCCCTGGTCCGAAGCGTCCCCGGGCTGCGCACCACGGTTACGGGGTGGCTCGCTGCGCGACCCCGACCGCGACCCTGACGGTGCCACCGTCACCGACGGGCTGAGCGGGGGCATCGATGTCAGCGGCAGGCACCACCAACAGCTCGACCGCGAGGGTCTCGCGGGCGATGAAGCCTTCGTGCGCGCGCACCGCGTTGCCGACGTCGCCGTCGGCGCCGACGGTCAGCCTGATCCGGTCGGAGACCGCCAGCCCGGCGTCGCGGCGGGCCTGCTGCACGGCGCGAACGACATCGCGCGCGGTGCCCTCGGCGGCCAGCTCGGGGGTGACGGCGGTGTCCAGCTCGACCAGGCCGGTGCTGCCGGGCAGCGCCGCCGTGGACTCCGGGTGCGCAGCAGCCAGCCGCACGTCGTACTCACCGGCCTCCAGCTCGACTCCGGCTGCGATGACACGCTCGCCGATACGCTCCACGTTCCCCGCCTTGACGGCGCGGATGACCTCCTGCACCTTGGCGCCGAGCCTCGGCCCGAGCGTGCGCGGGTTGACCGTCAGCTCGAACGTGCCGAGGCTGGCGGGGTCGGCCGACAGTGTCACGTCCTTGACGTTCACCTCATCGCGGATGAGCTCGGCGAAGGGGGCGAGCGCGTCAGCGCCGGGATGCGCGACGGTGAGCCGGGCGAGCGGCAGCCGGACGCGGAGCTGACGGGCCTTGCGCAGGCCGAGCGCCGTGCTGCAGACGGCGCGGACGAGGTCCATCGCGTCCGCGAGCGAATCGTCGGCAGGCCAGCCTTCCAGCCGCGGCCAGTCGGTCAGGTGCACGCTCTCCCCGCCGGTCAGCCCGCGCCAGATCGCCTCGGTAGTCAGCGGCAGCAGCGGCGCGGCCGCGCGGCACACCGCCTCCAGTACGGTCCACAGCGTGTCGAGCGCGGCGCGGTCGCCCGCCCAGAACCGGTCTCGTGACCGGCGGATGTACCAGTTCGTCAGTACCTCGACGTACTCGCGGAGCTGCTGGCACGCGGCGCTGATGTCGTAGACGTCGAGCGCCTCCTCGACCTGCGTCACTGTCGCGCGGGTCTTGGCCAGGATGTAGCGGTCGAGCACATGCTCGCTCGTGGTGGCGGCCTGTGCCTGGTAGTTCTCCGCGTTCGCGTACAGGGCGAAGAAGTAGTACGAGTTCCACAGCGGCAGGATCGCCTGGCGGACGGCGTCGCGGATGCTGGGCTCGTTGACGACCAGGTTCCCGCCGCGCAGGATCGGGCTGGCCATGAGGAACCAGCGCATCGCGTCCGAGCCGTAGGTGTCGAACACCTCGTTGACATCGGGGTAGTTGCGCAGGCTCTTGGACATCTTCTGGCCGTCGCTGCCGAGGATGATGCCGTGGCTCACGCAGCTGCGGAACGCCGGGCGGTCGAACAGCGCGGTCGCCAGCACGTGCAGCGTGTAGAACCAGCCGCGGGTCTGGCCGATGTACTCGACGATGAAGTCGCCGGGATAGTGGGAGTCGAACCAGTCGGCGTTCTCGAACGGGTAGTGCACCTGCGCGAACGGCATCGAGCCGGACTCGAACCAGCAGTCCAGCACCTCAGGAACCCGGCGCATGGTGGAGCGGCCGGTCGGGTCGTCCGGGTTCGGCCTGGTCAGCTCGTCGATGCCAGGCCGGTGCAGATCGTCCGGCCGGACGCCGAAGTCGCGCTCGATCTCCGCGAGCGACCCGTACACATCGGTGCGCGGGTAGTTCGGATCGTCGCTCTGCCAGACCGGGATCGGCGAGCCCCAGAACCGGTTGCGGGAGATGGACCAGTCCCTGGCGTTCTCCAGCCACTTGCCGAACTGGCCGTCCTTGACGTGCTCCGGCACCCAGGTGATCTGCTGGTTCAGCTCCACCATCCGGTCCCGGAACTTCGTCACCTCGACAAACCAGCTGGACACCGCCTTGTAGATGAGCGGGTTCCGGCACCGCCAGCAGTGCGGATAAGAGTGGGCGTAGGTCTCCTGCCGGAGCAGGCTGCCCTGATCGCGCAGCTTGGCGGCGAGGCCCTTGTTGGCCTCGAAGACGTGCTGCCCCTCGAAGTCGGGCACCACGCTGGTGAACCGGGCGTGCTCGTCGACGGTCAGCACCGTCGGGATGCCTGCCTCGGCGCAGGCCGCGGCGTCGGCCTCGCCGTAGGCCGGAGCCATGTGGACCACTCCCGTGCCGTCCTCGGTAGTGACCTCATCGGAGAGGATCACTCGGAACGCACCGGCCGTGCCGTACTTAGCGTCATCGGTGAGGTAGTCAAACAGCGGCTCGTACCGCCGCCCGGCCATCTCCGAGCCGGTCAGCTCGCCGACGACCGCGGCGCCCTCCAGTTCCCGCTCGTAAGCGGCCTGCCGGTCGCGGGCCAGGATGTACCTGTCGCCGTCCTTTTCCAGTACGACGTAGCTGATGTCCGCGCCGACGGCGCAGGCCTCGTTGGAGGGCAGCGTCCATGGCGTGGTGGTCCAGGCGAGCAGCCATTCGCCGGTCTCCAGCTTGAACCGCACGGTGACCGACGGGTCCTGGCGCTCGGCGTAGACGTCGTCGTCCATCCGCAGCTCATGGTTGGACAGCGGAGTCTCGCACCGCCAGCAGTACGGCAGCACCTTGAAGCCCTGGTAGATCAGCCCTTTGTCCCAGAGCTGCTTGAAGGCCCACATGACGCTTTCCATATAGGAGAGGTCGAGGGTCTTGTAGTCGTGGTCGAAGTCGACCCAGCGGGCCTGCCGGGTGACATAGTCATGCCACTCGCGGGTGTACCGGAGGACAGACTCTCGGCAGGCGTCGTTGAACTTGCTGAGGCCCATCTCGACGATCTCGGGCTTGCCGGAGATGCCAAGGAGCCGCTCGGCTTCCACCTCAGCCGGCAGGCCGTGGCAGTCCCAGCCGAACCGCCGCTCCACCCGCTTGCCCTGCATGGTCCGGAAACGCGGCACGACGTCCTTGACGTAGCCGGTGATGAGGTGCCCGTAGTGCGGGAGCCCGTTGGCAAACGGCGGGCCGTCATAGAACACGAATTCACTCGCGGGTGTGTCCGCAGGGCGCTGCTCGACGGACTTGCCGAACGTGTCGTTTGCCGCCCAGTAGGCGAGTACACCCTCCTCAAGCTCCGGCAAGCTCGGCTGGGCAGGAACCCCGCCGGCAGCCTGGCCCGCGGCCTTGGCTGTCTCGGCTCTGGGGTAGACGGCACTGGGGTAGACGGCACTGGGGTAGACGGCACCGCTGTCAACGGAACTGCGATTAGCATCCATCGGGTGGTACGTCCTTGCGGCGCGGCTGTTGCTGGTCGGCTGGTCGCGCGAGGACGACGTGCCCGCTCCCGTGCGGGCGCACCGCGGTACCACCTCGCTTGCCGCCGAGCGCGCTGCTGATGCAGCGGCCGGCGACCGCTTGTTGGCCGGCTGTGACGGGCCGGACCCGTCCGGGTCTAATCGGGCTGCATGCCGCCCGTCGGCTGGTCAGCAGGCCCTTTCTTCCGGAGGCTCCCCGGTGATAGCCGGATCGTCGCCTTTTCCTAGCAGATTCTAGCGGCTAGTGACAACGACGGGCACGGGAGTATTCCGCCGGACCCGGGTGCGACAAGGCTCCGCGCTTCACGATGCCCATGTTTGCCCTTCTTGTCACGTGACGTCATCCAGTGACGTTTGCTGCGTCGCTTTCATAACTGGCGGTGCTAGCTGCGAGATAAAGCATCTATTGGACTTCTGAATCGAGCCGGCCGCAGCATGGAGTCATGGGGGAACTGCTCGTCGTCCGGACGCGCTGATCGCGGGAGTCGGAATCGGCGGGCTGACCGCGGCCCTGAGCTGCATACGACGGGCATCAGCGAGCTGCGCCACTGACCACACCAGAGCTGCAACTACCGGAGGCAGTCATGACATCCAGCCGCAACATTGCCCGGCCGGCCGGGGCGCCCGCCTACTACCAGGGGCGTCCTGCCAGCTTGTGGATCAGCGCCAGCGAGCGCTGGCGCCGCACAACTGTCCAGGCTGGCCGCAAGGGCGGACCGCCTCGCACCTCGGCAGCTCAGTCAGGGCCGGGCGGCCGGCCTGGTACCGGCTCGCTGTAGCCGCTCACATGCACGACTCGCAGCACTGCAACTACGGTGCCCTGGCTGTCGATAACGTCGGCGGCCCAGACGACCAGCCGCCGCTGGTCTTTCTTCACGGCCTCGGCTTCGACCGCGGGCACTGGGCACCGGTGATCCACGAGCTGGCAGCCCTCGCCCCGGGGCGTCGCATGGTGTCCGTTTGACCTGCCCGGGCACGGCGGTTCCCCGGTACGCGGCTCCTACGACGTGCGTGACGTCGCGGCCGTCCTGCGTGACTCGGTGCGGGCGGCGGGGCTGGAAACGCCGGTGCTCGCCTGGTCCTCGACGCGCCAGTGCCCGGGCAAGACCTGCTGCTCGGGTACTGGCGCGAACTGCTCACTGGCGCGGCCGACGAGATCGACGAGCAACGGACGCGTGACCTCGCGGTCCTGCACTCGAACGGCATCCGGTACCGCTGCGGGCAAAGGTGGCACTGAGGAGCCTGCGGCGTAGCAGTGGCGAGCTAGCCGAGCGCATCGGCACCCCACCCGCACCACCGCCGCTGGCGCTTATCCACAGAGCGCGATAGCTTGTTGTATCAGACGCAACGCAAGTTTGCGTCTAAGCAACATGCTTGCCAAGGAGATTATCGCCGCGATCCGGGAACTTGAGGCGGCCGGATGGCGTGTCGTTGTCGGTGGCGGTCACGCGCATGCCTACGCCAAGGCCTATTGTCCTGGCGGCGCGCGCGGATGTCGGCCAGTGTTTGTCATCGGGACGCCCCGGGTGCCGGACCTCGAGGCTGCGAAAATGCGCGGCGCGCTCAAGAACTGTGAGCACGGAACACTGACGGAGCGGCGATGAAGACCTACTGGTTCGACGTCGAGGTTGTCGGCCCGGTGACTGACGACGATGTGGAGACTCTCGGCGACGTGCTCACGGCCGGCGACGGTATCGACGGCACGGTTCAGGCTGATCACAGAGGCGGGCGGGTGATGTTCGCCCGTGAGGCTGAGGACGCGGTGCAGGCGGTCACGTCGGCGATCAGGGATGTCGAGGCGGCGGGGATCCGGGTGACGGGTGTGGTGGAGGACCGGGTCACGGTGCTAGGGATCGCCGAGAAGGCCAGGGTCACCGACGCGGCTGTGCGGTACTGGATCTCGGGTCAGCGCGGGCCTGGCGGCTTTCCCGAGCCCGCCGTGCGCCGGGAGCGGCTGAGCCTCTTCTCGTGGGCTGAGGTCGCTGCGTGGCTGGCCTGGAACAAGCTGGGCGAAGCCGATCCGACCGCTGCGGAGACCGCGCAGGCCTGCAAGATCATCAATGCGGCTCTGACCCTTCGCGATGGGCTGCGGGACCTGCCGCGACACTCGCGGCCGCTCGTGCAGGGGCTGGTGGCGTAGCGGCTGGTGGCTGCCGCCCGGCGAGTGGCGCGACGGGCTGACGGGCACGGCGCTGCTAGCCGTACGCAGGCTGTCGCCATAGTCTCGGAGCATGAGCACGCGGCTGCCGCTGTTTCCGCTCGGAACTGTCCTGTTCCCCGGGTTGGTGCTGCCGCTGCACATCTTCGAGCCGCGTTACCGCCAGCTCGTCGCGGACCTGCAGGCCGGTCCTGAGCCGCGGCAGTTCGGCGTGATCGCGATCCGGCGAGGCCGGGAGACCGGGGTTGATGGGGTGTCAGCCCTGTACGAGACGGGCTGCACCGCGGTGCTGCGGCAGGTTGAGCGGCTGGAGGACGGAGAATTCGACCTGGTCGCCGTCGGCGGCCAGCGATTCCGGCTGGGGGAGCTGGCCGATCCGGCGCCGTACCTGTCCGGCGACGTGGAGCTGCTTTCGGAGGACGTCGGCGACGACGCCGATGCCGCGCTTGCGGTGCAAGCCGTGCAGGAGCTGTTCCGGACATACCTGGACTTGCTGGCCGATCGTGGCGGGGTCCGGGTCACCGTCCCAGAGCTCCCGGACGAGCCGGTCCTGCTCTCCCATCTGGTTGCGGCCGCGGTCGTCGTCGACCTGCCGGATAAGCAACGGCTGCTGGAGGAGCCGGATGCGGGCCGGCGTCTCGCTGCCGAGCGCAGCCTCCTGGCCCGCGAGATCCGGATGACGAAGTCGCTGACTACGACGCCGGCTCCGGACCTCCGCTACGCGCCCTATAGCCAGAACTAGTTAGCTCGCTCAGGCGGCCGAGAGGCGCCGGGGCACTGGCACCGCCAGCGTTGCACATGGCCAGCTATGACCTGGCGTGATTGCGACGCTCGTCATGGCAGCCGTATTTATGCAAACGCCTATGAGTGCCGGCGGATTAAGGGTCCGGATCACCGAAGAAATGCAGCGTCGGCAAGCGCGCTGAAATAGCGGTTGTCGCAAGCGTCCGGGCACATTGAGATCTGCTCTGAGCGATGCGACTACGCTGTGCAGTCAAAGGCTTACTCGACGCACTGTGCTGTGAGACAAGGCGTTTTCCGAAGGCGGCTAGTATTCTCGCCCTTGTCCCCAACCCGTGACCGACAATGAGCCTTCGGGACGTTTGCGCCCGACGCCGCGACGGAGGGCACACGTCTTACTTTCTCAGCGAGGGCCAGCGCCGAATACTGGACGCTGCGTGCGCTCGGCTCGTGCCTGCGGACGCTGACCTACCCGATGCCACCGAGGCGGGCGCTGCCGACTACATCGACGGACTGCTTGGCGCATTCCTCGTTGATCCGCCTCGAATATGGGCGGGCGGCCCATTCTCCGGTCGTTTCGGCGGCTCGCCGTCTTTTGCTGTCTACCATCGGCTGGCACCCCAGGATGAACTCGCCTGGCGCACTCGCATCGAGGGTTCGAAGGGCATTCCCGAACGGGAACGCCTCGGTCCGGTGGTCGGGCTGCAAGAGCGGTACACAGAAGGACTGGCCGCCCTCGGCGAGGATTTCCCGACGCTCGATGGGGAGCAACAGGATCAGCGGCTCAGGTCGGTCGGCCCGTTTCTGAGTCTCCTCTACGAGCACGTGTGCGAGGGCCTTTACGCGGCACCCGAATATGGCGGCAACCGGGGTCTGGCGGGCTGGCGTTCGATCGGGTACCTCGGCGACGTGCAGCCCCGCGGCTACAGCGACGACGAAGTGAGCGGCGCATGACCGCTAGGGATTTCCACACGATCATCGTCGGATCAGGCCCGGGCGGAGCGGCCGCAGCCGACGAACTCACCCGGGCCGGACGGTCGGTCGTCATATTCGAGCGCGGTCATAACTACCTGATCAACCAGTCCTATCCGTACGACCTCATGCAGGCGTTCTCCAACGACGAGCTCAAGTTCACGGTCCGGCACTTCCTTGGCCCAGATCCGTGGCTCGAGCCCCGAACGTTCCGCCGGAGCGAGTCGGATGGCGAACGCCTGCTCGTCGGCGAGGTCAACAACGTGCCGGCGACCGTCGGCGGCGGAGCCGTGCACGCCGACGCGAAGCTTTCCCGGTTCCGGGAAGACGACTTCCGCACCCTGACCGAGCTCGGCCCCATCGACGGCGCAGCCGTCGCCGACTGGCCGCTGACCTATGACGACCTGGAGCCGTGCTACGCGATCGCCGAGCAGCGCATTGGCGTGGCCGGGCTGGCATCGGCCAACTCGATCGCGGCATGGCGGTCAGGCCCGTTTCCGATGCCACCAGGTCCGCCCATGCACGCGTCCCTCAAAACCGCGGCCGCCGCCGAGCGCCTC
>Ga0123355_10002879_pt1 | contig 24434 bp, 23 predicted proteins | sample TergutEmb28metaG_3_FD_89872 | JGI IMG/M metagenome (GOLD analysis project Ga0123355, IMG submission 89872) | Embiratermes neotenicus P1 segment gut microbial communities from Petit-Saut dam, French Guiana - Emb289 P1 | ecosystem: Host-associated > Arthropoda: Insects > Digestive system > Gut ... | reverse complement strand
CGCGGCTATAGACTTTTTACGTGACTTGGAAATACCGGCACATTTTTATAGAATGTCGCCATATGTTGCCACGCTGATAGTGCTTGCGTTTACGTCTAAAAATACGATGGCACCAAAGGCGGTTGGGCAGCCTTATGATAAGGGGCGAAGGTAGTGCCTGAATATAATGTAAATACATGTCAGTAAATTTTTATTGACTTCTATGGGGTTTTCCTATAGAGTTGCATTGTTGTTGGTACATCTGTTTAATAGAAACCCGAAAGGGTTAATAAAGGGAGGTTTGTTGTAAGCTGCGATGCAGTTAACAACAAGCCTCCTTTTATGTAAAAAGAAAAAAATGACTGCTTTAGAGATTGTATTAATTTAATAATGCAAAATGTTGCTTGCATCCCTCTTGCAATCCATATATACTTTTCGGGTGCTAAATTCTAATACTATTACATGCAAAAGGGGCAAAGCAAACATGTTTATCAAAGTTGCAAGCGGTGCAGTTTTGGGGGTAGATGGCTACATTGTAGATGTTGAGGTTGATTTGTCAAACGGTTTGCCGGGTTTTGAAATAGTTGGCCTGCCGGATTCTGCTGTGAAGGAATCCCGGGAGCGTGTACGTGCTGCAATTCGTAATGTGGGGTTTAGCTTTCCTATAAAAAGAATTACAGTAAACTTAGCACCTGCTGATATCCGCAAGTCTGGCCCGGCTTTTGACTTGCCTATAGCGGTGGGTATTTTAATTTGCACCGGAATTTTAAAGCCAGAGGCTATAGCTGGCGGGTTTTTTGCAGGGGAGTTATCCCTTGACGGCATTTTACGCCCTGTTAGCGGTATTTTGCCCATGGTACTTACAGCAAAGGCTGATGGAATGACTAAGATGTATGTTCCGGCAGAAAATGCAAAAGAAGCCGCTTTAGTTGGGGGTATTGAGGTTTACCCCATAGAAACGATTGCGAGTTTAGTTGAGCACTTTTCTGCTAAGCCCATTGACCGACTTGATATGAATATAACAGAAATGTTTGGTACAACAGAAAGTACATACGATATAGACTTTGCTGATGTTGCCGGGCAAAATTTAGTAAAGCGGGCATTAGAAGTTGCTGCCGCGGGTTATCACAATGCATTAATGATAGGACCGCCAGGTGCGGGTAAAACGATGCTTGCCAGGCGTATGCCAACAATTTTGCCTGATTTGTCCATTGATGAAAGCATGGAGATTACCAAGCTTTACAGCATTGCCGGGCTGCTTACACAAAAGAATTTGTTAATGACACGCAGGCCTTTTCGTACGCCTCACCATACGGCCTCGTATATATCCCTAGCGGGTGGCGGGCGTACACCCATGCCAGGAGAAATGAGCCTTGCCCATAATGGCGTACTGTTTTTGGACGAGCTTCCCGAATTTCAAAAAAAGGCATTGGAAACCATGCGCCAGCCTTTAGAAGATGGGCATATAACCGTTACGCGTATCGGTGGCGTATGCACCTATCCCAGTGTGTTTTTGCTGCTTGCAACTATGAATCCATGCCCATGTGGGTATCATGGAACAGACCGATGCACATGTACCGAGGGCGAAATTTCTAAGTATGTAGACAAAATATCTGGCCCGCTTTTGGACAGAATTGATATACAAGTAGAGGCCACTGCCGTAAGATATAATGAGATTTCTCAAAAGCAAAAGGCGGCAGAAGACTCTGCTACGATAAAAGAGCGCGTAGAAAATGCCCGCGCTAGACAGCAACAGCGATTTAAAAATGAATCTATTTACTTTAACGCAAAAATGCCCGCTTCCATGATAGAAAAGCATTGCAAATTGGGTGGTGAAGCTGCTGATTTGTTAAAGCAGGTGTTTGATAGTATGAGTTTAAGTGCGCGAGCGTACCATAAGATTTTAAAAATTGCGCGAAGTATTGCAGATTTGGCAGATAGTGCGGATATAGGGGAAGATCATGTGGCTGAGTCGATTTCTTATAGGGGGTTGGATCGGAAGTATTGGTGAATCGGTAAAAAGTTCAACTGATGACAAATTGGAATCAGTTGAAAATAAGAAGCCATAGAGGTTTAACGCCAAACCATCTCGCGTGATATAGGAGGATGTTATGAATTTAAAATTACAATGGCTTGGAAATGCCGGTTGGAAAATAAGTTCCCAGTCTTTTAGCCTACTTATTGACCCGGACGTAGAGAACGAACCTAATCGTATTTCTGTAGCCGAAATTCCAAAAGATTGGTTTGTTAATGCATCTGTCGTTTTAATAACCCACGAACATGGGGATCATTTTAACCGTTATACGGCAAAATGGTTATTAGAAAAATCAAATTGCATGTTTGTGCTGCCTCCCGGCTGTATACAAGCTGCTTGCGAAATAGGTGTGCCAGATTCGCGTATTGTTACTGCACGCAATGGCAAGTATGATGACAATCAGTCAGTCCCTATTCACTTGCCTGAGTTTGATTTAACAATTACTCCGGTACCTGCTGTTCATGGGCATATATTAGGCTCGATTTATAAGCACTACAATGTGTCGGATTGTGGGTATCTCATATCTATTTTTGATAAGTTTAAAGTGTTTCATCCGGGAGATTCTGTTTTGCTTGAAGAACACTTTGAATTACCGGAAGTGGATGTGCTAATGGTTTCGCCTACGGAGCATAATATGCATATTCGCCAATCTAAAGTTCTTATTGAAAAATTGAACCCCAAATATATTTTTCCTCAGCACAGAGATACTTATCGTATTACAGACAGTAATTATTTTTGGACGCGTGCTTATGATAAGGACTTGTACGAAGTGCTTGATGGTAAACACAAGGCTTGTTACCATACGTTGGCCCAAGGGGAAGTATTTGACATTGTGACCTAATAACACAACTTTGACACAACTTTAGACTATAATAAAGTGTCAAAATAAAGGAGGGCCAGTATATGCTAAATATCTTGATCGTAGAAGACGAACAGATGATTTCTAATCTGATTCATGTAAGCCTGAGCGAGGAAGGATATCATTGCACCTGTGCCCTTGACGGCAAGCAAGCAGCTGATTTAATTGAAGAGGAAAATTATGATTTGATTTTACTCGACATTATGCTACCAGAAATTGACGGTTATGAGTTGCTGGAATTTATTAAACCGCTAGGTACGCCTGTGATTTTTATTACCGCCAAAGGTGCGGTTGGCGATAGAATAAAAGGATTGAAACTAGGTGCAGACGATTATCTTGTAAAGCCATTTCAAATCGGTGAGTTGTTGGCACGGGTCGAAGCTGTGTTGCGCCGCTATGGAAAAAGCGATAAGCAATTATCATTTAAAGATGTGTCTATCAACGTTGATTCTCGCCAGGTAATAAAAGGCAACCACCCCATTGACCTAACCGTAAAAGAATTTGATTTGTTGGTTGAACTTATACGCAATAAAAATGTTGCCTTATACCGTGATAGGCTTTATGAACGCGTTTGGCAAGAAGAATTTATTGGGGAGACTCGCACTTTAGATTCCCATATCCAACGGCTGCGCAAGAAACTTGGCTGGGAGACTTGCATAAAAACGGTGTTCCGAATTGGATATAGGCTAGAGGGGTAAGGGTATGCGGCTTTTTGCAAGAATATTTCTGTGTGCCACATTTGTTATTAGCATTGCACTTTTGGTATCGGGATATTTGTTAATCACCATTTCCCATGAAAGTGCAATTAACCGAGAAATAGACCGGGCATTAAACCAATTCCAATTTGATCGGTTTACAGTGCAGGCAAATATTATTGTAAACGCAGACCATTTGATAGAAGGAACACCGCATAATATGTTTAACAGGCTGTCATCTGAATTAAGTGGGTTGACGGCTTTTTTAGGTGAGGATGGACAAGTGATTTATTCTGCCTTGCCGACACAATCTGAATTTACGCTACTTGACAATATATCTGATAATGCCCATGTTATGCAAATTCAAAGGATAGGTAATGAAACCTATCTGATGGTTGGTGGAAGGATTATTCAAAGCGGTGTTACAGTGTATTTGGTCATTGCAAATGATATTAGCACTGTTATTTTGCAAAGAGAACAAATGGCCCAGAGTTTTATTCAAATATACGCCCTTACTATTTTATTTAGCATGGTCGTTATATTGGTTCTTTCTGCATTTATAACAAGGCCAATTAAAAAAATGAACAAGGCTGCCGCACAAATTGCAAGTGGGCGTTACAGCGAGCGTTTACGCGTTTTAAGGAGTTCGGATGAAATAGGCGAATTGTCAAACAGCTTTAATTTAATGGCAGATGCTGTAGAAGAAAAAATCTACGCCCTTGTAGAAAATGCCCGGCAGAAAGAAGACTTTGTTGCGAACTTTGCTCACGAATTAAAAACACCTTTGACTTCTGTTATCGGTTATGCGGATATGATTTATCAAAAATCCCTTCCCGCTCAGCAAGTTAAGGACGCTGCCTGGTATATTCTTAGCGAGGGGTTACGGCTTGAGGCATTGTCATTAAAGCTGATGGATTTGATTGTGCTTAACAGGCAAGATTTTATTTTGGAAGAAATGAATGCTGAAGAATTTTTTGAGGATATATCCGGCAGTTTGAAACCGATGCTGGAAGATAAAAATGTATCCCTTCATCTGGGTATTCAGCCTGGGTATATTAAGGTGGAGTATGACTTGTTTAAAACCTTAATATTTAATCTTATTGATAACGCTGTAAAAGCGGGCTGCAAGGTAGTTGATATCAGTGGCAGGCAAAATAAAAACCGTTACAGTATGAGAATTGTTGATAATGGCAGCGGCATGCCACAATCTGAACTTTCAAAAATAACCGAGGCATTTTATACAGTAGACAAGTCTCGATCTCGCAGGCAGCACGGTGCAGGTATTGGTTTGGCACTGGTGGCGAAGATCGCCGAGATACATGGCAGTACACTTTCTTTTAACAGTGCAGAGGGTGTTGGTACAGATGTAAGATTTGATTTGGCTTGCGGAAGGGGTGAAGGTGGTGATTAAAAAGTATGTATTTACAGTGATGGGGATAGTGTTATCTTTTATTATTGCCGTTGGTGGTTGGGTAGTCACAAGCCGGTTAATAGATATGGAGTCGGATAGGCTGTTATCTGGCACAACATCATTTATGGTGGATATCCCAACGATAGAAGTAACCCATGTGGATGAGGAAAGTGGCTATCCAACGATTAGACTAAGCTTAACGGAAGATGAAATGGTTTCTATTTTGCAGAATTTAGAATTAACGGATAACAGAAGAATGCATGAACCGGCACCAGGGCAGATAGATATGGAGCAAGCAATTGCAGCTGGCAGGGCAGGGCTTGCTTTTTTACATGGGCATAATATATTACCTGATGAAATGTTAGGGTTTAATTATGTGCGGGCAATGCTTAGCCAAAATGTCTCGCAAGATGGGCAGTTCTTTCCTTTAACCTACAGTTTTTGGCAAGTTACTTTTCTTAATGATGATATTGATATTGGGATGACAATTAACGCAGTGACAGGACAGGTTTGGGGAATAGAAATACTCACAAGGCAGCCAGCATATATGATATCCCCTGTTTTCGAGCGCATGCTTCATATCAATATTGATGAAGTTGAGTATCTGCTATCGGCGTTCTTATTAAATTTGGACGTGGTTTCTGATGCAGATAATGTTCAAATAGTGTATTCAAAATTACCAACATTACCATCTTCTATGGAAATGTTCTTGGATGAGTATGTCTTTGGCGTATATTTTGAAAACGTCATGGTGGCGAGGCAAAGCTTTGCCGGTGAGGGTGGGAGTGCTATTATTACGGCATCAAGTGGGGCAATATCCAATAGGGCCTTATATTTTACTGGGCTAAATATTGGGCTAAGTGGAATGCCTTTGCATCCATGGGTGTATATACCATAACTTTTTTATGGCGTAGGAAACTGCGACCCTTGCGCTCAGCAGTTTCCTAGCCGGCAAGTTAGGAAGAACAGAAAGCGGCGGAGCCGCTTTGTTCAATTTTACAACTATAACACAATTACGGCGAAAGTATATTACATCTCCTTGTTATGATGATTACATCAGCAGCAGGGAGATTTTAATTTGTAAGCGCGTTTTATGAAAGGAGGCTGTACGTCTTGTTAAAGAAATTACCTTATTGCTGAAAATAAAAATACATGATTAATTAAGGAGAAGAAAAATGAAAAATTCAATTTTAAAGATAGCAGGAGTATCTGCCATATCTTTCGGGCTACTAGGCGCATCACTTGTTGGGCTGAGCAATACTGCATTAGCCCATGTTATTGATACAAGCGCGCCCCTTGCGCTTATGGTATCTGTGCCCACTTACAGCACACTGGTTGCAGACGCAACACAACCTACGGAGACGGCGGAAACAAACGCTTTTGCCGCACCAAATTTAAGGGTTTATGACAAGACAGAGTCGTATGTAACCGTCAGTGCCTATGCAATTTCTACAGATGAAGCGGCACAAATTGGAGCAGAGTATATTTGGGAAATGCTTGGTATAGATATTGATGGGTTGGCGGTTGAACTGCGATACAGTAATTTTCAACCACATAATACGCTAAGCGTCTTTCATGGTACGGTAGTAACCGGAACTGACGTATCGCTTAATTTTATGCTAGATGCAATGACTGGCGAAAGAATGATGATTAGCCGCCGTACAATAAATACCACTAATGCGGATGTAAGCGAAGCATGGGCAATGATGCAGCGCGCCGCGGGTAGTGGCCAGTGTGCTTTTCCAATTGCACTCTCCCAAGGAGAACATGATTTATATCTTGAATTAGCAAGGGGTTTTGCGCAAAAGCACTTTAATAACTCGAATGTAACAGATGTATCCTTTACCACTGCATTGGCAAGTTCCTTTGATAGAGATACAAATGGAAATATTATTGTTACAAGCCGTAGGCTTCATTTTGATGCGACAGATGATGCCGGGCGCATGATAATGATTTCTGTTTACCAAGGCTCACAGGAATTAAGCGTTATCAGCACACCTATTGAATTGGGCCGCGATGGATACGTTTTAGTGGCCGGATAATATAATTTAAGAAGGGATTATTTAGGTTATGAAAAGAAACTTTATTTTAGGAACTGTGCTTGCACTTGTTTTAGCCGGAGGCGCATTGACCTATGCGACTGCAAGCACCGCACCACAACTGGCAAATACAGAACAACTTGCCGCATCGGCAAATGTAAATACTTCCCAGGAGAGTGTGTTTGTTACGCCAAATATAACGGTTTCAGAAGCCCCTTGGCAGTTTGATCAAGTACCCTATAATGCAATACCTGCGGAAGAAGCCGCTCAAATTGGGGCGCAGTATTTGTGGGATGTGTTTGGGCTTAATATAGATGGCAAGCATGTGGTTATGCTTTACGCGGACTGCTGGTTACGCCCTGGTGAAGGACGTTGGACCGGTTTAATATATAATACAACAGAAGACGCATTGGCCACTCCATGGCTATATAGTGAAATGGCTGCGGTGGTAGCACCTGTTAATCCAAGTGTAAATCCTATGGATAGAATGTTCAATTTTACGATTGACGCTGCAACAGGTGAAAGAATGGAGATCGCATCTCATTCAACAACGCCTCCGCCTGCTATTTTGCATGATACACAACCATTATGGGAATCGGCAAAAGGCCTTAGGATACAAGCAATGAGTGATAGTGAATTAGCAGCTTTTATGGGACTTACACAAGCCCAGCTTGACACCTATAAACAAGAGGTTACAGCACTTGCAGAAGCACACTTTAATAACTCTACCCTGCAAAGTGTTGCCCTTGGTAGAAATGTTATTACGCCAAACGGCCCTATGCGCCTGCAAGGTATACAACCACTGCTTGACACGCGGGCAGATGGCAGCATTTTTGGAACCCTTAGCGGCCTTGAGTTTACAGTTACAGATAATACCGGCCGAGAAGCTATTGTGACTATATCGATACATGCAGATTCAATTCGTATATGGTAAAACAAAATCCCGACAAAGTCGGGATTTTTTATGGCGCAGGAAACTGCGATCCTTGCGCTCAGCAATTTCCTAGCTGGCAAGTTATGAAGAACAGAAAGCGGCGGAGCCGCTTTGCTCTAATAATTAAAATTAAATTTTAATAATTTACCGCCTTAATTTCAAAAAAGGCTTTTGGGTGGAAACATACCGGACAAATTTCTGGTGCATCCGTACCGTCGTATAAATATCCGCAGTTGCGGCATATCCATACTTCTTTAGTGGTTTTGGCGAATACTTTGTCCTCTTTTATATTTGACAGGAGGGTTCGATATCGTTCTTCATGGGATTTTTCTATCATTGCTACGGCTGCAAATTGGGCTGCAAGTTGCAAAAATCCTTCTTCTTCTGCGTCTTTGGCAAATTCTTTATACATATCAGACCATTCGTAGTGTTCTCCTTCTGCGGCGTCTAAAAGATTTTTAGATGTGTCCGGGATACCGCCGTCGTGTAGTGCTTTAAACCACAGTTTCGCATGTTCTTTCTCATTGCCACTGGTTTCTTGAAAAATACCTGCGATTTGCTCAAAGCCGTCCTTTTTTGCCCTTGATGCATAGTAGGTGTACTTGATGGCAGCTTGACTTTCTCCCGCAAAGGCGGCAAGTAAGTTTTTTTCAGTTTTTGTGCCTTTTAGATTTTTCATGGATTCATCTCCTTTTTTATTATGCCCCCTTTCATTCTACTATAACATAATTGTAGGCTTGGCTACAGGGTTTTAATACATAAATTTCCCTTGTATGGTATAAAACATTTCTAATCAAGTATGGTATTGGCAATGGCTTTGATACTTGTTATTCTATGTATGCGAACGTTCGACAAACTAAAAAGGTGGTATGCTTTATGAGCAAAAATGGAATGCAATTGAATGATTGGGCAATTAAAAAAATTGAATCTGAATATGGTAACGATGTATGTCTCTTGCTTGGGCATAAAACCCTAAAGCTTGAAAAGGATATGGATAAAGCGGCTTTTAGTTTTTACATTCCGGCAACAAACAGAGCCAACGGCCTTGCCAAAACGTTTATTATAGATGGCATTGGTTATGATTTGTTTCCAATGTCCTGGGAACGCATTGAGGATATGGCGGATGTAAAGGAGTACAATACGACCTGCCTTGCTGATGGGGAAATTCTTTGGGCGAGAAGTGACGAAGATAGACAGCGGTTTGAAAGCCTTAAAGGGCGACTTGCAGCCAACTTACAAAATCCGCAATATATGCGTGAACGTGCAGCAAAATGGTTTAACTTTGCGAAGGATATTTACCAGGACGCTTTGTTTGAAGAGAAGCTTTACAAAGTGCGCGAATATGCTGGGCATATTTGTGATTTGCTGTCTATTGCTGTGGCATTTGTAAATTTGCGATATTTTAAGCATGGGCAAACAAACCAGATACAGGAATTATCCGGCATGAAAAAAGTGCCACAAGGTTTTGTGGAATTATATAAAAATATAATTGCAGAATCTTTGCCAAATGAGCAAAAACGCCTGTGTTTTGAAATGATAAAAATAACAGGAAAATTTTTAGATGCACAAAATGCAAAGACCGTACCGGAAGTTGCCTCTGACTTTACAGAACTTGCCGCATGGTATTATGAGCTTTGTTATACATGGCGGCGGGTTTACCATTGGTGCGATGCAAACGACCCTATAAACGCCTATATATGGTGCTGCAATTTGCAAAATGAGGTTGATGAAGTGGGTGCAAAATTTGGTATTGAGGATACAGATATTTTCAGTTATTTTAATGTAAGTGATCTTGCTAAGTTTCGCAGCAGAGCCGAATATGTAGAGCAAGTATTTAGGCAGGCTATTGCAAGTAATGGTGTTAAGATTGATGAGTACGAAACGGTTCAAGATTTTTTGAATGCCAATTTATGAGGTATAAAAAAGCGTCAGATATCCTTCCGGAGCATTTGATAAAAGAAGTGCAGAAATACGCTGCAGGGGAAACATTGTATTTTCCAAAAGATCGTGAGCGTAAAAAATGGGGAGAAATAACCGGGGCAAGAACTTTTTATAAGGAACGCAATGAAGAAATACGGCAGAAGTTTTTGCAGAAGATATCCATGGAAAATCTTGCGGAGGAGTACAGTTTGTCTGTGGAGACTATTCGAAAGATTGTGTTTAGGGATTAATAATCAAAGTCGAGGGATAATCTCGACTTTTAATTATTTAATCTTTTGTAAAAACTATAGACAAGGGTTCATTTGCTACTGATTACAATTGAGCTGTATAGCGCAGGTGTTCCCTGTAATCTGAAAATTGAATTATAACTACATAAATGTTAAAATAATCCCATCATACATGGATAAGGATGGGTGTCATGATTAAGAACTTTTATCAAGCACAGCCTGCTTTTGTGTCAAATTGTCATGATGGCATGGGGGAAATTAAAGTTGCAAATCTATTCGAAAAATTTGCCACCAAAATGCAGTTTTTCCATTACACGGTTCTTCCGCCGGGTACATCCATTGGTGCGCACAAACATGGGGATGATGAAGAATTTTATGTCATACTTGAAGGTGTGGGTGAAATGGAACTGGACGGTATAGAACACCTTGTTTGCACCGGAGATGTCATTGTAAACCCTCCATTTGGTACCCATGGTCTGCGTAACATGTCAGAGGAAGATGAACTAAAGATTTTGGTATTTGAAGTGAAAAACTAGGAGGACCAACCATGGACTTAATACAAATAGAAAACCTGACCAAAATCTACCGCCAAAAAGTAAAACAGCCGGGATTAAAGAATGCCATCAAAAGTTTGGTAAAAACAGAATGGGTAGAAAAAGTGGCGCTGGATAAAATCTCTTTCACTATGGCAGAGGGGGAAAGCCTCGCTTGTATAGGAGAAAACGGTGCCGGCAAATCCACCCTAATAAAAACCCTGGTTGGTATTTTGTCTCCAACGTCTGGAAACGTACAGGTCTATGGCCAAAATCCCATGCGCCATCATGAAACCTACTTGCGCAAAATTGGTGTAATATTTGGCCAGAGGTCAAACCTGTGGACAGATATTCCTGTTATTGAAAGTTATCGCGCTATTCAAACTTTGTACAAGCTGGACTACAATTTGTATGAGAAAAATATGAAAATGGTAACAGAACTTTTGGATTTGAAGCCTATCCTCAATTTCCCGGCCAGACGCCTGTCTTTAGGCCAGCGTATGAAGGCAGATATTGGCATGGTTTTTTTGCATAGTCCAAAAATATTGTACTTAGACGAGCCTACCATTGGGTTAGATATTAATGTAAAATATACTATTCGCAAATTCCTGCGCAAAATGAACCAAGAAAACGGAACATCTATACTGCTAACCAGCCATGACCTAGACGATATTGAGCAAATAAGCGACAATGCGCTGGTGCTTTCTAAAGGAAAAATATTCTACCAAGGATCTTTGGCAGAGCTTAAAAATAATTACGCCACAACCAGACTTATCACATTAAAAGGCAGTGTAAAAGATGCGGATAGCATTCCAAACAATGTTAAAATAGAAGCAGAGGGCGTTACCACAAAAATTACTTATGACACCAGAAATTACTCATCTGCAAAGGTGTTGGAAATGATTTCTCAATGTTTTGATGTGAGGGATATTACAATAGAAGAACCTGGTATTGATTATGTGGTTTCCCGGATATTTGCGGGGGAAGCACAGTCATGATGGGCCGTAGTCGTTTTATTAGGCTTGTAGGGCTGTGTTTGGAAGAGGTCTTATATTATAAAGCCGCATTTTTGTTTAACCTGTTTACGCCGTTTATATTACTGGGCGGGCAATTTATGTTATGGCACACGTTGTACAATATGAGTGAAACAGGTGTAATAGGCGCTTACGCTCGGGCAGAGATGTATACATTTTTAATTGTGGCATTTGCCATTAATAATTTACTGACATGGTCTAGCGAAAACAATCTTTCCAGAGAAATACGGTCTGGCACGGTAGCTGCGCGGTTTATACGTCCGGTTCCGTTTATAGTGCAAAGTTTGGCCGGTATGACAGGTTTTATGATTCCACAGTTTATTGTTAATTTTACTATTGTGGGGTTGATATTTGTTGTTTTTACAAGCCAGTTGGTGGTGCCGACTGTGGGTACGCTGGCTTTAGCGTTGGTTAGTCTGGCTTTGGGGCTTATTTTGCGTATGGCAATGGTTAGTTGTATTAGTTTGTTATGTTTTTTTACAACTAGCCACTTGGGTTTAACATGGACTAGGACTGCGATTACAGAATTTTTTTCTGGCGCGTTAATTCCGGTTACACTGTTTCCTGTTTGGTTGGCGACAATTAGTTTTCACACACCGTTTCCGCTTATGTTACAGGTTCCGATTTCGATATTTTTGAACGAACCAACACATTTTCCCCTTGGGGTAACATTTGCGCTACAGGCGGGCTGGGCGTTGGTGTTTCTTGGGCTGCATCAGTTGTTATATGCCAGAGTGCGTAAAAATGTATCTTTTGCGGGTGGATGAGTATTGCGAGATAGGGTATTCGTGGGTGCGAAAATAAATTCAGTTGGGTGCGGAGCGCACCCAACTGAATCAATCGTTTCATGCTCGGATGACGGCATAATTTTTGATGGTACAAAGCTTGCGGACACACCGATAAAGGGTGAAATATTCACCCTGGACGAAATTATTGAACTCAAAAACTAGCGGATTAAAAAAATTGTAATTACTCATATTGATGATATTTGGGGAAAATTATATGACTATTACAATAAATTAGAAAAAAGCCTTGACGGTATTTGCTTTGCGTACGATGGTATGGAAATACTGCTATAAAGGAGAAAATTTTATGATTAATGTTTTCTTAATGCTAAAATCCCAATACTTAAAAACACAGATGGAATACACCGCCAACTTTTGGATGATGATTTTGTCTGGCATAGTTATGCGCACCTTGCTAATGGGTGTTGTATTTGTTCTGTTCTACAATATTCCTGACATAGCCGGATGGCAGGCTGGTGAAGTTTATATTATACTCGGGTTTATAATTATTACCGAAGGGCTGCACAATCTTTTATTTGACGGAATATGGCATATTCCTATGTTGGTTTTTAGAGGTGGGTTGGATGTCATGTTATCCCGGCCTATTTCACCGTTATATCAAATTTTGTCCCATGAATTAGGCCTACAAGGCCTCGGAAATCTTACGGTAGGTATTATCAGCTTGGGGTTAGGCTTGGTATACATGGGTTGGCTTACACCATTAGCGATTATACTTTGCGTGTTTTTTATACTGACTGGTACCATTTTGCGTATGTCCTACAATTTAATAAGCCTATCACATGTATTTTGGATACATGGGGGCATAATGAACTTTGGATTTTTTGTGCATAGCATAGGAGAATTTGCTAAATATCCGGTAACAATTTATCCGCTGGCAATGCGCTTTGTGTTGTTTTTTATAATTCCGGCAGGGTTTATCGGGTTTGTTCCTACACTGATACTCCGCAGCGAGGGCGTTATTTTATACGGTGGGGCGTTGATTGCAGTAACCGTGATATATTTTTTTGTTGCCAGAGCTATTTTTTATCGTGGTATCAAAAGATATGAGAGTATGGGGATGTGATGTGATGAAAAACAAAAAAGTATTATGGATTACTATATTTTCTCTTATTGCTTGTGCGTTACATGCGGCAATTTTACAAACGCAATTTAATGCCTATATATATTCGTCTGCATTTAAGGTTATGGTTTTTATTTTATGCCCACTCATTTATTGTGTGGTTTTTAAAACGGAGAAATTTAAAGATTTAATTTCTATGTTTTCTATGAATGGAAATAAGAAAAATATCAAGCTTGCTTTTGCTTTAGGCGCCGGGGTTTTTACATTTATTGTAATGGCTTTTACCATACTACTTCCGTTTTTAGACAGAGAAATGATTGTTAATGCATTAGCGGAAAACGGCATAACACCCTCTAATGCTTTTTTTGTGTTTTTGTATATTGTGGTTATCAATGCTGCTTTAGAGCAATTCTTTTTCAGAGGTTTTGTATTTTTAACGCTGCATCGTATGAACTTTAAAAGTTACGCACATATATATTCATCGGTGTTGTTTGCGGTTTATCATGTAGCTATTTTGTACCATGCTATTTCACCGGGTATGCTTGCACTTTGTATTGCAGGGCTTGTTGTTGCAGGGCTTATTTTTAATATTCTGGCTGTTAGGTTTAAAAGTATAGGTGGCAGTTTGATTGTGCATATTAGTGCAAACATGGCGCTTAATTTGATGATTGGCATACACTTTGTATTTGGAGGGGCGTAAAGCATGAGTAGCGCGATAATAGGTACGGCCGGACATGTAGATCACGGTAAAACCTCGTTAATTAAGGCATTAACCGGCATAGATACAGATCGCTTAAAAGAAGAGAAAAAGCGCGGTATTACCATAGAACTTGGTTTCGCTAATATCGACCTGCCTTCCGGTGAAAAAGCCGGTATTATTGATGTGCCAGGCCATGAAAAGTTTATTAAAAACATGCTTGCAGGGGCCGGAAGCATTGATATTGCGCTGCTGGTTATTGCTGCGGATGAGGGCATTATGCCCCAAACGAGAGAGCATTTAGATATCTTATCTATGCTAAAAATAGGCCGCGGTGTAATCGCCTTAAACAAGGCGGATTTAGTGGAAGATGAATGGATTGACATGATATCCATGGAAATTGAAGAGGAAGTGCGCGGCAGCTTTTTAGAGGGCGCAAAAATCATTCCTGTGTCAGCTACAACCGGTACAGGTGTGGATGCATTGCGCCAGCATATTTTCGACTTGCTTGCTGTATCCTCCGAAAAATATGCTGGTTCGGCATTTCGGTTGCCTATTGATAGAGTTTTTACAATGGAGGGGTTTGGCACGGTTGTTACGGGCACACTTATTGAGGGAAACTTAAACGAAGGGGATGAAATTACAATCTTTCCCTCCCAGAGGGCGACTAAAGCGCGGTTTATTCAGGTTTTTGGCCAGCAGGCTACCGTTGCAAAACCTGGGCAAAGGGTGGCAGTTAACCTTGCGCAAATGAAGAACGAAGATGTTACCAGAGGCGATGTGCTTGCGCCGAGCGGTTCTATGGAAAACGCTTATATTATGGATGTACGGCTGGATATTTTAGGTAATATAAATCGTGAAGTATTCAATAATACCAGGGTCCATCTGTACCATGGCACAAGAGATTTGCTTTGTAGGATTTCTCTGATTGGTGGGCGTGTTTTGAAGGGTGGGGAGTCTGGTTATGCACAGCTTCACCTTGCAGAGCCTCTTGCCGCAAAGTATGGAGACCCCTTTGTCATACGTTTTTACTCACCACTCGAAACCATTGGCGGTGGAGTAATTATAGATCCGTGTACTAAAAAAACTCGAAATAATCAAGCGTCCTTGCAGAGATTTATATTAAAGGACAAGGGTAGTGTGTCTGAGAAAATTGCTGTATTTATTAAGGAACGGCCGTTTGCAGATGTTGCTTATATAAAAGAGAGATTTTTTATGCATACAGAGCAGTTTGACCAGGCGTTTAGGCAGCTTGTTGAAAATAACGTCATACTTTCCATAGGGCAAAAAGCAGTGCATCATGACTCTATCGCTCAATGGGGCAAGCAAATCCAAAATATCTTATCTGTATACCACAAAAAAAATCCCCTTCATAAGGGGATGGCAATCAGCGAATTGCGCAGTCAAGGAAACTTTAATGAAGTCGAGCAAATGCATATGGACCATATCATAGATTTTTGCCATACACTCGGGTATATCAACAAAGTAGAAGATAGCTTAACACATAAAGATTTTAGTGTGAAGGTCAATGAAAAACAGCAAAAAATGTATAATGAAATATTAAAATCTTTCTATGATGGAGGGTTTTCGCCTCCTGACATTGCGGAGATTGAAGGAGTATATACCCGGGATATAAAAATATTTAAACAAGTTTTGCAAAGTATGATTGCCGCAGAAAACCTAATTATGTTAACGCCGCAAATACTTATCCACACGGAGTTTTTGGAGGTCGCAAAAGATATATTTACAAAGGCGGTTAAGGAAAATGGACAGATAACCCTTGCAGAATTCCGTGACAAGCTGCAGACTTCGCGCAAGTACGCGATGGCCTTGTTAGAGTATTTTGACAAGAAAAAGATAAGCAAAAAGATTGGTGATGGAAGGGTGTTAGGATAATATATCACACAAATTTCTGGATAAGGTATCTACATGATCGTGGAGCCAATTTGCTAAATTAGCTGTGAGATTCGCAATTTTATAATATTCCTCCGGCAAATCATTGTATGGGGGTGCAAAGCCCCAAAATGCAATTTACTCCATTCTGCTTACGCGGCCATTTACACTAAGTGCTCTGTTGTAACTTGTAACCACCGGCATATCCATCATCATAAAACCCATGTAAACGGCGGTATTAAAATCATCGGAATCAATAATGCGTACATTCCTGCGTACGGAAATATACTCCGTTCCTAATGCGCCGGGTCTGTTTTGCACTATCCATATATAGTGCTGTCCCATTGGGCCTGCAAAAATAGCTTCGTTTGGTACAATTGTTTGATGAAGTCCCGTTTGTTTGCGGAAACGTACTCTGGCAAGCTCGCCTCCACTAAACTGGTCGGTTTCTGAAATTACCTGAATATTTATGTTATCCCCCACAAGGGTCATGTCATATACAAAGGATCTAATGCCTATGTTTGAACCACTTCTGTAAATATTTGCTTCGCTGCCAATCTCAATAAAATCTGCATCTGCGCCAGGTATTGAAAACTCAACCATAAAGCGGTTATTGGCCACGCCGATTGTGGCGATTCTTTCCCCTTGGGAAACAAATTGCCCATCTCTTTTATCAACAGATACCACGATACCTTGGCGGTTTGCCATAATGGTTGAAGTATGAGTGTTGTACATAGCAGTCAGTGATGACTGATCGGCCCTTAAATCTATAAGCGTACGTTCGATATCAAGGTCGATATTGCGCAGTTCTATTTCAAGGGTGTGTCTGGTATGGTTTGTTTGGGTGGTTTGTGCGTTTTGAGCCAAATCTAAGTTTCGCTTTGCTCGTTCTAATGTTTGGTAAGCGTTGGCTAGGTTTGATTCTGCCAGTTTGAGGTTTTGCGATATGCCCCAGGTGCTTTCGTCTAATGCCATTAATGCGTCAGAGATTCTTTTTTCAGCTTCGTTTATTTCATTTTGCCAGCGGGTGATGGCGGCATCTTCGGCCCGAGTTAATAATGCCAATGCATTTTCATAAGCTCGGGTGGCATCCTTAAAGGCATTTTCTGCTTGTGTGGCAAGGGTTTCTGCATTTTTAATCTCTTGATTACGTTGTTCTCCATCTTGCGCATTAAAGGCGGTCCTGGCCCTTTGCAGGTTATCGGAGGCTTGATCTACTGCGGTACTATTTTCATCAAGTGTCATTCTCGCGAGTTCAACTTGACTTTGCGCCTCGTTTATAGCGGCGTAAGCGGCGTTCATTTCTGATATATCTGCGTATGCACCAAGGGCGTGGAGGTTATGCCATGCTGTATTGAGTTGCCGGTGGGCAGAGTCATAGGCAAGTCGGCTCCGCTGGCGGTTTGTTTGAGCCGTATTTATCGCATTTTGGTAATTTCGTGGGTCAAAAGTATCAGCTGTTAGGCGTCGTGCGTCAGTTAATGCAGATTCGGCATTTTGCAAGTCCGTTGCGCTGCGTTCAAGGGTGATTGATGCTTCTTGTATGGCTTGCTTGTAAGTGAAGCCGTCAAAGATAGTGCCTTGGGCTTTCAATTCATATAGTGCGGTTTGTGCTTGATTTAGTTCTGTTACGTGCCGGTTCCAGTTACGTTCGGTGTTGGTGGTTGGGTTTATATGCAGGAAAGCGCCTTCCATTGAATTGGCAAGCTGTTGCTGTATATGTGCAAGCTCAGCATATTGGTCTTCTAAATTTGACACCGCATCATCAACAGCCCATTGTAATTGTATTATCTCATCCGGTGATGTTGCTGATAAGGCACGGAGGTTACTTTGGATATCTTCTCTTTGGATATTTAGGCGCAATAGCTGATGTTCGGTTCGTTCCATGCTGGTAAGTAAACTGGTGTGGGCTTGTTCATTGGCTGTTTGGGGGTTATAGCTTGCGATTATGGTATCTGTATCTATAAAATCTCCACGGTTTATAAATATTTCATCCAGCCATCCACTGGAGGGTGAAAAAATATCAAATGTTTCTGAAAATTCGACTAGGCCACGGACTTCAAGTTCTTTTGTTATCCAGCCGTTTTGTGCCATTGCTACGGTGACTCTTGGCAGGGAAAAATTGTAGAGGGTTCTTGAAGAGAAAACCAATGCCAAAATTATAGCAATGAAAACATATAAAATCTTTCGCATTTTTTTCTTATTCATGATTGGGTTTTCCATAATCAACCTCCGTGCGTGTTTGTATTACTTTAGTGCGGATAACTTTACGCCTTGTTCAAAATACGCCTGTCCATATAAAAAAATCCAAACCATTGGAAGCATATAAAATACGGATGCCGCAAAAATCAAGCCTATTTCCCTTTGTCCTATTCGGTAAAGTACAACGGAAAGGGGTTCTAATGCGCTATCTCTTAAAAATATCATGGGGTGCTCTATCATGGCCCAACTATCTGCAAATGTTAAAATGACTAATGATGCGATGCCGCTTTTTGACATGGGTGTGGCGATATAGAGAAATTGTCTAAAATGGTTTGCGCCATCTATTTGCGCCGCTTCTAAAACGCTGGGTGGTATACCTTTCATGCTTTGACGCATGATGAATACGGCAAATGGACTAAACCCAAGGGGCAGTATGATTGCGCTATGGGTATTTAAAATTCCAAGGGTATCTGCCATAATAAAATTTGGTACAAGTGTTGCTTGAAAGGGCAGAACCATTAGAATTATGTAGGTGCAGAAAATAATCTCTTTAAAACGTGATTTCCATACAGTAAATCCATAGGCTGCCAGTGAGCCTATGGCAATGTGCATAACAACAATGGATAGGGTTAATCTCACGGAGTTCATGAAGTGGTTAAGGTACATGGGCGTTCTAAATAGAAGGGTGTGATATTGGCTTAGTGAAATTCTTTCTGGTATTAACCGGTACTGAACATAGCTGACTTGCTCTATTCGGTCATGGTCGAAAAGGTCGTGTGTGTCGCCAAAATTGCGGGTGACTTCCCCCATAGACATAAAGGAGTTTGTGAAAATAATCAGCAGGGGAACGATGTATATAAAAGCAAAGGCAATTAAAAATACTTTTATGCCGATGTTAAATGGTTTAATCATTACACTTACTCCCCATACTCATATTTTTTATCAATGATGAAGAATGCCACCATAAATGCGGTTATTACAAAAGTAATTATAAAAGCGGATGAAGTTAGATTTTGACGGTTTATCCACATAAATTGGTTGTTCATATAATGTTGTAACATGTAAATGCTGTCATGGGGGTAGTTTCCGGAAAGCATATATAGTTCACGATAAATTCTAAAGGAGTTTATGAATGACATGACAAGCATAATAAATAACCCCGGTACAAGGTAAACCAATGTAATTTTAAAGAACATGCGGATTTTCCCCATGCCTTCTACTGCTGACCACTCGTAATATTCATTTGGAATGTTGGCCCGGGCGGCCAGGGCCAACACAAGGTTAAAGCCAAGGTTTTTCCATATATAAAGCCCAATTGCAATGGTAAAAGCATGATTTGTTTGCAGCCAGTCTGTGTTTACATTTAGTAAGCGGCTGACAAAACCGTTAGACATAAAAAGGCTTTGAAAGAAAAAGGCGGTACTGGCGGTTGGTATAACAAGGGGGGACATTAATATTGTTTTAAGCCATCCCATCCCTTTTAGATGAAACAATAAGCAAGCTAAAAACAGCGGTATTATGATACTGAGAGGGATTGCAATGATCATAAATCTAAAGGTGTTCCATGAGGCAAGCCTAAAGGCCTCGCTATGAAAGAGATTTGTAAAGTTTTCTATGCCTACAAAGTTTCCGTTTCTGTCTGTGGTTGCATAGCTTAGTGATGTGAAAAATGGAATGATATAAAACAGTGCCACCCCTGCAAGGCTTGGGATTAGGAAGGAAAATGCAATTGCATTTTCCTTCCCAGACCGTTCTGTTGTCCAGGGATATTTCAACACCTTATTCATTGAGGTAGGTGGTTAGCCTGGCTTGAAGATTTCTTGCTGCTTGCTCGGCAGTTACTTCTCCGTCAAAAAAGCGTGTCATTTCATTGCGTACGAACTCGTTTATAAATGGGTCGGATGTAGGGGCTATGGTCAGTCTGTCGGCAAGGCGATTAAATACGGCTATGTTTGTGCTAAGGTTAAAGTACTCCGGTGGTGCAAAATCTCCGGCTTTAATGCTTTCATACAAGGCAGCGGCGTTTGATATGGCAGCGTGTCTGTTGACTGCAGTTTGCCATATTTCCGGAGAGGTCTGCATTTCTTCTGAGATTAAGAATTGCAAAAACCGGGCGGCAAGTGCTTGGTTTGTGCTATTTGCGTTTATTGCAAGCAAGTCGAATGCATGCACCATTCCTTCCCCACGGTCGTTGGTCATGATATGAAAATTGGTATAGTCGGGCATTCCGCTAGATGCCATTGCTGGGTTAAAAAATATATCTTCTTGGATTAATACATTTTCAAGTTGGAATGGTGCGCGTAATCTATCGCCAATTGACTGGACATCTTCCAGTAGGCGGATAAATTTATCAGTATCTACATTTGCTTGTCTGTTTGGCAGGTCTATGAATTCGGCGAAGCTTAAATTGAAAAATCTATGTGCAATATTGACTTCTGACGTACCTGCTGGGCCTATGATAAGATGTGCGTCTGGGTATGTGTTTGCCAGATTAATCAAATCATTAAGAGCAAAACGGTTTGGGTAAATGTTGAGTGGCGCTGCGTCTGCTGTGCTAAATGTTTCCATGTGAAAGCTTAAGGGAATTACATGCCTTCTGCCGTTATATAGGAAGGCATCTAGTATGGTTTGATAAAACTCCCCTGGTGCAAAATTTAAGATGCTGTTTAAGTCGGCTAGGTTGTTAGTATCTGCAAGTCTTTCCCATGGGATATTGGATGCATGGATGATGTCCTCGCCCATGCCGCTCATTAAGGCGGTATTTATAATTTGGGCGTAGCTGGCTCGGTCGTCATATATAGTTATGTTAATTGTGTACTGCCCATCGTACATGGCTTCAAATCTTTCGGCGGCGGTTTCTATAAAAGGATTACCTGACAATATTGCTATTGTTATTTCATTGCTTTCGTTGCTATTGTTATTATCTGATGTGTCGCAGCCTGAAAGCATAGTGGCGCTGGTTAATACAAATACTAAAATTAATAGATATTTTTTCATTATGTTCCTCCTTGGGTTTGTTATGTGTTTTGGTTCGGGGTGCATCATAACAACTAAAGGCTTTGCTTTGGTGATTTTAGCTTAAGCGATACGGGGCATACCCCAAACGTAACATCACAGTTGCGTTCATGACAAAGGGGGATACGTTTGGGCTATTTAACTGGAAAATGCGTTGTTTCTAGGATATAGTTAGGGTGCAATAATTCAAGTGGTGTCTGTGGGATACCACTTGAATCAGTCGGTTCATATTCGGATGATGACGGAAATGTCCATTAAGTAGATAATAGGAAACAAATCCAGTTGGGTGCGGAGCGCACCCAACTGGATTCGTCATTTCATGTTTGGCTGGTGATGAAAATGCAATGGATGGAGAGGAGCGAGAATTATGTTAGGTATCATTATTTGTGATGATGATCGGTTTATGTTGGATATGTCTGCTAATGCGGCACTCAAATGTATAGAGAAGGAAAACTTAAAGGCGCGCATTGTTTGTGTCACTCAAGATTCTGCTGAGGTTATTCTATATATTAAGAAGAACCCCGGTAGCTATCTTTATTTTTTGGACATAGACCTTGGGCGAGCCACCTTAAACGGAGTCGACGTGGCGTGGCTTATAAAGAAACAAGCGCCCCTATCCAAAATTGTTTTTGTAACAAGCCATGCAGATATGGGTATGGATATTCTAAGAAGTGGGATAGAGGCTTTTGGCTTTATTGAAAAAACTGCGGACAGAAGTAAAATGCTTCAAGGTTATATGAAATACATTCGTCTTGTTTTGGATAATAATCCAGATAATAACAGTGCTGATGAGCCTGCTGTAAACCTGCTAATTGGCATTGACGAATATGTATCTTTGCCAATTTCTCAGATATTATATGTAGAAACGGATAAGGGGATCTCACACTTTGTTCGGTTTCACACCATAGATGGTTCGGATATTTCCGTCCGGGACACGATAGAAAACGTCTTGCAAAAACTAGGCGAGGATTTTATGAAAAGTCATCGATCGGTTATTATCAATAAAAAACATGTAATCTCTGTTTCTGATGGTGTGGTTAACTTTGCCGGAGGAGCGCAGGCAGATTGTTCCTTTCGTTTAAGAAGCGATGTGATGAAAAAGTGCGGGGTGAAGAAAGTATGAGCAGCCATCCAAATGAATTTATTCAAGAGATTCATGTTAACTTAGAATTCTTTCATCCATCACGGTTGGATTTGTTTTTTCGTGCAGTATTTGGTGGCGAGTTCTCGCTGTTGATCGTATTTCCATTTTTAATTGCCCTTGGTTTTATTGCAAATAAGTGGCCAAACAAGGTGGTTACATTTGCTGCCACTATGCTTGCCCTTGGTGTAACTATCGCGCCAGCAGTCTATTGGCTTATCCCTGGAAGTAATACAATGATTAACCTTGCTGTAGGGTTTGTTATGACCGCGACTGTATTCGTTCTTAACTTTGTTAAACTGCGTGCGCTGGATTACGCCATCTTGTTTTCGTGCTTTGCATTTTTGTCGCGGTTTGTAGGCATTGTGAGGCCCATAAGGCAAGTTGCCCATCATTTTGGGCTGGCGCTTACGGCCTTACTAACATTGATTGCTATTTTGGCGATATACAAAATTAGGTTGGGAAAATTAAAGGGGAACTTGTTTTATTGCTGGTTTACAGTCATGCTGGTTTTTATCAATGGATATGTTGTAACTATTTTATTTTGGCGATATATTGTTCGCATAGGACAGGCACAGACAGCATTGGTGGGGGCGTTATTTGTATGGGGAATCGCTGTTTCTTTTGTATGTGGGCTTAGTGCTTTGCTTATTTATGCGATTAAGCGGCTGTTTAAAAAGCACTTTGATAACATCAACCGCATGGGTAAGGCTTATCCGATGATTGAGCGATTTATAATCATAAATTCTATTGGGATTTTCTTGCTAATGGGATTGGCTTACTATTTTTTTGGGGAGTTTAATTTTACCCATGATCCTACTTATGGATTTATCGTTACTAGGCAGTATCCTATTATAGAACTCACGAATTTAATATTACTTTTCTCTATGACTTTGCAACTCTTTTTTATTATCATGATTTATAGATTAACTTGGCTACAAGATAACTTGAAAGCTACGGCAATGGAAAATCAAAGCCTTGCGGCGTATTCGTCTAGTTTGGAAAAGAGCATGAATGATATAAAGAATATTAAGCATGATGTTAAAAATATTTTTCTGACAATGGGTAATTTTGTAGAGCGTAGTGGGGACAAAGAAATGCAGGCGTTTTACAGCAAAAAAATAAGCCCATTTGCTACTGATGAGATTGCCAAAAATGATTTGCTTGGCAAATTGGCAGGGCTTGGTAATGAGCAACTAAAGGCGTTTATGTTTTATAAAATATCCCAAGGGATTGAACGTGATATTGATGTTAAATTAGACATTACAGCACCGGTGCCTAATCTTGGTTTTAGCGGAAATTTTGCTATTGAGTTTATTGACCTTGTTCGTATTTTAGGGGTATTGCTGGATAATGCGATTGAGGAGTGCGTAGAGATTCCCAATGGCCGTATTGATATAAAAATATCCCGGAATAATGAAATGTTTTCATGTGTGATAAAGAATACTGTTAGACCGGAAATAAAAGAAAGAGGTATAAAGCCCGGAACATCTACAAAGGGTAAAAACAGAGGTAAAGGACTTGTTGGAATCCGTAATATTATTGGCAAGTATGATATGGTTTTACTTAATTCGTATTTTTCAGAAAGGGATTTTGTTCAGAATTTGGTGGTTTATGCGGAGACGTTTGTGTGAGGAATAAACTTTGGGTATAAATAAAAAATTATCTTGAAGTACGCAGTTTTTGCAAATATAGTCATTTCATAATAGGATGAAAGGGGTTTTATCATATGCTAGAAAACACATTACCTAGAATTGCTTTATTTGGAATATTAAATAAGGATGATGTGAGTGAAAAAATTAAATATAGGAATAATTGCCCACGTAGATGCGGGCAAAACCACCTTAACAGAGAATATTTTGTTTCTTGGTGGGGCAATTACAAAGGCTGGACGAGTTGACAAAGGCGATACCCGCACAGATTCTATGGCAGT
>Ga0123355_10002878_pt1 | contig 24441 bp, 21 predicted proteins | sample TergutEmb28metaG_3_FD_89872 | JGI IMG/M metagenome (GOLD analysis project Ga0123355, IMG submission 89872) | Embiratermes neotenicus P1 segment gut microbial communities from Petit-Saut dam, French Guiana - Emb289 P1 | ecosystem: Host-associated > Arthropoda: Insects > Digestive system > Gut ... | reverse complement strand
CCCCCACCCCGAAACAAGAAAAATCGTAGCACTAAGCGCGGCAAAATACTCATAACACCACCCATAGCCGTTATCGCCCTACGCAAACAGGAGGCAACCATGTTAACTCCCCCAGAAGTAAAACCAGCACCAAGTACACCCGCAACACCCCCCAAAAAAACAACCAAATCAAATAAACCCAAGGAGGCAGTAAAAATGGAACTTCAAGCATTAGGATTAGTAGAAACAAGAGGCCTAGTGGCCGCAATCGAAGCAGCAGACGCAATGCTTAAAGCCGCAAATGTAACCTTAGTTGGCACAGAAAAAATCGGCTCTGGCCTGGTAAGTGTAATGGTACGCGGCGATGTTGGCGCAGTTAAAGCCGCGGTAGAAGCAGGTGAATCCGCTGCGTCCCGCCTAGGCGAAATCGTAGCGGTGCACGTAATCCCACGCCCCCACAACGATGTAGAAGGCATTTTGCCAAAATAATCACCCATGAAAAATGACCAAGCAAAAAAAATCTTCGAAGCCCCCAAACACTTCGAACAACTAATCCGCAACACCACAATCAAAGTGTTGCAGGAAATGGCCAGCCTAGCCAACACCCAACAGGATAATTCCATCCCAATTGGCGTGTCGGCTAGGCATGTTCACTTATGCCAGCAGCACCTAGAAACCCTTTTCGGCAAAGGCCATAAACTAACCTTCCATAAAGAGCTAATGGGAGGCCAGTACGCCGCCGCCGAAACCATCACCCTAGTGGGCAAAAACACCACCGCACTAAAAGCCCGTATCCTAGGCCCCCTACGCAACCAAACCCAAGTAGAAATCTCACAAACAGATAACCGCAACCTAGGCCTAAAAGCCCCCCTTCGCGACTCCGGCAATCTAACAGGCAGCGAAGCAATAACCCTAGTAGGTCCAAAAGGTGCAGTCTATGTAACCCAGTGCTGCATAATAGCAAGACGCCATATCCACATGCCCCCCGCAACAGCCCACCGCCTAGGACTCGCTGACAATGACATAGTAAAAACAGAAATCCAAACCCCAAAAGGCGGCATATTAGACCAGGTACTAGTCCGCGTAGACCCAACCTTCACCCTAGAAATGCACATAGATACAGACGAAGCCAACGCCCTAGGAGTAGAACCAAACACAATTGCAAGCATACTAATATAGCGATTTCATTTGAAATCGAAATCGACAATATTACCATGGCATAAAATGCTCTCTCACTCCAAAGACCCACCGGAAAAGAAGAGTGACAGGAAGGAGGCCAATAATGATTCTAGGCAAAGTAATCGGCTCAGTAGTAGCCACAAGAAAAAACGAAAAGCTAACAGGCAGCAAGTTCCTAATAATAGAAGCAATACACGACTGCCAGCCAAAACGCGTTGTGGCAATAGATAACGTAGGCGCGGGCACCGGCGAAATAGTCCTAGTAACCCTAGGCAGCAGCGCGCGTGTAGCCATTGGCGACCCACATTCTCCAGCAGACGCAGTAGTAGTAGGCATAGTAGATAGCCCCGACAAAATCTCGATATCTCAGCAATAATAAGCACAGTAGCAAAACAGTAGCAATCACCGAAAAACTAAATCCAGACCTCAATAAAAGGCGGGACGCAAAGTGGACAATCTCAATAAAACTAGCAACAAAACCAACAAACTTTCAATAAAAATGCCACAGCGCAAAGCCCTAGCTATGATAGAATACACCTCCATCGCCCAAGGCATAATAGCCCTAGACATAATAACCAAAACCGCCGAAGTAGACATACTAAGCGCAAGGCCAATCTGCCCAGGCAAGTACATGATACTGTTTTGCGGGGACTTAGCCGCAGTCAACGCCTCACTAGAAGCCGCAAGACAAATCCAAAGCAAAATCGACGACTTTATCTTAGGCCGCCCCCACCCGTCCATATTCGCCGCGCTAAACCAGCAAGTAAAGCTACAAAAAAACACCGCACTAGGCCTAATAGAAACCTATTCCGGCGCGGCGGCAATAAAAGCCGCCGACACATCAGCCAAAACCGCATATGTAAACCTAGCCCAAATCCGCATAGCCGAGGGCATGTGCGGCAAATCCACAGTAATGTTAACCGGCGATATAGCCGCGGTAGCCGCCGCGCTTGATGCCGCAAAAGCAGATGCAAATGATGCGAATAAAGCAGACATCACAAAACCCAAAGTCACCACAAATAATGAACCCGAAACAAAAAATGAAGCCGAAATAAAAGAAGCCACCAAAAAATGGCAGCCCCTAAACACAGCACTAATCCCAAACCCAGACGAGAAAATGCTTGCAGCAATAAACGCATCCGCGCAAAGCCTCTATCACTAAAAGCCCCTATCACTAAAAACCCCTATCACAGTAAAGCCTCCACGCCCGGATAACTTTTGCCGGAGCAGATTTAATCGTTAGCCAATGAAATCAAATGAGGCAACCGCTCCCCCATACGCCAAACATAAGAAAGAATAGCATTTCTACATTCGTCGCACCAGTTGTTATACGCATAAAAATGATGAGACATAACACAACCCAATATATTCTCACGACACTCTGGTGCCCCAACAACATGGGATACTTCGTGGGCGATAACATACCTAAACCGTTCATGAGCCAAGGGATTCCCAGCCGCGTCATTAAACCCAATAATCATTTCGCCAAGATGCACCTCAGCCCGCTCCACCCTAGGACGCGCCATACCATATATCTGAACACCGCACCATAAAGGATAATCAACAAATCTAAACCTAACCGCACTGTCAGTGCTACGCAGTGCCGGATAATCCAGCACCAGGGAGGCCTCCCTAAAAAGGGTCCCCTCCCCCATTGTAGGGATATCATTAAGGCGAGGTTCATAATGTGCAGCTCCTTCCTGCACAAATCTAATCCCAAAGTAAGTCTCAAAAAGAGGTTTAATCTCGTTGATAATATTATCTGCCTTGGCAAACGCCTCGGTTGAATTGATACTAACCAGGTTATAATAACCAATATTAAGGGGCCTTACCCACCTAGCACAAAGGGTTGCGCTACTATCTGGCGCAGTTCTCCCAACTGCAACCCACGCACCCGTAAAATCATAACCAGCGTGGGGTATACTATCATCAGTAAACCAACCAACAAAGTAATACCCTGCTTTGGTTGGCGGCGGCGGCAAATCCACTACCTCCCCCCCAGCCCGTACAATCCGCGTACCATGATACTCCGGCACCCCGCCATTAGAATCAAAAGCAAGAATAACAATTGATTCCAGCCCGGCCGGTGTGCCAATCTCTCGTATAAGATTTATTACATAATTAGGAAGTTGTTCGTTGACATTATGCTTAATACCATATTCCGCATTAGCCGCCACTTCATCGTCATCCGCTTGCGCACCCATCACTGCAACCGGCACCCCAAAACCCACCATCAAAACAGTAAGCAGCAAAACAAGAAGCCATCTTCTATTTTTAAACATCCCTCTATTTTTAAACATCCAAATCCCCTTGTCTATCACGCATCTCGCGTATATAGGCTTTTTCCATTATTCAAATGTATCACAAATCATTCGCGATATCCACATGCCATAAAGGCCAACCGAGGGGGTTTATTCAATTTGGATAACCACAACCGTTACTCAGCTTTCATTTTGAAATTTATAGTCAGTTTTCTATCATGCCATGAAAATATGCCATTCTGTTTAACATTTGAACATATATCCTTATCCGCAACCACATCCCCAGTACGAAAAACCGAAAGCATAAACCCAATAAGCCCCAAATTTATTACCATTGCAAAACTACCGGGTGATATAAGTGGCAACGAAATATGAGCGATAGTAAGCCCCATATTAAAAATAAGATACATAAACACTTGCACAAAAAATGTTAAAGCAATAGCAATCGAAACAAAAAATCCAAGCCCGCTTTTTTGTCTCACACAGCGCAAAATCACAATGCCCATAAATAACATTAATATAACCATAATAATCCCAAAAACAAGCCACCCAAACCGGCTAATAACCGTCAATAAAATGAAGTCTGAATACAGCCATGACTGTGTAAGAATATTCGGCGTTGTTCCTTCCCCAAATACCAGCGCACCACTTAACAACTCCCTCACCTGTAGTGCAAGAAATCCAGCACCCATTGGGTCGCTATGGGGGTTAAATGCCGTTACTAACCGCCTTGTTATCCAACTCCCTTGCGCGTATACAAGCACCATAATTGCAAGAATTATTGCATAAGGAACAAAGGCTATCGCAACTCCAACTACCCTATTAACACCAAACCAGTTCTTCATGATAGCGATAATTAAAAGTGCCATTCCAACTATCGCAAAGTGTATAAGCCCAGCCAAAGCAGGGGCGGCAAAGGCAATAAAACACAATAACCCATATGCCAATACACATATAATTAGACCACGATATCCCTTGCCTTTAGCTGCAAAAATTATTGGAACCAAAGCTACCGGAAATAATAAAGCCATGACTTGAATAGTTGGAAAAAACGAAACAGAAAATATGTGCTCCGTCAGCACTCCCCCTATATGAAATGATGGAAGAAGAAAAAACATCGCCCACACAGATAAAGCAATACCAACAAAGATTCCCTTCGGATATTTGCCCAAAAGTGTAAAATCTGCAAAGTATGCGGCAATCATCACTAACATGCCAGCTGCCGTCCAAAATAATCTCCTATAAATACCCATACCATCAAAAACCAGCACACTAATTAAAATGCCAAGCAGCAAAAACCCTGCTATCCAAACAAACATACTCCATTGCGGCTTTGGCCTATGGATACTGTCAAATTGTGTGCCGATAATCATTGCATCACCAGTATCGACAATGGCCTTTTCCGTTGCCGCCTGCTCATCCAGCCCCTGTGCGATATAAGAATCCCGCCCGTCCTTAATGTGATTCTCCATTTCGTCAGAAATCCGCGTATGTGCTTTTTTCCATCGTATTTGCCGGCATACTGTTTTCACATAATCTCCAATCATATCAAGCGAACGCATAGCCGACACCCCCTTCAAGTACACGGCTTACAGCTTTGGTGTACTGCGCCCACTCTGATTGTTTTTTCTCTAACAATCCCTTTCCTTTGCTAGTCAACTGATAATATTTTCTAACACGCTGATTGTCGGCGTTTTCGTCATAGGATGTTATCATGCCGTCGTTCTCCAGCCCGTGTAGTAATGGGTAGAGGGTTCCAGTTTTCAGACGAAAAACATCTTCTGATTTATCAGAAAGTTCCTCAATAATTTGATATCCATACATGTTCTTAGCCTCAAGCAGCTTTAGAATCAACATTGTTGTATTGCCAGAAAGCATGTTTTTTGCGGATGCCATGCCCTGCCCTCCTTATAAGTAGATTATCTACATATAATTATATGTAGGTAATCTACTTATGTCAATAAAATTTTTCTGCAGCGTTCAATTGCTTCACAATAGATGAAACAAAAAACGCGCTCTAAGGGAGCGCGCAATTTCACAGGTAATATTTTTTTAAGCCTTCCTGTATTAATATCTAAACTATAAGGGTCAGTCGTGAAGCTGATAACTTTGCATTGTTCAAATGCATCACAAATCATTCGTGATATCTACAATCCGCTTATCGCGATTAGAACGCACCGCCGTCTTGCGGTTTTTTTGTATTTCCGAGTTGTGCTTTTTTGCAAAATGTATGATGCCGATAGATGATAAACCCACACTAACTATTGCAGCAATGATTATAAAACCTGGTTGTGTATTACTTGTTTGCGGATTTACTCTCGCTGGGATTGGAGTAGGAGTTGGTGATGCCATTGGCGCAGGTGTAGGAGTTGGGCTTGGCGTAGGCTTCGGACTTGGTGTAACCATAACACCTGGTGTGGGTGTCAGGGTTGGACTTGGCGTGACAACTGGCGTGGGCGTTGGTGTCGAAGCAAGCAACGCCTCCCACTGTGCCACAAATGACCGATATATGGGGGCAGTTACAGGAATCGGCTGAAACGAAACCGCAGCTGATACTTCTTCGGCTGTAAGCAACTCATCAGTACCCTCTTCACGCCACCCTAAAAATGTATGCCCAGCACGAACCGGAATAGGGATATCATCAACACCAAAATAAGCCGTTGATGTTGAAAATGATGGCCTTCTTATAAAGATAGGTATAGGGCTTCCTCCTACATAACCGCCATCCAATGAAAGCCGTAATGAAAATTCCCAATTCACATCACGAAATATGGCTTCGAAAGTCCTAGGACTATATATTGGTGTTGTAGAGATTGGTGCAATAATCATAGTCCAAACATCTCTCCATCCCCTAAACTCCCGACCACGAATAGGATATATTGGGTTTGGCGGTGCTAAAGCACCAAGAGTGCCACCATGAGGCACAAAAACTAAAATGTTATCAGACGAGCCATCAATATATCCACCCATTGGCCTAAGAATAACAGGGTGACCTTCATCTTCGTGAAAACGGGGCTGCCATACCCACGTATCAGCCATAACGGCACCATCATAGTATCGCATAAGCTCTTCAGACGTGAAAACAAACTCACCTCGCGGATAATATGTAGTACCACTACCGACATTCTGCCAATAGCCTGTGTAAAGTCCAGTCGCGGGAACAGGCGGCAGGCCGGCAGCAACATTAGTAAACACAAAATTTTCACCTAAAGTAATCTGTTGCAGATTGTTAGCAAATGCAAACATCCTGTCCATACGTTGGACATTGCGCGTATCCCAACCAGAAAGGTCAAGGCTTTGTAGCCTCACATTAAAAAACATATCCGACATATTTGTTACGCTACTAGTGTTCCAACCGGATAAATCTATGGAACTATCATTTTGCACACGTGAAAACATGCCAGACATATTGGTAACTCTTCCTGTATCCCAGTTTGATAGCGTTATTAACATGCGTGGCAATGTATTATTGGCAAACATGAGAGACATGTTTGTAACATTACTTGTATCCAGTGCGGCTATACATTGCATAAGCTGTAGATTAGGCATAGGCATTAGATAGTAATGAGGATGAAGCGGACTATAAAACATTCTATACATACTGGTTATACCGCTTGTATCTAAATAATGCATTCCATCAATACGCCCTGTTGTGCTTCCCCCCCAGTGAAATATGCCTCTGATAGTAGACGCATAGCTTGCGGCTACAGGGCCAGAGATAACAATAAGGGGGATATGCTCAAGATGCTGATACCAGATATTAGCAACACATTGATATATAACCCCGCTGCCAATCTCAATAGTCCCATTGTAATGCATCTGCCACGGTGCACCACCATCGCCCATGGTGCCACTGGCAATTAAGGGGTAACTGCTATGTCGGGCGATATCATAGCCATCGTCATATGCACTACCCAATAAAACTATAGCTGCAAAAAATGTTATTGCTATAAAAAGCATTGCTGTGCGTATGCTGGGGGCTCTATGAATGTTATTTGTTTTTTCTATGTAATTCATTACAGTCGCTCCTTACTTACTGCCACAAAATGTTAGTAGTGTATGATATAAATTTTGCGATATGTATATCACAATTATAACACTCGACATTTAAAACCCCAATACCTTGGGGTTTTTCACCCCAAGGTATTGGATCATTGTTATTAAAACGTAAGATTTATATCGTTGGTCATTGTCAACATATTAACTATATAAACCAACTAATTCACATAGCGTATCGACCAAGGGCATCTTCCAAAGATTAACCCATAATAAAAACGTTCGTGATATCTCCACATGCCAATTACATCCCTACCAGAATAATCTCTAAGTCGTGTCAAAAACAAGTTTAGGGTTGCAATGCCGTATGGATCATCTAGGTTGACTGCCATGCGATTAAAATATCTAAATGTCTGCCTAAAAGGTTCCCATCCAATCTGCTGCTGGATTCTTAAAAAGCTGTATGTTAGTGCATTTTCCGAAAATGGTGTTGGGTATCGTCTATCCCAGTTTCTATATACAAAGACCTGGCGATAACTTTCGGCAAAGTAATTTCTATATCCGGCAAGGCCAGTAATTATACGACCACCAAGATCATGCGTTGTAGCGTTACGCCTACTCATAGTATATGCGACTTTAAAATTGGCAAAATGCTCTCTGGTACTTACGTTCCTACCTCCACCTACTGGTAATCCGCCAAAACCCCAATTCGCCCAACCCCATCCTCCTCCGCCAGGACCGGTTCTTTTGTCAAAATTATGGCTCATCTCATGCATCACGAGAAATGACCAGCAAGTCTCAGCTCTGGCTATCAAGTTTGGCACAGCATTGTGATTGATCCTAATTGGATTGCCAGATAACCCATTGTGATTCAAATAGCGTGTGCTTCGCATTACCATGGGTTGTCCTTGCCATGGACGATTCCCTGTTAAGTGATACAAGTCATCATGTGCTTGCTGCATCCTATCCATCCATCTATTAATATAGAAGTATGATCCGCGAGCAACATCCTCTCGCCTTAAGTAGAAGACGAGATCCCTTCTTTGAAAGCGTTGAAAATATACATTACAATGCAGTGTTCTTGGGTTAGGCCTAAGGTATTCCCATCTAGTGACTCTATATCTTGGATTAAAGTAGTACATCCCAAAATAATATGTTTTTCCCGGCTCCAGCCCAGCAAATGTATATACGCCACTACGTGTTATCGACCCGGTATTATAACGAGCATCAGTCCACGCACCTTCACTACTACGACGCATAAGGCGATTATCTCTGTGCCCTTCCTCTGGAAAAACAACACGAATTGCTATTGATGTTGTTGTCACACTTCTACTTTCGAGTATACGCACGTTACTTTGCGGCAACGGTATATAATGGTGTGTATTAACCATCCATCGTTCATTGTGCCGGTCATAGACATGGAAGTCTATAAAGTTATTAACATTTGGTTGAAGATTATTGATCGTAATAGAACGAACGCCATTTAGATTATTGCGTGCGTGCCAACCCTCACCTGTTATATCACGGCCATTATGCGTTATTCTATTTCCCCAGTTGCCATCTACAGGGAAAACGAAGTTAACCGTAAAGCTTGTAGCTGTTCTGTTTGTCACAGATAAATGCGGCGCATTTTGTCTTTGCCCAGGCAGCGTAACCCTCAACTCATAACTCATCCACGCCGAACGCGCCCAACTCCAAGTATATACTTCAAACACATACGTGGCTCCAGGCACTAATCCGTGAACTGTACGTCGACCAGTTTGTATCGGTGGTCTATTGAAATGAAATTGCCCTGCAATGTCTACCCATGTGCCACCATATTGCCCTCCTGGAATTGTAAAGTCACGCTTACGAAAGTGATTGAGACTTGCATCATTTGAGTTGAATACTAAGTCAAGGGTCACAGAATTGTTGCTCATTGAGGCAACTGCAATCCTAGCGTAGTGCCAAACATATACATCATATTGAGGACTTAAAGGTATTGCATACCCATCTATATGGTGTGCTTCATATTCGTGGGCTTCAAGTTCTTCAACTGGACGCATGTACGGAGGTGGAGTAGGAAGACTTTGCAAACAATCCAATATCAAATTATCCATAAAGACGGCCAAATCGTTTATTAGCAGATGCTCTTCTACAAAAAAACCAGACTCCTCAACCCAATCCCCCAACACAAAATACAAAGGCGCGTCATCATACACATCATCAATAAGCAGGTCTGGCTCAAAGCTAACATACGGGTCGGGAAGCACTACACAAAACATAGTTGGCGGCGGCGGCACATCGCCTGCTTCAAGATCAAAGAAAACATATGGCAACGGTGCTACTGTTAAAACACTCAATATCCTAGCATCAACCTGTTCACTTGGCATATCAAATATAAGACTATAATAATTGAGAATATTTTCAGTTGAATGCCAGCCAAACAACCTTACAAATCTTTCTCGTAAATCATAGTCAGAAGGATTGCCTTCAAGTAATAGAAAGTAATTTTCACTGGCATCGTCTACACGTTGTGGGTGTCGGGGGTATGGTAAAGCTGTATCAAAACGCACAACTGCATCCATTGTATGGGTATCGTCACTACAGACGCACTCTCCCCAATCCTGTGCAGCACTCCATTCATACCAATCGGATTCCATGTTAGCGTACTCTAACCCGGCACTATCAACATCAAAATACTCTATATCCACACGATCTAATATGTCATCGCGTGCAAAAGCAACTGGTGGCATTGTACTTACAAGCATTATCACTGCCAACAAAAGTGCAGTAGTCCTCCGAAATAATCTTAAGCGGCTATTCCACAGTTTCATTTTGTATCATCCTCCAAATAATGACATATTGCGCGCTTGTGAATACCCCCCCTGGTGCATTTTGTCAACACATACTCCAAATTTAATCACGCAAAATGTCTAATACGATTTTAGTGCATTACTCAACCTGCTATTCCCATAATATGGTCACACATTTAATAAAGCACACACAAACCGCAGAAAATGGGGTTTTTCCATTTTTGATAAAACCGCTAAAGTAACACATGAGCATATGTCATCTTGGTAAAAACCAGAAAAGTAACATTCATGCACACATGAAATTATTGAACTAATCCATACATATTTCCATAACATACCAGAACGTCATTTCAGTCAATGTATCGCAAAAAAGATACATACAGTCACAATCCCTCTCATATAAACACAAAAAAAGAGCCCCTCACCAAAAACGGCAAACCGGCTCTTTTCCCAGCAAGGCGCAGGCTTAAAAGCTGCGTTTAACTTCGACTAGGATTACATTAGACTTCGCTTTAACACAGCTTTCCATACTTCTGTATATCTATGTACGCCCAGTATTTCCGCGCTATCCGGCACGTCTTATGTTAGGGGAGATGGTATTGGGCTTATTTGTATATGTCCTTATTTCTGCGTAATTTCTGTGTAATTATAAAATTCTCATTAAGATGCTTCCCACATCTTTTAGCTAACGAGGCATGTATCCACCTTTCATTTTATTATCAAAACATCCTGCCGCCGCCTGACATCATCATTAGAAGAATCAGCATTAGCATCATGTTATCACCCATCATGTTTGGGTTTGTCATCATTAGCAGCAGCAGTATCATTAGCATATCGTTTCCTTGATCCGCTACATAGCCTACGCCGGTATTGTCCATACGTTGCCTCCTTCTTGCTGTCGTTTATTTACTACATAGTATGAAGGAGGCAGTGATTGTTGCGTGTCCGTTAAGAAGCTGTATTCAACCTTGCCAACGCCGCGCTTCTGAGCCCTAATACCCAAGAAAAATCGCGCCATAAATTAACGCGCAAAGTACCATCAGCGCGGGATGAACCTTTAGCTTAGTAATGCACAAAAGACTGGCCGTGGCCAAGATAATCATATGAATAGGCCCAATGCCAACCCATGCAGAAAACAGATTCCTGAGGGCCATTTCGCCCAAAAGCACAGCAATCGTTGGGCGGATATACTTTGTAAGCCGCTGCACACCAGGGGAGTCTTTATGGCGTTTTAATAGCCCCATCAACAGTACCATAAGTATCACCGAAGGCATGATTGTTGCAGTAATCGCCACAAATGAGCCAAATACCCCACCCTGGGCAAAGCCTATATATGCCGCAATCTTAGGTGCTATAGGCCCCGGAAGGGCATTGCCCATAGCAAAAATCTCGGCAAACTCGGCAGATGAAAGCCATCCATAAGATATTACAACCTCGCGTTCGATAAGGGGCACAATTGAGGGGCCGCCGCCATAGCCCAATATATTGGCAATAAAAAACACCCAAAATATCTGTAAATAAATCATGATTGCTTACTCCCCGTCTATTTCATCGCTGCTGGTGTCATCAGATGAGACTTCATTACCTTCGCTATCAGCAGGTTTTGCCTCAAGTTTTGACTCATGTTTTGACTTAAGTTCTGCATTAGGGCCTGCTTCATCTTTTACCTCATATCCTGCCTTCGGCCGCAAGCGTTCGTATAGGCTTTGTCCTAAAAATGCCCATACAAACAACCCGGCAAGAATAATAGCCGGGTGTGGCTGGACAAAAAATATTAGCAAACCAACTATAAATACATGGGCAATAGTAACAGACCAGCCAAGGCCTTTTGCGGCAATAGAAAGAAACTGCCAGCCCACAACCGAAAGCATCACGCCAACCACCGGCACCATTGCCCGGGTCATCCCCCTGGCCCACACCTCGTCAGAAAAACGCGAAAGGGTTGTCATTAGTACAATCATCAAGATTGCCGTAGGCAAAACAGCACCCACCAGCGCAATTAAGAGCCCTAAAATTCCCCCAACTCTATAGCCGATATACCCTGCCATCTTTGTGTTAATCGGCCCAGGAAGGGTGTTTCCGATTGCAACAACCTCGGCAAACTCCTCATCTGTCATCCATTTGTATCTCTCGACAGCTTCGCGATATACAAAAGGTATCGAGGCAGGCCCGCCTCCAAAACACAATAAGCCGCTTCTAAAGAAGGCCATAAAGATGTCCATGTATTTCATATACTTTCCCGCCTCCAGGCTAAACGCTAGCAACGCGTAATTTTTATATTTTTCGCAAGAAGAATTATTACAAACAATTTGTCACGCAAGCATCCAGTCATTGAGCATCTTGTCGATTAATACCGATAGTTGTAATATTGACTCAATGTTTCAATATCTTGTTACTACACTTCTTATCATCGACCGTTCCTCATAAGATGTTGTAAGCCTTGCCGAAAAATGCTTGAAGCGTTGCATATTTTCGCAAGGCGACAAACACCGGCAAGAAGGCCGGACGCCCGAAGGGCGGCTTTCGCGTAGCGAAAGTGTTGAACATCTAATTGCGGTACGGGGAATATTAGGTGTACCATGCCCATACGACCAATTTCTACAAACACCGCAAGCGCATACGACTCAAAGCCCGTCTCAATATGGCATAGGGATATTTCATCATTGCTAAAATTCAACTACCAGCAGCACGCTTCTTTTCGTGAGTTATCCGTTTTTAGTCGCAAACTTTCATTTTTATTAGGCGCGGGCATCCCAATCAAAACAGCAATATCCATTGTATCAGAACAACTGCCAGGGCGGGGGCTACCCAAACTAATGCCCAAACTAAACGCAAAACTTCAGCAGGGAGAAAGCTTTACCGAGGCAATACATGCCACGGGAGCCTTCCCTGCTTTTTTCTGTGGCTTTGTAAGTATCGGCGAAGCCACCGCAAAATTACCCCAAGTAATGGAGCAACTTGCAGATTTTTATGACGAACAGGCCCAAACCAAGGACGAACTAACAGCAGCCCTAGTATACCCCATTGCCGTAACAATAATGATGATTGGCGTCATTATAATGGCCGTTACCTTTGTGCTGCCGGGCTATAGCCGTATCTTTGAAGCAACGGGCGCACCCCTTCCGATTTTGACCTACACCCTTTTACAGGTATCAAATTTTATGGTAGAAAACGCCCGACTACTTGCTTTGGGCGTGCTTGTAGCCTGTATCACAACAGTTATTTTACTCCGCAGCAGGCATGGCCGCGAGGCTGTATCGTCAGTGGCACTTACCATCCCTTTGGTAAGGCAGGGAGTAAGTTTTCGGCTAACAAAATCGCTATATTTGCTGTTATCTGCCGGGCTGCCAATATCACAAGCTTTACCCCTTACACAAGATGTTATGGACAATCTAAGAGTCAAGCACGACCTTAGTAAAATAACAACTCAGCTTAAAATGGGCAAGCCCTTTTGGGCGGCTCTTAACGAAATAAAGTACATCGACCCGCTACTAACAGGCCTAGCGAGGGTTGGCGAGGAGTCTGGCCAAATGTCCCAAACAATCGAAAAATGCCAGATTTATTACTCTCAAGCTTACAGGCATTCAGTTAAACGGCTTAGTAAGCTAGTAGAGCCGGTTATTACGCTGATACTTGGTCTTGGCCTTGGGGTTATTATGCTGGCTGTTATTCTGCCTACTTTTGAGCTTGCTGCTATTCTTTAGGCAAGGCTGAGCCATAACCTTTCAAATATGACAAGCGCAAAAACCGCGGGAAACGGGGTTTTTCTCCATTTATCAAAACCTAGAAAGTAACACATTAAGGAGGCATAATTCTAATGAAAAGGACCTGCAAAACAAAGGCAAAAAAGGCAACTAAGGGGTTCACCCTACTGGAATTGCTAATTGCACTTGCGATACTTGCAATTATCGCCGCGATACTAATCCCAAACTTTTTCGCCACAACAGACCGGGCGCGGCTTCGCAGTGACATACAATCCGCTCGTGTTATTCAAAATGCGATAGAGCTTTACCGTGCCGAAAGAGGGCAGGCCCCGGATGGTGCCAATATGGCCGCGGTGCTTGAAAGTCTTACCGATTCGGGCTTTCTTCGGGCTAGGTATGCGGATATTCAAACAGAGGCCGCAACTTGGGAAAACGATGCGGATGTGGGCATCGTAGTAAATATCCACTCAAGCCCAGACAATGTACACAGCGTTTACGCAAGCCTGCCCGACAGCGAAAGGATATTTGTGATTAATGGCCGAGGCGGAAGCTAGTGGGTGGTCATGCAATGAGGCATGTCGACATTACAGGGTTCGAAGACATAGTCATTGACGAAAATACAATCACTGACGCAAAGCCTGTTGACCTTACGGCAATCAAAAACCCGCCAACACAGCTACTAACCCACGATTACGCTTCCGCGTACACTGTCTTGCCCATCAAACAAGAAGGCCAGCATCTATGGGTTGCAATGGAAAACACTAGTTATCGTACCATTTCAGATTTATCGGATATCACAGGAATGTACATCGTGCCAATGTGGGCAAGCGGTGCCGATATCCGCCGCTTTGTGGACCATTTCTACAGCGAGGAGGCCATTCATAATATTGCATCACAATTTCTGGTAGAAGAAAGGCTTTCGCAGCGCACTCAGGCACCGGATGCTGCACTTATCGAAGAACTTTCTGCGGCACCTGCCGTTAGGCTCATCGACTCGCTGATAGAATCGGGTGTGCTTAACCGCGCAAGTGACATACATATAGAGCCATATGGTGCCTCCCTTAAGGCACGATACCGGGTGGATGGGGAGCTTATCGCCTTTGGCTCTGTTGATTTAAGCTTGCTACCCAATGTTATATCCCGGCTTAAAATCATGGGAGACCTAGATATAACAGAAAAGCGAAAGCCTCAAGATGGGCATTTTTCTATGAATATTCATGGCGAACGGGTAGAATTTCGCCTTAGCACAATGCCAACCCACCTTGGCGAGAAGGCTGCAATCAGATTACTTTACGGCCAGTCGTCCCGGCTTAAAAAAGAAGAACTTGGCTTTTTTGCAGATGACCTTGATGCACTTACACGGCTGTTTCACATGCCCCATGGCGCAATCTTTATGACAGGCCCCACAGGAAGCGGCAAGTCCACAACTATGACCAGCTTCCTTGAAGAGTTAAACCACGAAGGCAGAAATATTATTACAATTGAAGACCCAGTGGAAAACCCGATTCTTGGGGTCAACCATGTAAAAGTCGAACGGACGGCAGGGCTGGATTTTGCCAACGCCCTAAGGCATATTCTGCGGCAAGACCCGGATGTAATCATGGTAGGCGAAATACGAGACAGGGAAACCGCGCGTATTGCGATACAGGCGGCAATCACCGGCCATGTTGTGCTAAGCACCTTGCATACAAACGACGCAGCCGGTGTAATAGAAAGGCTTTCTGATATGGGAATCGAGTCCTATCTTTCCGCGGCAGCACTTAATGGGATAATCGCCCAGCGGCTGGTAAGGCGCATTTGCGCAGAGTGTAAAGCCCCTGCACCCCTTAACAAAGAAGTTGCGGACATTCTTGGGCTTTCGCCAGACACACCAATTTTTGCGGGTCGTGGTTGCGGCAAATGCAATAATACCGGCTACAAGGGTAGGATTGCATTATACGAGTATGTAATCATGGACGACCAGCTTAAAAAACGCATGAGTAACAGCCCTGCAAGGCTGGCGTCACATCTTCGCAAAACAAAAGGACTTAGAGACAATGCCGCAAAAAACGTAGTGCTTGGAAATATTACGGCAGAAGAAGCTTTGCGTGTACTGGAAGGTGACGCACAATGAATAAAATACGCCTACCTCTCATAAAACGCGGTAAGCCTAGTGATGGCGGTAAACCTAACTGTGGCGCAGGCACAAAGCATACCCGCGGATTTTCCCTAATGGAGGCGGTGATAGCACTGTCTATATGGATGATATTATCCATGGGTGTGATTGTTATATGGCAGCACGCGTCCAGCCGTGCCGGCGCACTTATCGAAAGGCAATCCGCCTTCGAAAGCACTCGCTCATCATTGGATGCACTAATGGTTAATATCCAAATGGCGCAATCCATCCGATTGGAAGTTGGGCCAAACTATGTACTTAGCAGCCTTACCCTTACAGAACTTAACCCCCAGGGGCTGCTTCATGATTATGTATTTACTTTTGATATAAACGCCAGCCCCGGTACCCCTAAACACCATCGGCTAGAATTTGGCCTTAACAACGAGTTTGCCTCCGGTATCGCGCTTGTAAGAGTCGAGCCCGTTGGCGACAGACATATGCATATCACTATAATATCAGATTGCGAACACGCAATTACACTGGAAGGAAGGGTGGACATACGATACAAACAACTAACGGTAGTGCGGGGCTTGTGACATATACACTACATATAATATTATCTATATAAATGCAGTAAGACTACTGTTATGTACCCCCCTGGATACACTCATTCCCTGGCACTGATATTATGAGACATTGCGATAAGCCCTTTTATTGCGTGGATTATAAACTCAAGCTCTATATCATCAAGGCAGGTTAGTAGGCTTTGGACTTTCTTACGATTAGCGGATGATGTATCATCACGGTCTTCTTTAACAGATAAGCCGCTTTTCCTTGGGTTGGCGAACAAATTATCAATTGGTACACCAAAAGCGCGTGCAAGTTTCGAAAGTGTAACAGCAGTGGCACCACGCTCGCCTCTTTCGATAAGCCCCATGTGCGAACTTGTGAGATCCATCATTTCTGCAAGTTCGTCTCTGGAGAGCCTGCGTGATTCACGTTCTAAGCGTATATTTTTACCAATGATTTCATCAAGACGGTCTTTTTCAAGCCTTCTGTCAAGTGCGTCTTTCTCAGTTAATTTTCTTACAGTTACTTTTTCGGTTACTTTTTCGGCTGCATTTTCAGTTGCATTTTGTTCGGTTGTTGCTCCTGCATTTTCTGCTTGTTCTGTTATTTCCGTTGCGTTTCTCCCCATTATTTGACCTCCTTGGTAATAATCGTCATTTTATTCGTATTTTTCGCTTATAGCTATCCACATAGAGATTAAATGCCATGATACATATAAGCATATGAAAAGGGCTTAAATTGCTAGATTCCAGACACCTAGTTACAAATTGAACTACAGATAAAAGACACAAACTGAAACAGTTTGTTGAAATTTGTAACGAGTTTGTCATGCACCTCTAATGGTGCTATAATTTTGTAAATTTACGGTCAGAAAAAAGGTGTCTCATGCCAACAAATTCAGCTCCCAAACCTAGGTCAAGCCGCGCCGGCCGCCCAAGGGCTACAAGGATTAACGCAAAGCCCGCCCCAAAGGCACTTCATAGGGAAGTTAAGTGTTTGATATTTATCGCTGTGGGCGTTTTGCTTACACTTGGTGTTTTCGCACCCAACTCCCTTGGTTTTATAGGGCGTTTTTTTTCTGCATTTTTCTTTGGTTTGCTTGGCTTTGGCGCGTTTATTTTGCCACTTGCTATTATTGGCATTGCTGTTTTTGCCCTAAAACGCCGTGGGTTACGTTTTCCCATTGGTCTTAGTATTGCCCTAGTTTGGTTGATTTTAGCCATGCTACATATTGTCAACTCTCCCGATCTTTCAGAGATGGGGGCGTTTACACGTTTTAGATATGTATATGAATACGGCGGCCGTTTTTCCGGCGGCCTACTTGGCGCGCTTGTTGGCGAGCTACTTATTGCCGTCCTTGGCAATGTCGGCTCAATTGTGGCACTTGCGGCCAGTATTTTAATTATTTCGGTACTACTTACAGGCAGATCCTTTGTTTATTTGGTTACACAAGGCGCAAACGCAGTAGGCAGTGCCGCAACTCGCGCAAAAGACCACTATACACGCCTACCGGAGGATTATGACGACGACCATTATGATGACGAATACGCTGATGAGTACGACGACTACAACGATGATCGTGGACAGAAAAACCAAAATAAAGATCAAAATAAAGATCAAAATAAGAACCAAGATAAAAATCACAATAAAAACCAAAACAGAAATCTCGACAGAAACAATATCGCAAAAAAAACCACACATAAACGCCCCCCCAATGTAAAAGAGCCGGAACTCTTCTCCATGGCGGATGACGGCATCGCCCCGGCAGATCACCTGCCTCAAGTACGACTCTTTCACGAAGAGTTAGACCTAAAACCCAATGTAACCGCGCCAAGAAAAGTCAAAAAAATTACAAATGAAGAAGATACAAATGAGATACCGGAAGGCACCGGCCCCTTGTTTGCGCGGCGCACAGCTGATGGCAGGCAGGAAGTCATACTGTTTCCGGAGCATGATGCGGAACATGAAGGCCAAGGGTATGATGGCCATGGGAGCGAAGTTTCCGGCCCAAGCGAGGCTTCTGACGAATTTTATCAATCTGGTTCCCCAGTAGTTAAAGGCCTGGTGGAAGACATACCTCGCGAAGAAGAACACATAGAGGCCGTGTACGATGACAGCTATATTCAAGTAACACAAAACGAGCTGCCAAAAGTCGTATCTTTCCCCGCAAAACCGCAAGTCCCCGCAAAACCTCCAACCGCACCCCAGGATATATCCCAGAACACAAGTCACGAAATACACAGCGAAGCAACCCATGAAGCGTTCAATGAAGCGATCAATGAAGCGACCAATGAAACAACTCATAAATCAGCTCACAAAACATCTCATGAACCAACTCCCGAAACAGCCAAAGATACAGCAAGCACCCAAGACCTAGTTATCCGCTCTCGCCAGCCAAGCCAGCCGGTCATCGCTACTGATGCGATACCCAGCTATGAAGACTTTGTACTTCCGCCAATAAACCTATTAAACGAACCCCCGGCGGCAAAATCCATGGCCGAATCTCGTACACAGATACTTGAAAACTCGCGCATATTAGAGGAAACCCTTCGCAGCTTCCGAATAGAGGCAAAAGTCGTTGAGGTAAGTGTCGGCCCGACAGTCACACGCTACGACCTAGCCCCAGGCCCCGGCGTAAAAGTCTCGTCAATTGCAAACCTGTCAAACGATCTAGCCCTAAGCCTTGCCGCACAAGGCATCAGAATAGAAGCCCCCATACCCGGCAAATCCGCAGTCGGCATAGAAATCCCAAACAAAGAGCCGCAGCCCGTATATCTTCGCGAAATTATCCAAGAAGAACGGTTTAACAAGTTCCCATCAAAGCTTGCGTTTGCTGTTGGCAAAGACATCGCCGGGGAACCGGTCGTGACAGACATTGCCCGTATGCCTCACTTGCTTATAGCAGGTGCTACCGGCAGCGGTAAGTCTGTATGTATTAACACTTTGATTGCAAGCCTGCTGTATAAAGCCCGGCCAGACCAGGTTAAGCTACTAATGATTGACCCCAAAGTAGTAGAACTAAGCGTATACAACGGTATCCCCCACCTGCTAATCCCCGTTGTAACAGACCCAAAGAAGGCCTCCGGGGCCCTAAGCTGGGCAGTAAGCGAAATGGAATCCCGGTATATAATGTTTGCCGAAACCGGCTGCCGCGACTTAAAAGGTTTTAACATAATAAGAACAAAAGCCCTTGAGCCGGAGCTGCCTCAGATCGTGATAATAATAGACGAACTTGCAGACCTAATGATGGCCTGTAAAGGCGAGGTAGAAGAGTCCATCTGCCGCCTGGCCCAGAAGGCGCGCGCAGCAGGCATTCATCTTATTGTGGCAACCCAGCGGCCTTCTGTTGACGTTATCACCGGCCTTATTAAGGCAAATATCCCCTCGCGCTTGGCATTTGCCGTAAGTAGCGGCACAGACAGCCGCACTGTTTTGGACATGTATGGCGCGGAAAAGCTGCTTGGCAAGGGCGATATGCTCTTCCTTCCAATGGGCATGAGTAAGCCCGTGCGTATACAAGGCGGGTTTATTTCTGATAACGAGGTGGAAAACCTGGTAAGTTTCCTAAAAGCGCAGGCACCGGTTGTCCATTCAACAGAAATGATTCAGCAAGTAACAATGCCAGGTAAAGCCAATGTGGAGGGTGAAGTGGACGAGTTTTTCCATGATGCCGTTGACTTCCTGCTGGTAAAGGGCAAAGCCTCAACCAGTATGCTGCAACGCCAGTTTAGAATAGGATATAACCGCGCGTCACGCTTAATGGACGAATTAGAAACCCGCGGGATTGTAGGCCCGGAAGACGGGGTAAAGCCTCGTAAAGTGACTATTACACGGGATGAATATTTTGAGATATATGGCCGCTCGTAGTAGGGTGTCATTTTTGGGGAAAGCGATTTCTACCCTTATCCATGGGTGTCATTTTGGTAAAACCTTTCACAGCCATGGATGTCATTTCTGACAAACCTTTCTACCCATGGATGTCATTTCCGTCAAACCTTTCTTTATCCCATTGATATCATCCTGGCAAGGCATCCCCAATTTATGGATATCACCTTTGCAAACCAGTTGCAAACCGCGAAAATATGGGTTTTTCCATTTTTGATAAAGGTTTCGACCCTGCGAAAACAGAAGTTTTTCCTGTTTGGACAAAAGGTTATAAAATCGACATATTTGCACGATAGGAGCAACATGAAAACAACAACCAGTACAACACCCCCGATAGCGGGCGAAAACTTCAAACTATACCTGCTTACCCTAGGCTGCGATAAAAACCGCGTAGACAGCGAGGTTATGCTTGGCCGTCTGGTAGCAACAGGCGCGTTTACCCCTATTACCGACCCAGGGCACGCGGATGTTATTATTGTCAACACCTGCGGCTTTATTAAAGAGGCAACCCAGGAAAGCATTGATACAATCTTAGAAATGGCCGCATATAAGTCCGATGATAAAGCCCCCTGCCGTGTACTAATAGTCACCGGCTGCATGTCCGAGCGCTATCGCGACGCCGCGAAAGAAGAGTTACCCGAGGCCGATGCAATTCTTGGCGTAAAAGACACAGACACCATAGTTGAAGTGGTATCCAGCCTGCTTGGCACCACAGTCCCAAACACCAATAACAACCAAGACGATCCAAATAAGCACCGCGCCCTATCAAGCCCTTACATCCACAATCGCCATATAGCCCATATAAAAATCTCAGACGGTTGCAATAACGCCTGCACCTATTGTACTATACCATCTATACGAGGGGCATATAAAAGCCGCCCACTGGAAGATATAGTGGCAGAGTGCCAGCTTCTGCTTAAAGCAGGCGCGAAAGAATTTGTACTGGTAGCCCAAGACACTGCTCTTTACGGAATAGACATCTACAACAAGCCAAGTCTCCACCAGCTACTACGCGAAATAGCCGCCCTCCCAGGCAAACCCTGGATTCGCCTAATGTACGCATATCCAGAGCATATTACCCCGGAAATAATACAGGCAATTGCCGATGTGCCAAACATATGTAAATATATAGACATGCCCATCCAGCATAGCGAGACGGAAGTGCTACACCGAATGGGCCGCAAAAGTACCCGCGAAGGCCTACTACAGCTAATCAAAACCCTACGCACAATCCCAAACATAGCCCTACGTACCACCCTTATGGTAGGCTTCCCAGGCGAAACCGTAGAAAACTTCCGAGGCCTGTATAACTTCGCAAAAGAGGCCCGCTTCGAAAGACTAGGGGTATTCCCCTACTCTCGCGAGGAAGGCACCCCGGCCGCTAAACTGCCGAAGCAAGTCAAAGACGAAGTAAAACACACCCGCCGGGAAAGGCTAATGCGCCTTCAACAACAGATTCACCAAGAAAAACAGCAGGCCAAAGTCGGCCAGACCATAGATGTTATTATAGACGAGGTTATTATAGACGAGGTTGTTACAGATGAGGCTATTATAGATAAGGCTATTGTTAACGAAGCAGCCGACAACGCAGTAGAAAGTCCCAAACAACCCTTATATATAGGCCGCACGCAACACGATGCCTATGAGGTTGACGCAGTTGTACGGTTTACAACACCAACCCAACACAAACCCGGCGACATAGTAAAAGTAAGAATCACCGGTGCCAATGATTACGACCTACAAGGGGTGCTCACCCAACCATGAATCTTCCAAATAAAATAACTCTCTTACGGGTATTCTTTATTCCGGTATATCTGTTTGTATACTTGGCAAGACCTCTAAGCCATATGCCCAATATGTGGCTCGCCCTTACGATTTTTTCGGTTGCGGCAATCACAGATGCAGTCGACGGCTATATTGCAAGGCGATATAAACTGGTAACTAACTTTGGCAAGTTAATGGATCCACTTGCGGACAAGCTGCTGGTTAGTGCCGCGCTTATTGCATTTGTTGCAAGCGGCGCAGTACCTGCTTGGGCTGTTGTGGTGCTTATAAGTCGCGAATTTTATATTTCCGGGCTGCGGCAAGTAGCTGTTGAGCAAGGCAAAGTCCTAGCCGCTTCCGGCCTAGCCAAGTTTAAAACCGTTGCGCAAATGGTGTTGATAATCTATATACTACTGCCCATAGAATTTTTCAAATTTGACTGGCTTGTAATGGCCATATTAATAATCACCGTAGCGGCAAGCGTGCTTTCCGCCGTGCAATACACCTGGAAAAACCGCGATGTCTTGACCTTTTAAAGGACTGATAAAATGATTGCCGAAATCCTAGCCGTTGGCACAGAGCTGCTGCTTGGCGACATTGCCAACACCAATGCACAATTCCTTTCAAAGACACTGGCCGCCCTTGGCATATCTGTCTATGGGCATACAGCCGTAGGCGATAATCCAACAAGGCTTACCGCCGCAATGAATCACGCCTTTAATAAAGCCGACCTAGTAATAGCCTGCGGCGGACTAGGCCCAACTTTAGACGATATCACCAAGGATATTGCAGCAGCATACTTTGGCGTAGAAATGGTCATGGACGAAGACTCCTGGAAGGCCATACAAAAGCGCTTCAAAGGCCGCAAACTACCAGAAAACGCAAAACGCAACGCAGTGGTGCCAAAAGGCAGTAAAATTTTGCCCAATAATCACGGCAGCGCACCGGGCGTCTGCTTCGAAGCTGGCGGCAAAACACTAATACTGTTACCAGGCCCCCCAAGCGAGTTGGAACCGATGTTTATTAAATATGCGGTTCCTTTTTTGCGTCAAAAAACAGACAAAGCCTTCGTATCCCGCACCTTAAAAATCGTCGGCTTAGGGGAAAGCCAAGTAGAAACAATACTGCAAGATCTAATAGAAGCCCAAACTAACCCAACAATAGCCCCCTATGCCAAGCAAACAGAAGTAGCCCTAAGGATAACCGCCTCCGGCAAAGACGAAGCCGCCGCAAACATCCTAATAGACCCGGTTGCCGCAGAAATATACAACCGGCTAAGCCAGCATATCTACGGCGAAGACGACGAAATAATGGCCAAAATCATACTAAACTCCCTGGAGGCAAGCCAAAAAACCCTAGCAATTGCCGAGTCCTGCACAGGCGGCCTACTAGCCTCTGCCTTTGTGGATATCCCAGGCTCGTCCGCCACCCTTCTTGAGGGCGCGGTAACATACAGCAATGACGCAAAAACCGCCCGCCTAGGCGTACCAAAAGACTTACTAAACACCCATGGTGCCGTAAGCCCGCAAGTGGCCGCAGCAATGGCCGAAGGCATCGCCCGCACTAGTAGCGCGGACATAGGCATAAGCACAACCGGCGTAGCTGGCCCCGGTGGAGGCACACCTGAAAAGCCCGTCGGCCTTGTATACATCGGCCTGCACTTCAATAGCGTCAATAACAACAATGGCAAACCCACCAAAACCAAAGAGCTACGCCTAATAGGCGACCGCAATGAAATCCGTGCAAGAGCTGTAGTAGCCGCACTGGACATGTTAAGAACATCTCTTTAGCACAAACATCCATATAAGTACATCACCATAGAAACTTCAATTGCCCCAACAAAGGCAGACAATATCCTCACCAAAGAAAGGAACAAAAACATGCCACCAAGAAAAAAAGCAGAACCAAAGACAACCAAAGCATCAACCAATGCCGACCCCATAGCAGCAAAGGAAGAAGCATTAAAAAACGCCCTTGCCTCAATTGAGAAAAACTTCGGCAAAGGCGCGGTAATTAAAATGGGCGACATCCCCCATCTGGATATCCCCGTAGTAACAACGGGCATACTATCAGTAGACGTTGCCCTGGGTGTAGGCGGCATCCCAAAAGGCCGCATAGTCGAGGTCTACGGCCCGGAATCCTCAGGTAAAACTACCCTGGCCCTCCACGTTGTAGCCGAATGCCAAAAGCTAGGCGGCACAGCAGGCTACGTT
>Ga0123355_10002877_pt1 | contig 24450 bp, 17 predicted proteins | sample TergutEmb28metaG_3_FD_89872 | JGI IMG/M metagenome (GOLD analysis project Ga0123355, IMG submission 89872) | Embiratermes neotenicus P1 segment gut microbial communities from Petit-Saut dam, French Guiana - Emb289 P1 | ecosystem: Host-associated > Arthropoda: Insects > Digestive system > Gut ... | reverse complement strand
TAAACACAAGCTTTATTTGCACATAAAAGAGTGCGAATTTCGATATAATTTCAGAAATCAAAATTTATTCGTATATTTGCAGAAAAATATCAGAAAAAATCCACTAATCTAATCTTGAACCTTAAAAAATAGCAAAATTTCTTTTGGTTAATTCAAAAAAAAGTTGTATCTTTGCAGTGTCAAAGCGTACTTAAGTGTATCGACCGAAAATTTGACAAAAAAAGCGTTGATGGTAGAATAAAAATCTCAACGCTTTTTTTATTTCTCAAATTTTAATGGAATATCAATGTGATAATGGAAAGTACCATTTTTCATCACTCTTACGGAAAAAAGCACTACTTGAAATTTGTCGTCAACAATAACATTTGTTTTGAAATTCAAAAAACACAATACGCCTTTGTGTATATCCTGTTCCTTGGCTTTTCCGATAGAATACAAATATCCTTGACGGCAAATTTTATCTAAAATTGTAATCAATGCTGCTTTTTCAGAATACATCGAACCTCCGTGTGTTGTTTTTCTTGCATTAAGTTTATCAAATTGTATTCTTATTCCTGTTTTTAGGTTAATAACCGATTTACCACAGTATTTTTCTACATACATATAATATGCTTTTCTCCGTAATTCGGAATTCTTCTGAATAATTTTCCATTTTCTCGTACTACATTTTAGTATTCGTTTTGGTATTTTTTTCATGTTTTCTATTTATCTTTTTTTTGCGAAACCACATCAATGAACACCGGCAAATGATCGCTAAAACCGCCGTGATAACGTGGTCCAATGTAAGTGCGGAAAGGTTTTTTTCCCATGTTCACTCTATCTTCTTCAAGTAAAAAATCCGGTGCAAAAATATGGGCTTTTTGGTCTAAAACAGATAGTCCATGAACGCCTTTTACAAGGGATTTCGAAACCATAATATGGTCAATGATACTCCACGTTTCACGAAATTTGTGCGAGCCTGCTCGCCCCTCAAAACGGCACATCAAATTGAGCATATCGTTTTGTTGAAAATTCGTGGTATCACATCGTGAGCGAAAGTCAACGGCAATACTTTCGTCCGATGGCTCGTCGTTGAAATCGCCCATTGTGATGATGTTTGCTGTCGGATTTTCTGCCAAAATACTATCTACTTTTTGTCGCAACAATCGCCCTGCAAATGCACGCCTGTCTATTGTTTGCATCAATCCACCAAACTTTGAGGGAAAATGACAAACGATAATATGCACGGTATCTCGTTGAAACAAAACGCCTTTCACATACAAAAAATCCCGTGTTCGTGAAACAGTATCGGGCGGAATAATCAGCAGTATCGGATAATGTTTGATCACTTCAAACAAATCCGGGCGATAAATCAAAGCCACGTCAATCCCTCTCGCATCTGCTGATTCGTAGTGAATATAACGATAATTGTGCCTTCTCAATGGCGTTCCGCGAGTCAAATCTCGCAAAACTTTTTTGTTTTCAATTTCGCAAAGCCCGAGAATAGCAAGCGGTCGCTCATGTCCTAAAGCAGCGATTGCTCTGAACAAATTGTTCTGTTTTCTCCAGTAGCGTGCTCTTGTCCAGCGGTTTGCACCTCGGGGTGTCCACGCATCATCGTTTTTTACAGAATCTTTTAAGTAATCGAACAAATTTTCGACATTGTAGAAGGCGATGCGAGCTGTGTCGCCGGGCGTGGTGTTTGACAAGCCTTTTGCTGCCAAACAGAGAAGTAGAATTGTGAGTGTTGTTTTCATAAATTATAGATTTTTTTTGCGGAAAATTTTGTTTTTTCAGAAAAATGTTGTAACTTTGTAGAACAAAATGGCGACTAACAATTATTTCCTGGAAGGGGAGGGTTGTTGGTCATCGCAAAAGACGACTGATAACTATTTCCGGGATGAGGAGGGTTATCAGTCGTTCTTCGAAAGGTTAGTGGCTATATAACTATTATGGGTATGCACGGGTTCTTCGGTCGCTTTTTCTATTGCGGTAATACAGTACTGAATATTTTGCCTACTGCCTCTCAACACACCAACCGTTAATTTTATTCTACCGAAGGCTCGTTTGTGGTATTTCATAATAATCACTTCTGAAAAACGTTTTTGGTTTTGACTATTTGCTTTTGGCTTTACACGCTTTACTACTGTTGCCTTTTCCAATATCTCTGTTAAATAAGTTATTGCAATAGTCGATTTGTAAGTATATGCTGCTTGTTCCGCTGTTTCTTGAATAGACAAAAATCTAATGTGTATAAAATCACTCAACGCAACGTTAAAAATATGCTTTGTAGAATTAATTGCGTTCCAATTAGCATAAAAATTTTTGATAAATTTTCTACGTTGTCGAATTTCTTCACGTGTTTGCCCCTGTTGGAGTGTTTTAGTTGTTTCCATCGTTTTGAAATTTTGTGATTAATAATCCGCAAAGCTACGCAAAAAACAAACACAAATCGCAAATTTTAACTTAAAAAGTGTTAAAACTTAAAAAAAATTAAGGTTTTCACGGCAAAACAAAGTCAAGAATTATAAAAATAAAAAAGGGCTGTCCAAAACAAGAACAGCCCATCTTTTATTAATAAATCAGCGAAATTATTTCGCACTAAGCGCCGCCAAAGCAATCGAGTAAAGTTTCGTCAATTCGCTATCTCCACGAGAAGAAAGAATACACGGTACCTTCGCTCCAACAACCATTGCAGCCAATTCACTACCCACTAATTTGGTACATGTTTTGTAAAACACATTTCCTGCGTCAATATTTGGAAACACCAAGCAGTCGGCATCACCGGCAACTTCGCTTTTTAGTTTTTTGATTTCTGCCGATTCTTTGTCAATGGCAACATCCAATGCCAACGGGCCATCAATCATAGCACCTTTGATTTGTCCTCTGTCGCCCATTTTTGCGATAATCGCCGCATCAACGCAAGCCTGCATTCCAACAGATACCTGCTCCGTTGCAGCAATTAATGCCACTTTAGGAGTTGCAACTCCTAAAGCCTTTGCAACATCAATACAAAAACCGACAATTGCCATTTTTTGTTTCAAATCCGGGTCAGGAATAATCGCCATATCACTGCATACCATTAGTTTGTGGTACCTTGGGGCTTCCAAAACGCCTATGTGCGAAAGAGTCGCTTTTGGGTTCGGCATCAAGCCTTTTTCTTTGTTCAAAATGGCACGCATGTACTTGTCCGTGCTGCAAAGCCCTTTCATCAACATGCTTCCTTTGCCTTCGTTGATAAGCATTACAGCCAAGTTAGCCGCTTTTTGTTCATCGGCTTCTTGAACGAGTTCGAACTTGTTGATGTCGATGTTTTCTTCGGCACAAACTTTTTTCATGGTTTCGATATCGCCAACCAAAGTTGCATCAATAATGCCTTTTTCAACAGCCATGTTGATAGCACCAATGGTGTGAGAATCGTTGGCATACGCAGCCACCAAGCGTTTTTTTTCCTTGCTTTTTACAGCATCAATGATTTGTTCGAGTTTTGTGATCATGGTATTTTGTTTTTAAATTTTTTACGCCCATTTTATTAAATTGAAGTCCAGACGATGTGGCAACAACGGATGTGTTGGGAAAATACGGAACGTAAAATCGTAAACACCTGCCATCTTCGCAGGAAACGACAAGTTGAACGTTGCTATCGAGCCTTCGGTTTTTGCCAATTTCATTTCATAAACACCGATAAGTTTTTCAACAGTATCATTCTCTTTTTTTCCGTAAATCAATTCCACACCGATATCTTCAGGTCTTAATTCTTTCAAATCAATCACCAACTCCGCAGTAAATTCATCACCCATTTGAAGTGCTTGCTGGGTTGAATTGTGATAGTTTACACTCAAAACTTCCAAACTGCTCCACGCTTGTGCCACCTTGACTTTCCACTGTGCCAATTCATGCGCTTTGCTGCCGTTGCGTTCCAATAAAATTTTCGAACGCTCGTATTGCGGCGTGTAATATTGTTTAATGTAGTCGTCCAATTGACGTTTCATTGTGAAATTCGGCGAAATTTCCGTGAAATTTTTTCGGATTAAATCAATCCAACGCTTGGAAATTCCTGTTTTTTCGTCAATATCGTAAAACGCTTCCGTGATTTCGTTTTCAAGCAAATTGTAGATGGTTTCCGCATCCAACGCATTTTGGAATTCGTCATTTTCATATGTTTGTTCTTCTTTCAAAGCCCAACCTGCACCTTCACGATAACCTTCTGCCCACCAGCCATCAAGTACACTCAAATTCAAAACACCGTTCATAATCGCTTTTTCGCCCGATGTTCCGGATGCTTCTTGCGGACGCGTCGGTGTATTCATCCAAATATCCACGCCTTGCACCAAACGTTTGGCAATTTCGATGTCGTAATTTTCTAAAAAGAAAATCTTTCCGATAAATTCCGGACGACGCGAAATTTCCAAAATCAATTTGATCAAGCCCTGCCCCGCCCCATCTGCCGGATGCGCTTTTCCTGCAAACACAAACTGCACCGGACGCGTCGGATGATTCACAATTTCTGCTAATCTCGGAAGATTTGCAAACAACAATTGTGCACGCTTGTAAGTTGCAAAACGGCGCGCAAAACCAACCGTCAACTTGTTGTGATCAAAGCCTTCCAACGCTTTTTGAATCATTGTAGGGTTTTCTTCACGCAAGGTCATATCTTCTTCCATTTTGATTTTTGAAAGGTCGATAAGTTTGGTGCGAAGTTTAGTGCGAAGATTCCAAATTTCTTGGTCTGCTGCATTTTCAATACCTTTCCAATGCTCCGGATTCGACATATCTTGTTCGAATTTATCCCCAAAGTATTTGGCGTGAAGTTTCTGCCAATCCTCATGCGTCCACGTTTTGTAGTGAACACCGTTGGTAACGTGACCAATATGCAATTCCTCCGGATAATATCCATCATACAGTTCATCAAACATTTCGCGCGAAACTCTACCGTGAATGCGACTCACACCATTGATTTCTTGAGAAAGATTTGCCGCCAAAACACTCATTGAAAATTTTTCGTTGGTATCGTTTTCATTCCAGCGTCCGAGTCCCATCAAGGCTTGCCACGTGATTCCCAAACGTTGCGGATAGTGCGAAATATAAGTACGCATCAAATCTTCGGAAAACGCATCGTGTCCTGCCGGAACAGGTGTATGTGTCGTAAATAGTGTTGCCGCCCGAACCAACTCCTTGGCATGAACGAATGATTTTCCTTCATCTTCAACCATCTGTCTGAGGCGTTCCAGGCCGATAAATGCGGCATGTCCTTCGTTGCAATGGTACAAATCAGGATTAAGTTTCATTTTACGAATGGCACGAATACCGCCAACACCGAGTAAAATCTCTTGCTTCAAGCGATTTTCCCAGTCTCCGCCATAAAGATTAGCGGTAATCGAACGATCAAGATCGGTGTTGCTTTCGATGTCTGCATCCAACAAAAACAAAGGCACTCGACCAACATCTACACGCCAAACTTTTGCGTGAAGCACTCTGCCCGGCAAAGAAATAGAGATTTCTAACCAACGACCATTCTCATCTCTAACAGGTTTTAACGGTAAATCTGCAAAACGTTGAGGAATAGAATGCGCTATCTGCTCGCCACCAAAAGAAATTTGCTGTTTGAAATAACCGTAGCGATAGAGCAAGCCCATTCCAATCATGTTGTAATTGCAATCGCTTGCCTCTTTCAGATAGTCGCCCGCCAAAATTCCCAAACCGCCGGAATATATTTTCAGAGATTCGTGCAAACCAAATTCCATGCTGAAGTAAGCAACTTTCGGCGTTTGTTCGGTTTTTGCATTCATATACGTTTCGAAACGCTCATAAATATGGTTGAGTTTGTCCAAGAAATCAGCATTGTTTGCCAATTTCTCTATTTCTTGGCTATTCAATTTATTCAGCAGGGCAATAGGATTTCGTTCTAAGCGATTGAATAAATCCGGGTTTATAGACTCAAACAAATTTGTTGCTTCGTAATCCCAACACCACCAAAGGTTTTGAGTAAGTTCGTGAAGTTTTTTGAGTTTGTCCGGGATATGAGGCTGCACCATCATTTTTTTCCATTCCGGCTTGGATTTTTTTGTAAAACCATTCACACCATAATCGAAAGGAAGAGGTATATGCGTGTGGCTGTGGCGTATCGTTGACCTTTCTGTTGCCTCTTTGATGGCGCTTTCGTAGTCGGCAATATCTTTTCCTATTTTATCAGCCGCTTTTCCAAGAAATGCTCGACATTGCTCACTTACAGAATCATTGACTGCCGTAAAAATATCAGCATTTTCAGCGCTTAATTTTTCAAGAGAGTGTTTGGCTTGAACTTGGAAATTACGTGCAAGTTGGTCGGCATTATACTGCGATAAATCTTCTTTGAGCGGTATATTATTGTAAACAATTGAAGTTCCTACTACAGTTGAGTGAGCCGTAAATACCGTTGCTATTTGTGGTGCCTTATCTTCGATATAAAGCACTCCGGCTCCGGTTAGCCAGTCATGGAAATGTGCCAAAATTTGTTCATTCGGCATAGCATTATATTTGTGAAAATGCTCTATGATTTTTCCGGAAACATAGCCAAAAATTGCCGGCTCAATATAATCCCATTGTCCTGAAATAGAGTCTAATTTATATGTTTCCCAAAGTTTTTTGAAAATATCATCTTTTTTTGGAAAAAACGATGTAAAATCCACCAAAATTGCGATGGGATTTCCCGGAATATTCCAACGGCCTATACGAAAATGCAAACCGTCTTTTTCGGCTTGCTCGTGCCATGTACGGTAAAGTTGGCGGTCTTCGGTAAATTCAGCATAAGTTTTATCGTGCCAAACATCGGGACCAATCATGAAAAAATCATTTTTGCACAGTTGCTTAAAATGTTCGGCATTTTTAGATAATTCGCCGTGTATTGCACTTACCTTATTGCAAACTTCCCAGCTGACTTCAAATAAATAATTCGGGTGTAGAGTACTCATAAATTTTCGATTATTAAAATTGCCTGCAAATATACGAAAAATAATTGAAAATTGAAAGTTGAAAATTAAGAATCTGCGGTAGGCTTATTAACAATTTACAGAAGTTATCAACATTTTAACACTTTTTAAGGAATTTTTTATACGAAAATCGACTTTTTTGCGTTTATATAGATGTCAGGCGACCGCAAGTTGGTCGTTCCAGCAAAATTATTTATCAAAAACTCTATCCATCATGTTAAAAAAATCAAAAAAAATCATCGTTATTTTAGCCACATGCTGTTCGACATTAGCTTTCGGACAAATTCAGGAATCGTTTAGACATCACGATTCTTTAAATCATCAATGGTTTGGCGACACAGCATATTTTTCCGTCGAAAGCGGAAGATTGCAGCTCAACGGTCCGCAAAGTTCATCAACACTGTACTATGCTACTCGAAATACGCTCTTTGACAGCATTGAGTGGAATTTCAGAATCGAATTGGGGTTTAATCCTTCTTCAACAAACTTCGTTCGTGTATATTTGATGAGTGATTCCGAAAATCTGAGGGGCTCGCTCAATGGTTACTTTGTACAACTCGGGCAAACGGGCGGAAGAAACAACATTCAATTTTTTCGGCAAGAAGGAACTGCTACAACGTTGATTTTTTCTGGGATTTCGGAATTTAGTTCGAGTAGCGGATTATTCGTACAAGTACGAATTAAGCGGTTTCCAAACAGCGAATGGCACGTGTACTCAAATGCTTCATCGCGATTGCCAATCACTTCCGAAGGCGAGCCTTTTGTGGATTCAACGTTTCGAAAAACTGTTGCATTCGGGTTTCTCTGCCGATATAGTACGGCAAGTCGTCACAATATGTACACTTTCGGCGAAGTCAGAGTTGTTCCGATAGAGGAAGACCCAATTCCTGAACCGCCTATCATTATTGAAAATTTAGACGTTGTGATTTCCGAAATTATGTTTAATCCGCCGACCGGTTCTGCAGAATATTTAGAAATTTTTAATCGTTCCCAACAAGATATTCCTTTTTCCGAATTGCGTTTAGGACGTTTTGATACACAAGGCAGACTCTCCGGAGTTCTTATTATTACTGCGGATGAGGACTTAATTCTACCTTCGCAAACTTATGCCGTAATTTCGAGAACTCCGGAAATTTTGTGGCAATTTCATAATGTTTGTCCAGATGCATTATTGGTTACAATGCCTAATATGCCTGCACTTTCCAACACTTCGGGGCGATATGCTTTGTTGAGAAAAGATTCGACATTCATTGACGAAATTTACTATCATTCTTCGATGCACTTCGCTCTTTTGGCTGAAACGAGAGGAGTTTCACTTGAGCGATTAAGTTTCGAAAAGCCGGGAACTGATGCCAATAATTGGCATTCGGCTTCAAGAACAGCAGGGCATGCGACACCCGGATGTCCCAATTCGCAAAGCGTTTCAACATTTGAAACTGACAAGATATTGCACCTTTACCCCTCGTTAATTTCGCCGGACAATACCGGAATAAATGATATTCTAACCATTTCCTACAACTTGGAAACAGCAGGATTTACAGGTAATATACGCATTTTCAACAGCAACGGACGAATGGTCAGGCATTTGGTCAAATCCGAACTTCTCGGCACACAAGGCACCTATTTTTGGGACGGACTTTCCGATCAAAACACAAGACTTCCAAGTGGAGTTTATATCGTTGTTTTCGATATTTTTGCTCTCGACGGACGAGCGGTTCGCATAAAGCGACCGGTTGGGTATCGGTAAAAAATTACTTACAAAGATTGTAAGTATCCGTTGCAATCACCAACTCCTCATCAGTTGTGATAAGCATAACTTTCACACGTGAATCAGCAGTCGAAATAACCGTATCTTTGCCACGTAAACCAGCATTAAGTTCTTCGTCAAGTTTCACACCCATGTATTCCATGTTTTTACAAACGGCTTCGCGAACGGCAAAGCCATTTTCACCAATACCTCCTGTGAACAAAATTACATCTACTCCACCCATCGCTGCGGCATAAGCACCAACATATTTTTTCACACGATAATTGAACATATCTAAAGCTAATTGTGCACGTTCATTGCCTTCGTTTGCGGCACTTTCCAAATCACGCATATCCGAAGAAACGCCTGAAATACCGGTCAATCCACTCTTTTTATTCAGCACATCGTTCATTTGCTGAATATTCAAATTTTCTTTTTCTTGCAGAAAGAAAACCGCTCCGGCTTCAAGATCTCCGCAACGCGTACCCATAATTAAGCCTTCAAGCGGTGTGAGTCCCATGGATGTGTCAACGGATTTTCCTTTGTCAATCGCACAAATCGAAGCTCCATTGCCCAAATGGCAGGAAATAATTTTGGTATCTTCGAACTTCAAACCAAGGATATCGCATGCTTTTTGTGCTACAAATTTATGACTTGTTCCGTGAAATCCGTAACGACGAACTTTGTATTTATCGTAATATTCGTGCGGAATTGCATACATATATGAATGTGCGGGCATAGTTTGGTGAAACGATGTATCGAAAACTGCTACTTGCGGAACTGCTGGCAATACTGCTTTGATACACTCAATACCTTTTAGGTTTGCCGGATTGTGAAGCGGAGCAAGTGTAAATAATTCTTCAATTTGTTTTTCCTCTTTTTCGCCAACGATAACGCTTTTTGGAAAAAATTCGCCACCATGAGCCACACGATGACCAACGGCTTTGATTTCCGAAAGGTCTTTAATCACGCCGTTCTCAGGCGATGTTAACGCTTCCAATACGAGATTCACACCTTCTTGATGAGATGGAATTTCGTGAGTGGTTTGAATTTTTTCGCCACCTTTGGCTTGATGATTCAGAATTGCATCGGGCAAGCCAATACGCTCAACCATGCCCTTTGCAAGGACATCAGGCGTTTCGCCCATAGCAATGAATTGATACTTGATGGAAGAACTTCCGCAGTTTAGAACTAAAATTTTCATGTTTTTTTTGTGTTTTATTATTTTGTTTTAGTGAGTTTCATCGAACAAGTGCAGTTGTTTATCTTTAACTTGCGTGTTTGTTGAAAGGTAGTTTGAAATAAACAACTCCTTGCCTATTTGGTCGGAATCTTCAGAAACATTTCGCATGCCATAAGTTAGATTCCAAGGTGTGATGTTAGCAAAAGAAAATAAATCACGTATATATTCACTATCGTCATACGTGATAAGCCATTTGTGTTTGCAATTTTTCATATTTTCGGCAAAGCGTTCGTGGTCGAAAGATTTGTGCAGATTGCCGTTTTTGCCATATAGTGCCGATTTTGTTGCGGAATAATATGGCGGATCGAGAAAAATAAATACATTTTCGCCCTCTTTTTTTACCAACTCCTCATAATCCAAATTTGTAATTGTGGAGCCATTTATCACTTTTGCCAAATCATTTAAACGTTTTATACTACTTTCTGTAAAACGCCCTGTAAAAGCACTTTCGCTATACCCACCGCTCAATGTTGTCCCCGAGAAAGTAACACGGTTAAAAATAAAAAAGGCAGCAGCACGTTCTATATCGTTAAAATTGTCGAGGTTTTTATTCAAAAATTGGAATAATTCTTTCCCTACCGAATATTCTTTTCGCCATTGATAAACTTGGTCAATCAAAGCGTTTATATCCTTTTGTGTCATTTCCCAAAATTTATACAACTCTAAATACAGGTCATTCACCCAAAATTTTTTATTTGGATAACGTTGTTTCACATAGACAAACACCGAACCACCACCCAAAAAAGGCTCACGAAACTCGTCAAAATTGGGAATCAATTTTGCGATAGTTTCAACGGCACGGCTTTTGCCGCCAGGGTATCGGAGTGGAGATTTTATCATTATGACTGCTTCTAGCTATTTTTTTTAATATCGTCTTGTTTGCTTTTTTCTAGTTTGTTAATATACGAAGATTTATCTTTTATTTGTTTCATACTTATTTTCAAATCTGATATTAAATTCAAATAAAATTTATCCGTTTCTTTATCTTTTGAACGCATATAGTAATATAAAATTAGTTTGATAACCCCAAAATCCTTGATATATCTCCACTTGGTGTTTTTTAGATAAGTTTTTATCATTTCTTTATAATCACGACCTCTTATGTCTGCATAAACAAATATTGTAAGAAATTTTTCAAATTCAGAAATTGATAAATTCAATCTATCGTTTTTTATTTTTTCACCGATGATTAGTTTTGTTTTTGCAGTTCCAAGCCATTCAGACATTAAAAGTTGATGTAAAAGAGGCAAAATTCGTATAAAAACCCCAAAATTAACATTTGGTGGCAGTCCTGCTGGTTCTTTTTGGTTTTTGATGAAATATCGTATTAATGCATCCCTATATAATATCAAATAGGAAATAGAACTATTAATTATATTTTTCAAAGCATTTTGCCTTTTTGTATCATCATTGATTTCTTCTGTATTTCTGAATACTTGAGCCGCAAGTTTTAATGTTTTATCTATTGGTTTGGAACTGCTCTCATTTCTTTTTTCTATTTCTCGTTTTATTGGAATATGCTTTATTTGCTCATCATATAGTTTTTCTAATTCCTGCTCTGTTGGCTTGACCTTTACTTTGTCAATGTTTAACCGGTCTGATAAAGAATCTTTTGAATCAAAAAACGGATCTATTTTATCGTACTTATCAGCAATATCAGCATTATAGTCAGCAAATGCTTGTGTCAATAGTTCTTGGCTTAATAATAATAGTTCTTCTGAATTAGTATGTAGTCCCGAATAGTATTCTAATTCATCAATGTAATTTAGACAATTATCAATATTTAATACGGATTCTTTAAAAGCAATATCATTGTCTAGATGTAGAGATAAAAAATAATGATATAAAAAGGCAAACTTAAATTTTAAATAGTTTTCTTCATTGTATAATAAAATACCGCGTTTGATAAAATCTTCAATTACTTTTTTGGAATCAACAGCAAACTTTAATTTAACGTATTCGCTTACAAAATTTATCAAAAAACTATAAGAAACACGGTAACTGCGATTCTCATCTCCATTGTCGTGCATAAATTTTGCGATATGAGAAAGCAGTCTAATTTTATTTGCGGTACCAAAAGTTTCGCTATAAATATTTTCAATGTTTATTTTATCAAGAAGTTTATCCACTACTTGTTCCACTAAAATTGTGTTATTTATGGGTCTGTTTTCCTGTTTATCAATTATCCATAGAAACAAGGTTACCGAAAGAGGTGTTCGAGGTAATGAGAGTGCTTGGAAATTTTTTATAACATTATTGATACGTTTCTCATAATCTTCTGTTTTTTGCGGGAACCATTTTTGTATAAGACTTTTAATTTGAGAAGATTTAAAGTTTTGAATAAATGCTATGTTAAAATTAAAATAAGCATTTACATCTAAAAAATCTTCGGGCAAATTATTTTCTAATACTTGTTCTTTTGTGGCAATTATTCTAACGTTTGGATTTTCGTCCAAGAATTGAATGATTTTGTTCAAATTTTTCTTTCCCTCTTCCCCAAAATCAATATCGTCAATTAACAATACGAGGTTTGAGGTTTTTATAAACTCTCTACACTCTTCACTTGATACTCCGATAAAATCTCTTATTTTTTGAATTATTTCTTTTGTTCCAATTTCATTAAATTTTATAATAATAGGAATTTTTTTGTACTTGGTATATCCATGTGTAAATTCAATTAGCAATTTGGCAAGCAATACTGTTTTTCCTGATTCTTTTAATCCATATATTAAAAAACTATCTTCTTTTTGTAGTAAATCAATAATTGAATAATGTGTAATTTCATCAATATTAGCGTGGGTTTCAGGCAAATTACTTATTGTTGGTTCAACAAACAAATCATTTATTTTGCATGGATATTTTGCATCTGTGCCATGAACAAAAAGGTGTTCATTTACATCTTCACAACGTATCTCTTGTAGTGTATTTATTACTTTATCTATAAGTTTGTTTTGTGCTATTTTATCCGAATTTGGGTAGGTGAGTACAATTTGTCCTTCATCATTTCCTATCTCAGTATTACTAACAAATCTTTTGTGTTCAGATAGATATTTTCTGTAAAAAATAGTAGTTTGTTTTCCTTTTTCAAAATTTATTATTGAATATCCATTTTGGTAATCCTTATCTTTCGAAAAATCAGCAATAGTAGAATTACTTTGACATATTAATATAGTACCATAAAAGTCTCTTGTAAATGCCATATCATTGCAATGAGCATGTCCCACTAACAAAATGTCAAAATTTGAACTAATAATAGGTTTGATAGACCTTCTATCCTCATCTAATAAGTATTCAAATGGATGGTGCATAACAGCAATTTTAATGTCTGCATTTTGCAAAAAGGTACAGGCTGAATTAATTTGTTCTTCTCCAATTATCAAATTTTCTTTGTCATTCTCATCAAAACATCTCCATGATGAATTTAAGCAAGCAATTCCCGTATTTAATTCTGGTAATAAAAAGTTGGAATCGAAAAGACTTATTTGCACATTCTCGCTTTGATTGTAGTATTCTTTTTCAAAATCCTTGAATTTCTTTATTCTGTTAATATTTTTACCATCAGTTTTATTTTCGACAATAAATTTTGATATTTCGTCTTGTGATTGTAGTTTTTCTCTGATTCCCATTTCTTCAAATTCATTAATATCGTCTCTACAAACATCGTGATTTCCAGGCGTAAAAAAGAAATGTTTTTTATTGATGTTTAACTCTGTTGATAATTTATCAATAAAGTGTTCTTCAAATGATTTGAATGCTTTTTCAATGGAAGGAAAACCAGCACCGCCCTTATCAATTAAATCACCAGAAATTACAATGATTGCATTTTCTGGCTCTGTTATTTTTGATTTTATATCATTAACTAAAGCATCAAGAATACTTTGCTTACGAGTCGAAATAGAATCTGATTCTAAATGAAAATCTGAAATGTGAATAATTTGTATCATATATTTTTTATCTTGAATCACTAATTTTCACCTCAAATCCATTCTCTTCCGCCTCTTTAAAAAGTTCGGAAATCAGAACTTGCCTGCTCCCGTCCAACTTATTTGCAAAAATAAAGTTTGCTTTGTCGCTTCCGTGACTTTTTTCGGTAACTTCGCCTTTCAATTTTGCAGAAGTCAGTTTTAATACCGCTTTACTTTTCATTTTCTTTGCATCAACCTCAACTTCGCAAAGATTCGAATACAAAATCATTTTCAACAAGCCGTCTTTTATATCGCCTTTGCTTGGTAAAATACTCTGTTTCGAATGTTTGTCTTCAATTAAATAAACTGTATCTTTATTAACAAAAATTTCGTCAACAGTAAAAAAATACTGACCACCCAAATAATTCGTAATTGTAATTTTGGCTTTTGTAGCACTTGATAAACTTTCTTTGGGTTGCGTAGTTACAAATTCTCTCGCTTGGGCATTTTTCGCTTTTTCTCTCGAAAATTCCATAAAACTGTCAACGTCTTTACCAATCTTTTTTTTGAAATTTTTAATCCCTGCCTGATTGTGCAATTTAACACCCGTTTGCTTTTCTATTTTTGCATAACCTTTCTTTGCCTTATCAACAATGTCGGACAAATTATTTTTTAATTCGCTCAAATTCCAATGCAATGCCGAACTGTGATAATGCTCAATTTCTTTGATTTTTGAAACAACATATTTGTTGTTAAATTGGAAGTCGGTTATTTTGTTTTCGTAATTCGGATTTTTGGTTGCTTTGTCGTAATAAGCAAATATCACAAAAACATCTAACAATGACATCAAAGAAACCGTATCCCATTGTAAAAAATCTCTGTCACCGTCAAAACCTTCGTCTTTGATGATTGGAATTACAGTAACTTTTTTTGATGTATTCAGTGTATTGTAAACGCGTTCGTAAGGATAAGAGCGTGTTCTTTTGGGCGACACCCATTTAGAAATTGCAAACGAAGTTTTCCCATTCTTCAAAAGACAAAATGAAGATATCTTGTTGATATTGAATTTGCCAATTTCAACTATTTGCAAATCTTCCGAGAGAAAAACTTTATACTTTATACCTGTTATTTTGCCCTTGATATCCACTCTGCAAAGTTACTACTTTTTATTGAGATATACAACCTTTTGGAAAATTTCTCTCTCAAAAAAGTTTCAGCTGCGAGCAAATCTCTTCCATATCCAAATCCTTTTCAAAATCACGCTGTAGTTTGTAATTGATATTCGCTTTATTAGCTTGTGAAATTTGATGATAACGGTGAGCAGCGTAAGTCCTTAAACACAATGATACTTCCCTCTTTTGTCCAGTTAGTCGATTTCATTCAATTTAATATCATCCACAAGGCGATTAGTTTTGTGTTTTAGGTTTGTATTCAAGAGGTTGTTTCGCTGCGATATTCGGTTCTGAAACAACATCTTGTCGATAAACATACTTTACGTCCTTTCTTAAATACTTGTGCTCTTTGAGCTGCTTTATGCACCAATTCATCAAAAGAAATGTTTGAAATTCCACGACACAACAATATCACACCCAAAAACCATTGTCAATGCGATGTGACGCAAGTCGTCACGGTTTTTTGCAGACAAAACTGCGAATTCACCGCTTGCATATTTTTTTCACTGTTCTTTTGTTAGCCTATCCATTATGTTTTGTTCAACATCTCTGTAAAAATCGTGTCATACGTGCTAATAAGGGTAATATCTCCTATCCCCCATTCTACACCCTTTTTTGCAGTGTATATCTCGTCATCAGTAAGTTCTCTACCAAGTCTTTCCATTGCCTCACATTGCAAATCCTCTATTGTAATTTGAAAAACTACATTATCATTCATTCTGCAAAGTTACCACTTTTTATCGAAATATACAACTTTTTGCAAAATTTCCCTTTCAGAAAAATTTCAACTGCGAACAAATTTTTTCTGTTTTCAAATCCCTTTCAAAATCTCGTCGAAGTTTGTAATTGATGTTCGCCTTGTTGGCTTGCGAAATTTGATGATAGCGATGAATGCGATAAAGTTTGTCGTCTTTCACGAGTTTAGCACCGGTTTGATGAAAACAAAACGGAATATCTTTTTCGACACATTGTCGGCGAATGTCTAAAATCCAGTTATAGTCGAGGATTCGGGCTTCGATACCGGACTCTCCGCTTGTTGCAACTTCGAGAATTTCCTCATTCAAATACGCTGAAATATCCATTTTTTCGAGCATTGGAGCGATAATAATCACTTTGTGTTTTATCGGCAGTTCATTAAAAATCGGCAGGCGATAATCTGCCAATGCCTGATTTTCCACAGTACAACCGATAAGTTTACAGCCATCGCTGTGTTTGATACAGCCGTGCCAGGGATTCCAATAACTGGGCATAGTGGTGATTTTGTCGGTTCGCGAAAATACATTTTTTTTTGTATTTGCAAAACGAAAAAAAAGTGAATTTGTCGTTTTTTTTTCGTATCTTTGCCACCTAAAAATAGAAAACTATGGGACTAAAATGCGGAATCGTAGGAATCACAAATTCCGGAAAAACAACTCTGTTCAATTGCATATCTAAAACAAAAGCACAAGTAACTAATTTTGCTTTCAGCACCGGCAAATCCAATGTTGGCATCTGTGATATTCCCGACCCGCGTCTTGCCGAAATTCATAAAATCATAAAAGCCGATAATTTGGTTTATACAAGTGTTGAAATTGTAGATATTCCGGGCTTGACCAAAGGTGCAAATACGGGCGAAGGTATCGGAAATTCCTTTTTGGGCGACATTCGCCAGTGTGATGCAATTATTCATGTTTTACGTTGTTTTGATGATCCGAATCTTCCGCATATCAACGAAACTATCGACCCTGTGCGAGACATTGAAACCGTTGATCTAGAATTGCAAATCAAAGACCTTGAACAAATCGAACGGAAAATCCAAAAAGTCGATAAAGCAGCACGTGTTGGCGATAAAGATGCAAGGGCTCAGTTGGAAATACTGAACAAATATAAAGCCCACTTGGAAAACTTTCAAAATGTACGGACTTTAAGCACAAACAATTTGGAAGAAAAAGTAGTTGAAGACATGATGTTTTTGACTGCAAAACCTACGATTTATGTTTGCAATGTGGATGAAAAATCTGCAATTTCAGGAAATAAATATTCACAAGCCGTTATTGATTTTTTGAAAGATACAGATGCCGAAATTTTGACTATCGCAGGAAAATTGGAAGCCGAAATCTCCGAGTTGGAAGCCGATGACCAAGCCATGTTTTTGGAAGACACCGGACTCAGCGAGCCCGGTGTAAACAAACTGCTTCGTTCTGCTTACAAAACCTTAAATCTGATTTCGTTTTTTACTGTTGGAGGAAAAGAAAACAGAGCTTGGACCATTAGGCATGGTGCCACTGCTCCGCAAGCTGCAGGTGCTATTCATAGTGATTTGGAACGCGGCTTTATTCGTGCAGAAGTGATAAAATGCAACGATTTATTGGAGTTAGGTTCTGAATTGAAGTGCAAAGAAGCAGGAAAATTAGCGGTGGAAGGAAAAAATTATGTCGTCAAAGACGGCGATATTTTGCATATCCGATTTAATGTTTAGAAACATCAGATAGGTCTTGTTTTTCTCCGGGATTGCTGAAACCCTCCGATAATAGTTCTCTCAATCTTCCAGGCGTGATATTGCGTTGAATTCCTCCGGCTTTGATAAATGATATTTTTCCCGTTTGTTCGGAAACAACAATCGCAAAGGCATCTGATTGTTCCGTAATTCCAATTGCTGAACGATGCCGCAGACCTAAGTTTGCAGGTATGTTCGGACTTGCAGAAAGAGGTAGTATACAACGGGCTGCAACTATTTTGTTGTGTGAAATAATCACTGCTCCGTCATGCAATGGAGTATTTTTGAAAAAAATAGTTTCTAATAATTGTGCCGAAACTGTGGCATCAATTCGTTCGCCGGTGCTGACAGGATATTCCAATTGATTGTCGTTAGATATAACAATCAAAGCACCGGTATAAGCTTGAGACATTTGTGAGCACGCTTCTACAATAGCAGAGGTATTGAGTTTTGGTTTTGTGGTATTTTTCAAAAGAAAACGAAGAAACGAAAATCTTTTTTTACCTCTTTCAATAAACGATCGAGTGTTAAATTCCTGTAAAAAACGTCGAATTTCCGGTTGAAAAATGATAAAAATTGCAATCGCTCCGACATTAAGTATGCTTCCTAAAATTCCGGCAGTCAATGAAAAGTTGAGGTAATCTGCCAATCGCCAAAGAACAATGACCGTCAGCAATCCTATAAAAATTTTATGTGCTCCGGTTCCTTTGATAAGCCTGTAAACTTGGTACAGAAGAACGATTACCAAAGAAATGTCTAAAAGGTCTATCCAGCCTAAACCTGCAAACCATTCCGCAATTACTGTTGTCATGTTGTTGATTTATGATTTATGTTTTGAATAATTTTTATTGCTTCAACGGCTTCCTTAACATCGTGAACTCTCAGTATATTTGCACCTTTCAGAAGTGCAACGGTATTTGCTGCGGTTGTTCCATTCAAACTATTTTCAACATCAGCTTCCAAAAGATTACGAATCATTGACTTCCTCGAAAGACCAACCATTATAGGCTTTTCAAGGATTTTAAATCGTTCAAGTTTGCTTAATATCTCGTAATTATGTTCCAAGTTTTTTCCAAATCCGAATCCCGGATCCACAATAATATCGTGCACTGCCGCATGATGTGCCAGCGAAATTTGTTTGGAAAAAAACAAGATAAGCTCGTTCATTACATCACCGTATTTTGGCTCTATCTGCATGGTTTGAGGCATACCTTGTGTGTGCATCATCACGTATGGAACTTGCAGTTCGCCAATAGTTTTGAACATCTGCTCGTCTGCCTGTCCTCCCGAAATATCGTTAATCATGGAAGCCCCTTCGTTTACCGCTATTTTAGCAATCTCCGAACGAAATGTGTCAACAGAAAACACAGTTTGAGGGAATGTTTTTACTAAGTTTGGAAGGACCCTCAGTAAACGTTCTTTTTCTTCTTCAAACGAAATTTCGTCAGCAAAAGGCTTTGTTGAAACAGCGCCGATATCAATGATTGCAGCACCTTCGTTCAGCATTTTTTCGCAATGGTTCGTAGCATCTTTCTCGGTCAAAAAACGTCCACCATCCGAAAAAGAATCCGGTGTAATGTTCAAAATTCCCATTACAAGAGGCTTTTCGAGAGAAATTAGACTGCCTCTACAGTTTATCGTTTTCGGACTTAACATGAAAATAAAATTATCTAAGTTCGAAAAAAGTTTGTCCGATTTCTTGACCATCCATAAAGACCGTAACCGTGTACATGCCTGCCATAGCGGGCAAACTGGGATCGCGTTGTGACCACGATGTTCGGATATCCTGAGCAGTATTGTCGTAAATGATTTCTTTTCTTATTGTGAATTGCAGTTGTTCTTCGTCCAATATGAAAGAATAGGCATCTCCTAATCCTGCTAAAATAATCACATTATCCGGACGTGCAATTCGTATATAAATTGTGCGAGAACCCGCCTCAACAATTCTGTTTTCGCCCAATGTAAATTCTATATTAATTCTGTCTGCACGAGCCGCCCTATCAGTTATGGTTTCGTTTGCTCCCCTCACGCGTAATGCATAAGCCCTGAGGTTATACGCTACCAACGTTGAAGCTGCTATGGCAACTTGCTCATCTAACCGCTCTCTGACTTGTGTAAGTTCTCTATACCTTGCACGTTCTACCGAAAGTACTTGGCGGATTTCCCGATTTTCTAAAGCAAGTTCTTCGTTCACAACAATCAACGAATCGATTCGACGAACGTAATCTTGTGTGATATTTCTCAGCAAATCCAACTGCCTGCGGATTCTACGATAGTCGGTCTGTTGGGCTATCAATCGCTGAATTTCCGCAGAACTTGCCAAAATGATACTATCTTTTTCTGTAAGTTCGGCTTGGAATCGGATATTTTCTTGTCTAATTACTTCGTGGTCTTGCATCAACTGTGTCAATTCTCCTTTCATGACCAAATTTTGTGCAAAAGTTTCCGTTCTTTGGCGCATTGTCAAGATCATGATAATTATCGAAGTTATAAAAAGCAGTATCAGAACAAGAATAATCCACCTTAGCGTTCTGACTTTATTATTATTATTGTTCGTTTCCATAGCACTCACGTATTCGCGTGCAAAGATACAAAAAAAAAACGAAAAACACAATAACAAAAAACGGAACGCTTGGCGTTCCGTTTTTTGTTATTGATTAGTCTTCAAACGTAATCTCAAGTCCAAGTCCTCGTAGTTCGTGAACAAGAACATTAAATGACTCCGGAATACCCGAACGTGGCATATTGTCGCCTTTTACGATCGCTTCGTAAGTTTTGGCACGTCCCATCACGTCGTCGGATTTCACGGTCAACACCTCTTGCAAAACGTTTGCAGCACCGTAGGCTTCGAGTGCCCAAACTTCCATCTCTCCAAAACGCTGTCCTCCGAATTGAGCCTTACCGCCCAACGGTTGCTGTGTAATCATTGAGTATGGTCCTATCGAACGTGCGTGCATTTTGTCATCGATCATGTGGTGTAGTTTAAGCATGTAGATATAACCTACCGTTGCAGGCTGGTCAAATCTTTCGCCCGTTCCACCGTCATACAAATACGTGCGTCCATTCTCGGGAAGTTCTGCTTCTTTGGAATATTCGGAAATCTGATCTAAGGTTGCTCCGTCAAAAATCGGTGTCGAAAATTCCATTCCGAGTTTCTTGCCGGCATGACCCAAAACAGTTTCATAAATCTGTCCCAAATTCATACGTGAAGGTACACCAAGCGGATTCAATACGATATCCACAGGAGTTCCGTCTTCCAAAAACGGCATATCTTCTTCACGAACGATTTTCGCTACGATACCTTTATTTCCGTGGCGTCCCGCCATTTTGTCGCCAACTTTAAGCTTACGCTTCTTAGCAATGTAAACCTTTGCAACTTGAATCACACCGTTTGGTAATTCATCACCAACAGTCGAAGTAAATTTCTCACGTTGGAAACGCCCGTAAAGCTCACGATATCTGATGTAATGGTTGTTGAGCAAGGTATTTACCATTTTATTGGTGTCCTTGTCGGACGTCCACTTGTTTGGATTTACATCCAACAGATTAAGCGAATTCAGTGTTTTTACAGTAAATTTAAGTTTCTTAGGAATCACCTCCTCACGCAAATGATTAGTTACACCGGCAGACGTTTTATCTTTCAGGATAACCATCAATTTTTCAATCAAAAGGTCTTTCAACACTTGAACATCTTTATTGAAATCTTTCTCCAAATTCTTCAAAATGTCTTTATCTTTTGCACGAGCCTTTCGGTCTTTGATAAAGCGTGAAAACAATTTATTTTCAATAATTACACCTTCCACAGACGGCGGAACCTTTAGCGATGCATCTTTCACATCGCCTGCTTTGTCACCAAAGATAGCTCGCAAAAGTTTCTCTTCCGGAGTTGGATCCGACTCCCCTTTTGGAGTAATTTTTCCAACCAAAATATCGCCCTCGCGAACTTCCGCACCGATACGAACGATACCGTTTTCGTCCAAATCCTTAGTTGCATCTGCACTCACATTCGGAATATCTGCCGTCAACTCTTCCATGCCACGCTTGGTTTCGCGAACATCCAACGTATATTCTTCAATGTGCAACGAGGTAAAAATATCCTCTTTTACAACTTTTTCCGAAATCACGATAGCATCTTCAAAATTGTAACCTTTCCAAGGCATAAACGCTACCATCAAATTACGTCCTAACGCCAATTCACCACGTTTTGTAGCATAACCTTCGCAAAGCACTTGACCTTTTTTCACTTTGTCGCCTTTGCGAACAATCGGGATAAGGTTGATACACGTGTTTTGATTGGTACGTTGGAATTTCGTAAGTCTGTAAGTTTTTGTATCCGAGTCAAACGATGTCAGCTGTGTAAATTTGTCCTGGTCGTATTTGATAACAATCTCGTTAGCATCAACATATTGCACCACACCGTCTCCTTCTGCATTCATCAAAACTCGAGAATCTTGTGCAACGTATTTTTCCAAGCCTGTTCCTACAACCGGCACCTCCGGATTCAACAGTGGAACGGCTTGACGCATCATGTTAGAGCCCATCAACGCACGGTTTGCATCATCTTTTTCGATAAATGGAATCAGCGATGCAGCGATAGATGCAATTTGGTTTGTAGCCACATCCATTAGCTGAATATCTTCTTTTTCCAAAATCGGGTAATCGGCTTGGTAACGTGCTTTCATACGTGTATCCAAGATTTTTCCGTCCGCACTTATTTTGATATGGGCTTGTGCGATATTTTTGTTTTCTTCTTCTTCTGCTGTGAGATAAATCGGCTCTGAAATCAAATCCACTTTTCCATTTTCTACAGCACGATAAGGCGTTTCAATGAAGCCGAGTTTATCAATCTTTGCAAAAACGCAAAGCGACGAAATCAATCCGATGTTTGGTCCTTCAGGCGTCTCAATCGTACACAAACGTCCGTAGTGCGTGTAATGCACGTCGCGAACTTCAAAGCCGGCACGCTCTCTTGACAAACCTCCCGGTCCCAAAGCCGAAATACGGCGCTTGTGCGTAATTTCCGAAAGCGGATTAGTTTGATCCATGAATTGCGACAACTGATTTGTTCCAAAAAACGAATTAATTACCGATGAGAGTGTTTTTGCATTGATCAAATCCGCAGGTGTGAACACCTCGTTATCACGCACATTCATACGCTCACGAATGGTTCGTGCCATTCGCACCAAACCAACACCAAATTGAGAATAAAGTTGCTCACCAACTGTACGTACACGGCGATTACTCAAGTGATCGATATCATCTACATCTGCTTGCGAATTAACCAATTCGATAAGATATTTGATGATCGAAATAATATCTTCTTTCGTCAAAACACGAACGTTTGAAGACGTAGTCAGATTCAATTTTTTGTTGATTCTATAGCGTCCTACTTCGCCCAAATCGTAACGTTTATCAGAGAAAAAAAGCTTGTCAATAATACCTCGAGCGGTTTCTTCATCGGGTGGCTCAGCATTACGCAATTGGCGGTAGATATATTCTACAGCTTCTTTCGAGTTGTTGGCAGCATCTTTTTGGAGAGTGTTGAAAATGACGGAGTGGTCGATTTGATCTTCCTTTGTGTTGTGAATCAAGATGGTTTTAATACCAGCATCCGCAATCATGTCGATGTGCTTTTCTTCGAGTTCGGTTTCACGGTCGATGAGTACTTCCGTACGTTCAATCGAAACTACCTCTCCGGTATCTTCGTCCACAAAATCTTCAATCCACGAGCGTACTACGCGAGCAGCAAGACGTGAACCAATATATCGTTTAAGTCCTGCTTTGGAAACTTTTACCTCCTCTGCGAGATCGAAAATTTCTAAAATATCTTTGTCCGTTTCGAAACCGATTGCACGCAAAAGCGTTGTAATCGGAAGTTTCTTTTTACGGTCGATGTAAGCGTACATCACGTTGTTGATGTCTGTTGTAAATTCCATCCAAGAGCCTTTGAACGGAATGATACGTGCCGAGCAAAGTTGCTGTCCGTTTGAGTGATAACTCGTTCCGAAAAACACGCCGGGCGAGCGGTGCAACTGCGATACGATCACACGTTCTGCACCATTGATAACAAACGAACCACGTGGTGTCATATAAGGAATCATACCCAAATACACTTCCTGTTCGATTTTTTGAAAATCTTCGTGGTCGGGATCCGTACATTCCAAGCGAAGTTTAGCCTTCAAAGGCACGCTATACGTCAAGCCACGTTCGATACATTCTTCGATTGAATAGCGAGGTGGGTCAATATAGTAGTCTAAAAATTCCAACACAAAATTGTTGCGGGCATCCGTAATCGGAAAGTTTTCTTTGAAAACTTTATAAAGCCCCTCGTTTTCGCGATTCTCGGGGTTAGTCTCCAATTGGAAAAAGTCTTGAAACGATTTCAATTGAATATCGAGAAAGTCAACGTGGTCAGCAAGTTGAGCCGTTGCGAAATTGATTTTTGGGATAGGTTTTGTTGCCAAGGTATGAGAGGTGTTTGTTATCAATAAAAAGGTTTGCGAATTAAACGCAAAAATGGTATCGGGCGTATGGGCAGGTTCAAACCTGCCCATACATCAATACCGTGTAGGTGATTGTGAAATTTACTTCACCTCTACTACTGCACCAGCTTCTTCGAGTTGTTTTTTCAACGCGTCTGCTTCGTCTTTCGATACGCCTTCTTTCAAAGCTTTCGGAGCACTGTCTACCAATTCTTTTGCTTCTTTCAAGCCAAGAGAAGTCAACTCTTTCACGAGTTTTACGATAGCCAATTTTTGTGCACCTGCTTCTTTCAAAATTACATCGAAAGCGGTTTTTTCTTCTTCTGCTGCACCTGCTGCTGCCGGACCTGCTGCAACTGCAACTGCCGCTGCTGCCGGCTCAATGCCGTATTCTTCTTTAAGAACGTCTGCTAATTCTTTAACTTCTTTAACAGTTAAGTTTACTAATTCTTCTGCTAATTTTTTGATGTCTGCCATG
>Ga0123355_10002876_pt1 | contig 24454 bp, 13 predicted proteins | sample TergutEmb28metaG_3_FD_89872 | JGI IMG/M metagenome (GOLD analysis project Ga0123355, IMG submission 89872) | Embiratermes neotenicus P1 segment gut microbial communities from Petit-Saut dam, French Guiana - Emb289 P1 | ecosystem: Host-associated > Arthropoda: Insects > Digestive system > Gut ... | reverse complement strand
TTGCGCTAACCACGTGACACCCCTCTATCCGCGAAAGTTGGCACTAACTTCGCCGACCGGCGGCGGCCGCTCTGTCGGTATGGTTCGCTCGCGGACTAAAGCCACGGAGTTTAGTTTAGTTTAGTTTTAAAACCACCACGTGCAAGGAACATATCACATCTCGTAAGCACTGACTCGCCAAGGGTTGGACAGTTTTTCTTTGTCAGTGTTGTTAAATGCCACACGAATTTGTTTCTTCATTTACCAAACACGGGCAAGCTTTTTGTTGGGTGCTTCATATTGCATTATACCCCACACGGAACTACTAAACGATGTCAGTCAGGAGACGTTTGGGGCCACTAAGCTGTACCTCCGCGACCAAGCCACACCGGAAATTTCTCATTTTTCCCGGATGCAATATTCCTACCAGCAGACCATACTTTCTGGTTCGGATAGGAATTGCTTTTTCAATTGGGGGTTGGAAATCTGGAGATTTTCCATTAAATGCTGCGATTAACTTTTGAGACCTCCAATTTTTCTTCCACCAAGCTTGTAACTGAAAAAATCTCCAATTTTGTGTTAATGTTATATTCATGTTTGAGTGAACGGTTAAGATGCCGATCGATTACACACATCAGTTACACAACAGCTGATAGAAACAAGAGATACTCTAACCACAGTTTTGCCAACTGTCACACGCAAGATACAGTACAAGTGAAAATCTGCACAGTTCTGTAATTTGCTGTCTCGGTAATGACTGGACATCTGGTTCTGTATTTAAAAATCGTTCCTACCGATTATCATATGCATTGCGACACTTCTTGGAAATGACAATCAAAAGTTTTATTTATATTCTACATGCTTTCCCCCCCCCCCCATTTGTCACATACTCACATGTGAATAATTTACCACTGACCAGACACGGTAAATTTTTTACCGGAATTTTGCCCCGTCGTGCAGTTCTGAGGGAACACTCAGACATACCAACACTGTACGCATTCAGTGACTTCCAGTTTATTTTATCTATGGTGTATTTTCAACGCTTTCAGTATGTGTTACAAATTCATTCTGTAGTCTCTCTTACAACAGGTCGATAGCCTCTTCTAAAAGGAATTCTCCGTAGAGTGCGATCTAGTGCTTCACCTCTATATCAAGTATCCTCTCTTTTCCTTAAGATCATCCAGTAGCTGCTTGCATCTTCCTCCTCGTCTTCCCGCCACTTCTTTTCTTCCCTCTGGCTTGCCTTCCTTCGTTTTATTGCATGTAGGATATTCCTGTCCTTTTGGCTTCTCTGTAATACTTAATTTCTCACACGGTTTGTCCAACTGGTCTTCTCCTTCCTTGCTAGTGTATTACACACTCACAATTAAAAGAATTCGACAGATTCTGTTTCCAGCTACGGTTTCCAGCAATAAGCCTGCTGTTCACTATTGCGCGTTATGCCTGTCGAAGGGCATGCTGATACACCAGTAACGATTTCACTGATTATGAAAAATGTAAATTTAAAAAAAAAAATCTTTACTATTGATAAAATAAAGTGTATAAAACTGCTGCTGCTGCTGATGATTATATTCAGCGATACCTTTTTTTTTCTACAAAGAAGTGCTGTTGTTGTGGTCATTACCGAACATGTTTCGTCTGTTTGTTTGCTTCTTCTGAAACACTAAACACGGCCACAGTGAAAGAGCGTAAAAAAGAGCTTGGAAGAAAAAAAATTGCTGTGTGATCTAGAGATAATTTCTTTCCAGCAAGATGTACACGGCAATATGTACTGAAACACATACACGCGGCTTGACGCCATATTCTCACTTGTTGGGGACCGAGTTCGATCCCTGGGACATTCCACGTGGGATTGGTACTTGTAGAAGTGGCACTGGGAAATGATTTTTCCGAGGACTTCGGTATTTAGCCCCAGTACTATTCCACGAATTATCTCTATTACCGACGTTCTGTAGTTGTATAGAGTGAGGGTGTCGGTGAATAAAACACCTAAAGCATGCTTGTGCTAGTAGACAAAGCGGTTGTTAAGAATGAACAATACAGGCTTTGTAAAGTTAACGTAAGAATACACTCAGACCGGCAGAAGAAACGTAGGTCAAACAAGGATAAGATGGAGTGACTCATGAAGAAGGAACAACCCTCTAATGGCTTATGCCTTGTTGTCGACGATTATGATAATGTATAGCATGCTTTCCACTGCGGTCATTTGCTGCCATCTGGCAATGCTCTCTAAAGTAATTATGGTTCTCTTTTCGTTTCGTTTCAAATGAAGCGAATGACGAGACGACAGACTCCCTGATGTCAGTCTGTTTACATGTAATGATGAGTCACAGTGGTTGGTTTTCTTGAAAAGTACGGCGGAATGAGCAGTGTACGTATATTCGATAACGTATGTTAACTTCGGTGTTATCTTTAAAGAATAACCTTGCTGTATTTTGTTGTTTATTCAAAAACCGTGACGGAGGGTTTTCTCTTTGATTTACAACATTTGATTTCTTTGCGTCTGTGATTTAATGGATTCGGAGTTCTTGTTCCTTCCGCATCACTTTTTCATTTTGCAGGTCTTAAACCTTCGTCACAATGCAGTGCTGCACGCAGTTATTTAGGGATGTCACTGCACGACCTACAGTGCAGTTATTAGGTTACCAGCACGTAGCCATTTAGTTCATTTGTTACTCTTACGGTCAGTTGTTGGCACGAAGCAATTTACTATTAAGGCGTATCTCTGATGTCTGTTGCACTCAGAATGCAGACTGTTGTTTAAGTACACATTTTAAGAAATAGATAATTATTGGAAGTTTTTAATTGGCTGTGTATGGTGGAACACAATAACTAGTGTTCTGTAAAGCATTCTGTCTGATATGTCTGACATGTTATTGTTTGAGTACAAAACTATATGAAGCAACTTCAAATATTAACCAACAAATGCACCTATATAACTTTCACTTAAAACACTTTAAAACAATTAAAACCACTCCGACATATTTCGATCTTTTCAGATCATCATCAGGGAGTTTCGTCGTTCCTTGCTAAAATTATTACACATTCATGATTTAGGAATCTTTTGTAGAGAGTGTAGTTGGCTAGCCAACTACACTCTCTACAACAGATTCCTACGCAACATGATATGCTGCCACAACACCTTGTTTACAAAAATGAACTAAATCCTGAATATGTAATAACTTTAGCAAGGAACGACGAAACTCCCTGATGATTATCTGAAAAGATCGAAACAAGTCGGAGTGGGTTTAAGTGTTTTAAAGTGTTTTAAGTGAAAGTTATATAGGTGCATTTGTTGGTTAATAGTTGAAGTGATTTTACGAAATGCACGGTGCAACGATGAGATTCATATATGAAGCAAATTTTACGAATAACAAGAAAGTGCAGCGGGCGAACAAACCCCGGTTTCCCTTTTAAACCTAATCGGTAAATCTGAATCCTTCTTGAGAAGCTAATAGTCGCTCAGCTAGTTAATAAACTCTTCGTTCTTTGTAGAAGTTTTAAGATTATTGCCTTTTTCAAAAAAGAGCACCAGTCCAATCCCAAAAAACATTTTACTTTAATTTTCCCATCTGTGCATGCGCCATCCAAGTGACTGTCTACGTCGTACTTGCAGATTTTCCGAGCGATAGTTTGTATTCACACATCTGTATTCATGCTACATGCTCCGTCGCTCATGTCCTCCTCTATATCGTTCATGCTGACAACGTATGGTGCAGAGTACACGTGGTGGAACTTCCCGTTACATAATTCTTATCATGCCCTGCTACTTCTCCAGCCTTACGTACTCAAACACCCACAGTACAAACAGCACGTCCGTGTAAAATTATAATCTGTATTTTACGTGAGAAAAGCGAAAAGGATGCCCATTACGTTACTAAGAATGATTTAAAAAATTCCAAACGTTGCAATTTTGGCGTATTTTATGTCGAAATGTTAAGATGTGTTTCTCGGCGACGTGCTGAATGCGATCGTCCGGTTCGTGCCCCTTCAACTCCGCTAAGCAAGCGGACGTCTTGCTGTATTGTAACTGATCGTGGAACATTCAACTGTGAGAAAATAAAATCATGGAGAAGTATCGTGCAGAAGGGGACAGATGCGAGAGTCACGTGACGCCTGCAGATTGCCATACCATATGTCAACACTAAATTTAGGTAGTTGTTGCTAATTTTGTCGCAGGCGACATTTGATGAAGTCATGGCATTTAGACCATCCTCCAGACTGGAACACTATGATGTCAGCTGCGACCTCGTGACGGTCTAATTACCATTGTCTAGGTCAGGGGTTGGGGCGTGAGAGAATTCTTCACTTTCCCTTTCTTTGGAGGCTGTGGCTTGAAGGAATACTTAGAACAAGAGTGTTATAAAGGACTGAACTGCTTCGAAACTGGCATTGCAAGTTATTTCTACATTACTTGCGTGAAGGAGGCTATTTACGGGTGGTAGCGAATGTTGTACAGCCCTAGTTTGACGTCCTAGTGACGTTCCTGCAAAAGTGGGCGTAAATCACATAATAATATTCCCGTCATAAAAAAGGAGCTAGGGTGATACAAGGTCGGCCAATATCAACTCACAGGAGAGCCACGCAATTCGTTACGGGCCCGCTTCAGGTCCGCGCTTATGTATACATGTATCGAAATTGGGGAATGGGATTGCATTCACAGACAATTTACGAGCAATAAATCAAGCTAAAAGTAAGGTTGAATGACAGGGTAGTAGACCGTACTAAACTGGATAAAACACAAAATAAGAATGGAATATAGTCTGCAAGTGGGCCGAGGAGCGTGGTCGGTATAGCGACTGGTTACGGGCTGGACAGTCCTGGGATCGAATCCCGGTAGGGGGCGAGATTTTCCGCACCTGTCCAGACCGGCCCTGGGGCCCACTCAGCGTCCTGTACAATGGGTACCGGGTCTTTCCCGGGGGTAGAGAGCGGCCGGGACGTGACGCTGACCCCTCACCCCCTTCTAGTGCCGTGGTCAAGAAAGAGCAGAGCTAACCTCTAATCCACCTATGGGCTGTACGGCCTGTACAGAACCTCAGTGACTGTACAAGGGTGCACTTTATTGCTTTATAGCCTGCAAACAATTTCTGTGCTAATAAATTTGCCATATTGTTTGCTGTAGACATGTTATGTTTGTTAAATTGTGTTACTGAAACTCTTCAAGCGACCGAGGGCCCTCAATACTTTCATCGAGGGCCGCATGTTGCTCAGCTCTGGCGCAATAGAACGCAATCAGCAAAAGGACGTTAAATTGGAAACTAGGGAGCGCAAATTTAAAAAAAATGTAAATTGGCAAGGGGCATTAAAGTAAAGAGGCGTAAAAAAGGGGCGTAAGGCGAGAGGTAGGTGTGTTGTAAAACCTCGTATGTTCTGCCGGTCTTAGTGCAGTCGTATAAAACACGGTCGTCCCGTTCTTCAGCTTCAGCTTTTTGACATCCATACAGAGAAGGTATCTTGCTATGTCGTACTGAATTAATTATTTTTGTACCCTAAAGAGCTCTTTTATAACGTTTCTCCCTTTCAAAATGTTTGTCTGCTGAAGGAAGTGTTGCACGTGTACCTGCCACATCATTACCTTCCCACAGTTTCCAGTTCTAGCGTCAACTTTGGCAGTAAAGTCAATTAGGTACGACGTGTTGGTGTAACATCTTTTGACGCATGCTGGCCAATGAAACACAAAATGACGGCAGAGTGTTGATGTGCTGTAATTTTAATAATGTAGAATTCTAAGGTCTGGGCCGGGTAGCTCAGTCGGTATAGCGACTGACTACGGGCTGGACGGTCCGGGATCGAATCCCGGTGGGGACGAGATTTTCCGCCCTTCCATACCGGCTCTGGAGCCCACCCAGCCTCCTGTACAATGGGTACCGGGTCTTTTCCGGTGGTGAAATGCGGCCGGGGCGTGCTGCCTACCACTCACCCCCTTCTAGTGCCGCGGTCATGGAAGAGTAGAGCTCTAACTCTACCCACCCTTTGGGCCACACCGGCCCTGTAACGGGAACACTTTACATTAGAATTCTAAGGTGTGGGCCGGGTAGCTCAGTCGGTACAGAGACTGACTACGGACTGGACGATCCTGGATCGAATTCCGGTGGGGACGAGATATCTCGCCCGTCCAGACCGGCCCTGGGACCCACCCAGACTCCTGTAAAACATGTACCGGGTATTTCCCGGTGGTAAAGTGCGGCCGGGGCATGCTGCTGACCACTCACCCCCTTCTATTGTCGCGGTCATGGAAGAGTAGAGCTATACCCCTACCCACCCACTGGGCCACACTGGGCCTGTAACGGGATCACTTTACCCTTTACCCCTTTAGAATCCTAACGTTATTCATATTTTCCTACTAGACGGGTGCATTGATTTTCCCAAAATCTCGGAGCCACCTCAAAATCCTAGGATCCTGAAGAGGGACATGTAGCAAGTTCATACTGAGGACCCACAAAGAGTAGGAACCACAGTACAAAATGTAGTCGCCAAGGTATCCTGTCGCCAGGGATCTGTGAATCTCTCACCATTTATGTACTGCCACGTCATCAATCCGGATTATCGCCTAGTCGAGACCACCTTTAACCCCTCACAGCTTGAATTGTCATGACTGTACGGTGTTAATAACGAGCACTGCCAGAGTTCATAACAACGCTCACTCTCCTCGTACATATGCTTGTGTGTCGAGTACTACATAGCTGTTGTGGTCATTATTTAGTTTTATTCCTCTGAAGAACTTGTACTCCCTTAAGGCAGCTCCTGTATAAAGGTGAAGGGAAAGTTGTTTGTGCCCACGCCCATGAAGAAATAGAGCGGGAGAAGAGGTATAGCTCCACTCCTTAACCTCGGTACTAGATGAAGGTGATTGGTTAACTTGACGCCCCAGCTGGTTTACCACCTAAGGAAGATCAACCAGTACCCTTCCAATAGGATGTTGGATGGACATAAGCTGTTGCTACTTGTAGCAAAAGTCAGTATGGCCTCTTCAAATCGCCCAGCTAAGAGGGGAAATCCGTTAGGGTAAGCGCAGTTCCCGTTCTGTATGGTTTCCGTGTTATAGCCCGGCAGTGCATTGTATACGCAGGAATGGCTAAAGGGACCAAAGGGTCGGTCTCAGACCTCGTAGCTTGTTGCTTTGTTTGGTTGGTTTGAATTGGAACTGTTGGCTGTGCATGCGACTTTTGTATCTTGTCATAGGGTTGGGGGCAAGCACATACTATTATTCGTTGTCTGCAGTGAGATGTGGAGGGTGGGGGTGTGTAGCATGTGCGTATTGTGTGATAAGTACGCCACATGATGGCCTGCTCTACAGTAGACATGTGTTTGTTCCAGCAGCACCCACTGCGGCATTACAACAGCCGACACAAGCGCCAACATGCTCATGCCGCGACACAGACGTACCTGCCGGGAAGTTTTGTGATTGACGGTGGCGCCGCTGTATCGCCAGAATCCGGCAACTGGGGGCCATGGTCCGAACCCAGTGACTGCTCGCGCTCCTGTGGCGGTGGCGTAGCCTTCCAGACCCGCCGGTGTCGAGACGTCAGGTAATAGGAGCCGTTTACATTGTAGAGAATTCTAGTCGCAAGAGCAGTACATTACTTCTTGATGATAAATCATAATTTCAGATCTCTGTAGCATTCTGTATATATACGGGGTGTATTTTCCTGCTAGACCGATTTTCATCGGCCCAACGCTCCATCCGACGCTTAGCCAGCGCTGCGACGTACACCGTAAGTCGGGGAGGTTTGGCAGTATCGTAGTGATAACTTACAAAGGCTATTATAGACCCACTGCAGCGCCGGGCCGACGTTTGTCTGTCAAGTAGGGAAAACACCCTATAGGCTTATAGTCATATATCCTAGCGACGAAACTATTAAAATATATCATAGAGGTAAAACATATGAGCATATTGAGTGGATGTGTCTGGCTCAAGATAGGGATCAGTGGCGGGCTGTTATGAACTTCGGGTTCGTGAAGACTTGGCTGCGTGAAAAATTGTAGCTTTAAGTACGAGTGTCGATCAAAAAATAAGATTTCATTTTATTCTTACCTCTAATGAGAAGAGTTCAGATTTAATTGTGTAGCGCTTTTCCACTAGGCCACACGGTCCCCATGACAGTTCGGACATTTACTGTATAGTGGCAAGAGCTTTTCTGTCACCCGCTGATAGAAGCTGTCAACTGTTTGCACATGACGGTAGTCTGTAAAATTGTGACCGCGAAGATTTTGCTTCAGCGCTGGACATAAAGGATAATTATCAGTCAGTGACATATTCTCCTACTTGTAACTTTCCTCCACAAAACGAAACTAGTAGACTTCTGGGACTGCCATGCTGCGTGTGCACCTTCTCATTTCAAATGTTGAACCATTTGTCCGATTTTGTTGAAACATGATATGAACACTGTGTTGTGTGTGCACATTTGCTACATTCAGTAGCAACGACGTGACAGACACAAGAATCCGTGACCGTGGCGACATTTGTATTTTAGGGTCCTAGAGTGATGTGCGATACTAGATCTTGGAGAATAAACGTTTGGTTGCAGGGAAAATTATTATGCGAAATAATGATGTGGCCGCAAACTTTTATCTGTCTCCAGATTTGCTAGAGATGAATACTGAAATACTGAAGCTAGCAGGTCGTAAACGTGCCTATATATTGTAGGTCCACAATTACTAACTTTGGAGCTGTTGTCGCAAAATTTAACGGGTACCGGCTCTGTACATAAGTGACTAGTTATTGATCAGATATTACACTCTTAATATAATGATGATGATGATGATAATAATAATAATAATAATATCAAGGAACTATAGAAAGCAGTCATATTGGGCACTGCACACATAATTCAGGAATACTAATGTAAAAGTACAAAACATTTGTTATGAAAGTACATATCATTACATGTACCATAGACTGTAACCAATGATTAGCTGCTACACCATACTGTATGCTAGAAACGTGGATTGTTTCAGGTACGTAACTGCAAATTGCTTGCATAAATATGATTAATAATAATAATAATAATAATAATAATATGTAGAACTGGATGTCTGTGCAGCAGGAAAGACTTTGATATCTGCTCGAAACTGCTTGATATCCTCGTATTCTTTCAGTTCTTATCGACCACAATTTGAGAATATGGCTTTCAATTAGTGAATAAAATTCATTCTCTTTTAATGAGTCTCATTATTTCGTACTAAGTAAGAGTGACACATTTGTTCATGTCTTAAATACAAACAAGAAATAGAGGAAAACTTTCTCGTCGACAGTAATTTTTGCGGCCAACATATCGCACCAATCAAAACCGGGTTATTCCCTATATTTTATATTTCTTTGCTTTTCAATAACGACTCCGCTAACTTTTCTGGCATTAGTGAGTGGTCGCTAATGCCAGAAAAGTTAGTATTTTTTAATTTGATTGTACGGTGTTATGCTGAAACTTATGTTCCTGTGCTGAGAAAATCGAAACGGAGGGTGACATAAATAAGTGACACGCAAGAGAGGTCATTTAAGCGTGGGTCCAATGGTCATCTGGAGGGGTCTGAGCCCTAGAATTTGAAAGACCCATGCACAACAGCCCCTGACTGTTGACTGAAGTTGATAACTGTTAATGACACTGTCATGGATAATTGTTTTGCGAATTCTCTTTCAGACGTATCGAATATTAGCTGATGAAATACAAGGAAGCAGAAATAATATGGCAGTTTCTTTCTCGACTTACCGAAACGGGTTTACAGTAAGAAATGTAACAACTTTCTGAACTAGGAACATATGTTACCAAAAGAGTGTGGTAAGTCATTTTGAATGACAGCGAATCTGGAGAAAGATTATGGCACCGTGTACTTCTAGTTTTATTTTTATTTTGTTTTATTTATGGAAAATTTACGAGTACATATTTTCCTACGATAGGATGATGAGTGAACATCGGTCTGAAAAGAATGTAAAGTAAAACAATCGTAGCCCAATTCAAGGAATTTCTCCGACATCTGCCTGTAGTAAAGGTAAAGCAGTCCCATTACGGGCCTGGAGTGGCCCAGAGGGTTCTAGGAAGTTAAGGTTCCCAGATTTCATGACAACGGCACAGGATAGTGGTAAGGTTGTCAGCCTTACGCACCGGCCGCCTTTATCCCCAGGAAATGCTCCTGGTACTCATTTATGTTAGAGGCTGATTCGACCACACGGCCATAGTGCGATCGGAAGGATTTTATGTCAAAGAAAAATTCCATTACACCAGCTGGGATCGAACCAGCAACCTTCCGATTTGTAGCACAGCACCTTAACCACTGAGCCACCGCGGAAGGGAAACTACACGAAAAACTATCGGCATCACCCTGTGTCGGGCCGAGATTGGAATCGCGTACGTGGCGTGTTGCGACAGAACTGCTAACCAGCTGACTGTGGCGTTCGGTTTCAATTTCAGCTTGACATAATACAAGTAATATTGTTTCATATCTCGGTAGACCAGCTGGACAAATTTTCTTGTTCTGGTAATAGCCTAGTTGCGCACTTTTATTATTCCGATAGGTCAGTTTGACACAGATTAGTGTCCCGATAGTTCTGTTGGACTCGTGTTCTTGTCAATATACAGGGTCGCTGATAAGTCCTTAGTTCGACCAGGAAGGAAACAAGCTAATGTTTCCGTCAGAATGTCGTGAATTTCCATTGGCGCCTTGCATTGCGGGGAAAAAGAACTTACAGCTCGCGAATCTATTTTGTTGAAATCGCGCGCGTCCCTGACATGCTCCCGAGCTTGTTTTCTTTCTGGTCGGGCTAAGGACTTACCAGCACCCCGGTATATCACCTGGACACATTTGCGCAGGCCGGTTTTTTTTTTTACACTTGTTAATATCCCGGCAGGCCCCTTGGAGTTATGTTCTTATCCGTGTAGATCAGCTGGATACATTTTATTTTCCCAGTAAGCCAGTTGGACACATTTTGCTTATCTTCACGGCCAGTCTGACACATGCGCTTATTCTGATATCAGCTGGACCCTTTCTTATCCCGATGGATCATTTGGACACTTGTTCTTATCCCGATAAATTAGTCGGACACAAGTTCTTATACCGATAGATCATATGGACACGTTCTTATCTCGATGGATCAGTTGGATACACGTTCTTGCCCCGAAATATCAGTTGGACATATGCTTACCCAGATAGATCATTGGGACACGTTCTTATCCTGATGGATCAGTTGGACACTTGTTATTTTCCCGATGAATAAGTGAGACATAATTTCTTTTCCCAATAGATCAGTGGGACACGTGTTTTTATCCCGATAAATCAGGTGGACACGTGTTTTTGTCCCGATAGATCAATCGGACACAAGTTCTTATCCCAATGAATCATTTTGACGTGTTCTTACCACAACAGATCAGTTGGACAGTCCTTATCCCAGTAGATCAGTTCGACACAGGTTTATATGCTCGTAGTTCTGTTGGGTTCATGCTTGTAACCGTGTAGATCAGTTGGACACACGTTTTTTTTCCGATGGATCAGGTTTGTATCTCGATAAGTCTGTTCGTCACATATTCCTACCACCCTAGGTCTGTTGGACACGTTCACATTTCCACATTCACCCAAAATGATCAGTAGTTTACATAATGGAGAATATGCTAGATGTTTGGAGCACTTGTGCCCTGATCTCATATGCTCAAGGTTTTCTAATTGATCTCGCGATAAGTATCTGTCTAATTATTCGCCTGCAATGTGTATACCCAATCTATAACAACAGTTTGTTGTTTGAAAACATAAAGAGTTTACGCAGATATTAAATCTGGTTTCCAAATTGTGGGGTTCAGTGTGATTAAAGTGGAATGTTCAAGTGACTGCCAGATGACTGATGGTTGGCCGGCTGCAGTCGGTGAATAGGTTTCACTTGACTGGTAAGCACAATTGTTATTACATAGATTGTTTTGTATTTTAACAAGTTACGAAATTACCGCAGCGCGTAACACTTCAGGCGCTCTCGCTCTGTCATGATACGTTATAGTTCACAGTTTAACAAACCCCAGACTTTACATATTTCACCTAAAACTTTCTATGTGCACTACATGTTTCGGTCTAAAACCCACTTCATACATACCAAATACAAAGATACTCACATGAGGAAGATATGTAGCAAGCCTGCAGCAAGTAAAGGGCCCTTTTTCTCAAATGTAGTTATGCACAAAATTTCATACAATAATAACATATGTGTGAGAAGTAAACTCAAATTATGTAACAAAATATTATATTATTATTCTTGCTTTCCTTTCCTCGAGGGAAGCACTGTGTCGAACAGAAGATGTTTTGTCCGATCGTGCTACATAACTTCAAAGTAGGTTGATTTATATGTGTATATTATGCGGCCTTTCGTTGTGGGTCGGGATTGTAAGCACTGTAACATAGCAGGAAAGTCATAGGTGGCTGCATACTTGATAGATATCTTCCTCATGTGAGTATATTTGTATTTTGTGTGCGTCGTGATGGTTTCAGACCGAACGTGTAGTATACGTACAAGAATTTAGTTGTGTTGTATTAGACTTGTAACATTTAGCTTATCATTAATTAACACAAAGGGATGGTATCCATAAAGATCGCTCTGTTTTTGTTAACGGATTTTAATTTTTTAAGTTCAAGGGAAACTGAAAGTGCGAATTTCTGCGCCTTACCAAACCCATGTTTCAGTTTCCTTATTACATCAGCAACAGACAGTTCATCAAAATCATTCTCTCGTACACGCTGATATACCTTCAACGAGATTTACAGTCACTCTTGCTGTTGTTGTTTTTGTCGTCAACTGTGTCTTGGCCCTCAACTGGTACCTTATAGAGAACACAGTCTCTTTTCATACATGAAGACCAATAGTGGTTTGATTTTTTACATATGTTCGTACGTCTTCATGTAACGTGCGCATTTTTAGCCAAATCGGCATGTGTTGGAAAATTTTAGTGACAAATTCTAAACACAAAATTTCACTGAAAGCCGTCGGGTGGAGTTGCGCTGTTCTCCTCCTGAGGGACGGAAGGACATGACGAAACTAATAGTTGCTGTCCGTAACTGCTTTTCAAAAGCGCCTGCAAGTGACATATCCATCGTCATATGGGTAACTGGCTTCATATGTCTCAGTTATTCGTAACTAAGTGCCACGTTCTTTTGATCGCGTTTATTTAAAATCGAGGTGTAATTATTAGTATTCCGCTTTCAGAGGGTAAAGCCTCGCCTCATGCGCATCAACCGTTCAGTCTGCAGATCTTTGTTCCCTGAATTTTTTAAGACATTTTACATTCATTTGACTGCCTTTCTTTGTAGAACCTTGGCACGTTCTCTGTTAACGTCATAGGGCGGAATGCTGATTCAGGACCTGGCATTTTCTCTACGATTTGAATGAAGTCATCCCGTTGTGTATCTATATATTCACTTTATTATTATATATTACCGTCAACACAACTATAATAGAATATAATGCTAATGCAACATGTTTCGACTTACAACAGTCATCTTCAGGCTAAGCTACGAGTTTAGGGAGTCCCACCTTTTACGGACTGCTACGCATCATGATGTTCACAAGAGCCCGCCTCTGAAATCCGTTCTGAGCCAGTTAAATCTATGACCATGTTAGTAAAACTTGCTTTAAACCAGTCTTTACTTTACTTTCCGAACGACACAACTGTATTGTTCTCGTATATTGATTTATATTCAGTTCTACCACATGTTTCGGTTGTTTATTTCATTCATCGTCAAGTAAGAATACTGGTTCACAAAAAGAAGAGGAGAGACCTGTCCTTACAGATATTGGGTATAAGGTTATTTTAGAATTTATTATTATTATTATTACTATTATCTTCATCATTATTATGAAAACGGAATAATCAACAAAATTAAAAGTTTTGTATATTAATTTTATTTATTAATTTTAATATCGCTTATTACTCCGTTTTTAGAATAATTATCATAAATGTTACAATAATCTTATACCCAGTGTTTGTAAAGAGAGGCCTCTCCCGATTTTTGTGAAACATATTCCTAACTGATGTTTGTTGAAACAGACAGTCGCACGTGGACTAAAAGTCAACATACCGGGTCTACAAAATTGTGTTTTTCGGAAAGTACAGTAAACACTTGTTTGATGAAGCAAAACGGAATGATATCACCTAAGGAAACTTTTATTGTTTAAAGGTTAGAACAATCAGAAAACAAACCACACTGACTCAGTTGAACACAAAACAGGTCCCATTGTACCATTTAAAGTATCTCCCTTGTCGCTGACGCATTTTTCCGTTCTTTTCCTTGACGCTTCGAAACGTTTTTGGAAGTTATCTTTGGGATGTTGTTAGGTGCTTTGTCTTCTGTCACATTATGTGCTTCATGTCTTCAAAATTGGGCTCTTTCATGAAACTTTTTTATTCTGGAAAAAAGACAAAACAGTAAGCGTGATCTGACATATAGCGTTCGTGTTCCTTCGTTTTGACTGCTTGTAGACCAAAAACTGTTGCAGTGGGGCCGCAGGTTCCTTTTCTCTGAAACGCTGAAATCAGAAAACTGCGTCCGTTCATTTTGTCGTAACATTTCAACACATCCATGTGGCAAAATATCATTCGTGTCTATGCAGTTTGTCTCCGCCACTGAATATCCTTAATCTTTTAAATTCTACTGGTTACGTGATGCACCAACAGTTTAACATTCAACAGCTCTGCCCACACTGTATTTATGTGTTTTGTATTTATCTGAGAAAAACCAGCGACTTGTGCCACTTACGGCATAAACTGGTTGGTAGTTATAACCGAGACGAAAAGTGTTTACAGCGCGGTACGGACTGGTCTTTAAATAAAGCAGTCTGCGCTTCTTCTGTAAAGGGTTAATATACTTATTTCAATTGAACTCTAAAGGCTTAAGGTATTCTTGTTCTAACGCACATTTATTTAAAATTCTGAAGTTATAAGGAAGTTCCCATATTACAATTATATGATTTCCCTGAAGTTAACGTATTTTAGACCGAAATATATTGGAAATACTAATGCAAATAAATGAATAAATAAGTAATATCAATAAGTGCCGGGGGTTTTTCCCGCGGTTAAAGCGGCCGGGGCATGAAGTTAACTACTTACTCCATCTGACGTTAAGAATCAGTGGAGCTATACCTCTACTCTCCCTATGTACCATCTTGGCGTTGATGAGGAAAACCTTGCCTTTTTTTAAATATATAAATAAATGGTCAGTAACAAACGTAGTATTTCGTTAGTTATTTACATAAACTTGCGCTCCGTACGTACTGCATATCTTCAAAACGTAAGCTAAACGTATAGTGTGTTCCAGTTGCTGCCAGATCCCACAGCAATTTTTCATTTCTCTCACTATCCACTCAGCTACGCAAAAGTTCTTCAAGTGATGTCGCTTTGCTGAAAATTTTAAATTTCTTATCACCTTCTAGATTTCTACACGTGTCTAACCCATTTTCCTTCCTCATTTCATCATTCTTATAATTACAGTTCAGCGTATTATGTAATTACGTTTTGAAGAGTACAGAGTATGAAATCTCGTAGTGCAGTGTATTCAGACCCTTTACTTCCTCCTTCCTTTGTCGAAGTTTTTATTCTCACTGTATTATCGAACATCATCAGTTTGTGTTTCTGTAGCGCTAAATCCGAACTTGGGCCTAGGCCCCCCCCCCCCCATTGTTAATGTTTACACATCACACACACACCCGATCGGACTCCCCTGTACAAGTGATCAGCTCGTCGCAGAGGTCGCTACCTACACAACACACAACAAACAATAGATGAACTTCCTTGCCCTCAGCAGGATACGTACCCGCGATTCCACGTATCAAATCGCCACATATCTACTCCTTATACCGTACGGCCATCGGAATAGGCAAAAGTGTAGATTTTGAGTATAACACAGGAAGTCAAAGTTTTCAGAACTAAGTGGCTGAGAAGCACTCAACAAAATTTAATCTCGTTTTAACTTCTTAGTGAATATAAATTTATTTCTGTCATTACAAATCGTTTGAATTTTGCTATGTTCGTGGTTTTATTAGTTCTTATTAGATATGGGTTTGTTCTGAGCTCGGTCGCACGTTATAAAGTGCGAAATGCGTTCATCGATTATGGATAGTCGCGAGAAGTTCTGTGGCCTCCGTACATTAAGTGTTTAATTATAGTACAATGTGGACTGTGCCAATTAATTGAAATCCGACATTTCTTGGATTGCCGATTTATTTGATAAGTAAGTTTTTCATTTTTCGTTCGCTGTATTATTGTTTAACGTCGCAGTCACTGGGTCAGAGTGTGGTAGGATGATTAGTAAGTAAGTAATTAGTTATAATTATGTATAATGATATGATCATGACCCTGTCTGAGGCGCCTTGTAGTCACTTTCCAGTGTGGCAGCACAAGACCAAAAAAATTTCAACCGGGAAGAATCGAGCAGGCGGTACCTCCCGAGTACAGTGCAGGATTGGTGTCTGATGGATCATTAGATGCCGTTAAAAACTGAACGTATTGGCAAAGAGGAGTCATTTAAATCAGTTCTACTTTTACTTCGAGTAATATTTGTAGCCTGTCTGAGTGTGCAGGTCGATACAAGCGGCCGTTCCGTGTAAAGCTTAAGTCCGCACCCGCTTGATTGCTGGTACCGCGGGCTCGAATCCCTCGGAGGGCACTGTTGTTCGTCTCTTGGGTTTTTGTGCGATGAGCTGATCTATCGTTCAGACGTGTCCTACCCTCCGTGTGTCTAGTTGTGTGTGATCTAGAATCATCAACAATGAGGCGGCCTAGTCCCTATTAGGGCTGGAGCACCACATCAAAAAATGAAAATAAATAAGTAAAATAAATAAATAAAAATAAAATAACAACAATCTGCTCTACAATACAAAGCAACAGTGACTGCAGATTTACTTGCGGCTCTAAAATATTTGTTTTTTATCTGAAAAGCTCCCAGTTCTATTAATTATTTTGCCTCAAGAATTTATTAATTATTTTGCTTCTAAATTGCTTTCGAGTCAGAGCCCAAGACACGCAGTTTTCCAGTCTTAGAAGGTCCATGTGCAAGATAGTCTCATTACTCGACAAGAGCTGCAATCTCTTTCCTGACTGAATATTACAGACTTTCGTTGAATCATGCGTCCTGCAGATAGCGAAAATTTGTAATATCTCAATTCAGCGTTACCGTTCAGGTAACTGCTTGATAAATGTGTGTTTCTTTGTAATTAGTTTTTGAATAACTGAGTTCATTGATAAAAACTGTAGCTTGATCAGTAGTACCAATGTAGGGCCTATATGTAACATGTTGTTTTCTGTTTACAGCAATACTGGGACGGATCTTTGCCGGGGTGGTAGCAAGAGGTATTTCTCCTGTAACATTCAGGTTGGTGATGGACTCTTAAATAACAGCTTCTATACGCACAAGCAAACGTGCAGTGTTCCTTTTGAATGTCACAGTAATAAAATTAGATGCTTTCTGCAAACAAGCGCCTTTACGTCACGGCCTTTATGGGAGCTTTCTTTGAGACTTCTTAATTTTTTTACTGTCCTTGCGTTTAAAGAAGCAAAGCTCGGGAAAACTGTCACGTTGCTGCTTCTTTATGAGATGGATTCAAAATATTATGGGTCTTTGCTTGCAAATCCTTTGGTTCATGTGTAACTGATGTCGTATGATGTGACCTGATCTGCGTAGCCTTGTTAAAAATCAGACAAAGCAGTTTGGTCACATCAGATAAAACCGTCAGCTATGATTGATAAACATTGTAGTTCAGCTCAGCGATTCTCAGTACATTTTACTAACGTGGTTGGTTCAGCGCACGTGTTCAGACACGTACAGTAAAGGAGACCCTTAGCTTTATACCTTAATTTACCTGCGCTTTCGTCGTTGCTTTTATTTACCTTCACTAGACAAGCCGATAATGTTATGAACATAGTACTGCAGAGTTTAAGTGTATTTAATATTCGTTTTTATTGCTTTGTTTGAGTGGACTAGGATGATGAACTTTGGCTTTCCTGAGTCGAATACAGTAGGGTCTCGTTTTACGACGGGATTACGCTCCCGAATATTTGGTTGTAAATCGAATCGCCATATGAATACTATTTAAATGGTTTAAATTGAGATAGGTTCATGGACCCAACAAATTAGTCAAATAATTTTATAATTTACAACATTTCTTTACATTATGAAATACAATTTTAATTTAATGAATTAAGTATATAGAAAATTACACAGATAAGTGAAAAAAAATCAAATCACTTTTTATTTTGTTGACGAAGGCCCAGGCCGTGGTTCAGAAGACATCACGAAAGAATGTAACGTCATCTATTATGATTTTTCTTCTTTTCTGCCTTTTTGATGGACGTCATGGGTGGAAAAATCGCATTCAACTTAAAAGAACTGCACTAAAATATAGAAAGAAGAAACACATGCACAACGAAAAAGAAATAAAGCGCACTAAGTAGAGAAAGGACGCTTGAGTGGCGACAGTGATGCACCACAAGTCGGGAGTAATCGGTCCGAGTCGACAAGGGTCGTAAAAGTGAATCGTCGTAAAACGAACCCTCGCAAAACGAGGCCGTACTGTACTATTGAATGCAGTTAACCTTAGATAAATTATCGTTACATTAATTTTTTAATGGAATATTGGTCGTTAAAATGATTACTAATGTAATAAAACATCCTTAACAGTAACAATACAAAGAATAACAATATTATCAATGGTCGATTAAGTTCTTTCCCTGTAGGCCTACTTCTTACAGGCCTTAGAACTCTTCCTTTTAGCTTCCTGTCTTCTTTATACCTTTCATGTTATACTAACTGAGCAGCTTGAGGTTCTGTTTACCAAGTGTTCCAACCATTTCTTTTCCCAATTCTGTGTTACTGGGTTACTATTATTCCCATTTGTTCTGCTTTGTTAGATCTCTCTTTTATCTACTATTCATTGCACTGTATTCTGTTAACGTTGTAACAATATGTTTCTGCTGTCTCTTTTCTTCTAATTCTTTTTTCTGTGGTAGCACATAACATGCCCATACATTTCATTGTGTATACATAGCTGTTACTCCGTTCATTTTGAGTAAGTTTTGCTTCTTGTATTTCATTTCTTGGTCAAACCACCAGTAATAACCACCAAGAAATACAAATTGCCTGCTCACAGAAATTAAGAAGAGATTATTCTTAATTTCAGAATTTCGCCTTGTTGTTAATGTTGTATTATTTCTTTAGGGTGATTCCCCGGCGCCTGAATTTTGTGCCGACGTTTCGGAACACTGTTCCATCTTCGTTCGTGTGAACAAGAAGAATATCTGGGACGAGATTGTTAGGGAATTTATACAGTTAAACACTTGCCCACCTGTGTAAATACTCTAGTAATCTCGTCCCAGTTACTCCTCTTGTTCACACGATTAAGAAGATGGAAGGGTGTTCAGAAACGTCGACAAAAAATTGTACGGGTGTCAAAATCTCTCACACTGAGAAAAGAACATGGGCTAAGGGTGTTCAAGAATGTGGTGTTGAGGAAGATGTTTGAGTCTTAGATGATGAGATTACAAGGAACGGGAGGGCATAGCTCACCGGGGGCCCTTACAAGGAATGGGAGGGCATAGCTCACCGGGGGCCCTTACTTCGGCACCTCTCACCAAAGAAAGGAAAGGACGAACAAGGCGTGTGAAACACGTGGGGGAGAAGAGAAGTGCCTGCAGGGTTTTGGTGGGGAAACCTGAAGAAAAGAGACCTCTTGGAGGGATTAGGCGTAGATGGGAGAATAATATTAAAGCGAGTCTCATGTATGATTGTAGGGCGTGGATTGGGTTCATCTGGCTCAGGATAGGGACAATTGTGGGCTATTGTGAGAATTTTAATGAACATTTGGGTAATATGAAATACGATTATTTCTTTTAATAGTTGATGAACTACAAGCTGCACACGTAGTGTTCTGCTACATGTAGTTAGTTAGTTGGTTGGTTAGTTAGTTAGTAGTACTTTCAGTACGTTATTTTTTGCAGTGCCTGTACCTTCGTTGACGTTGATGTTTTAAATGAATATTACAAATATTATAAACAATATAACGATTATACATTCAGAAACCGGAAAAAATAAATGTTATTTGTTTGGTTTGTCCCAGCAGTATTATCACGCTGTGAAAAGTAATATCAATCAATCCCTTCTTTTTTAAATGTTTAATTGGAAGAAGGGAGACTGTTTCTGGGTTACCTGCTGGGAAGGAGTCAGGGGCCTTACATTTTTACGTCGGGACGCTGTTGACACGTGTTACTTTCATATTCTGCGCTGTGTCACCGTGTGGTTCTCAGTTTCTCGGAGGAACTTGCTTCTCCCCAACTTGAAGCAGTTTTTGCCTTCATAAAGTCTCATATCTAAAACCAAAAGCAGCTGCAATAGCAGTTTTAGAAGCAGTAATAATGGCAGTCACATCTGCAAAGTAGTTTGAACCCTAATTGTTACTGTGTCCGAAATCAGAATGTGCTGTTGCTGTCTTCATTTCTTCTGCTGCAGTGTATGTGAAAGCAAGTATGAGTTTTCATTTAGGCTTAGCCCTGTCGACAAACACACTCCGATTTGAAAGACGTGTGAATGGAAGTTGTTGGTATCACATAATATACAACCAAACTTCTGCAGATGCGAAATTGTTTGAAGTTTCCATTCAACCAGGGGTCCACAAATTAATATATATATATATATATATATATATATATATATATGAATCACCTCAAAATTCAGTACAAGCGGAGGGTGATGTGAAGCCAGTTCCGTACTGGGGACCCAAAAATATGAGGCCCCACCGTACAAAATTTAGTCACCCGTGTGACTCGGCGCCCGGGATTTGTCCATGTACCCCTGCTTTCAAATGAGAGAGAGAGAGAGAGAGAGAGAGAGAGAAGGAAAGATAGAGAGGGACGGACAAGTCAAGTGAATATGAAATGAGGAGACAGCATTGTCATCGTATGTGTTTAGTATCACATGGTAAATTTACCGTCCAAAGATATGGAATAACTGGTTCTCTTCGAAGGATTGACAGTAGATGAACAAACATAAAAGAATTAATTATCTGGAAATACTAGTATTATTGTTTTTCAACAATGAGAAATCGACCCGTCACGTAACTGGGTCGTCTTAATATCTACATGCTAATTCACCCCTTCATTAGGCGTTTTTAATTGATGGTGATTAATGAATTTGTTAAAATAATGGTTATTATTGTTATTACTTATTAACACCTCCGAAAAACCGACTTTCCACATGTTCTAAGACGACGTTAAGGATGGGCGATATGTATCGATATCTTATATCGATAAAAAAGGAGCAGCTATAACTTCAGTCACAAAAAAATCGTTTTATTTTGCCATCTTATAAATAAAGGAAGAAACGCAGCAAACTCTGCTTTATCATCTAATTGCAAGCTTCATTGAAGAATAATTGATAACTCAGACGGTACATTACGTACGAGCCACCAGTGACTCTCCCAGACTCCTCTTCCGTGCGATTCTGGACATCCTTCTCTGTCAGTTGTTCTTGTTATTTTCCTTGCCAGTTTTATTATGCTTTTATTCATGGCTACCGAGCAGAATGATTTCCTTTATTTCTTACAGCTTAAAATTACTATGTGTCAAAATACATATATATTTATTTTAACTTTGGGATATTACTTTTTTGTACCGTCAGTTTATTATTTTAATACCGCCAGGGGATGCAGTCTGTGTCACAGATTGAGATAACTTTTTATTATAGTGCACCCCCTACTTGGTATGCCCCTTGATGCAGGACAGAGTCGTTTGACAGGAACACTGCACAGTTTACTTGGACATATATATAGAAAATAATATTATGCTAATTTGAACTGCGTCACCACAAACGGGACGTACCTAAACGCGACTCTTAAAACAGACTAGTTTATGTTGTGTATCTACCCCGATGGCTAAGATTTGGAGGACGAATGCGATGGGTCTTTTCTTCCACCTCATACTTCTGCTGGAACCAAGCCCGGAGGAGTCGGGGTTGTTCAGTCTGTATAATGACTGGGCTGTGAGATTTACGACCAAGTGATCTTGCTTCGATTCCTGACAACACGGTTTCTCCAACGCGTTCAGAATGGCTGTGGCACCCTACCTTCCATCCACTGGGTAACGGGGGATCTTTCTCTGGGTAAAGCAGCCGGGACGTAAAGCTTTCAGTCGCCTGAGATGAAAATTTGCGTCACGAGAACAAATTCTATGCATCGCTGTATATTGCTAGAATAAAGGTCAATAGGAATGAGTGAGGCACATTGCTGTACATAGAACTACAGCCCTGCGACCTTATCTGCAAGGTGAAGGGTAAGTTGGTCTCGTTTGGTCGCCTAATCAAAGTACCTTCGTATTTTGCATTTCTTTTTGAGAGTCGACTGAAATTTGGTTATTTTCTTGATGTTGGGCACAGTAAGCATATACAAGCTGGTATGATGTCAACTTTCTAGTCTAAAAACTTCCTGTTTGCTTATTAATGTGAGAAATTCTAACAGAACTTGCGGGATGACCTTTCCCATAGCCTTGTCGACGGAAGGGTTTTCCGAAAAATTGCTGTCCTAGCAGTGCTGCCATGTCTGCAGTAGTGTACAGAACGCCTTCCTGTCATGCTTGATTGTAGCAATGCTCAATGGTGGCTACATTTTTTTTTTTCTTTTTCATATAAATGTGTCTTGATGCGTTAAACATCCGTGCCAATTCCTGACGTCACGCGCCATTTACAGATGCTGTGCTGTAGTTTGTTTTGGGTCCTGTAGGGACCCGTTATCATTCAGCAAGTTGAACAAATTTTTCGAGTTAATTAAATAGTTTTGATTATGATAGGACAGTGTGTACTACAAATTCTGTCGAAATTTGGGCTGCAAGTTCTGACAATTTCTGTCTCTAGCTATGATTTCCGAACATTTCGTTTGTGTACAAAAATACTGTGAAATCACAGTATCACTGAAATATCCACACCACGTGTTTGGTAAGTTCTTACATGAGAACTTGACGGAAGCTGTCGGCAAAGTACGCAGCCGCAAGGTCGACCGAAGCGCAGGTACCTCTTGACTGCTTCATTACAACAGGAATCGCTGCCATTTGGCCTAAACATCATAAGCTACAAAAGTCACCCAGCTGTAACTCAGCCGCAAACAGAACGCAGTACACGTGTACACACACACACACACACACACACACACACACACACACACATGTTAGATGCCGAACGCGTCTAAAAGATAGTTGTCCATGGGTCATTTGTGGCTCCCGCCGCGGTGTAACTGAAATCTGCACTCTTTTGGGATTGTACAGTACGCAGCGTAGAATGGTAATTTGTCGCTGACGTTTCTGGACCCTTACTATTAAAAATGGGACCGATAGATTTTCCCGAAACGTCGGTAACGTCGGTGTGAAACTAACATTCTTCGCTGCGGAGATCCCCAAGAGCGCAGATCTTCGTAGTTGCTCCTGTTCTTAAACACCACGTCATAGAATCATTGGGAAGTGGCCTTACAGCCCCGTAAGTTCTTAACGCCCTGTGTACAATCGACAACACTACTGCTTATGCAGTGATGACGGCGTTTCTCGTTATATTTTGTAATATAAAATAACACCTGCATGGTATGGCAGGGTTGAAGGCAGTTTAATTGTGTCTTGTGTCTCGACATTGGTCTGGAGATACTGAGAAAACCTTGGAAAAATACTTGAGAAAGCTCCGCTTACATTCTAACTGCTTAGGCCAGACTGTGGGATTTAAGCCAGAAGCTTTATGGCTGTGATCAGAGGTGAGTTGACCATTTCCCTGCAGGAGGCAAGCGACGCACGGTGCAGTCAGCAGCTCGCAGTGGCAGGCATCTCCCATTTTTATGCGATGAGTTGCAGGACCTGATTTACGGTTAACGCCTGGTCTTCGTACTGTCACAGTCTTAACACTCATGTTGAGAATAGAAGGCCAGAAGTTCGGAAGCCACTGCAATAAAAACACGAGACTACCGAATGCCTTCCTGTTGCCGGATTTTAAAGAAATAAAACAAGACTGCAAGATTTTGATAATTCACCTGGTGGTGTTAAATTGCCAGTCCCAGTGGCTGTTCGGCCTATTGCGTGCGTCTGCGGCCGCTCGCTTTCTAGGATTGTGGGTTCGAGTACCGCTGGGGACATGGATGTCTGTCTGTTGTGAGTGTTTGTGTTGTAAAGTAGAGGTCTCTGCTTATTACTGATGGCTCGTCCAGAGTAGCCCTTCCGACTGTGATGCGTCGTTGTGTGTGATCTAGAAACCTCAAGAATGAGGAGGCGATGTCACGCGTGGGCTGAGGCGCCATAGAACGAAAATCGTTAAATTATCATAAACATCAAGGATTGGACCCTTTGATCCGTTCCGTCTCCAGAGCTACAGTTGCTCGCGCCAACGCTTCTTCGGTCTTCCAATTGTTCTCCTTCCTTGTGGTCTGTAGTGGTATGATTTCAAAGGGATTCGGTTTTGTGGCATTCTTTGCAAGTGTGGAAGCCAGTTCCGTCTG
>Ga0123355_10002875_pt1 | contig 24455 bp, 19 predicted proteins | sample TergutEmb28metaG_3_FD_89872 | JGI IMG/M metagenome (GOLD analysis project Ga0123355, IMG submission 89872) | Embiratermes neotenicus P1 segment gut microbial communities from Petit-Saut dam, French Guiana - Emb289 P1 | ecosystem: Host-associated > Arthropoda: Insects > Digestive system > Gut ... | reverse complement strand
GTGTTGCGTTTAATATGTTCTTACGCAAGGCGGTCAATGAGGATGCTATTCCTTTTCCTGTTAGCATAAGCCGTTCTGGTTTTGGTCACGAGCTTTCGGCAGGTTATATAACCAGTGCGTTTAACATGGCCGTAGAAAACGACACTAAGTCTAACCAACAAAAGGGACTGCCCATCGCTAAGTATGATACTGAAAAAAAACAGGCATATTTAGAATTAGCCGACGGAACAAAGGAGTATGTAAGTGGATAATGCTGCTCGTAAGCCTATTATTTTAGCGTTCGCCGGACCAAACGGCTCTGGCAAGACAACTGTGACACGCGGACTTCCAACATTCGGAACGTATGTCAATGCCGACGATATTAAGGACGCATATAATTTATCCGACCTGGAAGCGGCACAACAAGCAGATATGTTGCGGAATACGCTGCTTGATAAAAGAGCGGATTTTTCCTTTGAAACCGTCCTGTCAACCGAGCGTAACCTGCTCTTGTTAGAAAAAGCAAAGATGCTCGGCTATGAGATACAATGTATTTATGTCTTGACTTGCGACGAAAACATTAATGTTGCGCGGGTTAAGGCACGACACGCAGCCGGAGGCCATGACGTACCAGAGGATAAAATACGGACGAGATACCACAGAGCACTTGCCCTAATCCCGCGACTATTAAACGTCTGCGATAAGGTTATAATATACGATAACTCCGATACCCCTACGCTTATTTATCGCAAAGAAGACGGAATTGCTTCGGCGCATCCGAATCATTTTTGGTCTGATAATGCTTTGCAACTACTGATAGGAAGGTGATTTCATTATTCTCATCTACGCAAAAAGCATTAAAAATTTTAGCTTCTGCATGACATATTCCCCCTTCACCACACTTCAACCAGTGTATCGCGTTGGTTGATTTTATTTACATATATCAATTTTGAATCCATTGTGCGCACAGCCTTTGATTTGTATAGTAGTCACAACACAAATAAAGGAGGCGTTACTGTGAATGGAATCAACTTAGCACGGACAATTACAACAAAACGACGGGAAAGACAGCTTACCCAAGACGAACTTGCAAGCTTTTTTGGGGTTACTAAGGCTTCGGTTTCAAAATGGGAAACTGGGCAAAGCTACCCGGATATTACATTGTTGCCACAGCTTGCGGCATTTTTCAACGTCAGTATCGACGAACTTATGGGGTACGAGCCACAGATGATTGAAAGTGATATCCGCAAGCTTTATAAGGAACTTTCTCTTGAATTTACACAAAAGTCCGTAGATGAGGTACTTGCGCGCTGCCGAGATATTGTCAAAAAATATTATTCATGTTTTCCGCTACTGTTTCAAATTGGCGTGCTGTATATTAACTATGGCTACTATACGGTTAAAAACATTGATGAGGCGCAAAAAGCCGCAATTGTGGCGGAGGCAAAGGAATACTTCTTACGGGTTAGAGAATGTGCCGATGATGCAGAGCTTCGTCATGCTACCCTTCATATGTTGGCGATATGTGAACTTTTGCTTGGCAACCCAGATGAAGTTATCCGCATGTTCGAGAATATACAGACGTATTCTCCAACATCAAACGAAATGCTTGTGTCCCAGGCATATATGATGACAGGTAAGGCACAAGAGGCCAAGTCTACACTTCAAAACAGTGTCTATGAACGGGTTATGGAGTTGCTTGTAATTATTCCGTCTTATATGAATATTTGTATTGATGATGCCGCTCATTTCGACGAGATATGTAAACGCACACTTACGACAATGGATACTTGGAACGCAGATAAACTTGCGCCGATACCTATGCTTCCATTTTATTTGACAGCGGCAACGGGTTATTTGGCAAATGAGGATGCAACTAGGGCACTGGATATGCTTGAGATGTATACAGATGTGGCTACAAGTGATATATTCCCTATCGCATATACTAGGGATAACTTCTTTGACCTTATAAAAATAATAACAGATGACGATTTGCCCTTCGGTACCGCAGAAGCCCCACGGGACGAAAAGACAATTAAAGAAAGTATTGTTGACGCAGTTGTAACCAACCCGGTATTTGCGCTACTACACGAAAACCCGCGATTTAAAAGCATTTCTAGCAAGCTTCAACATGCGTTGGCATAGTGAAGTGATGAAGTGGATGATTTGGTGAAAGCCGCTTGTGAACTACTCCGTTCCTCATAAGATTCCGTAAGTCTTGCCGAAAAATGCTTGAAGCGTTGCATATTTTCGGCAAGACTACTGCATCTAATTGCGGTACGGAGTTAATATAAACAAAATAAGGAGGCAAAAATGGATACTAGGACATTAATTCTTATACTAACACCCTTTGTTGTTTTAAACCTTGTATTGATGATATCCGCCATTGTAAGCATTGCACGTAAGGCCTTGCCATGGGGCTCAAAATGGGTATGGTTGTTAGTGGTTCTTTTAATAGACTTTATTGGGCCGGTAATATACTTTGCTGTAGGGTCTAACATGCTGGAAGATAAGGCAGCACAGCTTCAAGACGCCTATGATGCTAACCAAGCAAATCATGCAAACCAGGCGAATCAAGCAAATCCAGGCCAGGGGGGACTCTCATGAAGCTGGCAGTAGAAACCCGAGGGCTTACCAAGCGGTACAAGACAGCCCTTGCGGTTGATAGCATTGATATTGCAGTGCCGGAAGGGGTTGTCTGCGGTTTCCTTGGTAAAAACGGGGCCGGCAAGACTACAACCCTCAAGATGTTGGTAGGCCTAAAGCAGCCGACAGCAGGCAGTATTTCAATTATGGGGCAAGAGCAAGCCTTTGGCCGGCAGCTATCAATACCCTTTGGTTACCTGCCCGATGTACCCAATTTTTATGGCTATATGACCGGCAGCGAGTTCTTAGACCTTAGCGGCAAGCTTTGCAATATGCCAACAGCTACCCGCAAAGCACGGGTAAAGGAACTACTTAAACAAGTAGGGCTTGATAAAACCCGCACCCGTATAAACGGTTATTCCCGCGGGATGCGGCAGCGGCTTGGTATTGCGCAGGCCATGATTAACAACCCGCCGGTGATTTTTATGGATGAGCCTGTTTCGGCACTAGACCCCATTGGCAGGCGGGACATTGTAGAGATTATCCAGTCACTAGCGAATACCACAGTAATTTTCTCGACTCATATCTTGGCCGATGTAGAGAATCTTTGCGATTATGTGCTTATAATCGAAAAAGGTAAAATAATGGCGCAAGACTATATGTCAAACCTAAAGGCGTTATACGCAACAGGTACCGCCAAGATTAGGTTTTACACGCCGGAGGATACTGCGGCTTTCTTAAAGCAGTGTCCAGTCATACACACAAACAAAGCCAGTGATACTGTGCAAGACGCACTGGCCAGCCCAGCAATAAACTCAGCAACAGGCTTCACTGCGCAAGCCCAGCAAGACCCTTATGAGTTACAATTGCATTCCCAGTCTGGCGATATGCGCCATCTTAGCCACTCGGTAACAGAAATATTGAATGCAAGCGGCATAGCAATGGAGTATTTTGGCGTGCATACGCCCCATTTGGAGGATATTTTCTATGATGCTATCAGTAAATAATTTTAAAACTTTTGCGGGCAAGGAGTTTACAGAAAACCTGCGCACAAAAAAGCTGCTTGCGCTTGCATGTGTATTTATATTGCTGGCACTAATGAGTGTACTGACAGCCCGCTTTATGGTGGAAATATTAACTGCCGCACTAAGCGCGGAAGAGGCCTTCGCGGGCATGGTAATACCAGACCCGGTTTGGACAGACAGCTATGCCCAGCTTTACTCTAATCTTACACAGATTGGGATGCTTGCGTTTGTTATGCTATTCATGGGTGTGATTTTGCATGAAAAAAGCACCGGCACAATTGACCTAATGCTGGCAAAGGGGCTTACACCAACGGTTTTTGTGCTTTCTAAGTATGCGGTTGCAGGGATAATTGCCCTTGCGGCATTGTATTTTGCCGTGTTTACGACGTATGTATATACTTTATTGCTTTTTGACTATGGCGGGCAAATTGGTAATATTCTCATTGGCGCGGTGCCTTTAGGGGTGTTTATGCTGATGATGCTTGCATTAACCCTAATGTGGTCTGCAATAGCAAAAAGCACCGCAATAAGCGCGATGCTTGGGATTGTGACATTCTTTCTCTTTATACCTATAGAGTTTATACCGGTTGTTGGACTGTATTCACCGAGCAGGCTGCTTGGGCATGGGCTTACGCTTTCTGCTGGTGGCAGCGCGGAGAATTTATTCGTACAGATAATTGCTGCGATTGCTGTATCGGTATTAGCGTTGGCTGCGGCTGTTGTTGTACTGCGCCGCCGGGAGGGGTAGCCCCCCAAAGAAGCTATACAGTGCGCTAATGAGCATGTTGAAACGTCCAAAAAAGAAATAAACTGATTTACAGATAAGCCAAAGGCAGGGTCAAGCATAACGCTTCCCTGCTTTTGTGTTTACAGAGAGCTCTTGCGCTTAAAGAGAGCTTTTGCGCTTACAGAGAGTTCACTGTTTCGGCATAAATATCCAACAACTCAGGTATAATAAATTCAAACTCTTGATATATGTCGGATTTGGTCACAGCCGCTTTTGCTGTACAAAGCCCAATGACGTGTTTTTTGACAACTTTGTCAACTGCGATTTTTTGACAACTTGGTCAAAGGTTTTATCTTGCCTGAGTAGTGTAGTCTAACCCAGCATTTCCTTCATTTTTACAAGCCCGGCTTTAAGCGCATCATCGGCCTTGCTTGCGTCTTTACCACCGGCTTGGGCGTGGTTTGGCCTTCCGCCGCCGCCGCCGCCGCATATTGCCGCGGCCTCCTTTACAAGGTTGCCTGCGTGTATTCCGCTTTTCACGGCATCATCGGTAGCACTAGCTAAAAATTGCGCCGCACCGGTTTCGGGGTTTACGCCGCAAAGCAGCATACAGCCGGAGGTAATCTCTGCTTTCAGTTGGTCTGATAGCTGACGCAGGGCTTCGATGTCGAAGTTATCCAGCTTGGCAGTAAGCAGTGTGAAATCTTTATAGGTTTCGGCAGTTTTTAGTAACTCTGCCGCAATATTTGATTGTTGTTCCTTAGCTGCCTTTGCGCTTTCCCGAGCGGCCTCTTTTTTTAGCTGTTTATTTTCTGCAAGTGTGGCCTGTAAGCGATTTAGGAAGTCTGATGGGGTGGTTTTACATAGTTCCACGGCCTGGGACAGGGTTTGTGATGCTTCACGATAAAAGGCTAGGGCTATGCGGCCTGTTGTTGCCTCTATTCTGCGTACACCTGCGGCTATTCCGCTTTCGGAAAGCAGCTTAAAGGTGCCTATTGCTTGGGTGTTATCAACGTGAGTACCGCCGCAAAGCTCTATACTCCAGCCGCCCATGTTTACAACGCGCACTGTTTCGCCGTACTTTTCGCCAAAAAGGGCCAAAGCACCTTGTTTGCGTGCGTCTTCCGGGGTGGTTTCTATTACAGTTACCAGGTGGCCTTGTAGGATTTGTTCGTTTACAAGGGTTTCCACTTGGTCGCGCTGGGCCTGGGTCAACATGCCTGTGTGGGTAAAGTCGAAACGAAGGCGGTCTGCGTCAACATCAGAGCCGGATTGCTCTACATGGCCGCCTAGGACTTCTTTCAAGGCTTTTTGTAGCAGGTGGGTGGCAGAGTGGTTGCGCTTTATATCCATGCGGCGGGTTTGATCTATTGTGGCTGTGATGGTTTGGCCTTTTTTTACTGTGCCGGATTTTAGTAAGCCAATGTGGATTGTATTATTACCGGCTACTTGTTGGCAGTCTGAGATTACGATTTCCAGGCCGCAGGCCGTTGTGAGTAGGCCGGTATCAGCATTTTGACCGCCGGATACCGCGTAGAATGGGGTTTTACTTAAGACAATTGCAACCGGTTGCCCAGCCTGGACAGATTCATTGGTTGTCATGCTTTTTGTGGTTGATTCAGCAGCTAGTTCTATGTTTGGCTTAGTGGAAGTTTTAGCAGCGAGCGACTTAAATGAAGCAGTCTCCACCAAAGCATCGCCCGATATAATCGCAAGCACCTCAGCCTCACAAATATATGCATCATATCCAACAAACTCTGTCGGAAGCCCAGCAGGCAGTTTATGATATACCGTTTCATCCGCACCCATATAAGTTGAAGTGCCACGGGCAGCACGGGCGCGTTTTTTTTGGTTCTCCATTTCTGTATCAAAGCCGTCTAGGTCAATGTTTAGTTGCTGCTCTTCGAGTATTTCCCTGGTAAGGTCTACGGGGAAACCGAAGGTATCGTATAGTTTAAATGCATCTGCACCGGTGAGGGTATCTTTGCCGCTTTTACGCAGTGCGTCAATGTGTTTTTGCAGCAGACTCATACCGGTGTCAAGGGTCTCAAGGAAGCGTTTTTCCTCTTGGGTTAGCTGTAGCAATATATGATCGGCTTTTTCTGCAAGATTTGGATAAGCATCAGAGTAGTAGTCTATTGATTTTTGCACAATTGGGGGAATAAACCCGCCGTTAAAGCCTAGTGCTTTCCCATGGCGTATAGCACGGCGCAACATGCGTCTAAGCACATATCCCCTACCCTCGTTGGAAGGCTGCACCCCGTCTGATGCCAAAAACACAACACTGCGCACATGGTCAGCGATAATATTGGCCGAAACAAGCTGTGCGTCGGTTAACTGAGTAATACCGGCAAGCTGTACCACGTGATCGCGGATGCCTTTGATATTATCAATTTCAAATATGGTTGATGCGTCTTGTATTACCATGGATATACGCTCAAGGCCTAGGCCAACGTCAATTCCGGTTTGCTTAAGGGGGGTGTAGCTGCCGTCTTCATGTTTTTCGAATTGGATAAACACAAGGTTTCCGATTTCCATATATCGGTCGCAGTCGCAGCCGACGGCGCAATTTGGCTCGTCGCAACCGTGCTCAGCACCCCGGTCAAAATAAAACTCCGAACAGGGGCCGCATGGGCCTACGCCATGTTCCCAAAAATTATCTTCCTTGCCTAGGCGGACAATACGCTCGGGTGGTAAGCCCATGGTTTTATGCCAGATGTCATAGGCCTCGTCGTCTTCATGGTATACAGATATATATAATTTGTCGGTGTCAATTGCTAGGGTCTTGGTGTAAAACTCCCATGCCCAGGGGATTACCTCTGCCTTAAAATAGTCCCCAAAGGAGAAGTTGCCAAGCATCTCGAAAAATGATGCATATCGGGCTTTTTTGCCAACATCGTCTATATCCACAGTGCGGATGCATTTTTGGCAGGTGGTCACACGTGGTGCAGGCGGGGTTTCTTGGCCAGTGAAAAACTTTTTCATCGGTGTCATCCCGGCATTGATTAGCAGCAAGCTATCATCGTTTATTGGCACAAGCGGGAAGCTTGGCAATAGCAAATGATCTCGGGCAATAAAAAAATCCAAGAATTTTTCTCGGATTTGGTTTACTGTTAAATATTTCATTGTATCAAACTCCTTCATATGGGGGGTTTTTGCAGTATAAATGCGGGTACATGCTTAGTCAAGTAATATAATTGCTTCGCGCAGGCCTTCATATATAGCCCGTGCAACCCGCCACTGATATTGCTCTGAAATTAGCGTCTGAAACTCTTCGGGGTTACTCATAAAGCCTACTTCAATCAATATCGCCGGGATTTGAGAGTATCTAAGCATCACAAAGTCGGCAGTTCTATAACCTCGGCAGTTGCGGCCGGTATGCGCAAGCACTTGACGTTGTATAATTGATGCAAGATTTTGGCTTGTTAGGTTGCGGTTGGCATCGTAATCGTTTGGCCTAAAGAATGTTTCAACACCGCTTACCGTCGGGTTATGCCAGGCGTTATGATGGATTGTGACCATTAAATCCCCACGTTCGTTAGCAAATTGGACGCGGTCTTGTAGGGGTACGACTATATCCTCGGTACGTGTTTGATAACCCGTTAGGTAAATGGATTCATCTATCAACTGCATTAGTTTTTCCGCAATTGCAAGATTTAAATCAGCTGCACGGACGCCATTATAAACCGCGCCGGGCACACCGCCATGGCCGGGGTCAATTATTACCACACGAGGAGGCTTTGAGGGGGTTGGTGCAGGAGTTGGCACAGGGGTAGGAGTTGGTGTTGGCTCTGGCGACGCTGTTGGTTCCGGTGATGGTGTCGCATCTGGCTGGGTATATGGGTCTGGTGTGGGTACCGGGGTCGCATCTGGCTGAGATGTTGGTGTTGGCTGTGGGGTTATTACTGGGGTTGGGGTAGGTTCTGAAGATAAGTCTGGGGTCGGGGCTTGTGTCGGGGCGGGTGTTGGCTCTAAAGTCGGCATTGGCGTTGGGTCTGGCTCTCTTGGTGGGATATTTGGGAAATATGGCGGGCCTAAATCTGGCGGGTTATCTATAAACACCGTGCGATCTCTAAAATCTACTTCAAAGCCTAGGTTTTCGGCCACGGCTCTTAATGGAATCATGGTGTTGCCGTTAATTATCTGTGCGGGAAGAGGCATTTCCATGATATGCCCGTTGACGATGATAATATTGCAACCAATTGACAGGGTTATATGCCTGTCGCTGTACTGGATGAATACAGAACGTGTCTCATATTCCCATTCAACTAGCGCACCTAGGCCAGACTGAAACACAGCACGCGCAGGCACGAGGGTACTGCCCTCACGGATTATTGGAGGTGTTGGCAAGTCTGTAATAGCTTGCCCGTTTATCATAAGCCTAATGGGCAATGCCGGGGTTTGGGCCACCGCTTGCATTGGCATAATAAGCACAAATGATATAAGCATAATCAATACAACCAGTATAAAAGGCCGCGATTTAAAGTTATTCATATTAAACACTCCAATAAACTAAGCTCCGTACCGCAATTTACATCTTATGAGGAACGGTAATATAAAGCGCACCAACTCATGTATAGCTAACGACTTTCGAAATCGTAATTGCGCGTCGGGTAAAATCGGCCAAAAACGCCAAGTACGCGTTTTTAGCTACCCTCCTTCAATCACGTTTCTCAATGTCGTTCGCTATATGTAGACGCGTTTTTTACATTTCGACACTATTAGTAATAATGTACCATAATTCGACTGGCTTGACAATATTCATCTTCTATAAAATTCTAAGATTGACATCACCGTTTATTCCGATAATATAGCCATAAAAAACCACGTTAGGAGAATTGACATGACCCTATATCCAAAGCGGAGCCATGAAAATCTATCCCCCACCCTTTTTAATAACCCAACCGCCGAGTACCGCGGCGCGCCTTTCTGGGCTTGGAATACCCAGCTTGAAAAGGAAGAGCTCTTCCGTCAAATTGATATTTTTAAAGAAATGGGGCTTGGCGGTTTCCATGTGCACAGCCGCAGCGGCCTTGCAACCTCTTATATGAGCGAAGAATTTCTAGACCTAGTTGCCGATGTCAATGACAAAGCAAAACAAGAAGAAATGCTATGCTACCTATACGACGAAGACCGCTGGCCATCCGGTGCTGCCGGCGGCAAGGTAACTGAGGATTACGCCTACCGCCAGCGTTATCTTGTGCTGCTTCCATATGGTCATAGCCTGCCAAAAGCCAGCGGAGAGCCTTCAACCGCGCGATATGTCCCAAGCGGGATACGCGAGCACCTCGCCCGCTACCGGGTTACGCTAACCGATGGCTACCTCACAGAGTATCAGCGTATTCCACTGGATGCAGAGCCAACAGACCCAGAAACTATATGGGACGCCTACTTGGAAATTGCAGGGGATAGCGCGTGGTTTAATAACCAGTCATATGTAGATACACTAAACAAACAAGCCATTGACCGCTTCATAGAGGAAACCCACGAGCCGTATAAACGGCGGCTTAGTCAGCACTTTGGCAAGTCTATCCCTTCCATTTTTACAGACGAGCCACAGTTTTCTCATAAGCAGACCCTTACACAATCTGATGCTAAACGCATGGTAGCAATGCCATTTACCACAGATTTTGATGAGACATACAAAAAACAATACGGCGAAAGCGTGCTGGACGCCCTGCCAGAGCTTGTTTGGGAACAGACTACCCCCTCAAAAGCCCGCTATCGCTATCACGACCATGTATGCGCGCGCTTTACCGAGGCTTTTGCCGACAATATCGGTAAGTGGTGCCAGGAAAACGGGATTATGTTAACAGGCCATATGATGCACGAGGAAAGCCTAACCGCCCAAACTCAGGCACTTGGCGAAACTATGCGTGCATATAGGGCATTTCACCTGCCGGGAATAGATATGTTATGTGACCGACGAGAGTACGCGACGGCAAAGCAAGCCCAAAGTGCCGTGCATCAATATGGCCGGGAAGGCCTTTTAAGCGAATTATACGGCGTCACCAATTGGGACTTTGACTTTAGAGGGCATAAACTGCAAGGAGACTGGCAAGCAGCACTTGGCGTTACCCTTAGGGTTCATCACTTAACATGGGTATCAATGGCCGGTGAGGCAAAGCGTGACTACCCAGCTTGTATTGGCTATCAATCCCCATGGTATAGAGAGTACGCCTACGTTGAGGACCATTTTGCACGGCTTAATACTGCGCTTGTACGGGGAAAGCCCTTGGTACGTGTTGCCGTAATCCACCCAATAGAAAGCTTTTGGATGCACTTTGGCCCCAATGATAAAACCGCCGGTATCCGCGGGGAAATGGAAGCGGACTTTGATAATATTATTAACTGGCTGCTCTTTGGGCAGGTAGACTTTGATTTTGTTGCGGAGTCATTGCTTCCGGATTTATATTCCCAAACAGCGGATACGGCCTTTGTTGTGGGAGAAATGGCCTATGATGTGGTACTTGTGCCTAACTGCCGCGCGCTACGAGGCACGACGCTGGATATCCTTGAATCATACCAAGCCCGTGGCGGTAAGGTGATACTTGCTGGTGAACCCGCTACTATTGTTGACGGAGAAGCATCAAACAGGGCAGAGAGTATGACTCAGTCGAAAGCGACATGCAGGCAAGTCCCATTTTCCCGCACTGCTGTACTTAAAGCACTTGAGGAGTATCGCGAACTTTCCATTTGGCGGGAAAACGGTAGTCCGGCCGATTGGCTGATTTATCAAATGAGGCAAGATGGCGAAAGCCGTTGGCTATTTGTTTGCAATGGCAAAAGGCCAATAAATATGGACATCTCACAAGGTGAGGAAATCCGTTTTCATATCAAAGGCCAATACGAGCCAACTCTATACAATACGCTGGATGGCAGCATTACACCCCTTGCCGCGGAATATCAAGGCAGTGACACAATAATCCGTTATCAAATGCACATGCACGACAGCTTGCTAATAAAGCTAACACCCGGTAAATCCGTTGTTGCCGCAACAAAATCTGTACAAAATCATAGTGTTAACGAACTCCACGAATTTAAGCTGGACAACCAAGACGATAACCATAACGTAACCGTAACATGCCTTACCCCAAGTGCCTTCAAGCTTGAAGAGCCAAACGTACTAGTGCTGGATATGGCCGAGTATTCTATGAACAACAGCCCCTGGCAGCCAAAGGATGAAATATTGCGCATAGATAATATCTTCCGGGAAAAACTGGGCTACCCACTGCGTATGCAGTCCCTTGCGCAGCCATGGACGCTGGAAAAAGAAGACCCTTCCGGCAATGTAATAAAGCTACGCTTCACCATATCATCACAAATTACCACAGACGACGTAGCCCTAGCACTTGAAGGCCGCGACCACACAGTAATCACCTGGAATGGCCAAGAAATCACCGCGGCACCTACCGGCCACTATGTAGACCTTGCGATACACACAATTCCGCTACCCGGCCTACAACAAGGGGAAAACGAGCTTATATTAGAAATCCCCTTCGAAAAGCGTACCAATATCGAAAACTGCTTCCTTCTGGGCCGCTTTGGGGTAGAGCTAAAAGGGAGACACGCCACAATAACCAAGTATCCAGAAACTCTACACTTTGGCGATATCCGCTTTATGGGGCTTCCCTTCTATGGCGGCAATATTGAGTATGTATGCAAATTCTATTCACCTGGTGGCAACGTACAGTTGGAATGCGCATATTTCAGATGCCCTCTTGTGTCTGTAAAGTTAAACGGCAAAGCCGTCGGTCCAATTGCTTACGCGCCGTATACCCTGGATTTTGGCAACTTACAAGAAGGCTGGCATGAGCTTACCATTACCGCATTTGGCAATAGGATAAACACCTTTGGCGCACTGCATAACTCCAATGAAACCATGACCTGGTACGGCCCCGGTGCCTGGCGGTCAGAAGGTGCCGAGTGGTGCTATGAGTATCGTACAAGGCCAACTGGGATAATGCGTGCGCCCTCACTTACTATCGGATAAAGCGGCTGGTACCAAATCATCCACTTTGCTCAGCAGATAGCCCATAACCCCATAATCTGCGAGAAAAATCGCTTTTGTCAAAATCATCCACACAGACACACTAGGAGGACAACCATGATTAACACCGAAAGACTAACCCTAAGAAGATTTACCCCAACAGACGAACAAGCCTACGCCGATATTATCACCAACCCAAGTGTCTACCGCTATCTAGGAACAGGACAGCCAATCCCAAGAGAGCAAATAAGCCGGTGGATAGATTCAATGGAATCCACATGGGGACATGGCCTTGGTGTATACGCTGTTATCGAAAATGAAAGCGGCAAGCTAATCGGCCACGCAGGAGTACGCGGGCTACCCTGTGGCCGTAAAGAAATCCTATACGCCTATGGCGAAGATTCGTGGGGAAAGGGTTATGCCACCGAGGCTGGAAGGGCCGTGCTTCAAAACCATATGTATCGCCCACTAATTGCATTATCCTACCCAGAGAACCTAGGCTCTATAGCAGTGATTAAAAAACTGGGTTTTCGCCATGTATGCCAGGAGAAAATGTTTGGAAAGATTCTTGAGTCATTTATTTTGGAATAAGAACTTATTGGGACAGGCTTATTCCAAATAAATCCTATCTTTAATGAGTAGCTTTGTGAATAGATTCAAAAAAGCCCGACATGTTGAAAGGAGGAAACATCCATGTCGGGCTTGAGAAATTGTCAGTGATAGGAATTGTCAGTGATAGGAGTTGTCAGTGATTATGTATGACATTCTCGCCACAAATCAAAGATAATAAACATTGCAATCACATGGCATCAATTGGCAAAAAAATATTATGTTGCTACAGCCGACTGTTTCTCATTTGATTCACTATATATGACCGCAAATTATTAAGAAAGTTGCACAAGTTTGCCCAACCTGTCGAAAATGGTTATAATCTGCAAGTAATCTGTTTGTAACATTTTGGAGGCGTTTTTTTACAATGCTGTTTACCTCATCGGCGTTTTTATTATTTTTGGTTGTTTTACTTTTACTGTATCGGGTCTTCCCTCAAAGGCACCGCTGGTTTGTGCTACTGTTGGGCTCTACTGTATTCTATGCCTTTGCAGGGCCGATGTTTTTATTTTATATCCTTGGGACAATTGTAAGTACATATATCTGCACAATGCGCATACTCTACTTGCGAGGTGCGCGGGATAATGCTGTGCAGCAGGCAACTGAAAGGCAAGAGAAAAAGGAAATCCGAGCAAAGTATAAAGCCGCCACCAAAAGATGGTTTATGGCCTGCTTGTTAATTATCCTTGGGATTTTGGCTGTTGTTAAATACGCAGACTTTGTAATTGGCAATACAAACTCGCTACTTGGGCTATTTCGCAGCGGCAGGCGGTTTGGCTTTTTGCATCTGGCACTACCCATGGGCATATCCTTTTATACATTTCAAACAGTTGGCTACGTTGTAGATGTTTACCGCGAAAAAGCCGCGCCCCTTAAAAACCCGCTAAAACTTGCATTGTTTGTGTCATTTTTCCCACAGGTAATCCAAGGGCCTATTAGCCGGTTTAGTGAACTTTCAGATACGCTTTTTGCCGGGATTCCAATAACCCGCCATGTGCTTACCCGTGGTTTGCAGCGGATAATGATTGGCTTTTTTTAAGAAGCTTGTAATCGCAGACAGGCTTTGGCCGGCCTTGCAGGTAATGATTGAAGCACCGGACGAGTTTAGGGGGGCGTTTTACCTTTTTAGTATCTTAATGTATGCCATAATTTTATTTGCGGACTTTACCGGCGGGCTGGATATTACCATCGGTATTGCCGAGATTTTTGGCATTAAGCTTACCGAAAACTTCAATAGGCCATTTTATTCGAAGTCTATACAGGAATATTGGCAACGTTGGCATATTACTATGTATACATGGTTTAGAGACTATGTGTTTTACCCAATGTCTGTTGGCAAGACAATGCTTCGGTTTTCTAAGTTTAGCCGTAAGTTTTTTGGGGATGGTATTGGGAAGCGGCTTCCGGTGCATATAACCTTGCTTTGGACATGGTTTCTTACAGGGTTTTGGCATGGCGCGACTTGGAATTTTATCGCATGGGGGCTTGCAAATGGCCTAGTGATAATGCTCTCACTTGAGATTGCGCCACTGTATGCGCGGTTTCATAAACGTTTTCCAAATGTGGGCGAAAAGCGGTTTTATCGCATTTTTCAGATACTGCGTACATTTTGGCTTATGAACTTGATACGCTCTTTTGATATCTATGTCGGGGTAATTAATACATTTAGGATGATGCTTTCTGTTATAACAGAATTTGACCTTTCGGGCTTTATTTATCGCAATATCTCAGAGCTTGGCTTGCCTGTATCTGATTATATAAGCGCGAGTATTGGCCTTATTGTGCTGTTTTGGTTAAGCTGGCTTGGCCGCGATGGGGTTGATTTTAGAGACAAGTGGGCTGGTTTTATATGGCCTGTGCGGTATATCGTTGTGGGTGTGATATTGTTTATCGCGCTGATTCTTGGCGCGTATGGGCATGGATATGATGCCCGGCAGTTTATTTATAATCAGTTTTAGGAGTTATTTATGCGATGGGTTAAAATTTTTTCGGCAATCATTGTCTTTTCGCTGGTATTTTTATTCTTTCAGCGGCTGCTTGTGCCAAAATATGCCTCAGTTGTCCTTGAAGGTGGGCTTATACGAGAGTATTACTCGTCCAGTTTTGACCATCAAGTTGTTTTTATTGGGGACTGCGAGGTTTATGCCAATTTTTCGCCCATTTCCCTTTGGGAAGAGTTTGGTATTACCTCTTATATTAGAGGTAGCCCGCAGCAACTAATTTGGCAGTCATATTATTTATTCCATGATACTTTGCGATTTGAAACACCGGATATAGTTGTTTTTAATGTGCTTTCTATGCAATATAACGAGCCACAATATGAGCCATATAACAGGCTTACACTTGACGGTATGCGCTGGTCTAGGGCGAAAGTTAACTCGATTTCCGCCTCAATGACAGAAGGCGAAGACTGGCATTCGCATATATTTCCTTTTTTCCGCTATAAAGACCGCTGGCGGGAAATATCCGGCGAAGACTTTAGATATTTTTTCGCGAGCCCAAGGGTGTCGATTAATGGTTTTATGATACGCAGCGATATTATGCCTGCCGGGTTTATACCGGCACCACTGCCCAGGGCAAGCTTCCAATTTGGCGAAAAGGCATATTATTATTTAAACCGGATGGTGCAGCTTGCCGAAGCAAACGATGTTACACTGGTATTGGTGAAAGCCCCGACACTGTATCCCCATTGGCATACCCAGTGGGATCAGCAAATTGTAGAGTTTGCCGAAGAAAATAATTTGCTATATATAAATTTCTTGGAATATATTGATGAGATAGGCCTGGATTTTTCCACGGATACGTTTAATGCAGGCTTACATTTAAATGTCTTTGGGGCGGAGAAACTGGCCGGCTTTTTTGGTGAAATCCTAACCAGTTACTTCGAACTTGCCGACCGTAGGTTTGAACCGGCAACAGCTGCCCAGTGGGACGAAAAATCCGAACTTTATCATAGAATAATAGCCCGCCAGCAGTCGGAAATTGCGACCTATGGGCGGATTCAAAATTTTTTAATAAATTAAAGCTGTAGGGTATCAATAGCCATATAGCTTGTAGAGGGGAAAATCATGAAAAAAATAATCATTTGTGCTGTAATACTTATGCTATCTGTGTTTCTTGTTGCATGTGGGGACTCGTCAGATACTAACCCGCAGGATGAAAACACACCCGTGGCCGATACCTCATCACAAGCAAACGAAGATGTAGCAGACGATGCAATAGACGAAGCCGAAGACAATGATGGTCAAGCGGAAGACACAAACAGCGATAATGACAACGACACCAATGAATCCGATACATTAGCCGCGGCACCCACAGGTTTTGCCTTTGAATACCGGGGCACCCTAATTGAAATGGATCGGGATATGGAAGAACTGCTGCCACAACTTGGCGAGCCGCTGGGCATATTTGAAGCACCAAGCTGCGCTTTCGACGGTATCGACCGGATTTTTGGCTATAGGGGCATACAGATTCATACCTACCCAGACGGCGATATTGACCGGATACACACAGTTAGTTTTATGGATGATAGCGTTACAACCATGTCCGGGATACGCCTTGGCGATAGTATCGCCGACGCGCTTGGGGCATATGGCAACAATTATACCCAGGATACAGGCATGTTTATTTTTACAATTGACCGTACGACTCTTTCATTTTTTGTGGAAGATGATGAGATAAGCAGCATTATTTTTGGGTTAATAATGGACTAGTCGCGTGTTCACACTTGACTGTGTTCACGTCAAACCAATATTTGTAAGATGGGGGGATTCCCATAGCCAGATATTCAAGAAGTGGTGCAAGCAGTAGAGGCAAAAATAGCACGGTTGGATACAGAGGCAACCGACTTGCGCGGCACAAAAACAAGCGTAAAAAAACGGGCGTTAGGTCTAATAAGAAATATCGTGCTTTATATACCACATGCATCGAACTTCAAGCCGAAAACGAGTTGCTGCTTGCATTATTTTCAGAGCATAAAGCCGCGCGGTTTGAAACACAGGCGAAAGCAGCGCAAAGTGCCGCAGTGGCTACAGATGTGGTAGCAGATGTGGTAACAGATTCGGTAACAGATTCGGTAACAGCTTCGGTAACAGACACGGCACTTGACGCAGTAGCGGACGCAGCACCAGATACCTCAATTCTTACACAGAGGCCTGTGCGTAGCAGGCCCCGTAGACCTCGCGATAAAAAACACTCAGATTCCAGTAAGCGTACAAAGCGCGTAAGAAATCTTATTATTGTCGCGGCGGCGGCCTTTGTTGGCGTACTATCGTTCATCCTTATAAGTAATATAAGCTTTGCATTAGAAATCCCCGATGGCGGTGTCACCGGGGTTGTTGTGCTTTCTGGAAATACTGCCACCCCCGAGAATTTTATCTCACCCAACCAAGAGATGTACGGCATCAATGCCGTGTTTAGATACCCTGAGGCTGTTGATTTTACAGCCGCGGGTAGGCAGGATGTAGTACTTACACTGCGCAGCGGCTGGCGTGTAAAAGAGGCTGTCGCGCCCCTTTATGTGTTTACTCCAGCAAGTCGTTTGTTTATAGAGGCAGGTACTCCAACAGAGTATATTCTCCCTCAGTTTTTTTTGCAGCATAGTAATTCTGTCGGCTCTGATACAAATTTTGATATTCAAATCCATAGCGGTTTCCCAACCCAGGATATTTTGGAGGTTGGTGTCTACACCCTACACATGTCAGTAAATGGCGCATTCTTTAACACTGTGCTTGAGGTTGAGGATACCACACCGCCAACCGCCAACCTTAAAGATGTAACAGTTCCTATGGGGCAGGAGGTAACAACCGAGGACTTCATTGTTGACATGTTTGATATCTCGCCCATTGTTGATGTCAGCTTTGTCCAGGAGCCTTATCTCTTTATGCCTGGCGTACAGCCTGTGGAAATTAAGCTTACAGACTATTTTGGCAACTTTGCCGTGTATACCGCAAGTCTTTTTATCTTTCCAAATACAGAGCCGCCACGGATTTTGGGTACACAGGACTTGGTTATTCAAATTGGCAGCCCAATTATTTTTAGGCGCGGGGTAAGTGCCGAAGACGCCTTTGGCAGGCCTTTGGAGTTTTTTGTTGACTCGGATGTAAATATACACGAACTTGGGGAGTATTCCGTTACTTATAACACCATTGATGCATGGGGTGGGCGCGTTGAGGCAACGCATACCGTTACGATAATTGACGTTGAACCAGAGAGAGTGCGCTACCTAGCTGATACTGTGCTTGCCGGTATTTTGCGGGAAGGAATGACACAAGTTGAACAAGCCCGCACCATCTTTGACTGGACACAAAACAATGTGGCCTATGCCGCAAATATCAGCAGGGGCAATATATACGAAGGCGCATACCAGGCAATACGCAACCGGCGAGGCGACTGCTTTGTTTTCTTTTCAATTTCCGCGGTGCTTTTGACCCAGGCCGGGATTCCCAACTTGCATATTCAAAGAATCCCAGGTACACAATCCAGACATTCCTGGAATCTTATTAACCCAGACGACCTTGGCTGGCATCACTTTGACGCAACGCCGATGATGCCGGTGCATAACCAGCGTCTTAATCGGTTTATGTTTACCTCCTCCGATGCGCGGCTACACACAGAAATGATTGCAAGGGAACTGGGTACACGAGACTATTATACCTATGACCCGGCACTTTTCCCAACCATTGTTCAATAGGGTAGTGACAATGAGAACAATAAATTTAACGAAAACGAAATTGGTAAAGACAAAAAAGACCCTAGGCGTACTTGGCGGGATGGGTGTCCAAGCTACCGCAATGTTTTATACGATGCTTAATAGGATGCAAACCGTCTCATGTGAGCAGGAATATATTGATGTAATAATTTACAGCAAGCCGTCAATACCAGACCGCACGGCCTTTATCACTGGGCGAAGTGACAAAAGTCCTGTAGGCACTCTACTTGAAGCCGCTCATACCTTGGAAAAATCCGGAGTAGATTATATTGCAATGCCCTGTGTTACGGCGCATTTTTTTTATGACAAACTGAATGAAGCAGTAAGCATACCTTTTATTAATATGATGGAGGAAACCGCTATATATGTGCAAAAAAGCGGGTACACGAGAATCGGGCTACTTGCAACAGACGGCACACTTGAAGGGCGGTTGTTTCATAAGGCTTTTGCGCAAAAAGGTATCGAAGTTTTAACGCTAACAACAAGTTCACAAACATATTTGCGCGAAACGATATACAAAGTAAAGGCCGGGCAAGTGCCGATATATGATGAGTTTACATGTGATACGGCTTTTGACACTCACACTTTAGACGCCCTATCTGCCGAACTGTGTACACAAGGTGCGCAAGCAATCGTGCTGGGTTGTACAGAGCTTGGCCTTTTACCCCGTAGTAGTAAGTATATATACATCGAAGCAATGGAAGTGCTTGCAATGGCGGCACTTAAAGCTTGTTTGAGTTGATTACTGAGTTGATTACTATGAGTTAATCACTTGCTCAGAGGCGGTAAGTGCTTTATTAAGGAGAGCTGGACTGAATGAACAATATACTGGAGTACCTAGAAAACAGCGCGAAAGCCTTCCCCGAAAAGCCTGCGTTTATAAGTGGCAAAGATAATCTGACCTTTGGTCAGCTTAATAATAAAGCCCAAGCAATAGGCAGTTTTCTGTGCTCATATGGGATACGTCGGCCGGTAGCGGTGTTTATGCAAAAATCACCGGCTATGATTTCCGCCTTTTTTGGTGTCGCATACAGCGGTAATTTCTATATACCCCTTGACGCAGAAATCCCCGCGTTTCGCATAGAACTAATTTTAAAAACCGTTGACCCATGCCTTATCATTTGCGATGAGTCAACACAGGAGTTAATCACAACGTGGGGCTTGCCCTATGAAGCACGGCTTTATAATGAAATCGTAACCCACCCCATTTCCGATACGGCTCTAGCTAACATTCGCAAAAAGTCCGTTGACATAGACCCACTTTATGTTGTATTCACCTCCGGCTCAACAGGGGTGCCAAAGGGGGTAGTCGCAAGCCACAAATCTGTAATTGACTACACAGAAGGCCTTGCAACTGTACTTAATGCCGGCACAAACTCTATCTTTGGTATGCAATCCCCGCTATACCTAGACGCCTGCATAAAAGAAATTATGATGACCCTAAAGTATGGCGCAACAACCTATATCATCCCGCCGTCCCTGTTTATGTTCCCAATAAAATTGGTAGAGTATCTGGACACATATAAAATAAACACAATATGCTGGGTAGCATCGGCACTAGGACTAATTGCGGGGCTAGGCGCGTTGGATAAAGCAATACCCCAAAAACTACACACAATTGCATTCACCAGCGAAGTGTTGCCAATTAAACACTTCAACAAGTGGCGCGGCGCGATACCACAAGCAAGATTTATCCATCTATACGGCCCAACGGAGGCAACAGGTGTTTCCACATACCATATAGCAGACCGTTTTTACGAAGAAAATGAATCAATACCCATAGGACGCCCATTCCCAAACACCGACATTGTGCTACTAGATGACAACAAAACCGTGCCACCGGTAAGCCAGCCAGGTGAAATACACATCCGCGGAGGACGCCTTTGCCTAGGCTACTATGGCGACGAAGCCAAAACCGCCGCAAGCTTTATCCAAAATCCACTATCATCCTTTCCAGACAGGCTATACAAAACCGGCGACCTAGGCTATCACGATAGCGACGGCAATCTATTTTTCATATCCCGCCGCGATCACCAAATCAAGCACATGGGCTACAGGATAGAACTAGCAGAAATTGAATATGTAGCCGCAAGATGCCCAGATGTAGAACTAGCCTGCGCGGTCTTTGACCAAGAAAAAAGCCGCATTATACTATATTACACAACCAAACCCGCAGCACAAGACACAAATCTAGAATCGGTATCAGAATTGCTACCAGAATCAGCAACAGATGTAAAACAAAAGATAACAACCTACCTAAAAGCCAACCTACCCCGCTACATGATGCCATACGCCATAATACTCCAAGAAAATCTACCCCTAACCCCAGGCGGCAAATTCGACCGGGCAGGGCTATTAAATATGTACATTGCCACAAGAACAAAGCCAACAAACAAAGAAGGCAAACAATGACACCGGAAAGGAAGCAAAAAATGAGCGAACTACTTAAAATCCTACAAGAAATGCATCCAGAGGTAGACTATAACACCCACCAAACCCTAATTGACGATAAAGTCTTCGACTCTTTTGACGTTATTACACTGGTAGCGGAAGTAAACGACCGTATGGACGTTGCAATCCCGGCAGAGGAACTAGTGCCGGAGAACTTTAACTCATACGCAGCACTTTCGGCACTGGTAGAGCGATTGGAAGAAGAGCAGTAATCTTGGTATTGAATGTTGAAACCTTTCCCCAAAATGGAAAAACCCCTATTTTGGCGGTTTTGAATGCTCGGTATACCGGCAGACAAATGCCCGGCTAGGAAGCATAACGCCACCAAGTAATTATTTTTTCGATTACAAGGTGGCGTTATGCATTCCCAAGAAGTGCTTCGCCCTTGTAAAGCACTGACAATATAACGCCCTGTATAAAGTCCTTGCTGATACTAATAGGGAAAGTGAACCCCTGTTCAGAGATTATTTTTTCGATCTCAGAACAGGGGTTCACTTTCCAATTGGCGCGCAGAACTACTGCCGCATATAAATAAAATTACGCCACTGCAACCCAAGCATAAGTTCATCATCATGAATACCAAACAACTGCCAGTTCTCGATTATTGAACTGCCCTCCACCTGGATAAACAAGTTAAAATCATCAGCAGACCAAGTAAACTCTACCATATCATCTGGAAGGCCACGCTGTCCTGTTCCATCGGGGTTGAAAACAAATGTCCACTCGGCATCGTCATTCCATGCCCATGTGCCAACAAGCGGATGGTCTGCAAGATCTACTTGAAGCAAAACATCCCGTGGGGCAATACCTATTTCCGGTAGGTTCCGATAATCAAACTCGGCAACCAGCAGATATTCCAAAAACAGCGAGAATGTCCACATGGCATCTCCGATTTTATTAGGCCACGTTGCGTTAATAAAATGGTAATCGTCAAACTCTGTATGCACAATAGACGCGCTAAAACCGGGATACATGTGCCATGCGGGAAACTGCTCGTAGCCTTCGGCCCCGGCACGGGCAAGCCCAACAAGGGTCACCACTGTATGGCCGCCTTGTAAAAACGCTAGCTGGTCGCTTGGCATTTCGGCCAGGGGTTGGGCGTTTATTAGTGCGGCACCATAGGCTGCGTTTACATACTCGGCAACTTCGCCTATAAGTAGTGTAATATCGTTGTCCGCAAGCCACCAGCCGTCTTCATCTCTAATGCCTGCGCCAAAGAAAAAATATGGCCCTTCGAAAAGCACATCTGCATTTATGTTAAGTACGATGTTATTCCTTTCGGCTGGGGTTAGGGATTCTACATAGTAAAATGCACCAAGCAAGCCGATTTCTTCCGCACCCATGAATACATACACGATAGTAAAATAATTCTCAACGCCAAGTAAACGATACGCGCTTTCGAGAAGCAAAGCGGTACCGGATGCATTGTCGCTGGCACCTGGGGTCATTATAGAGTCATAGTGGGCGGTTACGATAATCTTACGCTCGCTTTGTCCTGGCACAGTTAGTATGACATTTTGGCTTTTTGGCCTAAACTGGGTGTTTTCGTCAAAAAGGCCAAATACCGTTGCCATGTTTAGCTGGAATGGTGCCATTTCTCGTGCAAATGACTCCATAAACTTGTACAAGAAATCGACGGACATACCGGCGTTTTCCGCGACAACTACCTTTGCTTCTTCGAAGGTAATGTTCATTTGCTCGGCAGTTCTTTCTATCCACTCTCTTTCTTGCTCCATTATCATCTCTACTATTGCGTCAATTGCATCGTCAAGAGTAAGCCTGGCATCTGGGTCAAAAACATTGAACTGTTCGTACATTCCAACGCCACTGCCCATAAAATTGCCGATTAAATCTTCGATAGTAAATGTCTGGAACATGACATAGTCTTCATTATGCCCCATCTCTATAAGCTGGGCTTTAATCCAATAGGCTGCATCAAGCTCCCGATATGAAAATGGCACCCTATTGTAAAGGGTATTGTTCATTATCTGGATAAGGCTTACCGCGAGTTCGCCATGGTCGGTGGTTCTTACGACCGGGGCGGCATAGGGAATGTCGTCACGTGCGGCAGGTGTGAAAAATCTGTCTTGTGTAAGGAAAAATACTTCCCAAACAAAGTCTTCAAGCACCCACTGGGTATCATCATATTCAAGTACACCAACACTGTCAAAGACAATGGATAGGATGCGCCCGCCTGCCGGTGTCCAGCGTACAACGCCGTCATCGTCCACTGTTACTGTGGCAGACAGCGCGTAGGCTGCTTCTTGCAGGTTTGCATAGCTTCTGCCATCCATAAACATCAGCGATATTGGTGATGTTGGACGGCCGTTTACATGTAAAATCATGTAGTCTTGTTGGGGTATCTCATATTGCATGACAAACTCGTCTGTCACTACAAGATAGCCCTCACCAGCACCCTCCTCATCAACTGCCAATCCGCTTGCAAACACCGGTGTAATTGTCAGCATTGTAATGATTACAGCAAGTGCCAGAGAAATTAATCTCTTTGTGATGAATCTCTTCATCTGTCTCTCCTCCTTTTGCGAGAACTTACATAAAATAAAAACTGTGCGAAGATAGTTTATCACATGTGAGTCAAATTTAAAGTTTAATTTACCATAGAATTTGCCAACTGTTATGCGCTGCAAAATGGCTGTAAATAACCTTTGTCAAAAATGGTAAAACCCCAAATTCCGGGGTTTTTTGCATGTCAGCGATGGGTGCCGGATATATATGTAAAGAGGATAGCTCTACAATATGAGATTGCGAGCTTGTATATTTGCGATGCGGGATTAGACTCTGATTATGCGGACTTTGTACAAGTATGTTCTTCGCTTATTTATAGTGTGGGGCTACCACGCTGTAGCGGCATCATGATAATAGCAAAAATCAATGGAGTTCCCTCCAACCTTATTCCAAAGAGATTTGCATATGGCGAAAACTCAGCCCCCTTAAAAAATAAAAGAGCCGATAATCGTGATTAACTCACAAAATTATCGGCTCTGCGTCTTGATGGCTCTGCGCCTTATGCGTCTGGCTCTTTGATAACAGTAGTATTTAGTTTCTTGACATTAACCAATGTTTTCTTCTTGCACTTCGGACAAAACAAAGGAAACTTTTGCAATACCGTGTCCATGCGTATTTGTGTACGTGTTTTGCCACCACAAATAGGGCATAAAAGCCAGCTTTCCATTTTGACGAAACCATCCTTTCTGAATTGATAAAGAAAGTATAAAATCCACCGATAGTGCTTATAATATGCGGACAGCTATTCTTTTTTGCTCGCAATTAAATATCCGAGTATGTTATATCCATCCTCTTTGTCATCAAATGGATATAACTCACTACATCCGCCAACACCCTTGTAGCCTTGCTCTT